>Ga0209348_1000135_pt1 | contig 45255 bp, 39 predicted proteins | sample ETNvirenome_2_30_FD_184065 | JGI IMG/M metagenome (GOLD analysis project Ga0209348, IMG submission 184065) | Marine viral communities from the Pacific Ocean - ETNP_2_30 (SPAdes) (version 2) | ecosystem: Environmental > Aquatic > Marine > Oceanic | place: Pacific Ocean | collected 2013-06-22 | reverse complement strand
GCAACAGGAAAGGGTTTTACAAGAACCACACCAAACACAGAATTTAGAAACCCAACTAGTTGGGGTAGAACCAGGCAAGCAAAGAATTTAGCGGGCGCTCATGAACGAGGAGTAACCGTAGTGGCCGAAGACGCGGCTGCTTTCACCGCCACTAGTGGCCATGCGACAGAAAACCAAAGATACCTTTACCTGTATGCGCCCCAAAGCCATGCCGACGACGGTGGAGTAATAATTTCGGTATGGGGATATGTCCACGCATTCGGTGAATGGTTCGAACTTTTAGATTCAACCGGCACTGAAGTTACAATAACTCTAGACGCCACCGCCGCCGTATCTACCTTTACAGGAGGCAACCCTGTAGATATAGCCGGAGTGGATAGAGTCGCCTTCAGGACCGACCGCACAATCGCCGCGGCCGACCCGGCACTGAATCCAGATACAAAACTCATGGCTGCAGCCAACACTATTCCGTCTCGATAATTTTTCCATCCCTTTAAAACATTAGAATACTATTTATTAAGAGACAAATTTATTTGTTATGTATAAGTATTTAAATCGCTAGGAGTTTAAAGGATGTCAAAACTACTTGAACAGGCTGTAATCGATGCCAAAGCACTCAAAGAAGCTGCACTAAGAAATGCCGAACAGTTGGTCATAGAAAAATACTCTGAAGAAGTCAGAGAAGCCGTTGATCATTTGTTAGAACAGGACCTCGGAGCCGGAATGGACATGGGATTTGGAGATACTGATCCCCTCGGAGGAGCAGACCCTATGGCTGCCGATCCTTCGTTTTCTGACCTCGACCCGTTAGGGGCAGACTCTCAAGCCCCGGAAGGCCAAAATGCCGAAGAAGATTCGGAAACTCCAATAGATGTTGACTCTTTGTTGGCAGACTTACCAGACGCATTCAGTTCGGGCGATGACGAAATAATAAATATTAAACTTGATTCATTAGAAGCAGACACTCCAGATGACGAAAATGGTGTTTTTGGAGGAGATGATGAATATTCCGAAGATGAAATAGGGATAGATATTCTGGATGATATTGACTTTTCAGACTCAGAAGAAGACCCAGAAGCGGAAGTAAATGCGGAAACCCCATCAGGGCCAGTTGACATTGATATAACAAGTGATATGGTAAAGGAAGCTTTGAGAGATTTGGGTATCAGCGAAGAAGAGGTCGATTTAGAAGATATTATAGAGGCCGTTCGAGTCGACTTCGATCCCCAAAAATCCGGATGGGCAGGAACACCAGAAATGATTATGAGAGAATATGAAGCTATGCTCCTAGCTAGAGAGCAAGATAGCGAAGTTAAAGAAAAGAACGAAAAACTTCGCAAAGCTGTTAAGAATCTTAAGCAAGAAAATAAGACTATAGTTTCTGCGGCTAGTAAGCTGCAAAAACAAAACAAAAAATATGAAACAGCATTTAACACATTGCAAGAAAAGTTGGAGACCATGAATGTTTCGAACGCAAAGTTGCTGTATATTAACCAGGCTCTAGAAAATGCCTCCTTGAATGAGCGACAAAAAAGAAAAATTGTCGAAGCCATTTCGAAAGCCGAAACAGTACAAGAAGCAAAGATAATATTTGATACAATGAGTGATGCGGTTAGTACTACTTCAGACGTGAAGAAAGACTCAACCTTAAACGAAGTAGTATCACGTAAATCTTCACTACTTGTCGCGGCTCGTCATGAGCAAACAAATAAGGATGCCAATCCTTTGTATAATAGAATGCAAAAATTGGCAGGAATAAAGACAAAATAAATCTATAGAAAAGGAGGTGATTTTATAATGTCTGTTTTACAAAAACTAACAGAGGGCGTTCAGTCTCGCGATATGCAAGCTGAAGGACAAGCCCTACTTAACAAATGGGAAGCTACTGGCTTGCTTGAAGGTCTTAATGACGGCCAAGCAAAGCAGGGAATGGCGGTACTTCTCGAAAACCAGGCGAAGGAACTTCTTCGAGAAGCCTCGTCTATGGCTGCTGGCGATGTCGAAGGTTTCGCAGCAGTTGCTTTCCCAATCGTTCGTCGTGTATTCGGTGGACTTATAGCAAATGATCTCGTGTCGGTTCAGCCAATGAGCTTGCCATCCGGTCTCATTTTCTTCCTCGATTTTACCCACGCACAGGACCGACTCGGTGCCAAGGCCACTGATTCCGTGTATGGTGGAAACGTGGTTGGTGCTGAGCTTGTCGGAGGTGTTGATCTTGGCGATCAGGCTGATGATGATGCAGGTGCCGGCGGCCACTATAACTTGGGCCATGGCCTCTCTGCTCCAACTGGATCAGCATCTTTTCAGTTCCAGGCCATTTCCGGTGCTCGACTTGCCGCACTTGGTGGTGCAGCAGTTACTGACCAGGACATGTCTGCCGATACGTTTACTGATGCAATGAAGAAAGCTATTCGTTTCGATGCTGATCTTCTTGCCACCGGCGGCCAGCTAGGTGTTTATGAATCGACTACAACGGTTACTGCCGGAGCGCCTAACTTGGATCGAGGAAAGCTTTCAGCAGTCGTCATCAACCCGGTTGGTACTGGACAGGTCATTCGAAGATTAACCAGAATTATTGATGATCGTTTGATTGTTGTACTTCATGATGCATCAGACGATGGGGCACCGAACGCTGCTACAGTCGCCGACCTCGACGGGGCAGCGCCAATTGCTATCCAGATTCCATTAGCTGACGCTTTCACAACTACTGGCCTTGCGGCTGGTGCAGTTGCTGGTGTGGCCCCATGGGGACTTGAAGAGCCATCACGATCGCTCGGCGGACCAAATGGTGCAGGTAATGCAAAGGCTAGCGGCGAAGGTGGAACCATGCAGGACATTCCTGAAATCGACATCAAGGTCGACTCGATTGCTGTTACCGCACAAACCAAGAAGTTGAAGGCTAAGTGGACACCTGAGTTAGGTCAGGACCTCAACGCTTATCACAACTTGGATGCTGAGGTTGAGCTTACGGGTATTCTTTCAGAGCAGATTGCTTTGGAAATCGACCGTGAACTTCTCGGGGAGCTTGTTAACGGCGCAACTGCTGGAACTCGCTACTGGAGCCGTGCACCTGGTCTTTTCGTTGATGCCAACGGAAACCAGATTGGACAGGAAACAGTTGCTCCTGACTTCACCGGTACTGTGAGTGAATGGTATGAGACGCTTGTTGAGACAATCAACGACGTTTCCGCTCAGATCCACAGAAAGACGCTCCGCGGCGGAGCAAACTTTGTTGTTTGTTCTCCAGAAGTGGCTAACGTTCTTGAATTTACCAGTGGCTTCCGCGCTAGCGTTACTGCTGACCAGGATCGCGGCACCATCGGTGCTGTCAAAGCTGGTAGTTTAAGCAAGAAGTTTGACGTTTATGTTGATCCATATTTCTTAAGAAACGTGGTTCTCGTCGGCCGAAAGGGAAGTTCTTTCCTTGAAAGCGGATTTGTGTACGCACCATACGTACCACTCCAGGTGACGCCAACTATCTTCGGCACAGAGGACTTCGTGCCTCGTAAGGGTGTTATGACCCGTTACGCCAAGAAGATGGTGCGACCTGATATGTACGGCCTCGTAGTCGTCCGCGGACTCCTAGGAGAATCTGGCAGCTAATAGCCAAATTCCAATAAGAGACTAAAGCGAAGCCCTGCTATTAAGTTAGCAGGGCTTTTCTTTTTCTATTGGAGAATTATTGCACTATTTATATTGTATAACCTTGCGAAGGAGGATCCATTAAATGGGCAAAAAAAAGAGATATATACTTAATACAAAAAAGTTCGGTAAAAAATATTTTAAAGTTCTGGACAAGATGGACGGAACTGTAGACAATCAAATAAGCAGTAAGCTAGTAGATACTAGCATAAGAAAGCTAACTCTCACTGATTTCGGAGACAGGACGGTGAAGTTAACTGCTCAACTTTTCGGTTCTGCATCAGCCGGAAGCCACGAGGGAACACACAAAATGGGCTACTTTTTCCATGTTTCTGGGGGTGTGAACGCAATCTCTAATAATGCCTCACCAGAGTATGGGGGAGAACTAATAGTTATAAGCGCCTCTGGCTCGAAGGGATATACTTTTGCTTCTGCAGGCCCAGCCCTTGTAAAGGGAGGGAAGCCAGCAATATTTCCGGCTGGTCGCCTTACGGTAAAATCTACGATTAGTAACCAAAATGCCCCAGGCTTTTGGTCAGTTGAGGATAAGAACTTACTAGCTCACGCTTTCGCTTCTGTTAACGTCTCTTCCGCACCTATTGGCTTAAGCTCTACGCAACTTGGTAGCGCGCTATCAGGAGCCGTTGGAGGAAATTTTGATGGTACTCTTGACATGAGTCTCGATTTAGCACAAATGAACGGCACCGGTGTTCAACATGGTTCCGGATCATCAGTTGGGTCTTCTGCAGTTTACTCTCCATCTGGATCTGCCCATGGTTATGCTATTTCAGCTAGTGGATCTCTTACTGGAAGTATTTCATTGGCACATACTGGTGCGTCCAACGGACATGCGAACAAGGGCCTAGTTGTTTTGCTCGCGAGCGGCAGCGTCGCAGCACTGGACGCGCAAAGCGTTACTCTAACTTATGTTCCATTAGATGTGAACGGAGATCAGTCTGCAGACCAGGCAGTATCTCATGTTCTCACTGTGACTTAAAAAGAAAGGAAATAAAATGGGAAGAAAAAAAAGACTTTTTTTTCAATATAAAATACGAGGCAAGATTCCCAAGAAATGGGAGAGAAAGTATGCAAGACTTCTGGATAAGGTTAGGGGCTTCTTAACCTTATCTGAAGATCTTGATGAAAATAATAATATTGAAGAAAATACAAAAGAAGAGCCTAAGGTAGAATTAAAAACAAAAACCTCAAAAAGAAAAACCACAAGAAAACCCCGCGCTTCAAATTCAAAATCGACAAATAAAAAGACAACATCAACCACCACATCTCGTCGAAAGAAGACCACATCAGTAGAAACAAAGCAGAACGCCTAGGTTTTTGTCTGCCTCACTAACTATTTATATTGATAAATGGCAAAATAGAGAGGGACAAAAATGTCGGCACCTACTTTAACACCAGTGAGCAAAACATCAGCAATTGTTTTGCCTTCAACCGGAGACACCGCAAATGTTAATGCGGCCGTTCCATATAAAATATATTCTGAAGAATCCTCTACGATGTATTCATCTGAATTTTTAAATGGAGCAAAAGACCAAGTCTCTTACGTCTATAAAAAACTCGGAGGAGATGTTTTAGATATAGAACTTACAGAGGGGAACATTTATGCAGCATATGAGGAGGCAGTTTTAGAATACTCATATTTAATAAATATACATCAGGCAACAAATGTCCTTTCGGATGCCCTAGGTAACACTACGGGATCTTTTGATTCAAAAGGGAACCTGCAAGCTGGAGCCTTATCTTCATCTTTGGGTGGAACACATGTCGCCTTAAAGTATCCTAAGTTTGACTATAGTATGACCCGTCGAATCGGAGAAGGAGTAGGCTCAGAAATAGGACTAAACTCATCAATACAATATTCAGCATCTTTTGATATTGTTCCACAAGTTCAAGAATATGATCTACAGTCAATTTTAGAAAATTCTGCCAACTTTTCCGGCTCCATAGCCGGAAAAAGAATTTTGATTAAAAAAGTTTTTTATAAAACACCGCAAGCAATGTGGAGGTTTTATGGGTATTATGGAGGCCTAAATGTTGTAGGTAATCTTCACAACTATGGTCAATTTTCGGACGATTCAACCTTTCAACTAATACCAACATGGCAAAACAAAGCACAGGCATTGGCTTTTGAGGACGCAATATATACCAGAATGTCTCATTTTTCTTATGAGTTAAAAAACAATAAGCTTAGGCTGTTTCCTATTCCGTACACAGGTGGCCCAAGAATAATGTGGGTTGAATTTTCAATTCCTACGGATGTGTGGGATTATAAAGATAAGACGGTTGACGGAGTAAACAATTTGAACACTTTGCCTATGGGGAACCTTCCATTTGAGAACATAAACTCAATAGGAAAACAGTGGATCAGACGTTTTGCTTTAGCATTGTGTAAAGAGACTCTTGGCCAAGTAAGGTCTAAGTTTAATTCCGTCCCGATCCCCGGAGAGTCAGTGACTCTAAACGGTACTGCGCTAATATCAGAAGGCAAAGAAGAACAAAACAAGTTAAGAGATGAACTCAAGCAAACACTCTCTGAGCTTACTTATGCAAAGATGGCAGAACAGGATGCTCAATTGCTTGACAACACTGAGAAGGTGCTGGATAAGGTGCCGAATTATATTTTTGTGGGGTAGAATAAAGAATGTCAGATGATAATAAGTGGTCCCAGCCCGATAGCCCGCCTCCTCCGCTTTTTGTGGGAGAAAAAGAGAAGGATCTAGTCAAGCAGGTCAACGATGAAGTTATAGAAAGGGTGGTAGGTCAGACTATTGTCTATTATCCTGTAAGCCTAGAACATACAAACTACCACGACCTTTACGGGGAAGCCATAAATAAAATTTTTTTAGACCCAGTAAGGGTTTATGCTATGGTTAAATACGTGTCTCAATCAACCACAGTGACCCCAATGGGTGTAGACAGAATCGAAAGAATAAATATCGCCTTCCACAAGCGTCGCTTAACAGAAGATCAGGACTTGTTTGTTCGAGAAGGTGACTTCATCCAGTATGGCACCAACTTTTATGAAATTTTAACCCTAGAGGAGCCTAAGTGGCTCTTCGGACAAGTAGAATCTAGTTTTGAGATCGCCGCAACTTGTGTAAGGGCGAGAGAGGGCCTGTTTAATGTCTGAAGAAAAAAATATAGAGAGGTTATATTTCGAACCTTCAACTTTAGAGACAATTGACCGGTCTGTGCATGAATATATAAAGAACTTGAACTTACAAGTTGAGACAAACAAAGGCTCTATACCAGTACCTGTATTGTGGGGAACATCAGAAAGAGCATTTCTTAGTAAAAAGTCTCAGGACGAAAGAGATCAGCAAGGTGCATTAATATTTCCAGCAATTTCTATAAAAAGAAACGCAATAACAAAGCCTCAGTCATCTCCTGGTGTTTTTGTGGGAAATGTACTAGAGGTCCCAGACTATAAAGGTGGTGCGTTTGAGATATCAAAGATATTGAACCAAGCGAAAACTTCTAAATTTGCAAATGCAGACGCAAAAAAAATAACAGGACAGGAAAACTACCCAAGAAGCAACAAAAAAAGGATCCTAAAGATAATAACGATGCCAGTCCCAGTTAATATTGAAGTAACTTATGAAATAACAATAAGAACAGACTTTCAACAACAAATTAATGATTTAATATTTCCATTTATAACATCCCCAGGGACAGTTAGGGCGGTATTGTTACGCTCAGGAGATCACAAATATGAAGGTTTTTTCGATAATCAATATCAGTCGCAAGACAATCTTACTTCTTTTGAAAATGAAGAGAGAAAATTTGAAACAAAAATATCTCTTAGGGTTGTGGGGTATTTGGTGGGACATGACACCTCCAGAAAGAGACCGTACGTAACAGTGCGAGAAAATATTGTAGAACTTAAGCTCCCCAGAGAAAGAACAATGCTATCTCCTGAGGAGATGGAAAAATATAATTTATAATTTAAAAATGCCTCTCTTTAGTATATAATAAAACAATCTCATATAATTTACTTTTTGAAAGGAGCGCAAAATGAGCAACAAAAAAGAAGAAACAGAAGAAAGCCCCCAGGAAATTGAAGTGTCTAGTGATGACCATCCAGAGCCAGAGCCACTAAAGACTGATGAGGTCGTGGAGGTGAGTTGGGAACATGCAGAAGACTTGTTCCAATTGAGGACAGCCTTAAAGGGGTCTGAAAAACAGCTATCATGGTATCTTCTAGAATGCGAGAAAAATAAGGCAACATTGTTGTCAAGAATTAACGAGCTTGAGTCTGCAATCTACGTAAGGGCAAACTCCTTACGAGAAAGTTACAATATCTCTCCAGAAATAACCTACGAATTAAAATTACCCCAGAACGAGGGAGAAAAATCTTATTTCATCAGGAAAGAAGATCAATAGAATACTATTTATCTTTGATAAACATTTAACAACAAGCAGGATAAATTTTACTATGTATACTACAAGTGATATAGGTATAGCAGCCTATTTGCAATTAAAGGGACTAAAACTTAAAGAGTGCAAAAGATTAGAGTCTGGAAAATTTCACTTTTGCTTTGAAGATCCAGAATCGCTATGCCCTTCCTTGTCATTGGAATTTTTAGACTCTGATTTTTGTAAGTTTGATAACAACGTCAGAAATTTGAAGAAAATATTATTCTCTTAAGTGTACAAAAAACTATTTATAGTGTTCGTTTGTTTTAAATCCTTTAAAGCAATTTTTTAATCTCACCTCATAAAAATTTTCTTATTTTTTTTAATAGAATTAATGTATTTTTTGTTGAATAAAAGAAATTTATTCCTCAATTTAAAAGTCAATAATTATAAAAAAAAAAGGAGGAAATAATTTATGGCAATAAACCTAAAATTAAGAGTTTTAAACCTTACATCGGCTAAAAAATATTATTATCAACAAGTCGATAGTGACCAGGGTGACTCGGGCTCGGATTATATATTTGTAGGCTCTGCGGATCTTAGTGGATCTGCAGTCTCGTCAGAGTTTAGTTCAGATCTTCTGAATTCCTACTCATCATATAGTTTGTTTCACAACGCGTCACCAGTGACTTTAAATAGCGCTACGATCTTTTCTGATTTCGATGGTTATGAACAAGGCATTTACGGTCCGAATAGTGGAGGAAACACTCCAGCACCGGTTTCTAGCTCTGTACAACAAACATATTTTTTAAATATTACGCACCCTGAGACACACGCTTCCGCATCAAACTGGCAGGGAACCTGGACTCATTACGACTCCGGAGATAATCTTTTAGACGTTTCGGGACCAAGTACTGATGATTTTACAGTCACTTTTCCTGGTTCTACAAATAGCGAGATAAAGATGGTGTTCGGTGAAAAAGTTGGAGACTCATCCGGTAACGAATGGACTACTTCTACCATACCAACATTAACTTGGACTTCTAGTAATAGCAGTGTAAAGAATATAGGTATTGATAGTGTAACTTATAGCACGACTACTTCAACTGATGATACCGTTACTATAGGTGTGTCTTACGACGGAAATGTTGAAGATGGTGATACAGTAAGTTTTACTTTGTCTTACGGGAGTGTTTATGATCAGTATGGTAACCAGGCGTCATCGCCTAGTTACAGTAACTTTTCAAGTGGGGATCTAACCTGGCCAGCCACTGGAGGATCTGGAAGATCTTATTTTAATAGAACTTTCAATGTCTACAATGATGATTCCAGTACCGCTCACTTTTATATACAAGTTGATGAAGGTGAGGGTGAAGATGGAAGTTCGTGGAAATATATCGATGGCGTCGCTGCCGGTGCAACTGGTAGTGTTGTTCTTAGTAGTATATTCCACAATGATGACAACTACGGAGGCTATGGCTCATCGAAGTACCTCGCCGCGGCAGCATCATCCGCTTCAATTTCCGGTCAATACTGGAACCCTTCCAGTGAATTTGGGTATGGAAGTTATGCACAGGTTCAATTTGATGGATCGTATGGATTTGCTTTGAGCGATGAAATGCGGCGCTTAGACATAACTTACAATGGAGGTTATGATTCAAGTGGCGGAAGTTTCTCATCATGGTCAGCATTTGATGTGTCTGATAATGAAATAGATACAACCACTAGTACACCGACAGTTACACTTGTTAACTCTTCGGGAACTGGAACGGTTACGATAGACTACGAAGAGAGAATGTGGGCCTCAGATAGCTATTCGCCATCGAGCTTCTCTGACCTAAGAGATGTGGTGATGTCTGACTTCAGTCAGATTACAGCATATCGAATTGACGGTAGTAATAATTACGGATCTTCTCCACTTACTGGTAGCTTATCTGTTGCTAGCGCTAGTTTTTCATATCAAACTTCAGATGATTCCGGAGCCCTAGCAGTATACGGAACGGATAATACTGGAAATTACTCAGGCGCAACAGGTTGGTGGTACCCAGTTTATCTAGATGTCGCCGACGCCGGCGGCGCTGGAAGTTCTCACGAACATACGTTTAGTGAGTATAGTGGGGTAACTTTTCACATGCCAGATGGGACTATGAATCATGGTTCTAGTACAAAACCATCTGGATATACCATTTACGAAGATCAGTTGCAAATAACTTTCACATACTCAGGGACACCTACAGCCGATGATTGGCTTTCTATTTCTGGTTTAAGCAACGGACTTTTTGATCCACGGCTTAATAAAGCAAATTTTTCAGTTGGAGATGGCTCAACAGCAACACCAAAGTTTCAGGATGAATCTTCTTCTACTGACGAAGCATCAGAATCAATAGGTTCATCAGGAGGAAGTGTATCTATTTCAGGGGCTAGCCTTACGGTGCCCGCATCGGCGTTATCTTCAGACCAAACAATAGGTTTGAACAAGACTGCTGATGCAGATGCTGCACATCAGGGAATAATGGCTGCAGCCGGAAATCCTGATATGTCTCAGTATTCACCAGTAATCACTGCGACACCTCATGGTCAGAACTTTGATCAGGCAGTAACCATTCAGTTTGATTTAACGGGAACAGCAGCAGGATCATGTCCTGCAAATCTCAAAATTTACAAGAGAGCAGCAGCTTCAGGCCCATGGTATGAATTGCCTCAAGAATTTTGGAGTTGTTCCGGAGGAACAGTTACGATCAGTACAACCAGTTTTAGTCAATACCAAGCCGTAGGAGGATCTAACATGGCAATTACAAAACTAAATAATAGACAGTTAGAAAAGTTTAAATCAGTAAACAAAGCATTGGCGAAAGCTGTGGACCTTTCAGGTTCTGCAAATCTTTCGGGCGATGTGTTAACCGGGGATGAGATGTTAATTCAGCGCAGTGGACAGGCAGCAAAGGCTGTAACCGTTGACGCATTGCAGAATTTCTTCTCAAGCGTAGACGTTGAGGCAGTAGATGGAAACAGTGAAGACTATCAACTTGTTTTTACTCACTCAACCGGCTCTGGAAAATTAGCAACAGACGTTGATGGGGTTAAATGGAATCCACAAAGCGATACTCTTACAGCGACCAAGCTCGGAGCTTTTGAGGCCGCTGGTGCAATTAACTTTGCTAGCCAGGCTATGACCAGTGTCAACATCGACAGCGGTGACATTTCAGGAACTGACGTTGATGTCTCTGGTCAAACACTCACACTTGACAATGACCAGATCTCTGGTGACAAGGTTGAGGGTGGTACAATTGCTGAAATCACAATAACAGACCTAACTTTGGGTGACGTTTCTGGCTCTGGTGCAGCCCAGTTCGAAGGCCCACTAACAGTAAATGGCAATATTCTTCCTTCAAGCGATGATGTGTCTGACTTGGGTTCATCTAGCAAGCAGTTCAGGAACCTTCACCTTGACGGCACTGCCAACATTGATGCTTTGGTCGCTCTCACTGCTGACATTGACGGCGGTACTATCGATGGTGTAACAATTGCTACTTCTGACGTTGATGTTTCAGGCCAGACCCTTACGCTTGACGCAGGTCAGGTCGGTGCAGACAAAGTTGGAGCAGGAACGTTCGACGCTGGAACTTATAGCTTTGCTGGATCCACAATCTCAGCATTGCCACAATTAACTGCATCTCACGCAAGAATCACCAACTTGGACGTTGTTACTCTCAACTCTGTTGTGCAAACTGAGGAGACTTTAGAGATTGCAGACAAGGTAATCATTGCTGCTGCTGGAGCAAACGATGCAGGCGCCGACGGTGCAGCCATACAGTTTGGTGGCTCTGCCGCCAGTGACGATGTCGCTTCGATTGCCTATAGTGACAGTCTCAACAGTGGCGCAGGCGGATTTGACCTATCACTTGATAGTTCTGTTTTCGTATCATTGCACGACGCTGGAATTATACCAGACGCTGACGACGAAATGGCCCTAGGTAGCGGCACGAAGCGCTATTCTGAAGCACACATTGCCGAAGCTCACATTGATCAGTTGGGTCAAGCACTTGATGCTAATAGCGTGATAATCTCAAACGCCAACATCGACAGCGGTACTATCGATGGTGTAACAATTGCAACCTCTGATATCACCGTAGGGGCAACCAAAGAACTTGATGTTTCCGCTGGTACCCTAACCCTTGCAGCCGACCAGATCTCTGGTGACAAGGTTGAGGGTGGTACGATTGACGCAATCACCATCACCGCACTGCAAGGAGCAACGGTCTCTGGTTCGTCCACGGCTCAGTTTGGCGGAAACGTGACCTCGGCTGGAGACTTCCTTCCTTCAAGTGATAATGCCTCTGACCTCGGTGCTGCAGCCAAGCGTTACGCTCAAGCACACGTTGTTGAAGCTCACATTGATCAGCTTGGTCAGGCACTTGATGCTAATAGTCAGATAATCACAGATATCAACATCGACAGCGGTAACATCGATGGTGTAACAGTTGCCACTTCCGACGTTGACATGACTGGTCAGACTTTGACTCTTGATGATGACGCGATCTCTGGCGATAAGGTTGAAGGCGGCACAATTGACGGAATCACGATAACCGCTTTGTCTGCTGGAACAGTATCTGGCTCCGGCGCTGCAACCTTTGCATCATCATTAACAGTACAAGGTGATATTTTTCCTTTGGACAATTATGCTGCTGTTAACCTCGGTGCATCTGGACGGCAATTCAACGATCTTTACATTAATGGTGTTGCTCACCTTGATGCTGTAGATGCTAGTGACTTCGCCAGCGCCACCGCGGATATCGACGTCACCGGCGACGGTATCGATGATTTCATTGTCTTCAAAGATGCAACCGATGATCAATTAAAGGTTCAGAGTTTGAACGCTTTTCTGCAGTCACTGAAGGGCGATGGTCTTCAAATTGGAAATGACGGTCTTATCACCGTCGACCCAGTTGTCTCAACCTTCTCAGGTTCCCTTGCGCTACAGAACACTCATGGCGCCTACGTGAGTGCTTCTTTGGCAGAAGAGCCTGTTGTGGACTCTCTTCAGGTTTACTTGAATGGTATGCTTCAGACTAAGTATGCGGCTTCTGGTCTAGGTGCTAGCACTTGGGACTATAAACTAGAAGACGGCTCCGGAACAAACCAGATGGTTGTTTTTGGAATCGAGCCAGAAGAAGACGACGCGATTGTAATACACTACGTCAAAAAATAATTAACCTACCATTAAATCCTACCTCAGCCCGCCTTTTTGGCGGGCTTTTCTTTTTCTTATTTCCTTTGCGAAAAGGTAAAACTATTTATTAAGTAAAATAATAATTATTTTGTCCCTCACAAGGAGATATTAAGAATGGCAACAAGAAAATTTAGATTTGTTTCCCCTGGAGTTTTCCTGAAGGAAATTGACTTATCCCAATTACCGGGCCAAGCCCCAGGTATCGGCCCTGTCCTCATCGGTAGAACCAGGCAAGGCCCAGCGATGAAACCTTATAAAGTAAAAGATTTAGAAGAATTCCAAAGAGTTTTTGGTGTTCCCATGCCTGGTAATGAAGGTTTGGATCCTTGGAGAGACGGCACACACCTTTTAGCAGAGTCGTACGTTCCTTATGCCGCACGAGCACACTTTTTAGCAGGTGAAGATACACCTGTTACTGTTGTTCGTCTTGCGGGAATAACAGGCGATAATGCAATAGCTGATTCGGACGCTGAGCCTGGGTGGATTGTAGACAACGCGTATGGTCTGTTTGTTATGTCGTACGACAGTGGCAGCAGTATCGCCCCAACTGCTTCGCTTGCAGCAGTATTCTATGCTGCAGAGTCTGCCGAAAAGTTCTCAATCAATCTCGTAGGTACCCCAATCAAGCCAAACGGACCACCGTCTCGGTCGGACGACCGCATAGTCATGGGCCATGGCTCAGCATCATATTTCAATAATTCAGATAGGCTAACAATACAATTGTCTTCCAGCGCAGGCCTGACTAGACAAGTACACACTTTATTGTCAGAAATTAGACAAGATTTTAATACTAATCCTGTGATGACTAATAATAGAATTATGTCACCTCCTGCCAGTTCTATGGCATCAAAATATTGGCTTGGGGAGTCATTTGAATCAGTCCAAAGAAAGCTTGATGCATCAGTCACATCAGCTACAGCATATAAAGCTGCGATGATATTGCCACTCAAGGATGGAATGGATGATTTTCGAGGAGCCAAACATGAGCTAATCTCGGCCCGAACCGGGTGGGTAATAGCGCAAGATACTGATAGCAATGTTAAAGATTTCGACGCTTTAAAGTCTGAGAAGTTATTCAGATTTATAGCTCTACATGAAGGCACAGAAGCTAGCAGGAATATAATGGTATCTATCGAAGACATCAGGATCCCCCGCGAAGGCGCCTTCGATCCATATGGAACCTTTAGTGTCGTAGTTAAGAGAATAATATACGGCACAGGAAGGCTAGAAGAGCTAGAAAGATTTGATAATTGTAGCCTAGATCCTTCATCTGATAATTTCATTTCGAGACAAATCGGTGATCAATATCTGGAGTGGTCTTCAACTGAAAAGAGAAATAGGGTCAGAGAGTCTAACTTAAATATATCAGAGTATATTAGAGTAGAACTAGACTCGTCGGTTAGAGATTCAGGCCCAAGTTCTCCAGGTCTAGTGCCCTTTGGTTTCTTAGGTCCAGTTAGACCTAAAACAACTAAGGTTGCTATGAGTGGAAGCACCGGTAACAATACAATTGGTGACTCATGGGTCACAGGAGCAATTACTATAAATACCGGCTCTTTTGGCGGACAAAACATGAAGATACAGTGGCCTGACTTTCCTTTGGTTAATTCTGCCTCTGCAGAAGATGATTTTTTCATGGGAGCCACACCATTTTTACAACAATACAAGACAGGATCAGCGTATGGACAAAGAGAGCAGACATCAGAAATGAACCCCGGCTATGTTGATTTGGTTAGGAGACTTGGGACCTTGACGAATCTCACAAGAGATCAAGATGACGGCACGGCCGACGGCACGTATTCTCAGCACTCTTTTGCATTTAGTCTAGACGATGTTGTCCTGAAGCTAGTCGAAGATTCAGAGCTTAATTCTGTGCTATCCATAACAAGACCCACGGATATATCAGAGGCGTATTATGAACCAGGTTCAAAAAACAAGTCAACCCCAACCTCAAGCGTATCATCCGCAGAGTCGGCAGGCGCATCCTTCGCCGCCTTGGCTGCTAGAGTCGCCTCAGGGTCCCATCAGTTGCGGCCATTGCTTGATGTTGTGAAAGGGTTTCATATGCCTCTTGTTGGGGGATCAGATGGGCTTAATATAATTGAAGCTAACGCATTCAACAACAATGTAACAAAAAATGCGTCCACCCGAACATCGTACGCTTACGCCTCTATCAATAGAGCCATAGACCTTATCAGTGATCCAGAGGTAGTAGAACACAATCTTGCCGCCATGCCTGGTATAACAAACGAGTCTTTAACCGGCAAGCTTGTAAAAACGTGTGAATCACGCGCAGACACTTTAGCGATTATTGACCTGCCGGATGTTTATGTGCCGCCATCTGAAAATTCTTGCACTGACTTTAGAGATAGAACAGACGGTACAGATCCCGAGCGCTCTGCCAACAACCTTGTTCGCAGGCAGATAAACTCCTCTTACGGAACTACATATTACCCATGGGTAAAGATAAGAGATAATCTGAATTCTCGTGACGTCTGGGTTCCACCTTCTGTTGTTGCCCTAGGAGCTATGGCATACACAGAAAGAACGGCAGAAGTTTGGTTTGCGCCCGCCGGCTTCAACCGCGGTGGCTTAAATCAGGGCACGGCCGGAGTCCCGGTCTTGCAAGTATCAGAGCACTTGATGTCTAAAGATAGAGATACGCTATATGAGGCCAATATTAACCCAATAGCTTCTTTTGTTTCGGAAGGTATTGTAATTTTTGGCCAGAAAACTTTACAATCAACAAAATCAGCACTTGACCGTATTAATGTGAGAAGATTGATGATCTTTATTAAGAAAGAAGTGTCAAGAATATGCAATACGTTGCTTTTTGAACAAAATGTTCAAGCAACTTGGAGTAGATTTACTAGTCGTGTAGTGCCTTTCCTTGAAAGCGTTAAGGTAAGGTTCGGGTTGTCTGATTTTAAGGTTGTGTTAGATGACACAACTACAACACCAGATCTTGTAGATAGGAACATAATGTACGCAAAGATATTTTTAAAGCCTGCAAGGGCAATAGAATTCATCGCGGTGGACTTTATCATAACAAACACTGGTGCTGAGTTTGATGATTAACGAAAAAATGAAATCATCAAGGTAAAACTTTTAATTTAATACCTATGTATTATAAGGAGATATGTAATCATGAGTGGAAACACATTTTGGAACGATGCAAAACTTGAGCCAAAAAGAAAGTTTAGGTGGATGCTCTATTTTGCAGGAGCACCACAGTTTATAATAAAGTCAGTTACGAAGCCTTCATTTCAGGTTCAAAGCACTAACCATCAGTTTCTGCAGCACACTTTTCATTTTCCTGGAAGAGTTACCTGGCAAGATGTTAACCTTACGTTGGTAGACCCAGTCAATCCTGATGCAACCCAGGCTCTTTATAATATTCTTAAGAATTCTGGCTATATTCTACCTCCTGACGTTATAGGACAAGCAGATGCGGGGTATAAAACCATTTCAAAGCAAAAAATGGTCGGATCCTTAGGGGAATTTAAAATTCAGCAAATTAATGCAGAAGGTAAAGCCTCAAACCAGGTTATAGAAACTTGGATTTTGAATAATCCTCAAATTACTTCAGTTAATTTTGACGGGCTTGACTACTCTTCTGACGAAGCACTGAATATTCAAATTGGCGTAAAATATGACTGGGCAGTTTTGAACCCTGACGGAGATCGTGATATATCAGGGTGGAACTTGTTTACACCAGAAACAACAACTTAAAAGCTTTATTTTTTATAAAAATAATGTTAAAATAGAAAAGTCTAAAAAAAAGAAAGAGAGATTTTTATGTCTAGAAACTCTAATAAACTTAGAGGAAACGAGAACCCTAACTATAATGGTGGTGAAGGTGGTTCAAAAAATCAGCCACCGACTGCAGATCCAAAACCACCGCCGCGCCAACAAAACGTCACAAAAGAAAATCCATTTGGACTATCTTTTGTGGTTCCTACGGAGTACGTAAGTCTCCCTTCAGAGGCAAGATACTATGCAGAGGGTAGTTCTCTGTTTCAGAAGAGTAAAATAGAAATAAGGCATATGACAGCAAAAGACGAGGATGTCTTATCCTCCGGCGCTGGAGAGTCTGGTGCCAATAGTGTATTTAACAAATTGTTGAGAAGCTTACTTGTAGATAAAGAAATAAATCCTGAAGATTTTTTAGAAGAAGACAAAATGGCGGTTTTGTTGACTGCTCGCGTTACAGGTTACGGACCTCATTATACTACAAAAGTTTTCTGTCAAAATTGTAATGATCAAACAGTCCATAAGTTTGATTTATCGAAAAAAACAACTAATAAGCCAAAAAAAGAAATAGTATTAACAACAGAAATAGAGGCAGAAGATTCAGAAGAAAACAAAGATGTAATATATTTTAACCCCCAAACAAACAGTTTTGTTTGCACCTTGCCTGTTTCTGATATACGGTTAGAATTAATTAATTTGACAAGAGATATTATGGATAATATTGAAAAAGAGAGAAGACAAAAAAACAAACACAATCTTAATTTTAATTACACCCTTTCGTACTTGGAGAATATTATAATGACTGCAAACGGGGTTTCAGACCCCAATCTCATAAGGCAATTGCTGCAAGTTCTGCCCGCTGCAGATGCATCCTATCTTAAAGACTTTTATAACGACTGTTATCCAAATATGTCAACCATGCAAGAGGTCACCTGTAGTGAGTGTGGTACCACCTCTGAAAGAGAGGCGCCCCTTTCGTGGGCGTTGTTTCGAACTGACTTATAAAGAATACCAAAAAATGGCATACGAGGAGATATTCTACCTGATGAAAGAGAATAATTTTTCTTTTACAGAAGCCTACAATCTTCCAGTAGGGCTAAGAAAATGGTTTGTAAAGAAAACTAGAGAATACAATAACCCACAAGAAGACGAATAGCACAAGTTATAGTCATAAATTTTTAAATTTTCTATTTATGTACAGGGGAAGATTTAAAATGGATCTAGCACTATGAATAATGCGAATAGAATAAGGGAGCTTACCAATCGGATAAAACAGCTTGAGAAAAAGCTCAACGATCTTGAAACTAAATCTTATTTGGATGTAGAAGAATACGGCGCCAACGACGCTATGTTGTCTTTCCGAAAAGATCTAAAAAGTATCGACGATGCATTATCTGGAGTACTAACGCGTGGTGCACTATTTGCAAAAGGTGGAAAGCTCGAAGCAAGCCTGAACAATGCTAGTCAATTAACGAACAAACTTTTGGGCTCTACAAAGCCTGCAGTAAAGGCATTTGAGGCTTTAACTATGGGAATGCAGTCCTTCGGCCAAATCGCCGAAACTGATATAGGAGGCATTTCCAACTATTCTGACAAAATGATCGCCCTGGCATCAACATTAAAAGAGATGGGGTTAAGCTATTCTGACTTTATAAAGAACCAGGAACTTGCAACCTATACTTTAGACATGAATGCTAACCAAGTCGCCCGCTTGAATCAAGGGTTGGTCGACTTTGCGAAAGAGGTAAAGATGCTGCCAAGTGTAGTTTCTCAAAACTTCCAGCTTGTCGCTAAAGCCATGGCATACAATGCACCAATGATTCAAAACGAATTTCAAAAAATTCAAAAACTTTCAGCACAAACAGGAGTGTCAGTCGGTTCACTAATGAGCGGTTTCGGCCAAAATCTGGACACCTTGTCTGGCGCCTCATCTTTTGCAGGTAAATTTAATGCTATAATGGGAAGAGTGGTGTTTAGCCCCAATGAGGTTTTGATGATGTCAGAAAGTGAAAGAATGATGGCTGTTCGAAATGCAATACAGACTCATCCAATATATAGTGAGATTAAAGCCGGCGGTAAGTTGGGTGTTTTCGCACTTGACACTATCCGCGGCCTGACGGGCTATGATAGAGAGACAGCCCGACGTTTTATATTATATGGCGAGGCTGGCACAGCAGGCCAAGGGCCAAGAGGCGACTCAATGAAGGGGCAAATAGGAAAGAAAACTGGTCAGCTTTTTGATACTGCAACTGCTGCAGGGGTTCAAGACGGCTTAGTTCAATTGGGAACAGGTATCACAACCCTCGTGCAACAAATTAAAGCAAATTCTGACTTTTTGGCAACTAACGCTCTCGGCGGCCGCCTAGTACAAGCAGGCCTTTTTGAGAGAAGAAACTTTACTTTTGGAGGTGTACTAGACCAGCAAGGGTTGCCAAACCAAGCCGCAATAGATTACGCCAAAGCCGGCTTGGTAATAGATATGGGTACGGGATTTGACACAACACTTTTCGGAGGAGGCCGCAACGCCCCAAGTCAAAATCAAATTGCTCAATCTGTTTTGATGTCGCCTTTTGTTGGCCAAATGCTTCAAACATTGCAGACCTTGCCTGACCGAAGCCGCGGAGTCCTTCAAACGCGCCTTATGGAAATCATCGGAGACCTTACTTCAGGGAACCCTGATATGCCTAGCATTCAAAGAAAAATTGCTCAACTTAGAACAGACGTGGTCGAAGGAGTGGCATTCAGGGACGTAGATAGGAATGTTTCCCCTATAGAGTTCTCTTTTGTAAGAAAAGTTGGCCAAGCAACTAAAAATTTCGGACTTCAAAGAGATCTTTTGAGGTTCTTTAGAGAGAGTGAGGATAACACTCTCGAAGACGCGTCCGCATTAATTGGCACCGACATCAGTACTGACCAGTCGATAATCCCTGGAATGAGCTTTTTCAATGCACTTACGGATACAGAAAAGATAAAAATACGCCAAGATTTGGGCCGCAGTTACGGCGCGAGCGGTCAAAACGCGACCACGAAGCGCGACGAGGCTCGCACGAGAGTGGGTGAAGGCAGAGACGCCGGCACCCCAAATGCCCTACCGACTGGCGGCTCAAACACTCAGCCATTTAATGCGCCACCCGTACCACCGGCCGGCGGCGGCAGTGGTGGTGGCGGGGGCTTTAGCAGTATTAGAACACCACCGGCACCGCCACAGAGTACTCCAGTTTGGGTACCTGCCATGTTCGCATTTTTTAGGTCTGGTGGGTTTAAGATCTCTCTTGACGGGACCGGCAAGATCGGGACATTAAGTGTCGATCAACAGAAGCTGCAAGAACTAGAAGCGGCCCTTGGCGGCTCACCGCTTGGGAGCGTAGTGGTCTAATAAAAGGAGAACATTAAAAAATGACAATACAAAAATGGAAAGACATAACAAAAAGCTACAGCCATGCGGGAGAAATTGTATTCAAGTCCGCAACAGCAATTCAAAAAGCAATAAAATTTCCAGCTTTTATAACCCAGTTTTCTGATAATTATAATGTTGGTTGGGGCGGAAGCCAAGTTTTTGGTAGAATAGATCCAGTAAAAAATTATCAATCTACCTCCAGGCAGATAACACTTGGGTTTGACATTTTATCAGAATCAGAAGAAGATGCAAAAGAAAATTTTGAAAATTTTGAACTTTTGATAACTATGCTATACCCTGTTTATTCCGAAGAACTCGCTTTCGCAAATAAGGCAAGAACTATAAATGCTCCCCCTCTTTGGAGAATAAAATATGCGAATTATATTCACTCCCCAACAAACGATGAAGGTCTTTTGGGTTGCATTCAAGGTCTAACGTTTCAACCTAAATTCGAAGTGGGCCACTACGTAACCCCGCAATATAATTTGTTGCCTATCGCATACTCAGTTTCCCTTCAGTTTCAGCCCTTACATGAAAGTCCAATTGGCTATACTGCAGGTGGACTATTGAATGATTCTTTTCCTTATGGAGCGGGAACAATAAAGGGAGTAACTTAAAAAAATGTTAAATAGAAGATAATTATAATGTATGATTACTGGAAAAAACAAAAAATTATATTAAAAAGGAAAGTAATAAATGTCGTGGGATAAATTTGCATTCAAAGTAATAAATGATGATGGAATCTATAGAGATTTTTTAAATAGAATCGGCGCCGAATCCGTTATGCATCATGAGTTTATACCTTTTGGAGATCCAAGATCTAGACAGTTTTTAGACAACATTACCTACCATCAGCACATGTATGAGGTTGGTGATACACTGAGCAAAATTGCTTATAAATATTATGGAGACCCAAGACTTTGGTACTTAATCGCGTGGTTCAACATAAAACCTACAGATTTTCACTGTAAAATTGGAGATATCATTAAAGTTCCAGTTCCACTGCCGGAAGTTAGAGAGGCATTTTTTAATATGGTGGAGGTTTAATTATGGCAACGAAAAATACAAGACCATACTCTCAGCAAGATATATTACTTCACGATCTAATGCAGTCACTCTCATCTAATGCAACTACCACAGTGAAAAGATCAGATCTCAAAGCGACCCACAAGATTAATTCCGGTAAAAATAAGATAAAAGTATATAAGATAGATCCTGCAACCCACGAGCCTATGTTGATTAATAATATGCTTTCCTTTACACCGAAACAAGCAATCAACGCGTATAAAAATTTTCTAAATATAGAAAATCATAAAATCTCAGCACTAGTTCCAGAAGTGCGCCTGTACCTTGTTGACCCTAGGGACCCTAAAACAGTGATTCCTTTTTACTTTCCAGTTTCAACTGATTATAACATCGAGGATGCCTCTGGTCGCATCACGAACAAGCTTGGAGTCGACGGATCCCAGTCGCCATTTACATCTCAAGCAGCAACTATAGATCAATTTTCAATCACACTAAAGGGAAACAATCTTTTTGAGATAGGTACGAAACAATTAGATGCAAATTTGGTTATAACAGTCGACAATCTTTCGGTTCTTTTTGAGGGTCAGCCACCAGGTTTTGCAGCTTTAGTCGACTTGTTTATGATTAGAAATTCTGCCAGTCGCCAACTCCAAGGCGCCGCCCGGCCTTCTGCGGGAAATGCTCTAAGTTCTGGAACCAGCCTTCAAGTGGTTGCAACATTGAGATATTCCGCAGACAGTCAATCAGGAATATTTTCTGCTGACGAATTAGATGCGATAACTTCATCTATGTTGGTGGTAAATTTGTTTTACGGAGGAGAGCATAACATTTCGATACAAGAGGACGGCTCAGCTAGGATAAGTGTTAGTTATAACGGCTTTTTGGGTTCGACAAAGAACGATCAGAGATTTGATCTTGCAAAGGGGATTAGCTCTTCCGTCGCGGCCGCACGGAACCGGGCGACATTATTGGCTGGCCAAGGAACCAGGGTTTCTACTCCAAAAATCAACACTTCTCAAGCGGCAAAGTCTAAAAAGCCACCACCCGTGCCTGCGGACCAGGTAGATTTTTTTAATAAAAATTTAGTTTTTCAAAAAACAATCGACTCATTGTACAGAAACGATATGGTAAAAGTGCTAGACACCACTACGGGTGAACCAGTGCTGGACACTTACATAAACAAGTCATCGGGCACACCATCTACAAGTCCACAACAGGGCGGCAGCGCTCTGAAGCCGCCAAAGCCACCGCCTAAGAAATACTTAGATGCATTTGGTTTTACAAAAGAAATTGCAGATTATCGAAAAGAAATAATAAATAAAAGAAGATTTGTAAACTATGTTTACTTCGGCGATTTCGTCGGCGCAGCCATGGCTTCCGTTCAGGAAATAGGAGAATTAAAGTCTAAAGCTATTACCACCGCAATCAATACACTCAAAAGTACGAAACCTCGAACGGCCGAACAGAATTCTGAATTAGAAGCACTTGAACTGGCGAAGACACAATACCCAGAAATGCTAGCCTCTCTAACACAGAAGTATATTTTAACTGCAAATATTAATCTTACACTGATGGAGGGCGCCAAAACGGAATTGGTAAACATTGCAGATATTCCAATTTCTATAAGCCAGATTTGTACGACTTTTTACAGAGAAGTGAACAATCAACGTTCAACTGAATATGACTTGTCTGAGCTTATCAATAAGTTTTGTTTAGCAGTCATCAACAACGCGTTACACGGCAGATCCGGAATTAATCTTTTGGAAACATCTTCGGTAAAACTTATTCAGACTCAGGGCCCAACAATTTCTTCTAAATCTTCGTCAGTAAACACCCAGCACATCAAAAGAAACAAGGCTTCCATAAAAAATAATATGACTTATTACATCTTTTGTCAGAGTGCCAGTGTAAGATCTAATTCTCTCGGCGCCGGCACGATGAAGGCTGATGTAAGAAAGGGAATTTTACACCTCAATCTTTCTCAGGACAGGGGTTTAGTTAAGTCCATAAACTTTTCACAAATCCCTATATCTGGCAAAAAAGAGTACCACGTCGCAAAGGACGGGGACCTTTTTGACGAGTTGAGATTACCGACAAATGCAACAGTAGAGATGTATGGAAATAATCTGTTTTATCCAGGAATGAATGTTTTTATTAATCCTTCTTCTATCGGCTTTGGAGACCCCAGAGATTTGGACTCTCCCGCAACGCGTCTTGGCATCGGGGGTTACTATACGATCCTGACGGTTGCCCACTCTTTCTCTTCTAACGGAACCTTAAATACAAGCTTGAATTGTGCCTATTTCGGGCCGGCCGCAAAGAAGGGCAAAGGAATAAACTCAGCCAGCGCCAAAGCTGCCGATGCCCGCGCCGCAGCAACCATGTCCCGAGCAGCCGCGACAATTGGGGCGCAACCATGACAAATACTCCTCTTCGCGGTGGCCAGACAGGAAACATTTCACAGGAATACACAGAGCGTTCAAGGTATCAGGACCTAGTATCAGAGTACTCTGGTGATTACCCTCTTTTGGATACTGTGCGTTCGAGACGACTGTATGGATTTCTCGATGAAAATTACCACACAGTTCAACCAAACGCGTCTCTTGAAGACGAGCATGTAATTATGTTTGGAGATTATGCTGCAGCAGTTCAAGGCATAAACTTTGTTGTAGAAATGTTCAATGAATTTAGAGACTATTATTTAGATTTGATGGATAAAACAGGACTAACACTTCCGCAAGATATTTCTTTAATGATCCCGTCCAGATGCTTTGAGGATCTAGATAATGATTTTGAAGATTATGAGACATTTGTAGGGGGCGAGGTCTTATCATACGTGCTGGAAAGAAACCCTCCAGTTACTCCAGACTTATTGAATTTCAGTGACTTTTTGGAAGAAGTTAAAAATTTTATGTTTTCAGAAGATTTTTCAACCTTCTCGGGCATACACACTATGACTAAATCTGGATTTTTAATATCTAATCGGTCGTCTGTTCATCACACAGGGCTGTATATAGACCTAGCACAAACATTAGACGTACAGATTGATGAAAAAAAACAAGAATTTCTAGAAAACAAAGATTTTAAGTGCTATATTGAGAAGGCATGGGAATATGGATTTTTTGTAGACAGCAATTGCCCATGGAGGTTAATTTTAAATTTGGATTCTAGAAAAGTAAAAGAAAACATATTAAACATAGAACAGACAGACAGAACATTACTGCAATTTCATGATTTTTATTCTGATCAAAAATTAATAAAAGTTGGCCTGGGAGATTATTGGCAAATTAAAGAGTTTTTGCAAAGAATATATCTAGATTATGCAGAAGAGGTGAGAAATCAAAATTTAGATCCCGAAACAGAAGAAGAATCCAGAAGGTTAGACCTCAACAATATACTTAGAATGGTACCAGAATCTCAATGGATTGAATTTTATGTTTTATGTAGGCTTAGGGAGATAGGCATGTACAATTCTCAAGATTATAACCTGCCGCAAGATCCAAATAATCTAACAAGAGCGCAAAAGCTGGTAAGAGACTTGACAAATGGGGCTGTAACAAGGTATAATAGGGAAGTAACATTTGATTTTACAAATCCTGGAGAGGGAAACTTATTTGGCCTCAATGGCCCATGCGGCGCTTTAGGATTTATTGAATCTAGGTGTTGTAGGTTTTTAAAAGACATTATAATAAAAGCACAGATATCTTACAACGAAAACGAAAGAAACAGAACTGACACAAATGTGTCAATATCTGGAACAAACTATGTTAATATTACAAGCCCTTGATATAGAAAACTTTTGCCAAGGAATATATGATGGAAACAGCCTAAAACTAGAGCCTCAATCTTTACCATCGACCGGCGGCAAGGCTTTTGCATGGAAGCATACTCCCTTGTTTAAAGATGACGAGAACTATACATATCTTTTTGTTGCATTAGGAGACAGATCTCTGTCTGACTATAGCAGTAATACAGATTTTTTCAAAAAATCACACAACACTTTGCAGGCTCAAAGAAAAGCAATGTCACAAGCAAAAATCGAGATAGAAGATTTTTGTTTTTTTGATGCGCTACCAAAACATCAATTAATGAACTGGCTCTCAGTTAGGCACGAGGCATTACACAATTTATGTAATGGTTTTCGAAAGCCTGATTGTTATGATATTCTTCATAAAGGCCATGTTTTAACAGAAAATATATCTAAGCAAAAAGTAAGTTTTGCAGGACAAACCCGGCACATCAAATATAATATTTTTGGGTCAGCAACCGGCCGGTTGACAACAAAAAAAGATTCTGTCCCAATTCTGACAATGAAGAAAGAAGACCGGTCGCTTTTAAAGCCGACAAACGGAGCATTTGTTGAAATAGATATGAACGCAGCAGAGGTCAGAACATTGATGGCCCTCGGTGGCCACGACCTGCCAAAGGGAGATATACATCAACACCTTCAAAATGAGATTTTCCCTTCTACCGCCATGTCACGTTCAAGTTTTAAGGAAAAACTTTTTGCCTGGTTATACAATCCGAGTTCAGTTAACCGAAACTTTGATTCTTACTTTTCCCGCGACACTTTTAAGAACTTTTTCGATGAAAATACAAGCATTTTAACAACCCCGTTCGGCCGCAGACTGTTGGTGCCAGAGAGAAAAGCTCAAAATTATCTTTTGCAGTCTACGACTTCAGATCTGGTTATTGAAAACGCTTACAAAATACAGAAAATATTAGAAGGCAAAAAAACAAAAATAGCCTTTACTCTTCATGACTCTATAGTCCTTGACATGCCTAGAGAAGAAGCTAAAGAGTTAAAAGAAATTAAGTCTTTTTTCGAGAAAACAAGGCTTGGCATATTTTCTAGCACTTGTAAAATTGGCAAAGATTTTGGAAACTTAAAGGAGATAAAAATTTGAAAAACATATTAGGTATTGGCGCCTGCGGCACAAATGTCGTAAAGCAGCTATCAGAATATCCCCAATACAGTGCATATTATATAAATAACAAAGAAAAGAAAACAACAAAGTACAGATTTTCTTTACCACTTCTTGAATCTCCAGAAGATTATGAAAACATGGATATGTCTAAGCTTCATCGTTGGGCATCAAAGATTAAAAATAATTGTACAGTATTTTTAACGGGTGCAAATGATTCATCAGCGATAGCTTTGAGATTTCTTGAAAAATTACACCAAGCCGGGGTAAAAATTAATATAGTCTACTTTTTGCCGGAAGTTGAGGTTTTATCAGAAAACAAATTTTTGCACGAAAGGTCATGCAGAGGTATATTGCAGCAGTTCGCACGCTCAGGCCTTTTTCAGAATATGACGCTAGTTTCAAACTTAAGTCTTGAGAGCATGGCGGGTCCAACAAATGTATACGAATATTACAGTCAAATCAACAACGTTTTTACAAGTAGCTATTACATGATAGATGTTTTTAAAAATTCAAATCCAATCGCCTCCACTTTCAAAGGTCAGAAAGAATCTTGTAGGATTGCAACAATAGGTCTAGGTTCCCTACAGGAAGAAGAAGGTGATAAATTGTTTTTTCCCCTTGAAAATACAGTAGAGATAGTGTATTATTACTGTATAAACGAAGAAAAATTAAGAACAGAAGAAAACCTATTCAGACAAATAGCAAATAAGGTAAAAAGTAAAATAACAGAAAATGTCAAAGCTAGTTTTGGCATATTCCCAACCCAATACGAGAATGATTATGTATATACAGAATATTATACACCAAAGGTTCAAGAATGACTAAAAAACAAATCCTAAGAACAATACAAGATGACATTCGCGAAGTATCTCAAGCAAAATGCTTCGGCCTGACATTGACACAAGGTAGGTCTAATCGGTATTTGCCTGACGCGTCACTTTCCTTGCCGGGTAAAACGCTTGATGTTGAGCTTAAGACTTGCAACGCTCTATCTGGCAAGAACCAAGTCTCAACAGCTAGAGGCGTAAACGTTTCCAAACTAAACGAGTGGAGAAAGGTGCACTTATGGGTATTTTCAAAACACGAAAACAATATCCTCACCGGCGAGCACTATGTTTTAACAACTCGGCAGATGGAGGCCTTTTTTAAAACTTGTGAGCAGAAATTAAACAAGGGATCAAAAAAACTCGCCGGTCTAGATGATTGGCGCCAAGCGAAAAACATATTATTAGAATCGGGAATAAATTCTTTAGTTTTGGAAAAGTTAGAGTATGCATTCTCTCACAAGGGCGTAGCTCTCAATGACCCCAAAATACCATGGTCTTATGTAGAGCAGAATGGTACAAAAATTACATCACCCACCGATTTAAGAAAAATAGCAAAAAACGCTTGACTTAATTATCAGAATAAGATATTATATAAACAGTTGGTCGGGAAATTTGCCGACCTGCTATAGCCGAGAGTGTGCAAAAAAACAACAAACCAATAGGAGGTATTAAAAATGGCACTTAATTTAGACGCGATGAAAGCGAAGTTAGATAAACTCAATGGAAAGGGCGACGGAGGAAAGAAAAACTTCTGGAGACCAGAAGAAGGGGAAAACAATGTTCGCATTGTATCTACACCTGATGGTGACCCGTTTAAGGAGAGGTATTTCCATTATGGAATTGGAGGGCAATCTTTTCTTTGTCCAAAGAGGAATTTTGGAGATGACTGTCCAGCATGCAATTTTGCAAATCAATTATGGAATGAGGGGACTGAAGAGAGCAAAAAGCAGGCAAAAGAGATGTTTGCAAAGCAAAGATTTTTCTCACCAGTCTTGGTCCGAGGAGAGGAATCAGAGGGCATCCGCGTTTGGGGATATGGTAAAATGGCCTATGAGAAGCTTTTGACTATTGTTCTTGATCCAGACTATGGAGACATTACGGACCCTGAAACTGGAAACGATCTCAAGCTTATGTATGGCAAGTTGCCTGGGGCAAGTTTTCCCCGAACTGATATTCGACCACGTCCTCGAAAGACTGTTCTCTGCGATGATGCAGTCGGCGGCGACGAACGATGCGCAGAACTTTTAGAGACGATCCCAAACTTTGATGAAATCTTTGAAAGAAAAACAACAGAAGAAGTTCAGTCAATCATGGATCAGCATTTATCAGCCAATACGGGCAATTCAGAGGTAGAAAAGTTCGGAAGTTCCACTGTAGACTCTTCAGTAGATAGTGTCGAGGCCGCGTTTAGCGATCTCCTAAGTCAATAGGGGGCACAATATATGCCTAAAGCTAAAGTAACCAAACTAAAAAAGGGCGCCCTGGATATTGACTCTATTAGGGGTATTATCAATAAAAAAGCAGGTAGAGAAGTCGCACATTCACTTCAGAGTAACAATCCAACAGAAGTAAATGAGTGGATCCCAACTGGTTCGAAGTGGCTCGATGCAATTATCTGTAAAGGTCGACCTGCAGGTATCCCCGTCGGAAAAATATCTGAGATCGCAGGCCTCCCTGGGACTGGAAAGTCGTTCCTTGCGGCACAAATCGCTGGTAACGCTCAAAAGATGGGAATTGATGTCGTGTACTTCGATTCAGAGTCTGCGATTGATCCTTCATTCATGGAACGCGCAGGTTGCGACTTGGAAAGACTCATGTATGTTCAGGCTGCATCTGTCGAGTTTGTACTCGAAACCATCGAAGAATTGCTAGCTACTGGCAATAAATGGCTTTTTATTTGGGACTCTTTGGCGCTAACGCCATCGATTTCCGATGTTGAAGGAGATTTCAATCCCCAGTCCTCTATGGCAGTAAAGCCTAGAATTTTGGCTAAGGGAATGTCTAAGCTAACTATCCCTATCGCTGATGCAAACGCTACCTTTCTGGTCCTGAATCAGTTAAAAACTAACTTAGGAGCAAGAACACCGGCCCAGGCTATGACTGAGCCGTATACCACTCCAGGTGGAAAGGCTATGATCTATGCTTATTCCCTTCGTGTGTGGCTCACTGCAAGAAAAGCTAAGGCCAGCTTCATCGTTGATGACAATGGTTTCCGCATTGGGTCTGAGGTGAAGGTAAAATTGGAAAAGTCTCGTTTCGGGACTCACGGCCGAACCTGTAACTTCAAGATCCTGTGGGGGGATGATGCCGTTGGTGTTCAAGATGAAGAAAGCTGGTTCGATGCAATCCAAATCTCTGAAAGACTTGAACAGTCTGGTGCGTGGTTTACACTAATCCACAATGATGGGTCTAAGGAAAAGTTCCAGCGTAAACAATGGGTCACTAAACTGGAGAGTGAAAAATTCAGAGAAAGTGTCTTGACTATTATTGAAGAAGATGTTATTATGAAGTTCAAGAATAGAGAAGGCAAAGCAGACGACTTTTACGACCCGGACGATGCTCCGGCACCAGAATAGTCACTATGATTGCCCGGCTCTTTGCCGGGCTTTTTACTGGAGAAATTAATGAAAACAATTCAACTATGGGAAAACAGAGGCACAAAATCAGACAAAGTGTGCATTGTCGATGATGAGGATTATATTAAAGTGATAAAGTCAATCAGTCAACGCGCAAAATGGTATGCACACAGGCCACCAGGCGCCACATCGTATTATGCTGTAAGTGGCGACCGCCGCATCTCTGTACACAGAGTGGTAATGGATCCACCCAAAGGAATGGTAGTCGATCACATAAATGGCAACGCACTGGATAACAGAAAGGAAAATTTGCGAGTTTGTACATATTCGCAAAATAGTTGTAATAAAAAAACTAGATCGGATAGTCAATCCGGCTACAAAGGTGTCGCCAAAGCTGGTAACCGTTGGAGAGCGTATATCGCAGACCCCGAAACCCCAGCAACAAAAAAAAGAAATATTGGATTGGGTACCTATGATAGTCCAGAAGAGGCTGCTAAAGCATATGACAAAAAAGCAAAACAGATGTATGGAGAGTTTGCTCACCTAAATTTTCCAGAGGACAAACAATGAAAAGAATGATGATAGTAGACGCGTATAACCAGTTTATCCGCGGATATATAGTAGACCCTAGCAAGAACCCAAACGGCTCTCCTATCGGTGGAATGAGGACGTTTATCAACATCTTGAACAAGCTTACAAGAGAGATAAAGCCTGATCTTATGGTTTTAGTTTGGGATGGTAAAGGTGGAAGCAAAAAGCGCCGTTCCATGAATAAGTCCTATAAAGGTGGCAGAAGGCCCCCTAGGACAAACTGGTCACAAGTGGGTATGGATGAGGCTGATATTGTTGACAACAAAGTTTGGCAACAAATGAGAGTGATTGAATATTTTAACCAAACTCCAGTAATTCAGTTTATGGAGCCTCTAGTAGAGGCAGATGATGTAATCTCTTATGTGAAGAGTAGTTCAATGTTTTCAGAATGGCAAAAAGTAATTGTATCCGCGGACAAAGATTTTATTCAACTTCTTGATGATAAGACCATCTTACATAGGCCTATACAAAAAGAATATCTAAACAAAAACAGTATAGTGGAAAAATTTGGTATTCATCCTCTCAACTTTGCGTTGGCTAGAGCTATTGTAGGAGATTCTTCGGATAACCTTCCAGGTGTCCCTCGTGTTGGCCTGGAAACTGTTTCAAAGCGATTTTCTTTTCTAAAAGAGGAGAAAGCATACTATTTATCTGATGTTATCACTGAATGTGAAAAATCTGAAAACAAGCAAAAAGTGTATACAAATATTTTAGACAATGAGGAGTTAATAGAAAACAATTATGATATTATGCAGTTATCTTCGCCCATGCTATCTATTCAAGCCAAACAAGGGATTGACGATACGTTTGAGCAATATAAGCCCCACTATAATCAAACGGAAATAAGAAAGCTTATGCTCCAAGATGGAGTGCTTACAGTATCTACAACTGATCTGGAACAAAGATTTAACAATATTATTACTTCCTTTTCTTGATAAAACGTGGTAGTATAATCTAAATAAAAGGAAGATTAATGGAACAAGACAAGAGTTTTTCAAAATTTGGCAAGAACTTTCAAGAAGATTTGTGTCATTTAATACTCAACGATCGAAGTTTTGCAGATCAAATCTTTGAAGTTTTAGATTTAAATTTTTTAGAGTTGAAGCACCTCAGGGTTTTCATTGGAAAAGTTAAGGAGTATCGAAAAAAATATGGAGTCCACCCTACATCTAACATTATGCTGTCCATCATACGAACAGGTTTGGATGGGGAAGCAGAATCAGTCAAAGTCAGAATACGAGAATATTATGCGAGAGTGCTCGCGAACGGAGACATACCGGATAGTGCTGATTTTATCAAGGATACTGCGCTGGATTTTTGTAAAAAACAAAAACTTAAAGAAGCGCTTATTAAGTCGGTCGACTTAATTAAGTCTTCCTCCTTTGACGAAGTATCTAAAGTCATAGACAATGCATTGAAACTTGGCTCTGATAACACTTTGGGCTATGACTACTTAGCAGATTTCGAGGCGCGGTTTGTTAAAAAAGCAAGAGACCCTGTAACTACGGGATGGAAAGACATTGACGAAATTGCAAAAGGAGGCTTAGGAAAAGGTGAATTGGGTGTCGTGGTTGCTCCTACTGGCGCAGGTAAGTCTATGGTTTTGGTCCATCTCGGTGCTCAAGCTCTTAAAGAAGGTAAAAATGTCCTCCATTATACTTTGGAGCTTGCTGACACTGTTGTCGCAAATCGTTATGACTCTGCTATTACTGGCGTGGAACTTAAAAACTTAACTATCTTTAAAGAAAAAATATATGATGAGATTAAAGATATACAAGGTAAGCTTATTATAAAAGAATATCCAACCAGAAGTGCAAGTATCCAAACCATTAAAAATCACGTAGAGAAGCTAAAACGGCGAAATTTTAGTCCGGACATGATCATCGTAGACTATGGAGACCTAATTCGACCAGAAAATAGCAGAAAAGATGAGAAAAGGCACCAATTAGAAACTATTTACGAAGAGCTTAGAGGAATAGCTCAAATCTGTGAGTGTCCACTCTGGACAGCGTCGCAAACTAACAGGTCTGGGTTGAATGCTGAAGTGATCACAATGGAATCAATTTCCGAAGCATTCAACAAATGTTTTGTAGCAGATTTTATTTTTACAGTGTCAAGAACTGTAGAAGATAAAAACACAAATCAGGGTCGAATCTTCGTGGCAAAAAACCGCAACGGCCCAGATGGACTGGTGTATCCAATTTTTATGGATACTAGCAATGTTAAGATTAAGGTTTTGCCAAAAACTGGCGAAACGGCGAATGATATTATCCAAAAATCTTCTGCTGAGAGGTTACAGAACCTGAAGGAGAAGTATGCGGTCTTTAAAAGAGAAGGAGGAAAGAAATAAATGGAACTATCAAATGAAATATTATCAGAAATTACGGTGCATATGAAGTATGCAAGGTATCTGCCAGACCTTAAGAGGAGAGAGTCCTGGGATGAATTGGTGACTAGGAACATGAATATGCACATTAAGAAATTTCCAGAACTAGAACTTCAGATAAGGAAAGCATATAAGATGGTATACAGTAAGAAAGTTCTGCCTTCAATGAGATCTATGCAGTTCGGGGGCAAGCCAATTGAAGTCGCGCCGAATCGAATTTTTAATTGCGCGTTTATGCCTGCTGATGATTGGAGATGCTTTGGAGAGGCAATGTTTTTATTGCTCGGTGGAACAGGAGTAGGATACTCGGTACAGAAGCATCACGTTGAGAAATTACCAGAAATAACTAGACCAAACATGAACAGAACTCGAAGGTTCCTAGTCAACGATTCAATCGAGGGTTGGGCAGATGCAGTTAAAACTCTAGTTAACTCTTACTTCAAAGGAGGCTCAAGGCTTCGCTTTGATTACACAGATATACGCCCGAAAGGTGCTGCTCTCATTACTTCTGGAGGCAAGGCCCCAGGACCACAACCACTCCGTGAGTGCCTGGTCAAACTAGAGGGAATGCTCTCGCAGAAGGAAAATGGAGATAAACTAACGCCGATCGAAGTGCACGATATGATCTGTCATATAGCTGACGCTGTGCTGGCAGGCGGTATCCGTAGGGCTGCCCTTATCTCATTGTTCTCGGCTGATGATGAAGATATGATTGCTGCAAAAACCGGTAATTGGTGGGAAACCAATCCGCAACGAGGTAGAGCAAATAACTCTGTGGTACTTTTGCGCCACAAGATTGATAAAGATTATTTTATGAATTTGTGGGATAGAGTTAAAGCATCTGGAGCAGGGGAACCAGGTTTTTATTTTTCAAATGATAAAGATTGGGGCACAAACCCTTGTTGCGAGATTGGTTTACGACCTTATCAGTTTTGTAATTTGACAGAAGTTAATGTATCTAACGTGGAATCTCAAGAAGATCTTAACGAGAGGGTGAAAGCTGCCACATTTATAGGTACACTTCAAGCTAGCTATACAGATTTTCACTACCTTCGTGACATTTGGCGCCGAACAACAGAAAAGGACGCTTTAATTGGAGTGTCGATGACAGGCATCGCGTCCGGCGCGGTTTTGAAGCTAGATATGAAAGCTGCAGCAGTGGAAGTTAAGAATGAGAATGAGAGGGTTGCTGCCCTGTTGGGTATCAACAAGGCGGCCCGAACCACTTGCGTAAAGCCCGCGGGCACCACTTCTCTTACACTGGGCACTTCTTCCGGTATTCACGCGTGGCATAATGATTATTATATTCGAAGAATTAGGGTTGGCAAGAATGAACCTATCTATTCTTATTTGGCGACTAATCATCCGGATCTTGTAGAGGATGAGTATTTCAGCCCGCATACGACTGCTGTAATTTCTATACCACAAAAAGCCCCTGATGGGTCGACCTTAAGAAGTGAATCTGCACTTCAGCTTTTAAAGCGCGTCAAACATGTGACAGACGGTTGGGTTAGGCCCGGTTTCCGCAAGGGCCAAAATACACACAATATTTCTGCAACTGTCTCCATAAAGGAGGCTGAGTGGACTGATGTAGGGGAGTGGATGTGGGAAAACAGAAGCAGTTATAATGGCTTATCTGTCCTGCCTTATGACGGAGGGACATATACCCAGGCTCCGTTTGAAGATTGTTCAAAAGAAACCTATGAAGCGATGATGTCGGCCCTCGGAGACGTAGATCTGACCCTTGTGGTGGAAGAAGAAGATAATACAGACCTCAAAGGGGAACTCGCCTGCGCCGGCGGAGCCTGCGAAGTTAAATTTGTTTAAAATGGGTTGACAAAGCTGGTAAAATATAGTAAAGTTATAACATAACTCAAAAGAAAGGAAATAAATATGAGTTCTAAAAATGAAAATTTGTTGTCTAGAGAAGAACATCTAGCAAATTATATTAAAACTTTTGTGGCCCTCGAAGATGCAATGGAACCCTTCAAAGAGCAGAGAAAAGATCTGAGAGAATCCTACAATGAGAATGGGTGGCTAACAAAAGAAGAGATGAGACTAGCAGTAAAAGCTTATAGGCTTTATAAATCAGAGACAGATATGGACATTCTTGCAGATTATGTAAAAAAGTGCAAGAGGTCTGTAGGAAGGCAGTAGTAAGATGGTTAACCTTACAAGATTGAAGCCAGTAAATCGACATCTTTTAATTTTACCTCACACTAAGAAAAATGAAACTCAATCAGGGGTGGTTTTACCAGAAGACTATCAGCCAGAAAGAGATGAGTTTGTAGAGGCAACTGTCATCGACGTAGCGGAAGACTGCGGAAAACAGTTTTCATCTTTAAGATACGGAACAATTGACTTAGAAAAAAAAATCATAGTTCAAAGATCGATGATTTTGGAAGTAAAAATCTCTGAAAGAACACACTACCTTATTTTGGAAAATTACGTCCTAGGAATCGTCAGGAGAATAAATGAAGATTGATCTTTATGGGGATGGGATAGGCTCTGTTGAGTATGTCGACCACCTTGGAAGTGATCTGACTGTAGTTAACGCAGCAAGAGTCTCCTTTGGGTCGACAAGGTCTTCAATAGAAGAAAGAGACATTAAACTAATAAATTACCTGATGAAACATAAGCACTCATCACCTTTTGAGCATTGTTCTGTTACATTGAGATTCACCGTTCCTTTATTTATTAGGAGCCAGCACCACAGACACAGAACTTGGGCTTATAATGAGATAAGCAGAAGATACACTTCCGTAGACATGAATTTCTATAGTCCTTCTGAATTTAGGACACAACATGAAAATAACAGACAAGCAAGTAAGAGTAAACTGATAAACCCAGTACTGGACTCTTCATATTTGCAAATTGGCTTTGAAACCGCCGCCACCGCTGTTAAATCCCACAACCAAAGAAGTGTTAGTTTATATAATGCTCTTTTAGAATCTGGCGTTTGTAGAGAGCAAGCGCGAGGAGTATTGCCTCAGAATCTTTACACTCAATATTATGGAACAGTTAATTTACACAACCTGCTAAAGTTCATCTCATTAAGAAGCCACGAGGGAGCCCAGTGGGAAATTCAGCAGGTTGCTGCAGCATGTTTGAAAATTACAAAAAAGTTCTTTCCTCACTCTGTTGAGGCATATGAAAGCGGTCTTGAAGCGAGGCCTTCATGAAAAAGAGATTGTTACTATGTTTGTTGTTTGTAGCATGTACTGACTCAACAGTAAGTACGCAACGTGATATGCTACAAACAAGAGTGCTTTCAGAGGATGCTCAGGTAGACACCCACCCTGATGTTACATACATTGATTTTATTTTTCCAGATGCTTACGTAGATCCGTGTCTGACAGCGACGAGTTCAGAAGAAGTCTTTTGTGAGTGCCAACCTCAGTGTTGTCAGGTGCAGCAGTGGTATTGTCCGCCTTCTGGTTTGGGCGTTAATGCGCTAGATGTTGTAGTGAATATTTGCGACGACAGCCACACTCCTTGTGACAGATCTGCGAACTTTAACTGTCCCCCACCAGAGATAATATCTCAAGGAGAATGCCGTTCTATTTTAGAGTGTCCGCCGAACCTAAACAATGATATCACAATCACAGTTAGGTGCGAAATAGAAGGTGTTGAGGGAACACAAAGAATATTGTGTTCAAAAGGAAGCATCGAATACGGAGAATGTATTACATGTGTTCCCTCCGAAGAACGCTGCAATTATAGTGACGATGATTGCGACGGCTTAGTAGACGAAGAGCAGAGAAATATATGTGACGCTTGCGGCCCCGTACCAGAAGAATCATGCAACGATATTGATGACGACTGTGATGGCACCGTTGATGAGGAGTTGATTAGGCCCTGTGAGACTTTGTGCGAAGCGGGACTTGAAAGATGTGAGGCAGGAAACTGGATTTCCTGCACAGCAACACAGCCAGTAGATGAGTTTTGCGACGGTGTCGATAATGACTGCGATAGTCAAGTTGACGAGGCTTTAAACTGTCTTTGCGACGTAGATGACGTTGGAAATTTGCAACCATGCACAGAAAACCCGCTACGTTGTGGGCAGGGATTTAAGATGTGCGACTGCGTAGATGAGAATTGCACAGAACTTAGAATGACCGATTGTTTGGCTTTTTGTCATTATTTCCCTGACGCTCAAGAAGAGTGTGACCCTTTTATCGGCATGCGCTTGGCAAGAGAAGAATGCAACGCTTTTGACGAAGACTGTGATGGCCAGCTAGACGAGCAATTAACCCAAGCATGCTATACAGCAGACCCTGAAACTTTGGGAGTGGGTGTGTGCAGCCCTGGGCAAGTATATTGCAATCTGGGCTCATGGGGGTCGGATAGACAAGGAGTGTTCGCCCCTGGTTTTTGCTCAGGGGAGGTCACACCAAGTCAAGAAATCTGCGACGGAGCAGACAACGACTGCGATGGAGAAGTAGATTTTGGAGAAGAAATCAGAGACACAGATATTCTTTTTGTTGTAGACTGGTCAGGGTCAATGGATGACGAGATCAATGCAGTGCGGATCGCACTGAATCAATTTGCTCAGCAGTTTTCTGCGGAAGATGCATTACACTGGGGGCTCATCATAGGACCAAAAGAATTTGAGGAAGGCTATAATACTCCAGAGTTCTTAGTGAAGGTGAGTGACATATCTCCTTTTGAGGATTTTTTAAACCAGTTTGCTGCCCTCGGCGCTGAGGGTATGGATACAGGAAGTGAGATGTTGAAAGACGCGCTCCTTCTTGCGGTTAGAAATCTCGCCCCAGGTATCCAATATGACATACCTGCAGCGCAATGGATTAGTAATACTGGGTCTTCTCCAGAGAAAGAAAATTTTTCAATTAGCTGGCGCCCGGGCGCCGATCGGATCGTCATTATATTTACAGATGAAGAACCTCAGACATTTTTATCTCCCGGCGTCACAGATCAAATACTAGAGGATGCTCTAAGAAGTAGTGCCAGTCTCAAACTGTATGGCTTTGTTGATGAAGGCGGCGATGGGGATAGCTGGGAAGATATAATACTGGCTGGCCGCGGCCAGCGGTTCAGACTAACATCAGACGCCAATCAGATGTACAATGATCTCATTTCGATCATAGATGAAGCATGCCTTCCACGCGAGCAAGATCGCCAAGCAAGATTCATTTCATTATTTGGTTATGAGGTCGCTTCGTTTATGTCTAATATGGCAAGATATGATCACGAGATAGGCTTGTGCTATTAGAACTGGAGAGGCTAGTAATAGGTAGTTGTGTTGAATCAGCTTTATATGCAGTAGCTTCTGATTCATATTATTTACCATCGACTCAAGCTTCGTCTCTACCCATTTTTTACGAAAAGCTAGAGACAGTCAGGAAGGACTTTGTTTGGTCTAGATTGCAAATCATATTATCTCTGTCTGGTCGGCTGCTCAATTACGAAAACCTAAAAACTGTAAGGGTCAGCGAGGGTACTCTAAAAGTAGCGTCTGAATTAGGAGTGTTTAGCTACGGCTTTGGAGTTTGTGAAGTTTTTGATACAACAGGTTTGCAAATAGAAAATAAAATAGTTAAACAGGTGCCACCAGAGTATCACGTCTATGATGATTTTGAATTATCAAGCCTGGGCGGAAAACACAAATATCTGCAACCGCACACTAGTAGTTTACCGCTAGCTGGTCAGATACATTACTACACATCAAATCGGGTCGATGGAGCAGACTATATAACAGACTGTGTGGCAAAATCGACCCTTTCAGGGGAGCAATTACAAAACGTAGAATATTCGGATTCTATGACTAGATTCTCTGTTATGAGACACTTGACATCCATTGGTGTTCATGGTAATATTATGAAAAGATATAAAAGCGGAAAGTTAAAATATAGGAAACCCAAGGTGGTCCATAGAAAAAGAATAGTGGTCAAAAAAGAGAGGACTCAATATGAGGACTCAGAAAAGGTAAAGTTCCTATCAACAGGTCTGGAGAATATTGTTGACAGATTCACCACCTAAAGGTAGGAACCTAGCAGGAATTATCCCCCTTTCTGGTAGAAAAGATTCGCTTAATCTGCCCTGGCCAGATTATCTTCAGCCGCTTGGCGAAGATTTTTTGGCCTTAGAGAGGTCAGTTCATGAATGTGCCGTTGCTGGTTGCGATAGTATTTGGATCGTTTGCAACGATGATGTGTCGCCAATAGTCAGGAAGCGAATAGGGGATTATGTTATGTCTCCTAGATTTTTTGAGGAAAAAGCATTTGTAAAGAGAAAGGATTATCACGAAAAATGGGTGCCTATATATTACACGCCCATCGCGCAAAAAGACCGCCGGCGTCGCGACTCATTGGGCTGGTCTGCTCTCCACGGAGCGCTGACTGCGTTTTTAATATCAGACAGTATGAGTCAGTGGACTCGCCCAAGCAAGTATTTCGTATCCTTTCCTTATGGAATTTATGATCCCCTATTATCTAGGGAGCATAGATCTATTATTCGCGGACCCGAGTCGTTTTACTTTTCACATAAAGGCTCAACAGTTCGAAGCAATAAATATTTAGGATTCACATTTTTTCCTGAAGATTGGCCAAAATTTAAGTGGAACATAAAAAAGCAGTGCACGGGCGGTGATAGAAGCATTCCACCATCAGAAAGGTGGTCTGGTAAAGATTTTTGTTTGAAAAAAATCTTCAACCTTGAGTCAGTACAAATTGACAATAAGGTTGAAATAGAGCAATATTATGAACTTGAATCTTGGGGTACACTTCGAGAATATTACTCTTCTAATTTAGATATTAAAAAGCCAGGAAAATGGTTTATGAAACCATATATTTTCAAAAGAAAGGACAATGAATAATGAACACAAAACATCTAGAAATGATTTACAATGAGATACCATTCCAAATAAAAGAGATAGTAGGCTTTCCAGACGCTTATATTTTCTTGACAAATGACCAAGAACAATTTATAATGGAACTGTTCGAAAATGAAAGACAGGCAGTAAAGGAAACGCTGCTAGAAACTGTAGATGAAATGAAAGGCTTAATTGATGAACTCTAGAAATGAAAGTTCAATACCATTTGTTGGGCTCCACGCCCACTCTGTCGCCGGCTCGCCATTCGATGCTCTTGGTTATCCACCAGATCATATGGACTTTGCATATGAGAACGGAATGGATGCCCTGGCGCTGACCGATCATGGCAACATGAACGGCCTGGCTTGGCAGGTGTTGCACGCAAAGAAGATGCAAAAAGCTGGCAAAGAATTTAAGCCTATCTTCGGATGTGAGGCATATTTTATCCCATCTGTCAAAAAGTGGAAGAAAGAATATGAAGACATCAAGGCGGCTTCCAAGAAAAAGTCAGAATATGAGGCTGATAATTCCGGAACTACGGTAGAGGATGAGGGAGCTTCGAAGAAGAAGATTAAGTCAATTTTGAACCGCCGGAGACACCTCATTTTGTTGGCCACAAGCCAGACTGGCCTCCAGAATATCTTCAAGATGATCTCGCAATCATACTCAGGAGATAATTTTTATCGATACCCCAGAGTTGATTATGATATGTTGCAAAAGCACAACGAAGGCGTTATCGCTGCTTCGGCTTGCTTGGGCGGCGTGTATGCTGGCAACTATTGGGAAAACCGAGACACGGGCCCTGATGCTATTCTTCACGCGATGAGAGAGACAACACAGAATATGCAAGCAATTTTTGGAGACCGTTGGTATGGTGAGTTACAGTGGAATAACGTACCAGAGCAGCACGAGCTAAACCAATATATTATTCAGATGCATCATGAATTTGGTATTGAACTAATATCAACGGCCGACTCACACTACTATAATGCCGATGTTTGGAAGGATAGGGAACTGTATAAGCGCCTAGGATGGCTGGGCAAAGGCAAGCCAGATTATTTATCTGACGAGCTTCCCCTTTCCGTTGAGGAAGTTGGATACGAACTGTACCCAAAGAATGGAGATCAAATGTTTGAATCGTACAAGAAGTACTCGAAAGAATGCGGAGCAGAATACGATGACAAACTGGTACTCGAATCGATTAAGAGGACGTATCAAATTGCACATGAGAGGATCGAAACGTTCCTTCCGGACAACACAGTTCGCTTGCCCGACTTTGTGGTCCCGGAGGGGTCAACTGCAGGTCAGACCTTGGCTGCCCTTTGTGTGGAAGGCCTACGGTCGCTCGGGTTGGCCAACAAACAGGATTATGTTGATAGGCTTAAACACGAGGTCAATGTTATCGAAGATCGAGGGTTCTCGAAATATTTTCTAACAATGAAGGCTATTGCGGATGTCGCGGTCACTCGTCAGCTTGTTGGCGCAGGTCGAGGCTCTGCTGCTGGTTCACTTGTTGCGTATGTTTTAAATATTACACAAGTTGATCCTATTAAATATGGTCTTCAGTTTGAGAGATTCTTAACTAAGGGCGGGTCAGGATATCCAGATATTGACTATGATGTGTCAGACCCTATGGTCCTAAAGGAAGAGCTTATTGGTGAGTGGGGTGATGATTCTGTTGTGCCAATTACAAACTGGAACACACTACAACTCCGATCTCTGATCAAGGACATCTCAAAATTTTATGGTATTGAATTTACTGAAGTAAACAATGTGACCAGCAAGATGGTTTACGAAGCCACGCCGCTTGCAAAGAAGAAACATGGAATTACAGCAGGCGTGTACGCTCCAACTTTTGAAGAACTGATGGAGTTCTCAGAGTCGTTGCAGAAGTTCTTGGTAAAGTATCCGCGTATCAAGACTCACATCGAGAAGCTGTATGGTCAGACGCGTTCTGCCTCTCGTCACGCAGGTGGTGTTGTTGTAGGTGAAAACCTGGATCAGTGGATGCCTCTAATCAACTCAGGAGGAGTTAGACAAACACCATGGTCCGAGGGCCAGAACGTGCGTCATCTTGAGCCCATGGGCTTTATCAAGTTTGATATCTTGGGTCTTGCTTCATTGCGGATGCTTGAAGGTGCCATTGAACGTATTCTTCGCCGTCACCACGGAGTGGCCAACCCAACATTCGCAGACATCAAAGAATACTACGATAAAAATTTACATCCAGAGGTGATAAACCTAAAGGATAAGGCTGTTTGGCAAAACATATTCCACAAGGGAAAGTGGGCAGGTATCTTCCAGTTTACAGAAACCGGAGCACAATCATTTTGTAAGAATGCCAAACCGGATAACATCATTGACCTATCGGCTATTACTTCGATCTATCGCCCGGGCCCACTCGGCGCGGGAGTTGATAGAAAATATATTGGAGCAAAGTCAAACCCAGAAGACGTAGAATATGCCAATAGGTATGTTCGCGAAGTAACAGAAGAAACATACGGGTTCCTTATTTTTCAGGAACAGATAGCAATGCTAGCCCACAAGTTAGGTAAGGACTTGTCCCTAGATGAAGGCAATAAGTTAAGAAAACTTCTCACTAAAAAGGGCACTGGAGAAGTCCAAGCGCAGAAAGACAAGATCTTCGACAAGTTCAAGCGCGGCTGCATAGAAAAGGGAATGAAAGAATATGAAGCAAGAGAACTTTGGGAAACTTTTGAATATTTTTCTGGATATGGTTTCAATAAGTCTCACGCTGTTTCCTATTGTGTGTTGTCTTATCAGTGTGCTTATCTTCTTAATTATTATCCTGCGGAGTGGTTGGCAGCTTTTCTAGACAAGGAACCAGAAACTAGAAAAGAGAGGGCTATCGCAACAGCCAAATCTTTGGGCTATAATGTTGAGCCACTGAACGTCAATACGTCGGGGGTCAATTGGGAGATCAGTGAAGATGGGAAGACCCTTATTCAGCCCCTGTCTTCCATAAAGGGACTTGGGATTAAAGCTATCGAGCAGATTATTGAGCATCGCCCATTCAATACTATTGAGGAGTTCTTGTTTCATCCGGACATTGTTTATTCTAAATTGAATAAAAAGTCGATACATGCACTGACTCTATCTCAAGCAATGAACGCTTTAATGGACGAACGGTTCACAGGCTTGCGACACTTTTGGACCGCCATTTCTGAAAAGCGACCAAGAAAAGAAAAAAATCTCATAGAGAACATCGAACTATATGCACCAGAGGGAGACTTCTCAGAGGAAGAGAAATTAGAATATTTAGTAAATCTTACTGGTGTGTTCCCTATCAACGCGGTGGTAACACCCCGGGTGAGGCAAAAACTAGATGAACTTTACGTTCCACCCATTTCAGAGTTTGACCCAGAGTTGGGTGTAACCTGGTTTATACCTCGCGAGTGCAAGCTTAAGAAATCTAAGAATGGGAAGAATTTTTATGTCGTTAAGGTTATTGACGACAACAACGAAACCACCGTTATCAGGTGCTGGGGTATCGATCCTGATAAGGACATTGTTCAACTCAATCGTCCATATATGGCAAAACTAAACTACAATCAGCAGTGGGGTTTCTCAACGTTTAGTATGAGAAAAACGTTTAAATTATTAGCTTAAAGTAAAAAAAGGAGTATATAATGGCTAAATTAAAAGGATTGTCTGCAAAACTAATGGCAGAGAAGTACCAAAAAATACTGGAGAATAAAGGTTATGCATTCTTTGAAAAAGGAGAATATAATCTCAATATTATAGGTGTAAGAAACAAATCAGGTGATGCAAGCAAGTTTGACGATTTTATGATCTTAATTTATAAGGATGCATCTGAATGGGTGTGTGAGGTGTATCCAGTAACTACAGAACCCGGAACATCAATTCTGAAAAGGCCCATTAAGGAAGTTAGGCACAAGGGCACTGCGATCTTGGTCCCTGACCAGTACAGGAGTACTTACAAGATTGATTGGCACGGCAATAAAACTAGTGGCCACATGGCTCTGTGTCAGAGAAACGACAAGGTGAGAGTCTGGAGAGATAATAATCGAGACAAAATCCCAGATTACCATGGCCCTGAAGAAGAGGGATGGTTCGGTATAAATATTCACAAACACAGGGGATCCTCAGCAAGAGTAAACACAGGAGGCGTCTCAGCAGGATGCCAAGTTTTTCAAAGTTCTGAAGATTTTTATAAATTTATGGAAACATGTGGGATATCCGCTGCAAAGTGGGGCAACAGCTTTACCTATACTTTACTTGATGAGTTAGATATCGAGAGAATGGGGGAAAACAATGTCATTGTTTGAAGAAGTAAGAGTTTTTAAAACTAGACCAACCGCAAAATTACCGCATCGCGCTCACGCTACAGATGCAGGCCTTGATTTGTTTTATTGTCCCGGTGACGATACTAGTGTAACATTACCGCCATCAACCACTGCGCTGTTTCCAACTGGACTGAAAATACAGGTTCCAAAAAATTGTATGCTGCATATTCTGAACAAATCAGGTATCGCCTATAAGAGGTCTCTTCTAGTCGGAGCGTGTGTTGTGGATGAAGGGTACACAGGGGAGGTTTTTGTAAACCTTCACAATGCAGGAAAAGAGCCCCAAACAATACATCCCGGACAAAAAGTAGCTCAGGGAGTCTTCGTTCGTATTGAAAAGCCGGCAATCGTAGAAATTGAAGAGGATAATGTATATGAAACTGTTACTTCTCGCGGAACCGGCGCTCTTGGCTCAACGGGAGATGTGTGATGGCAAGCTTTGCAAGAAAGATGAAGAGAAAGCAGTTCGTCGCCGCAAGAAAGCAATTTATGAAGGATTTTAAAAAATCAATGAAACATTTTAAGCGACAGGTAAAGTGTACTTCATGCGACCGCCCACCTCATGAAGGAGAAAATATTGACAACTGGCACATCGACCAAGAGTCTAATAACATAAACCTAATTTGCACAGAATGTTACACTCAACGATCAGGAGAGGAAGACGCCGATGTTTAGGGATACAATTTGCTTCGACGACGTTCTTCTTGTTCCTCAGTTTAGTGATATAAAATCTAGAGAAGAAATTGACTTGACAACTTCTTTAGGGCGGCATAAGTTTCGTCTGCCAATAATTTCTAGCCCAATGGATACGGTGACTGAATCTACGATGGCATTGTCTATGTTTGGAAGGGGCGCCCTGGGAATTATACATAGATATAACAGTTCCCAAGAACAGTGTGAAATTGTCAGAGAGGTTTCAGGCGCCCTAGAGGACACAAATAATGAAAATATCAACAAGGTGTCAGCCGCCATAGGTACGTCTGATAATTTTAAGAAGCGTGTAAAATTTTTGTATAACTGTGGAGTCAAGATATTTTGTGTTGATGTAGCCCATGGCCATCATTCTCTGGCAGAGAAGGCGATCAAGACCCTTAGGGACACTTTTACTGATAGTGTTACAATTATTGCTGGTAACGTTGCCACCCCGGAGGCTTTTTATGATTTATCTGTTTGGGGCGCGGACTCAATTCGAGTAGGCATCGGCGGCGGCTCAATTTGCTCTACGAGAGTGCAAACTGGCCATGGTGTACCCACATTGCAATCCATATTTGACTGTAGAGATGCTGCAGACGCAGATCTGATTGCAGACGGGGGAATAAAAACTGCGGGTGATATTGTTAAGTGTTTAGCTGCTGGCGCAGACAT
>Ga0209348_1000134_pt1 | contig 45277 bp, 69 predicted proteins | sample ETNvirenome_2_30_FD_184065 | JGI IMG/M metagenome (GOLD analysis project Ga0209348, IMG submission 184065) | Marine viral communities from the Pacific Ocean - ETNP_2_30 (SPAdes) (version 2) | ecosystem: Environmental > Aquatic > Marine > Oceanic | place: Pacific Ocean | collected 2013-06-22 | reverse complement strand
TGGGGGGGCTGTCCGGGCTTGGTGCATCCGGTCTTTGCGCCCCGTCATCGGGATTCGATCCGTTCTTGATGGTAGAAAAGGAGTGCTCCATGTCACGTAGTCAGAAGAAAAGTGCGATTTTTTTTTTGATTGAGCGCCAGAATCAGCCGTTAGGATGAGCCGGAGTCCCAGGAGGAAGGCGGCGGCCGACTGGGGGGCGCTGACGAGGGAGGTGCAGCGGAAAACGCACTTTCAAGTTGGAAAGAATCACTTGGTCACTGATGATGACCTTGGCCGAGTGGGGACTCTTGCTGAACGGCTGTTTGGCGCCAAGGCAAGAATGTGCGGTGTTTGCGATGGCGGGGGGGTGGGTGCTAACGGGTGTGCAGGGGCGCGTGGACGTGAATTCTGGTTTTATTGCCGGGATTGAGAAGAGCGGGCGCATTGTTGCTCGGCGCGAGGGGTCTCTTGTTCTGCTTGGCAAGAAGCGTGCGGAGGTGCTGGCGTTCCGACCTGTTGAGATTGTTGCGCGGCTTCTTGGCGGCGGGAGCGTGGTGCGACGGGTGAAGCGCGGTGCGCACATCATTGTCAAGAGTGACAGTCCGATTGAGGCTGTTGGTGTGAAGCCGTTGCACCCTGTTCTTAGCGGGGACGAGTATGCTGCGCTGTGCCGGGAACGGAGCACGGATGACTGTGGTACGATCAAGGTGCCGTTCAAGCGAGTGCATCTGCGGCTTGTGGAGAGTCGTGCGATGGGCATCCTGTGCCACTGTGGCAAATGGTTTGGGTCTCGCAACTCGTTGCTGGGGCACCTGCACAGCAGTTTTGGGCACCCGGTTGGGGCGCTGACTTCGAAGCCTGCGACGCGGGAGGAGGCTCCTCTGCGGTTTGAGTCCATCCAGAGCAAGTGGGGCTCGACGTCTGCTGTGTACACTCCGCTTCCTGGCAACCAGTGGACTGGGACGATCGAGTTCAGCAAAGGTGAGTGGGAAGCCACTGAATGCCCTTGGTCGCCACTTCCCCGGGTTGGTGAAACACAACGCTCTGGGACGGTGGGCCTTATGTGTGTGACAGGTGCTCCTACTGGCCCGGTGTTCCTGCGGGCGTCGTCCAAGTTTGCGGTTGAGCCGTCCACCGTGTCGTGCAGTCCTGGTACGTCTGTGGCTGTGCGGTTGAGGTGAGTTCTCCAAGTGGGGAAGTGGCTTCCCACCACTAGGGGTGCAATCTCTGACTGTGCGACAGGTTTGTGCCTATGGACCGTGCTCCTGTGCCGATGCAGACGCTGTGCCTGTTGGTGGGCACTCAACTGAATGCCCTGTCCTCGGGCTACCTCTAATGTTAGCCTTGATCAGGTGAACATTGAGCTGATTGATGGGTTCACTGAGATGAACTTTGGGCCACTGCTGCGGATACGGCTGCCGCACCTGACCTGCAGTTCGTTGGACGACGTGAGCGGCGTTGGAGCGCTGGCGCTTTCTCCCATTCGGGTCTGACTGCAATGTTCTCTCAGGTGAATGCGCCTCAGCACAAGCTGTTTTGCGGCGGGCCTTCCACTGCGATGCGGTCCGTCTTCAAGGTGGGGCAGAGCTTCAACATCTACCAGTCGGATGAAATGCTGGACGACCTTGCGGGGAAGAAGCTGCGGATGAACGATCTCAAGCTCAAGCTGCTGCAGAAAATGCAGCGGCGCTACCGGCGCTAGGCTCCTTGCCACAAGGCGGGGCAGAGCTTCAACATCTACCAGTCGGGACTACACCTTAGAGGAGTAGTGATAGCAACATGGTGTTCTACTCTTCGTAGCACTACTGATGGAGATGAGGCACTGAGCGGCACCTTAGAGGAGTAGTGATAGCAACATGGTGTTCTACTCTTCGTAGCACTACTGATGGGGAAGGAGGTACATGTGGGGAAGGAGCACTGAGCGGCACCTTAGAGGAGTAGTGATAGCAACATGGTATTCTACTCTTCGTAGCACTACTGATGGAAAAAGAGGTACATGTGGGGTTGAAGCACTGAGCGGCACCTTAGAGGAGTAGTGATAGCAACATGGTGTTCTACTCTTCGTAGCGTTGCATGGGCTTTCCCGATGCCAGGCGTTCGACGAACCTGCGTTTGGTGGAAGCTTTGAGCTTTGCGTTGTCTCGAGCGAAGCGAGTTCCCTCCGAGACGAGGGCGTGGACTGCTCCTTCGACGTATGTGGCGTTGAGGGGCTGATCTCCGAGGGGGGCAATCGTTTCTCCCCACTGAGGAGCGTGCCCGGCCTCAAACTCGAGCCCTGCGGCTGCAACCTTTGAAAAGTCTGCTGCGGCCTCGAGGGCATCGCGATGAGCCTTTGGCACTGCCATATCGAGCTGGGGCCTGAATCCAGTGTTGAAGATGGACGGGTTGCGTTCTCCCGCCTGTGGTGGTGAGGATTGGGTCGCAGCACGCTTTCAAGGGTGGCAACTACAAGCCTCGGGGTTGATGTGCACTTACCTTGTGGGTGATGTACGAGTCGTGTGCAAGTTTGCGGAGGACGTGAATTGGGCCTCCGACGACGCACTTCCAGATGGGATGGTAGTACCCGTGCACCATGACTGTGAAATCGGTGGTGAGAATGAAGCAGAAGTGGCCGCAATGGGTGGACGTGGCTCTCAGTGGTCGGGGTAGACGTGAGGGAGGAAAAGCCCCAATGGGTAAATGTGTCACTTCATGGTAGAGTGCTCGGGGTAGACATGAGTGGCTTTGGAGGAGTAGAGATTGCAGAGTGTTTTACCTGGCCACTCTGTGTGGAGGACGATGTGGGAAGCGCCCGATGCCTAGTTTTGGATGAGTTAGCATATTTGGTGAACGATGGCGTCGACGCGCATGTAACGCTGTGGAATGCACCAGGAGGGTGAGGATGCTGCGCCAGGTGAGGCAGACTGCATCGGTGACGACGATGACTGGTTTTTCGACCGAGTCGAATGTGGCGTAGGGCACCTCGCGTGCGCTGACGGTCTGGATGAGACTTCCGTCACACCGTGTGGAGTACTTGCTGCTGAGATGGTGTTCGATGGCGACGAGCGATCCGACGATAGAGATTCTGGAAATGCCCCAGACGACAGCTGCGATGCTCACGATGGCGTCGACGCGCATGTAACGCTGTGGAATGCACCAGGAGGGTGAGGATGCTGCGCCAGGTGAGGCAGAGCGGGCTCGAGAGTGTATGGGACGCTGTGGGCATTGGCTTTGTTGACAGAGGCCGGAGTACGATGGTGGGGAACCTTACCTGGTCCTTGTTTGGGTACGGCACGACGAGGATTGCCGACGGGTACGAGTGCATGAGCATGTCGCGTTTCTTCTGGAATGAGCGACGAGCTGCGCGAGCTGGGGTTGTGGTGCGAATGTGGTGGGTGCAGCCGAGTTCGACCATCTGCTGAGCCAGGGCCTTGTCGATCCTGTCGAGCCAGGTGAGCTGGTGAACGGCGTAGTAAGCCTCTTGGATGGTGACTGCTGGCATGAGCTTGTTCATGTGCCTGACGATGCCCATGCTGCGGAAGCCTCGTTCGATGCCGACGATGGCGCACCAGGCCTTGGCGTATGCGACGTTGCGGTCGAATTCCCTTGAGGTGTAGGGTTTGTGGCCGAGTGCCGAGCCGACGAGGGCGAGAACGACCTGCGGGAAGGGGTCATGTTTTAGCGATGCAAGTGCAACAATGCCGACTTTGGTGTGTACAACGAGCGAAGCGTTGCTGGTGCAACCGTGCCGAGTTTGGGGAAGATGCACTGACCTGGGGCTGTGCCAGCTGCTCTGCGAGCTTGCTTGCTGCCGTGTGGGGCCTGAGTTCCGAGACGAGGCTGAAGTGTGGGATTCCGAGACAAGCCGCGCAGACGTTGAGGCCAACTGTTTTGAAGTTCTGGTCGAGCGGCGCGTCCCGTTTGGTGCACCCTGGCGTCTCGCACTTGAGGATGGCGCCCTTGCGTTGGGACTGGATGGGCATTTCGAGCTGCAGGCCGACCTGGTTGGGGTCCATCTTCTTGATGGGAGTGGGCAAGTCTCCAAAGACCTTGGGCACGAGCGATGCGACAAACGCTGGAGCGAACGATGCTGGTGGGTCTTCCTGCCTGGATAGAAGGGGGGCGTGAGGAAATCAGACGACGGGGACCTCTTGGGTGACGGGGGCTCACCGGATGAGGATACTCCTGATGGAGGTGACGAAAAGGATGTAGCGGCGATCGATGGCCTTGACCCGACCGCCTGCGTTGGCAATCACGTAGTCGAGCACGTTCGGCAGGTTGTACGGGCAGATCCAAGCCCTGGCCTTGTCGAGGGACACCTGAACCGCCCGTGAGCGACGGAGGAAGTGGCACCAGGGGGTAGGGAGAGTGCTTGCCATGTAGGGTATTCCGCATAGGGCGAGGCTGCTGCAGAAGAGTTCTTTGGGCAAGGTGGATTCGCGTGCCAGGACTGCTGGGGGTGTCATGGACTGGAGTGCCCCCGATGGGTATTGGTACCTGCGGGTGATGAGCATTTCATGCCAGAGGGCGATAGCGGGAGGCCTTTGGTGCTCACCGCCTGCCATTGAGGTCCACAATCATGAGCTGGTCGGCGGCTGAAGTTTCGGCGCCAAAATCGAGAAAGGAATGTTCCTCGACGACTGATCGACGTTGGAATGCGGGTGCGCCGGGCACAAAGGGCAGGAAGGGTTCCTCCTCTGCCTGGGCCTCGCCCTGGGCCTCGCCCTGGGCCTCGCCGGGTTCGCCCGCCCACATTCCGTCGTCGACCGTTAGACCTGCAGGTCCGGATGCCCGTCGCTTCGGATGCGGGCTGTGCACATGATCAGGGGAATCAGCATCAGAATCGTTTCGAGAACGCTTCGCATCCGGCTCTTCCTCGGGGGCATCAGAGCTGCAGCCATCATCGGAAGCGCGACGCATGAAACACGTTGTGCGTTGAAATCTGTTTCTGTTTGTAATAATAAAAACTGTAATGGGGAATCATTAGAATGAGCAAAGCTAAGGGATGGGGGGTGAGATCGGTGTCCGACCGCGGAAACGATGGCGAGGATGACCCCCGACGTGATTTGCAAGCTTTTACGCTCCGAATGACGAGTATAATAGAGTAACCCGCTCGCGTTTGTGATGAGGAATATGACACTAATCTACAGTGGTGTGAGTACGGGTGTGGAGGTGTACTGTATGGGAGGAGAGGGCCGACCAGTCGCTCTGTATTGGGATCTATGGTGTCCATGTTGGGTTGAACTTTAATGAGCAGCCGCTAATACGAGTGCGCCGACTGGCGACGGCACCACCTACAGAGGTGAAGGACATCACTTCGCGTAGTACAGTGGCGAAGGCACTCCCCACAGAGTCGTAGCACACCGCTTCGCCTAGAATCCATCGAGACTAGAACACGCCGCTTGTCGAGTGTCGTTTGTGAGTACATCTGTATGTTCTAAGCACTGTCATTGCTCCTACCGGGTCTATATCCTCACACAATGCTTCTATCACTAGGATGCCTGAACCGGTTCGTTTTCCATCACTGTGTGCCCTGCACCCGAATTTTATCTGTGGGATTGTGATTCTGTTCGGAGTGGTGTTTTTATTTCAGTGGAACCAGGAGTCGCCCCCTGCACCGCTGGTCTGGTTGTCGGATCGAGAATTGCGCGCAATCAGAATACGATCTCTTATGTTTGTCTGTGTCAAAGGTTGTGGTGGGATTGGAGATCGACTCAAGGGAATTATAGGGGCCTACGACATTAGTAAGCGGACGAACAGGGACTTCTATGTTTACGCACCTAACACCTTTCCAGAGGACTATGGTGGATCGAATTGGAATAAGAACGTCCCGTACGAATGCAAAGTGTCATTAAGGTTTGCATTGCGAATGAATATCGACAAACCTGCCCACAAGGTCTTTAAAATTGCAAAGCGGTCGAGTCGGTGCATTGCTGTCAGGATGAACACACACATGCTATCTTCTAGAGAGGAACAGATGAAGTTACTCAAAGAACTATTCAGACCCATGCCCCAGAGTTCTAAAACTTACGCCGCAATTCATCTTCGCACGGGTGGGTACGGCGACTATAAGGGACTGGATCCACCTCGGGATACCATAGACCGCGGTTACGTGTTAATCAGAGCGCTTCCACCAAACATGCCAATCCACATCGTCTCCGACTCTGTAGAAGCAAAGATTGAACTGCAAAAGGCGTGCCTTTCATGTATCTCCGACAACGACGCAGCAAAACATGTTGATAGACAAACAGTAACAAAGAGGGACATTGCGTTTGTCTGGAAAGATTTCTTTCTCTTGGCGGGAGCCACCTGCATTGCGCATAGCAGATCAGGGTTTTCCGAACTTGCTACGATGTGGCCTGGCAGTCAATTCAATGCATCATGTTCCAGTCACTTTGTCGCCAACGGCTCGCTCGTGCACTACGCTGGATCCGCATGGCGCTGGATTCCACCAACGCGTGTAGCGCTGGGGTGACAGTGCTTTAGACTAGAGGATTCTACGCTTCTGGGTGTGTGACAGTGCTTTAGACTAGAGAATTACTTTAGTTGGACTACAATGCCCATCCAGTCCCAACGCCAGGGCGCCATCCTCAAGTGCGAGACGCCAGAGAGTATATGGTGTGCCCCTACTACTACTCTGCAATCCTGTGCATCTGGGCGAGCGGTTCGTCTGGGCTTGTGCTTGATCTGCGTTTGGCGAGTGGAACGTCGACTGATACTGGGCGCCCTTCATCGTCGTAGGAAATGTCGCACGAGGTGGCATCCTCTGCGAATGTGTTAGAATGGGCCAAGGATAGTAATAAATGGGAATCTCACCTGGTAGCCCGCTCATGCTCTCCTCGATGAGGGTTGCGACGCGCATCTCGGTCATCAGCTGCTCTGCCGAGCGAACGATGACGTCCGACACCTTCTGATCCGGGTAGCTCCTGATTCCCCGTTTGAATGCGCACTTGACCGTGTTTCCTCCTGGGCAGAGCGGTGAGGAAGGGGGCTTGCGCCCTGAAAAGCAGAGCGCGAGATACCCCACCGAGCGGACAGCTGAAGCATCCTGGCTTTTGCTCCTTGCGGCCTCTCATGCTGCAGGACATGGTCTCCGGCCCGAGTCTCTTGCTCCTGAGTGCGGTCGACAGCTCTTGGCGCCGCTGTTTGCCGTTCTTGCCGCTGGCCACCTCGTTGAGCATCCATTGGCCAAAGACTTCCTGTGGTCGAGTTTAGTGCGATGGTTGTTAGCGGTACGAAGGGCAAGCAGAGGGAGTTCACCGCCAGGGGCTTGTTCTGCTTTTCGACGCTCTTGTAGATGGTGGCGATGACGACCCTGCACTGCGATGAGTGTGTGTTGGGCTTTGGGTGGGCAGAGGGGTGGACGCACCTTTTGTTGTGGGTGAGATCCAGGAGTGCATTGACGATGCAGGGGGGGAGGTTCTTGGGATCAAAGTTTGCATCGCGGCGGCGTCGTTCGTCCTCCTCGTCGAGCGTTTCCTCGAGTGTGGTTGCCCACTGTTCGATTCGACGGTGGTGCTGTGGCATGCTATCGAGCAAGTTCTGCCACCTGTGTCAGTGTGAGTGATTGGCGCCAGCACATGACCTGCGAGGGCTTTTTCACCATGGGGCTTGATCCTCTTCAGCCTTGGCGATGAGAAAGTTGGCCACGACCTTGCGCAAAAGCGAGAGGTTGAGTTTTGACTGCCCGTGATTGGTCATGGATGTCATCTTGAGGTAGTTAACCTCGAGCACGGTGGTGACGCCTAAGCCGCCGAGTGCATGAATTTCCCGAAAAGCCCTCCGCTTAGACGCAAGGCTTGCGGGCCCGAGCGAAGAGAAGTAAGCTTCGACGTCGGCCCTGCTCGTGTACCGTGCCATCCGCTTCTTCCACCGCTTGACATACTTATCAAACGCCTCCTTGTTCGTCATCTCTGGGGGCAAAGTCGGGTCGGCGTTGTACGGGAAAAGGTCGTTGTACACTGGTTCGTGCAGGGACAAGGGCTCGACGCAGTGTTCGATGTCGCGCTTGACCATTGTCGACAGTGCCCAGACTGGGTAGAGGCCGGTAGTGCCATCCTTGGAGCGCAGCACCTTGACCTTTGAATCAATGGGCTTGAGGGTGAAGGGGTCGCTGGGGGAGTTGGTGAGCAGCGGGCTCGAGAATTATGGAATGCTGTGGGCATTGGCTTTGTTGACAGAGGCCGGAGTACGATGGTGGGGCGAAGAACGAGCACGCACGTGCGCTGGTTGATCCATTGAAGTACGTTCGCGGGGCTTGGCCACACTGATCGCTTTGACTGTTGGCGGTGAGCAATAGGGGCCACTGCTGACAAAGAGGGTTAAAACGTACGTGCAAGTTGAGGAATTTGAGGAGGGCGTCCCGGTCCGGCAGCTTGCGGATGACTGTCATAATGCCCACTGGGTTGGTGAGAAAGTCTGGCACTAGCACTGCATCGCTGAAGCGCGGTGCGCTCGCGCTCAGACGCTTGGATGTAGCGAGTAGCCGTTGGCGATCGGCAACGAGTGTCAGGTCGTACTCGGGGAAGTTTCCAGAAAAGAAGGCCACCGACAAGTGCCTCGGGACCCACAAGTGCTCCTCCAACAGCCACGCCGCTGTTCTAACGATCTGTACGGTCTTTCCCACCCGTTTCTTGGCGGTGTGCACGATAAGAAACGAGCCTGGAGTTCCGGCGGGAACAAGCACCGAGGGGGCGGGTCCAACCCTGACCACTGCGCCCCTGCACAAGCGCACATCCGCATCGCTCACCAGCAGTGGAGCGACCTTCAGCCCCCCAAAGAACTTGTCCTCCGCCATCATCACAAAAATGTGGCGCCAAAAAATGCCGTTATTTTTTTGGGGGGAGGAAAAATATTAACGACTTGGATGAAGGGGAATTCTTGTCCTGGGAAAAAGGGCACAAGGAGGTTGGCGGGGTGGAAATCTTGCGAGAAAACTAGAATGTAATGTTGAAGGGCAGACTACTATTGTTTGTGAGGGAGATGAGCTTGACCGAGGTGTATGCTAGCGCCATCAGTGCCACGCTGAGCAAAAAGAGTAGCAATGTTGTACAGCGCCCACACGATCTTGGTGCTCGCTTTGGTTTAGTCGTTCCTCTGGTGTATGCATTCACGACAAGGCCTTCGTCGGTGATTTCCGAGTCGACGATGCACCCCATATCAATGAGATCCTTGAAAAAGACACCAACATTGTTGAAGATGCCCGGCAACTGGAGCTGCAGGTGTTCCTTAGGAGCTAAATGTGAGCGCGAATCAATTGAGAAATCCTAGCACGGTGTCTTACCTGCCCCAGCCCGGCGACGCTCACGCCTTCGCGGGACCACTCTTGCTCGATGAACTGTTGGGCCTGTGGCATGTGTGAGACTCTGTGGGGTCCCGCGAAAGCGTGAGCGTCGCCGGGGGTGGGGCACCCACTTGTTCCGGCGTGCACTCATGATTCTCTCCAAGTCTGCGGCGTGCCATGTTTTTGATGTGTCAATTCCGTCGACGCAGGAGCTGCACACGGTGTTGATGACTGCTCTTCCGCGATGGTGATGCTGTATGAGCAGAGGCAAATACTTTGCGTAAGAAGATCGCTCTTTGCAAAGGTGACAGCGGGGCTTCTTGGCCACTGGGTTGCGTTGCTTGCGGCAGTGCTCGCAGCAGGGGTAGATGATATCCTTGCTCTGGCGGGGAGTGAGCGTGTGCACCATGAGACATTGGGATTGGAAGAGCGCACCTGCATCTTGTGGAAGACGCCGCAGAAGGTGCACACGCTCTGTGCAGTTCTGCATCGGTCGATGGGGCGGGCGTAGCTGAGGACGAGCACGCCTCTACAGTCGATGTGCTGCACCTATACCAAAAGGGTGAGCGTCGATCGGGGCCATCTGAAGGTGGAGTGGATTCTCACCGTGTTGAGTTTGCACGAGGCGCAGCGGGGCATTCCTGTTCGCAGGTCGAATTCTACTCCCACCTGCTTCTTGGAGGACGATCCTTGGCATCGGGCTCGGACCTACTCGGGATTAATCAGTGCGCAGCGGAGATGGCAGGGATGGCTACGTCTCCGGGCTCTTACCGCACGACAATTTGAGCAGATGGCGATCCATACGGGGTCGGGGTTGAATCTGCACGCCTCTATCCTTGCTTGGGCGCAGAGTGGGACGATGGAGAGCGAGTGCGCCTCGCGTGATGCGTGCATTTCGAGTTTGACCATGGCTGCCTCTTCGGCGGGTGTCGGCATGGGGTCTCTCGCGAAGCGCATTCCCCTTGGCAGTTGCACGGCTTCGCGCATCAGTCTGCCGTAGAGTGGTGCAACAATGTCAAAGCCGCCTGTATTGAGAGGGTGAGCGTCTGCCGAGGCCATCTGAAAGGGGAGCGGATGCTTACCGAGGGCTTGGATTGTGGTGGTAGAGACTTTGCGGTTGAGTTCTGCGTCGGCCCACATGGAAGGCAGGGTCGGAAGCACTGTCAGTGCGGGCGGCGGTGCGACGCGTTTGCGTGTGCGAACGATCTGCATATCGTGAATCTTTGGTCTGACGAGGTTGTTGCAGAAGTGAGTGGCGTCCTGTGCCTGGGGCACTGCCGAAAGCCTTTTGAGAACCGGGTGCTTGTTGCCACAGTAGTAGAGGAACTCGCACAAGAGGCCAAAGATTTCACGCGAGCTCAGTGGATCGATTGCGTTGACCACTGCAGCGGGGCCGTCCTTGACAATGTTGATGTACACATCGGCCTTTGCGCGGACGCAGTGCTCGTCTTCGCCGGGGTACATGCCAAGAATTCCCGCTTTGATCACGAACGATACAAAGTCTGGCTCCGTAACCGTTTGCAGGTGCCGAATGATCTGGCTCTTGACATACCGCACAGAGGCGTTTGGTTTTAGGCCCTTGCCGATGAGCCTTCCCGCCACAGTGACTGCTGCGACCGAGGGGTTGAAGATGTCGAGCAAGTCGCGTTCAAAGATGTAAGCAGTGTCGATGCATGGAAGATCAACAGGCTTGGCCATCTCGGGCGCCTTGTCGGCTGCGTACACCTGCAGAGCACGTGAGTGTGTGCGAGGGGAAAGGGACGGACGGGCGTCCATTATGGATTCACAGCGCATGGTGGGCGGGCCTACCCGGTCTACGCCCGCATCCTCTGCTTCTGCGACAATGTAGGCACCGGCGTGGGCGCAGCACCAGATTTGCCCGAGATATGCAATGTGCGGATTGTGCTGGGTCCGCAGTAGAATCTCTGTCATTCGACGGAAGATGCTTGCGTGGTAGGGTTCTTCCTCCTTTGCTCGCCAGCGAAAGAGGGGGGAATAGAGTTGGAGTGAGGCGCCGTCAGGGTCAGCGCAGGACAGCCTGGATAAGAGGGTCAGCTGGTCGGAAGCACTGCCAGGGCGGGTGGGCGGCACTCACGTGGACATGGCATATTCCAGGATGAATAGCACGTCCGCGCCATTGCCGTCCTGCGCCCTCAGTTTGACGGATTCCACACGAGGTCGCTCTGGTCCAGGAACCACCTGCTCTCCGTGGGCGAGTACGTCATCTTGAGCGGCATGAGATGCGATCCCACCTACTGAGCCTTTTAGAAGCAAGCGCACCGGAATTTCTCAGATAAGGAAACGCACCACGTCCACGTTGAGGAGTTCGGGTGTGTCTTTTGACAAGAGGCAGCAGTCGGGCCGATACCCGCCCGGGCCGACCAAATTCTGGAATGGGGGCGTAATGACTGTAGGCCTGCCCACCATGCGCTGCGAATCCATGATGGACGCCTGTCCAACACGCACCTGCTGAGATACTTAGAAGAAAGCGCGCCGACAAAGAGCAGATAAGGAAACGCACCACGATATGGATGCTGTCTCGGATGCAAAGGAGGCACTCCCCGGGAATTGCCATCTCATCGGGAAGGACGCCGTGGTCGTTGAAGTGTTGTTGCTCGTGCGGGTAGAGGTACTTGTTAAGCGGACGACATAGCTGCGGGTACGACATGGCCACACAGTTGGCGCCATTACAGCATAGGGGAACGCCGCTACGGTCAAACTTGAGCTGCTCATTCTCGTGCATCACGGTGCTCACCGGCACGACGGTGAAGGCCTCCTCGGGCAGCGACACCACCCCCGCCTCGAACGAGGCTTCCCACGCCTCTTGAATCAATGCACTGCGCACCTGTATGCCCCAGCATGAATGGCGCGCCGGGATATCAACAGAAAGAAGGGGCTTACCCTGTAGAGCGCATCTCTCGAGGCAGTCGTAGCGGGCAGGACGCTTGTGTTGCTCTTGGAGAATATGGCCATGGCGTCCTTGAGTGACTGTTGAATCGTGGGGCGGGCCAGGGAAACTTCGACTGCTTCTGGCTGGGTGACTGATCTCGACAGCACTACTGGGGCCCTGTGTACAAAGAAGAGACAGTCGAAGAGGGCCTGGGCGGGATTAGCACCATGATGCCCAAGTTGGATCGCAGAGGGAATATCACACCTGGTAGGGGGCCAAGTTCATCGACACGGCGGTAGCAGTCATGTCCACCCCCCCAAAGCACCTGTGGCGTGCCGTGAGCCCACGGGGAAGACGACAATCTCAAGGCAAGATGCGCACTGCAATGCCTCTGCCACTGTGTAGATCCACGACGCGCTGAGCTTTTCCCACCTGTGGTGCGCCGTGAGCCCAACTGGAAAGGAGACAGTTCCCTGGTAAGATGCTCACTGCTCGTGCAGAAATGCATAGTACTCGTCTGCGGCCTTGACCGAGTGCGGTGGGGAAATCGCCTGTTGAGCGTGTGAGTAGAGGCTCGGTAGCAACTTTGGCGAAGGAGGACTCGCCGCCTCGACGTTCTCTGGGAACCAGTTGTAGATGACTGCTGCGGCCGAGAAGCGCTTTGCCTCGCGCGGCGGGGGACCCACGCCGTCAATAGTGACGAGCATCCCGACACACTCGTCGTTGGAGACGCTGAAGCGGCGCTTCCGGCTGTTGCACTTGGACTGTAGCTCGGTGTATTGGGTGTGCGCTGCTTGAAGCATCGGCCCCAGAGCTTGCTCGGCGAGCTTACTCTTTTGCAGCCACTCTACAATGGCAGACGCACCATCTTTTCGGGCGGCCTGGACTACCTGTTCTACGCTGAGACGAGTGCCTGTAACAGTTTTGAAGACGTGTTCGACGAAGCGCAGGCCCACAAGAGACGCCGTCTGCCCCACGGTCGCTACCTCTGCCATGAATTCGATGCAAAGTGAGGCAAATCCCAGAAGAATACGCCGACCCCGAGAAAGCTCCAAGGTATAAATCGAGAGTATCATTATTTTCAAGTGATGGCGTCCGAGAGCACCGGTGTCACCGGAAAGGGTACTGTGGCCTTATCGTACTTCAAGTTCTTCACGGGAATCTTCAACTTGCCCCTGGGGATGACCTGCGACGGGCACTGCCGCCTTGGCACGGACAAGCTCTTCTCAAAGAGCGCGGCGGAGACTATCCACGCCGGGCGCGAATTCCAGCTAAAAAGCGAGGAGGAGCAGTTCAGGCGCGTGGGTATGCGGTTTGACCGTGCCCAACTTGAGAAGATGAACTGTATGGTTCCACTCGAGACCAACCTCTTTGCCAACCTCGTTCTGGAGGACGTGCCGGATGCCATTCCCAAAAGAGTGCTGAAGTTTTACGACAATCTCTTCGAGCGCTCTGGGATTAAGGACATGCCCCGGGAGATGCAAATGGAGCTGTTCAACATTCTGCGCACCATGTCCGGATGCTGCGTTCCCGCCGCGCTGCTTGGATCAAAACTTCTGAGCAAGCCCGTGACGCTGTGCCGCCTCGGGTTTCGGGATCCCCGGCAGGAGAAAGTGTATGATTGGGAGTACGGAGAGCACGGCGTGCGTTGGCTGTAGACCCCATCTATTGAATTTTCTACACTACTCTAGCGGCACGTCGGCATGGCTTACTGCCCATACGAGCGCCATCCATGACGAGTACTGCGGTACATTGGTTTTGGCTTGTAGCAGTTGCCGCACCTTTTGCACAAAGGGCCACTCCAAATCGTCGCGTTCTTCGACGTAGCGTTTGTGTTCTTCCTCTGGGATGAGCACGATGGCGTCTGGGTCCATATCCTCAAAGAGGGAGCTCACCTACGGCCTTGATAAGTACAAGGCATCAAGCCAAAAGCCTTTGCAGCTTACCACCCAGAGGCCCTGCTCTTTCATTTCGGTGAGATATGCTTCACAGAGACGGTAGTGCGCAGTTTCTTCCTCGAGAGTGTGCACCTGATCGTGCCACGACAAGGGGTGAATTCCCAGGCCGGGTGGATCGCCAAGCACTTCGTCCGAATCAACAAACTCTTTGGGAGACGGAAGCTGCTCTACAAAGTATGTTTTGCCCGATCCGGGCGGAGCAAGAACAACGAGGCCTCTTGTCGGATGAATTGCAATACCGCGACTACGGCGTATCCACTGCCTCACATCTCGCCTAATAGCGCTTTTAGTTTTGGCGTCCATAATTTAGTACTTAAATTTAGTCTGATTAATAGCGGATGAAATAAAAAAGTAAATCATGATTATATTTTGAGCAACATATGTTGGTCGTTGATTTGAAATGCATTTAACCCTCTAACGATCTAATCAATAAGACTTGTTCTCGCATTGCATCACACTTTGGGAAGAAGTATGTGCTATGAGTTTCGCCGCACTGGCATTCGACACTTGATCCCCTGGGCATGTGCATCCTTTCAAGCATAGTCTTTTCCGCGTGACAATTAGGGCACCTATTATCGGCCAATACTAAGAGATATTACCAAGAATAAAAGACCCCTTAATTAGATGGAAAAAGGGAATGAAATTACAATGGTTGTAAATTGGACCAGCGGTTGGGGTTGGCCTTTGTCAACTTCCAAAGATAAGAGTGTAGTGGCACCTAAGGTTTCGTGAGTCCAATGCTCAAAGCCAAAAGCACGAGTAGCTTACAAAGTGATCAACTTCAACCGCCGCGGGCAACATTCTTTTACAGATGGCACACGTGTACTTGTATTCGTACAAGAGTTTCATCCTAGCGTCTGAGCCCAGCTTAATCCGACGCATTAGTAGGGATAGAATAAGTGGTGTAATAGATTAAGTGTAATGAGCTACGTTTGCGTGCATGCTTGGCTTGGAATCGACTCAAGATCTAATTCCCAGTAACCTCCTGCGGACGTGAATACACCAGAAACAACTGCGGCACATGGAACCTAATGTGACAGCAGTGAGCTTGATTCGTCAAAGCGCGTCCAGTATCCACTTACTGTTAGAACCCAAGCTCCTACGATTGCAATCACCAATGGCCATTCTGCTTTGCTTGGGCCAAATGAGACCGATCCTACAATAACAAGTGCTCCAATCGAGCAGTGTGTTGTCGAAACCTACTCTGTGTTTAGTGCCAATAATACTGTAGGATGGTTCAGACGTTTAATCCACTTACTGGCATTTCCAAAAAGGTTGCAATCATAATGGCACACGTTGATCCAAACTCGATGCAAAATGAACGGAGAAAATTAAGCGCCACCATTTCTCGCCCAACGCGTTGAATAACTTTGTACCCAAGAAACCAAATTCCAGAGGCAACACCGAGTCCACCGATTGCCATAATCCACGTTGGAGTTGACTTTGGGCTGCATGCGTACAGGCCATCCTCCACTGAATTAAGGACTTGTGTAAATGCGGCAGTTGCATTTGCGGTATCATTAGCCCTACATTCAGTGTTAAGTCTTTGTTTCAACTCGACGGGGCATTTGAATTACCCATGGGCAATTGACTGCCATGCTGCAATGTAGATGAGTGGGTGCTTGAAATGTTCAATGGCGATACGCTGTTCCGTACTAAAATCAGTCATCTCTTGTTGAGCTATGTCCGAGTGTTTTTCCTCTCGTTTGCTAAATGCCGCTTCATCAAATCCCAAAACAACATCTACTTCTGTGTTAACTCTGGGGAGCGTCACTTTTAGTGCTACAATGGACGCAATCAATGCACTTCCAGCAGCAGCCAATCCCGACTTTGAAGATTGGGCGTGTCAGTACATGCACCACAAGAATGAGAATAGGTCTCTCACCTCCCAATAAGGATTTCCAGACTTGAACTCGTTTTTGGTGACACTCGCCTTTAAGAAGAGAATAAAAACCATCAAGAATGTGGATACAGTGATGCACATTACATAGGCCATTTTTGATCGAAACGCTGTATTTTTTGCTTTGATCACACTTTCAACCAAAATAATGTATACAATCGCGCCGATGACTCCCGCAAAGAGCGGGGATATGCCCCAGGACGCCACAATTCCTAGAAGACCGCCCGGGAATTCCCAGTTGAGGCAATCGAAACCTGTAAAGCATGTTAATATGCAGAAGAAATGTGAGAGACATAATGATAAATACCAACACCAAAAGCAGTGACTCCAACAACGCCTCCTACAATTGAATGCGTCGTGCTCACCTACATTCAACATTAACCTAGTTTGCAACGCCATTCGGGAATCAAGGTAGACTTACCGGCATACGAGTGAATGTTCCAATGACCAACACAAGAGCAGCACCAACAAGAGCTGCTACCATTCCCACGGCATACACGCTCATCTTGGAATTAGAATAACCGCATCCCCAGCAATCCGGTGTATCGACTTTGGCAACTCCCTTGGTAATTTTGGAACTCACGCCATACCCAAGTGTCACGGAGCCTATTGCAGGGTAAGTCCTTTTCTCTGGGTCAAAAAACACATCAAGCTACCGATAAAGTTTCCACATCCGGCAACGATGCACGCTGTACGCAGAGAAATTGCATTCGAACCAACACTTGTCGCCCACGCGTTTGCAGCGTCGTTTGCACCTGTGTAGAGTCAGACTCCATTTGTTTATGTCAGAACAAGGGACCATACCAATAAAAAATGCCATCCCAGTAGCAACTATGCTTGCAACGGCCAAAAGGCCCCACTGCCCCTCTGGATCTTTGTAAAAATTCGTGTAGTCAGAGCATCCTGGCGGAGCAGAACAGTTGGCATCCGCATAAGCAGAATCAAAACACGGGTCCATTTTCCCTTGAACAATACAAGCCAAATAACAATCGTGTCGCTATAGCACCCTCCAAGGTTCATAAATACGAATTCGGCACTCCATATTCTCTACATTCAATTGAATTGCACATTATAGTAGAATGTATTTTATTTCAAAGCCAACATATTAGTGAACTAAGACGTAGTGCGCGCCCTTGGGCAATCCTCTCTATGAAATAGTGCTGTGTTATTTTATTGACCGTTGTCTTTTTCTACATGAATGCAGCGTAGTCCTTGCGTGCATCGGCGATGTCGGCAGCAAGTCCTTGGATCTCTGTTGCCGCAGCTGACATGACGGACGCGGCTGGTGCTGCCGTCTGCAAATCAGCAATGTCAGGATGTCCCTTCCACGAGATGTCGGATGTCGAATGGCCCGCTCGAGTAGTGCGACCCTCCTTCTTGAGAGCCTCCACGATTTTGCCGTCGGACAGCACAATCTGAACGACCTGGAGAGTTTTGTTGTAGGGACACTCCTCAAGAGTGTACGCCATACACGACGGGTGCACAAACTCCGGCGGGGCCTTCTCGCAATCCTCAGGCGACAACCCCACCTTGCGAAGAATGCGAAGAAGTTCACGTTCAGCGGGGGTGCCCGGTTTGGTGTGCTTCATCAGGATGACGCGTCTCGACGCCCTACGAACAATCTTCATCACCATATCGCGCACTCTCTTCTGGAAACTTGAAGAGCCTGGCTTTGGACCAGCGTCCGGTGGGCACGCCTCGTTGAACTCGTCGACTGTGATCAAGTCATTCTTGAGCAAGGTCTTCAACAGAGCCCGCTGGATGAGGCTGAGCGGGTTTCTTCCGGTTGTGAGCCGCTGGACCGTGGCACTGTTGCCGCGGATGGCGTCGAGCAGAAACTTCGCGACTTCATAGAGGCGCTCCTCTCCAAGGTTGGCCGGGGTGTAGCCGGCACTGCCAGTGAGAAGGATCTTGGCCATCTCCTCGTGAGGTTCAACGCCCGGAACCAGCATTCCCGGCTGGAATGCGTCGTAGCACTTTGGGAGGTGCTCCAAGAAGACACCGAGATCCCCGTTTTTGATGGCAGCGAGCCACTCAGCCGTAAACGCCTCGACGCACAGGCGCTTCTGCTCTTCAAGCTGGTCTGGGCCGGGCTTGATTACGCCATTGAGGTTTGTCGCCATTGGGCCCGTACGGCCCCACAGCGCCGCAAAGACAAAAACCTTGCTCGGAATGGCGTGCAGCTCGTGTTGCTCTAACGGGGCGACAACATCAACCACTCCAAACGCAAGTGGAGGCGATGGCTCGGTAAGTTTCGTGTCGAGCACCGCGTGAAGTGCAGCCGCAGCTTCATCAAAGTCGCACGCCGATGGAACAGGCATGAAGTTGCGCTCACTGTCGAAGGTCCATACGGTATGGGCGAATACGGCTTCTTCGATGAGTCCCTGAAGTTCCGGTTTCTGCTTCTTCGCCCGAATGAGACGGAGGACAACCTTGGTCATCCTCAGCGCATCCTCCGGAATCACGGGGTGCTCTATCCCCTGCTTGTCGAGATAGTCGATGAGGATGCCCGCCAACCGATTCAGATCCCGCGGACTGGCCGGCATTGCAATCTGCGATTTGCGCAGCAAGAGGAATGCGTATGGGTCCGCTGCGGCCTTGACGATCTCCACCATCTGCTGCGGGTCTTTCCAGATGTGGGGGATGGCATGCTTGAACCTACGTGGCGTGAGTTTGGGCGATGGATCAAGCATGAGAATGAAGCTTACCATCCGAGCAAAATCAGGGCTGCTTCGTTGTGCCCGTCCTCGGCAAGCTGGCCCGCAGTCGAGACAAGGCACAGAATCATCGACGTCTTGGGGTTAATGTTCAGCCCGAAAAGAGCGGCAACGACCACTTTGAGTTGCTCAGGAGTGACGGGTTGACCATGCGGAAGATCCGGGACCAGTAGCCTCTGTTCTTCAAGACTTTGGGCAATCTGCTCCATGGTCCGACCATCACTGGGGATGTTGAACACCTTGGTCGATGGCGGCAGACAATATGCCTGCGGGTGTTCCACGCCCGCACTAATCGACGCCAGGTCTGTGGAGCGGTGAGCGACGCTTAAAGTGCCGTTCGGACCCGAGGTCATCCCGCCGATAATCGTCGCGGCTTCCTTCATTTTTGCAACTTGTCCGGGACTAATCTTAAGCTTCTCGACTTTGACGGCAGCCTTGAACTCCCGCCTGGTTTTCACCAAGAAGCTAGTGGTCCTAGCCACCATTCCCTCAAAGAACATTAGGGGCTTTGGTTCCGTATCGCCCGAACGGGAGATGCGCTTGACCTCTCCAAAGAGCTCCTCGTAGGCCTTGATGTCAGGGTGGTTCCTGTCACGCTTCTTGAGCATGACCAGGATCATGGTGATCACGCCCTCCAACTTGACGGCAATTTCTTTCTGAAGGTCGATGGCTCCAGATAGGGCCGCTTGACGAAGATCTCGTGTCTACAATGCCACTGTAAGTGTGGCGATGATACTTTCGCATTTGGGGGATAAAACTTGCAAGATTTGTGGCCTCTTGGGTAGGTGCGGTGATGGCCGTGTCAAATGGAATGTCTCCCCTTTCAATTTTGAGTATCTCTTGGTCTGGCCCGACGACACCTCTTGCCCCCAACGGCAAGAGCCCGACAAGAACGTCGTCCTCAGCGGGGGCCACTCGGACCAACTGCCTACCCGACCGAGTGGCCACCTGCACGGATTGCCCCACGGGCATAGCGTCCGTCATCGTCTATGTGCCGTGTGGTCAACTCAAAGCATAGTGGATTCGGGAAGGAAAGGCACAACGTACTGCCATGATAAGGTTGGCGAGCTCTTCTGCGCTAGTGTTGTCCGCCGTAGACGGATTGTGCTTTATGAGCCGAGGTGCGGTCGAAATGCGAAGTAAATTGGCCCAATCATCGCCCGTCGGGAATTGTAACCCCATGAACACAGTCTGGATATTCCTGCCGTGCCAGTCATCAAATTTCCAACGGCCACTGCCATTATCAGCGCCATCTGAGGAAGAAAAGAATCAGACCCGCATCTCCGCACAATGTGACCAAAGGGGCGTACCTGTGACGAGCAAGTTACTCGTGACCTCGGAAAGGGGCCTGAGGCCGAAGTTGTAGTCCGTGCCTCCTGCATTGAGGATGAGATGCTCATCAAGGGATTGGCACTTCAATCTTTCCAAACGACGACTTACCCCCAAAAGGGATGCTCATCAACCTTTCGATGTCTATGCCGGCATTTCCTGAGTTGGTCACCTCGCCCTGGAGTCGGCTTGACCAGAAGACAAACCGTACCATGCCCGGGGCAATATTCAGCTGTTCGCAGGCGTCGAAGACTCTTCGTCCAGCATTCCTTATGTCGGAAAACACGGACTGCATTGAAGCTGCCAGCGCCCCACGTTAGCACCACCCACGATTGCAATGGGGCACATTCCTTACTGGACACATCAACGGAGACGGTGAGTGATACTCCGGGGCGTCCTTCTTGGACGAAGGCAGCGGCTGACGAGCTTTGCAATCTCAATATTTGTCTATCGCCCAACACAGGGGCTCTTCGTTCTTTTACCAGGGTGCTCAGCATGTTGCTTTCAAGATTCTGACTGTCCGCGTGCTCTTTTTTTGTCGCCTGTTCCCAAAAAAGAATTTTTGTGAATGTCGCCTGTTCCAAAAAGGGAATTTTTGTGATAAAAATAAAAAAACCTGGTTTTTATATACGAAATTTTATTCTTTCTTCCCAAGCAGTCCTGGCCTAATGGTAAGGCATTGGAATATAGTCATCCAAGGATATCGGTTCGAGTCCGATGGACTGTGAAGGGGGGCTAGTGTAATGGTAACACTTGGGACTTTCTTATCTCAAAATGCTGGTTCGAATCCGGCGCCCCCTGTTTTTTTGCTCATTTCCATGGTGGACTGTTCTTTTTGCGCAGTGGGGGTACCAGCACGTTGCGGGCTTTGCAGGATAGAGGGGTGCGCACGCTGCTTGCGGAAGTGTCATATTGATCACGGCTGGGCAGTTGCCTTTGATAGATCCACAGTACGAGTGAAAGCCATCACTTCATTCCCCCGTAGCGTTATATTTGTAAAAAAACTTTAGAATTTTTATTTTTTTCTAATGATTGCTCACGTGGCACTGTGGTATGCGAAGGGGGTGGATATTCCGTGGGTGGACAAGGCCAGGGCGGTCACCACGATGCCCTCCTTTGTGAGGAGAATTGGGAGACACCTCTCCGCCCTCGATGCTGACGCCTTCTCCGCTCTTGCTGGCCAGCGCCTGAACGAGCTTGACACCATGTAAGTTGGGGTGGCAGTGACTGCAGGGGAGGGGAGGGGCTGACTTTCCGCAGCGAGGCTGCACTAAATATGCTCAGAAGCATTGAATGCCCCGTCGTTCGTCCCTTCGTCTGTGCCGTTCTTTTGGTGCGGATGCACATTCCTCCCCAAAGCGAGAATGGAATGTGACACTGAGATAGGCATCTGCACGTGGGGAGTGGGGATTTCCGACGATGAAGCCGCCGTTTCTGAACAACGAAGGCGTCTTTGATGCCGTGTTCCCCCTTGTTGACTCGCCAACAGTTCGCACGCTCCATTCCAAGATTGCTCTCACCCCACTGCAAAACGAGCGGGATCATGTGGTGAGTCTTGGAATGGGGTGTGGTTCTGTGACTGCTAACGCCAGTGGCAGGCTAGGACAAAGCGGGTTCTCGACGAGGCGCTCTTCCAGGAGCAAGCTACCATTGGTCCGCAGCAGATTGGGATTGGCACGGGCGAAGGCGATAGTGCTGGCGTCAACTTTGGATTGGTAAGGAGAGCTTGGTGGGGGGTCACTGGGCGATGCCAACACTTTTTGCGCAGGTGTACCGTCGCACGGAATGCGAGGAGACTAAGTCTACGGGATCAATGACCTTTGTGTTGCGTACACAGCTTTGGGTGATTGAGGCCCTCTTGCCCGGCGACGAGACACTGATGCTGTTTCCACCTTCGATTGAGAAGATCAGGTATGTGCTGAGTGGGGCCATCGCGTGCGCTAGGGCTTACCGTAGGGATGCAGCGAAAGGGTGAACGATATCTTTGAACAGTCAACCGTTACCTCCGTCTCGGCGATGCTTGTGCGGGTGGTGAGTTTCAAGGGCCTTTCGGGAAGCGGCTGGGGGGTGTCGCCAAAAAACAAAGGCATTGTCCATATTGGAATTTGCCGGGAGGGTGTCGCCAGATAACAAAGGCCTGCTTCCACAGAAAGGAATCAATCTACGGTCGGATCGCGAGCTGGCCTCGCCCGCGCGCCTCTTCTTTGAAGGATCTGAGGAGCACATCATTCCCGAGGGAAACTTTTCGGTGAGCAACTCCCCTTTCGAGTCCCATGCCCGGCTTGATCTGACTTAGGTGTGATAGTTGGTGTCCTACCACGAGGCGCAGAGAAGGAAATTGACAGACGGCAGCAATGTGGTGCTGATTCAGCTTAACCCCTGGAGCGCCAACCCCAACGACTTTGCGACCCGCGTGTTTCATACACCAGATGAAGATGAGGAAACCAAGTCCGGTACCGAGGAAATCATTGTGGGCGACGTGCTTGCAGTGCCAGAGTGCTCGCTCGCGCCCTGTGTCAAAGAGCACCTTGGCCTCAAAGAGCCAAAGAGACCCCTCAACATCCGGATGAGGGTCTTCGAGCACGTACTGCTCTTGGCAAAAGTATGCTATCCCACCCCTCAATGATAACCTAGAGCACTAACACAGCCACAGGAGTCGAAAATGATGAACGAGGTGGCCCCAAGGGTGAAGATGCTCGTCAACTACTACGGCGGACTTTTGCCAGAAGAATGCTCCGGACTGAATTTGCTCCCGAAAGTCATGTACACAAACCAGTACGATTAAAGAGGCTTAAAACACTTTATTATTTGTTTCACTTAAGATCTGTTCTTTTTCTTTTTTCCAGCGCAGTGAGCCTTTTGAGAAAACCCCCTGTGTACAAGGTCAGAACGCCCTACTATTGTCTACATGAATGTACGCCTTACTTTGGCTTTTTGCAGTTGATGCTTCGTTTGTACTTTGAGGACCACTTCATTTTACTTATCTGGCTGAGAACTTGTATATAAGCAAGTGTTTTAATTAAAAAAGTCTTTGATAAAATGCCAAAACCCCAAAAACTTTTTGATGATGTTTTTTTTGAAAGTAAAAATGGATATTTAAAAGCAGCAAATCTTGAAGGTTTTGGCATGGAATATGTTGAGACATTAAAAACAAGAACTGCAGTTTATTTTCAACAACTTTTGGTTGATTGTGAATTAGAAATAGGCAAGGATAAACTACGCGATGATGTTATTGTTGGCCACCACCTTCCAGCAGCGGATACGCTTAGTGAAATTGCTCTAGAGTGGGATTGCAAAGAGCAATTAAAAGTGTTTGGACAAATGATGGTCGAGTACCGACTTGCAGAACAATTTTTTGGCGGAAAAGATGGACGATTATTTGGCAACACCAAATACTCGGCCACTCATGCACACCAGGCTTTTGAATGGATGAAGTTTTTACAAGTTGTCGACTCGATTCGCCACGAAAGTGAACCTGAATCCACACATGTAGTACATAAAGTCGCTAGTGCAGACAGTACTGATTCAGTTACAACTGAATTGGAAGAGGATGTACCGGGACTTGAAGTCCAAAACCCTGATCAAGGTAAAAAATCCTCTGTCGCAAAAGGCGGAGGAAGAAAACCTTTAAAAAAGAAAAGTGGTGGTGGTAGTGCCAAGCCCCGCTCACCAAGACCAACAACTCCAAGCACAGAAGTAATGTCAGTTGCTGAATTCGATGCTCATTTGGACGAAGAACAAAGGACTTTGTACGAAGAAGACCTCAAACTATTTACAAGACAGTTTGATATAGAATTTTCAAAATTTGAACATACTGCCACAGAAAAAGTCAATGCTTTATTGGGCAATATTGACACATCTATTTTTCTTAATACATTCCGAATTGTTGCCAACCATATAGCAATCAATGCATTTAATCGATCTCGTGGAATAGAAGTTCTTGAGTTGCCAGAGGAAGTTGGAGAACGAAGAGGTAAAGTCACAAAAGCAATTCGCAATTTCACGCTCGACAGACTTGTTTATCAAGAGAAAAAACAATTTGCATTTGAGGGAGAAGAGGAAACATTCTCTTTCAAAGAAGTTTTTGCGTACATTTGCCAACAGTTTTGGTGGAGACCATATTATGGGGGACAATTGAATGACCTTGCAGGAGGAGGAGACGGATTTGAACAATTGGTCGAAAAAATGCTAGAAAAAATAAACGCATTGTTGAAATTGAACGAAGAAAACAAATGGGTTGCCCTGACAATACTTGATCACCACATGAATCTCCTTGGAGTGGCGAGTACTCTAAACAAATGGAGTTTGGATAATTCCGCAGAATACTTAGCTCTTGAATACGCGTTTGGTTTTTTATATCGACTTGATGACGCACTTATTTCTCTGCCTGGATATTCAAAGAACGAGGATTCATTAATCGAAAGGGAAGAAGAAAAATTTGAGGGGTTGGGTAAAGAATGCCTGAATTATGTAATTGCGCCATTCCATAATAACGCTATAGGAAGCAAAAAACCAGTTGACGAATTAACCGCGGAACAACTTGCAAAATTTGAGGTTCTCAAGGACAAGCTTTTAAATCCCGAATCTTTTTGAGACTTTATAATATTATTAAAACAGAAAATTAAAGCACTAATACAGTGACTATAAAACTCTACTTATTGTTTTCCAAACATTAATTCTTCAGGGACTGTTGTAATTCGTATCACTAAAGTTTACACAACTCTTGTGCTACAACCGATGAAGTTTCCGTCGACCTCATTCAAAATATCGCCACCGTCTTCAGCAGTACCGCCACCGCCACCTTCACTTTCGAGTCCGTCAATTTCACGTTGAATCGACGCCATTTGACGCTTAATGTCGTCTACTTGGTTTTGAGCAAATTCAATGTCACGTAATAATTGTTGAGGGGGATCGCTTCTAAAACCGCGCAAGTGTTCTTTCAATCCATCCAGGTGCTCATTGTCCCAGTCAAGATCATGAGAAAACTTAATCAGTTCGAGCCTCAGTTCGTCTGGTTTTGAACCTGACTCCGCTCGAGTCTTGTAAACATGGTATTGCGTCATTTCTATGCTGTTATTCAGATTTTCTAGCAAATGTTGAAAGCGGCCTCCATACGCATTGGCAAATCCTACTAAACCAGCTTTCAACTTAAGTAAGTCTTTCAGAAAGATTTCGTATGCTTCAATCGGTTTTTTTTTATCCGGACCTCTGGCAGCTTCTAATTCGTCCTCGATACGAGTGTGTTCAGCATTAAAAACAGTATAGAAAATGTTTCGTACTTTAGGATTTCTTGTAAATTGATCCACGTAAACACGCGCTTCACGATTTACCGCTGACAAATTTAGTAATTTTTTTACAAGTAATCGTGGGTTTTTTCTCCCCTGTTCCAACAGAATACTTCGTCCTTCCTCTGTGTTGAAAAGACCCCACAGGGAGTCAATCCCAGAATAAGCCATTTATACATACCTTAAAACTCGTTTATATCTGGTTCACGTTATCAATTTATTGTACCGAGCTTCTCCTCCTCCCGATTTTTTTGGAATGTTACTTTTGATTTCATGACATCTTTAACGCCCGAGCCAATCCCAGACTATGGGTCCACTGCACAGTAAGTGTTTTCATTCCTGAAATGGTGGCGCCTGTTAAGTGTTTCTCATTCAGGCGAAGACTCGAGTACGACACTTTGGCAGTGATTAATTATGACATGTCTCGGTGAGCAATGCCTTTGGTGTGGTGGGAAACACCGCTAACACCGTACTTGAAGCGTGACGTCTTTCTGTCAATCCAATCCCGATGGAAAGATTCTGGTGAGTATCTTCCAATGCTATCACCAGTACAATGCAATTCACACAAGCCAAGGTTAAAGTTGAGATGATTGGAAGTGGTTCGGTGGCCGATCGCCTCGAGGAAGTCATCCCGATGGAGTGAGTTTTAAGTGCGAGTGCACCATTTCATTAAGCTCACTGCTTTGGCACAGTTGGCGAGGCACCCTCAATCTTCAGATTCCCAAGAGTTTTAGCATTACCAAACGAGCGATGCTCAAAGCCAAAATGGCATGGCGTTTTTTCTCAAGGCCCTGCACGATTCGCTTCACCGAAGCACCAGATGATTAGAAACAAAGTTTATCATTGCACGACTAAACAGTATAGAAGCATTTTCACTATAAATTCATCCTCCTGTAATCTAAACTGAACTCCCGAGTGACTTCTTCACTATAAATGTAGCCCCCCTGCAATCTTAAGTGATGTCCGAAGGCAGAGGCAAACCACCACCCAAGAGTGGACGACTGGTCCATTCTGTAAGTGAAAGTACAGATGTTGTAGACCCGAAATTACCAGTTGAAGGTCAAGAAAGTGTTTCGATTGTACCGCTTCCCATTGAAGTTCTATCAAAGATTCTGGAGTACGTTTTGGATCAAGATTTTACTGGCACTGCTATACAAAGTCCTCAGAAGCTAAATATTAAACAGGCGAACAGACTGTCTAGGGTTTCCAAACAATTCCGGGAATCACTGGCCTACGCGACTGCTAAAGAATTAGCTTTACCATATGTCAGTACCCCCGAGGAAGTGGACACAGTCATGAAATTAGCACTTCGACTTTTCAAAAAAGTAACGCACTTGGACCTTTTTTATACCACAGTAACAAAAGATAATCCTGAATTGGCTGGTCTTCAAAGTCTGATTGTCAGGAACACACGTTTATCGCATTTAAAAATAGGTACTCCTATGCGTTCTCGCAGCGGAGGCAGAGCGCCTGCTCGAGCAGACAGAGCAACAGTAGACCAGTATCTGGATATGTTGTACGATAGTATGGTTCTTCGCGATGAACGATACAAAAACCCGGAAACCCAGAAAATAACTACACTTGACATTCATATGGCATATTTGTCAGTGGACAAAGCTAGAATCAATCGGCTTTTGAGAATGTTACCACATTTGAAAGTCATCAAATTAAATATAAGGTTTACGAACCCTGAAACACTCGAAATTATTTCGGGAATGAAAAGGTTATATCACTTGAACGTTTCTGGATTGCATCCTTTTGATTTTAATGGATTTTTGCAAGAAATGACTGGGCCCCCTTCGTGGATTTTCTGTGCCATTCGAATTTCAACACTTGATGCATATCAACACCCAGATTTTGATGAAATAGTTGCAGAAGCCATTGATAACATGATGAGAGGAGATCACCCCGAACACGAAGTTATGATAAAAACAAGTACGATGGAGATACATCTTAATCAAAGAACAAACTTTGTGATTAATCGGTTTACAATGCTGGAATACGCAATGAAAGCCGAACAGATGGAACTTGCACAGTTTCTTCTTGAAAATGGCGCAAACCCAAATTTTACAGTAAACAACTCGATGGTTGGTTCGGAGTTGGGCTACTATTCAAGATCTTTGGACGATATATTAGAAGTTTTTTCTCGCTTCCCAGAACGAGCGGACCTAACAGACCCGGGTTTGATGTTGTTACTCAAGTACGGTGCTGACCTCAATGCCAAAGACAAATTTGGAACTCCACTCTTTCGTGTTTACCCCTGGATTACAACGCGAGAGCCTTCTATTGATAAAATTAAGTGGATGGAACTTTTCATGGAATATGGTGCAGATCTCAATTTAACAAAGCATGACCAGACAGCACTCGAAGAGTATCTCAATGATAGACTCTTAATCAGATCTTTTGACTGGCTTGATTTTCTACTTGAACATTCGAATCTCAATGCAAAATCTATGAACTTCACTGTTTCTCGAGGTCTTACTATTGCAGAGGTGGCAAAAAAATTCCTTGTGAAACAGTTTCAATTGACGGCTGATGAATATGCCATAAGAATTTTAGACGAAAACTTCAGGAGTGAACACGACTTTCCGCCATTTGAAGAGTATCATGCTGCAATTGTAGCACAACTAAGAAAATTTCAGTAATTTTAGTTTTGAATTAATTATGTGTCTTTATTGTTTAAATAAATGTCACATCTACACAACCATACTACTCGTCATAGCATTCCCGCTGCTTTCCTGAGGGAATCTTTCGGGAGGATGTAAGCCAAAGCGAGTATTAACATACAACGTAAAATCCCTGAAATTTTCAATGATATTCTGAAGGCTCAGGCTGTCTGGACGGGGATTTCCGGGAATGTTTGCTCCGATGTTTCGTTCCTCAAAGTAGAATCGCCATCCATCATTTGCAGTGTCATTCTCACATCCAAGTACTCGGTGGTACATGCCGTCTTCGGTTTGGACCAAAAAAATATTTTGGTTTCCGTCATGTGCTTGTTTAAGGTAATTATCCATGAATAAAGGATACTCCAACATGCCGACACTCACTCGTTGTGGCTCAAATCCAGGTGGAGGGGAATCCATGTTTTGGAGTAGGAATAATTGACCGCTTATATTTGATAGGAGTCTGCTTAAATAAATGTCACATCTACACAACCATACTACTCGTCATAGCATGCCCGCTGCTTGCCACAGGACCGCCTGCGGCGCCTAAATCTCGTTTGGCACGTTCGCGGACCATCCAAGGCGATAGAGCGCGTGGATTTACAAACAACGTAAACCTTATGGGGTTTTCTATAATATCATCCAAATACAGACTCCTGTTTCCAAGAACTGGTCCAATATCTTCTCGAAAGACTAAGGTCTTGGGATAACGGTCCCTCGGAATATCAATAACTCGGTGATATTTTTGGCTTTCATTGTTTTTAACAATAATAGCATCATCTATGCGCATTTCAGCAAGTGTAAGGTAATGGTTGAGATATGGCATCATAGCACGAGAGTCCAAAATTTCGTCAGGAACTTCTTCATATCCATCCGGAAGGTCATCCATGTTTTGGAGTAGGAATAATTAAGCACTTATATTCGATAGGAGTCTACTCAATCGCTTTCTAAAAGGGGTGCAGGGCCTGCCATGTCGTCCTCTGAGCCCACTTCATCGTCCAGGAAGCCCCTATCGTAGGACGTCTCCGATTGCACGTCTTCGTCGCTGGACCCACCGCTCGCACCAGCTTCATCATCCACAAAGCATCTCACAAGTCTCCGCTTTTTCTTCTTCTTTGGTGAGGGATCGCGCACCACCACATCGTCGTCCACTGCGGCACCGCCAGTGTCCTCAAAGAGGGAAGAAATCGACCGCTTGGGCGAAGCAACCTCGCTCTCCTCGTCGGACGGCGCCGCTTCAGCGTGGTGCTGCTGTTGAAACGGCAACATCACCGGGCCGGCGACCATGGGAACTGAGTCGACAGGAGCAACCTCTGCAACTTCGCCAACCGCCAGCCGCGCTTCGGCGTCCACCCTTTTCAGCATTGCCGCGAGCGAGTACTTCTTGCTCATCTTTGTTGCGGCATCGCGCGACATGCCCATGCACATTGCCTGCTGCACAAAGATGCGCTCACCAAAATTGGAGTCTTTGCTGATGACCTACAGAAACAAGCGTGAGATGCGTGTGCAAAATCTTGGCAACCAAAGGAGGGGAACCCACGAGTTTGGGGGAGCTTTGGGCCATGAGTACGGCACCGCCAGTGGACAACGGATTGTCGGTGAGCTGCGGACGCTTCTTGAACTTGGACTTCTTTGCCTCTTGCCGCCGGTAGTTGGGGTTCTTGACTTCGACCCGATAGTTGTTCGTTGGGTCAATGTCCACGCCCTTGGCCTCGGTAGTAGCAGAGTCGATGCCGTACATGCGATGCGTTCTCGAGTAGTCCCCGAAGGCAGCGAGGTACGCCTCGGCCACCTCCCCAACCGCATCCGCCTCAGCTCCGTGCTCTTTGAGGAGAGAAATGTGAATCACGCAAGGCTCATCGATCGGAGTCCTGGATTTGAACATCCATATGCCATCAAACAGCGGATGCTTCTTGGCCTTGGCCTTGCTGTTCGCGCCGACAGTATCCGGAAGCTTTTCATACTGTGCATCAGTGATGAAGGATCCGACCGTGTACACCTGCCCCCCCAACTGCGCGAGATTAGATCCCACCCCCTGCCATCGCACAAAACATGGGATCGCAGAGCTTTACCTTGCTAAACACTTGACGTCCGTCGGTCATGCGCTTGGTGAGGGTTAAAATTGCGTGCTCCAGATGCGTAGGCGACATTCGCTGGAACGCCTTGATCGCAGGCGCATCAGAGTCTGAAGCTCGAATCTCGGCAAGCGGCACAACCATGAATTCTGCAGAAGTCATGTACGACCCGCTCTCCGCCGGAAACACGGTATTCTTGGAGGGCTTGTCGAACGGTCCAAGGTACTCCCGGATTGCATCAACTAAGAGTTCCTCGGCAAAGGAAAGATACTTGTCGGAAACGGCTTTGCTCACATACCTGCAGAGTATTAGCCCGATATCAATGCATCACACTACGCCGAGCACGCACCATCGATCTTCTCTTTCCACAATGACGAGCCCGTCAGGGTTGGAGTTGGCATTGTCGAGTGCCTGCTGCAGGAACTTTCTTCCGGGATTGAATCCACACGAGACGGCCACCTTCTCCACCTGCACACGCCGTCAGCCACGAACGTACCAATGGAGATTGCATACTTACCTGCGTGAGCAACCCGTCGATAGAGTTTTGATACTTGTTGGTCTTGACTTCTTCGAGCTGCAGAAGCCCGTCCTGCTCTGTGATGCCGTCCTTCGTCTGCGGGAGGGGTCAGGTTGCGGCTGCACAGATGCCAGCAAAGGGGGCTTGCCTTGATGAGCATCTTAACCGAGGCCATGAAATTCGAGAAGTACTCGGTGTCACCGGTCAGCGAACGGTAAAGGTCCATGCCGATCAGCAGTCCTTGAGGGTTGGGGTACCTGCACGGCAAATCAGACACCTCCCACAGAAGTCGGACAAGGCAACCCACATGTTGCACTGGTGAATGATCCACTTGCGCTCCTCGGGAAGGCCCGAGAAAGTCGGAAGGCGGTACAGCAAATGGTGAAGCACCAGCGTCTGCATCCCGATGGCAAAGTCTTCAATCCGCTTGAACTGCCGCGGTGTCAACGTAATCCGTGCCCTTTCGAGCAAGAGGCCGAGAATCTGACTGTAGCGAAGAGGTGAGGGACGCGCGTGGAGGGCGCAGTGGAGGGCAAACGTGCGTCGGAAGCCTCGACGGAGGACAGTTGCGAATGAAGAGATGATCGGCCGGTGCGCCCACCGCCGCAGCGCCCACCAGCACTGCCCGCACGTTGTCGATCGCACGGCGCAGCTTCTCCTCTGGAATGGCTGCACGCCGGGCTTGGTTCCGGTGCGTTTGGACCTGCTCTCCGCGAGGTTAGACCCTCTGCCAGCATCGAGGGCGCACGCCGCGAACTTGCCTTTGGCATGGTGACCGCCATGGTCCGGCTCAGCTGAGCAGGGCTGAGCTTGTGTTCGTTGGCAGTCAGGATGGCGCCGCCCCGCTTCATGCACTGCACAAGCTTCTTTTCCCAGCGCCCATCGTCTCGCGGAATCATCATCGTGACCTGCAGTTGTGGTGAGACCCCGTACCAAAGATGGAGGAAAGGTGTCGCACTTCTGTAAATCCCGTCTCAACGCCAGTCTGCTCCAACAAGCGCTGGTTGGTGGTTTGTTCCTTGTTGCCCTCATCGTTGATCTGGGATTGCAGGTTAGACCTCCATCAAACACGGACAATGCAGCAGACTTACCGTGGTACGGCAGTCTGTGTTTTCGCCCCCCTTGCCGGGATGTTTGCTCGCAGCTTCGGTCTGCAGGTCGCTGCGCTTGGCCATTGGACCGAGTAGTCTACCCACAAAGTCACAAACATCGCTCTTGCCTGCATAAAAGGTGAGCGCATTTGACGGGAGTATTTCGCGGGAGGCGACGCACCCGACTCTGGGGGGCCCTGCACGATGATGCGGGCGCCGTGGCGGGTGGACATGAGCACCGTCAGCTGGTTGACAATGGCAAAGTAGCCGAGCATGGTCTGTCGAGGCGTGTACTGCCGGTACTCGAGGAGAAGGATGCCCAGGAGATCGCTGATGATGTTGTTGACGACGCAGCCCTCGCCGTACTCGATCGGGAGCGGCATGACCTCGGGATCCTGTCTGGCATTGAAGTCAACCACCTCTGCAAGCGCTGGAACAACGCCCTCGGGGGGCTGCGGGATGTCGTCCTCGCTCATCCTCAGCATTGTACGAATCACCGGCAGGAACTTGCGCAGGATGCACTCGATGTCGCTGCTCCGGCGACGTTCCTCGGGGAGCGCATCCAGTTCGGCCCGAATCTTGCAGCCCAAATCGCTCTGAGTTTTGTACTGCCGAGCAATCACCGCAAACATGTCGCTCGGGAACTGCGCCTGTGGAACGTCAACAGATGGAAACTGCAACACCGGAAAGTCACGGCCAATGCGCTCGTCCCCAGTGACGGACACCTCATCGCCTGAGCAACGTCAGAAAGGCACTCGGCTCAAATGTGGCGAGTGGGACTTACCATGGTACTGGGCAATGTGGTACTGGGGAGCCTGAATGTGGAGGGGGCGCCGATCGCGCTCGTACTCTGCATCTCCCACGTACATGCGTTGCTTGTTGTTCGAAATCACGTCGGACGGTGGACGATATTCAGGCCGAAGATATCGCTTCCGACAAAAGAGATAGTCGAATCCAATGACCAGCTCCTGCTTCTTCTTCTGTAGTAAAGCATGAGCGACGACCCAACCCCACACGAGGAGCGGTAATTACCGTCATGTCAAAAGGAGAGAACTCCCTGACAAGACCTTCGGTGAGCCGGTACACGAATCCTCGCTTGCGAGCATCGTCAGTAATGGGACCAATCTTCTGCCACTCCACCTAAAATAAAGGTCGGTAATTGCAGACCGAAATTAGAGCAATGAATTGCAAGGACTTACCGCCCGATGAAAGGGGTGTCGGATGTGGTCCTGGCAAGCCCGCTGCGTCTTGTGATGAAGCCGAGAAAGAACGTTGTTGCGGTTGCGATCGTTGAGAGACGCCCATTCCTCGAAAGAAAGGTCGTCGTATTCCGCCTCGAGGTCGCGGTCGGCGCCGATTGGGGCTCCCTCCTGGCAGAAGAGGATGCTCTGGAACACCTGCACTCGGCAGATTAGTGTGAGCCACTTCCAAATGGAAGCAAGGGCGTGCGGGCTGGGAGTGTACCTTTGACTTGGTGATCCGCACCAGCGACACTGGCGACGGAGGCGGCTCGCGCGGGGAGATGTTGGTGCGAGCCACTGCAGAGTTTTCGACCAAGCGCTGGAGCTCTCCAGTGAACGCCACCTGTCATGTGGTAAGACCAAGGCGACCACTGCACACAAGAGGAAACGCCGCACCATGTCGGGCAGCGCGCCGAAGAAGTGAAAGTAGTATCTGTGCAGGGTGAGGCGAGGCGGGCGGGATGAGCGGGACGGGCTCTCACCCCAGAAAGTGCTCGTCTTGGGGAACGCAGCCGGGGTTGGACTGCTCCCAAGCCGCAATCTCGTCGCTGTAAACCCGCTCCAGCTCAACCTGAAATAACGGTCACCCAACGGAAAAATCGCGCGGAGAGGGAAATGCGCACCGTGATGCCCTTGTTGAGGACAGCAGCGGTCAGGATGCCGTTCAAACCGCATACTGCAGCCCCAATCTGTGGCGCGTGAGCCCTCGCACACCCCGGAATCAAGGGAGAGTCGGCGCACCGCTTCGCCCTTTGTCACATCTGCAAAGGTTGTTGGCACCCCTGGCTGGGTCCACAGCTTGGCGGGCGCCGGGAAAACGAAGTGATCGCGCTGGATGATGTCGCCCCCACCCGCAGAAAAGCTCGCCACGGGAGGCCAAAACCTGGGCATTCCACCGTCACTTGCCATGATTTTGCTGCAGATTCAAAAAAAGTGGGATTGGAATGTAGCCGTTACAATTTGCCATGCAGCATTTATAAAAATTTTGGCGCCAAATCGCCACAATTTCTCACATTCCAACAGCTTAAGATGGCCGGTAACAAGGAAGTGGTAGCAGACAGCGACTCTGAATGGGGGTCGGACGTTGAAGAGGATACACCCAAGAATGTTGCCCGCGAAGAGGTCGAATCCGGCGACGAAACCGAGGAACTTGCCTCCGAAACCGAGGATGAGGACGAAACCGATGATGAAGCCGAAGCTAGGAAGGCAGCCGAGGCCAAGGCCAAGAAGAAAGCGGACGCTCTCAAGGCGAAAAAGGCGGCCGAAGCCAAGGCCAAGAAGGAATCCGAGGCAGCTAAGCTCAAGCCCGCCGCCAAGCCCAAGGTGGTAAAGTCGCCGTCCAAGAAGCGCAAGGCCGAGGGAGAGAAACCTCCTGCTGCGAGCAAGCCATCGGCCGAGAGCAAGAAGGATTCCGAGGCTCCCGCCAAGCCCAAGGCGGTCAAGCCCCCCGAAGTCTTTGCCACCCAGCCACTCAAGGACGGGACGCGCGAGGGCATGTCTGCACAAGAGGAGTGCGACGCCTTCCTGGCGCACATCAGGGCCAAGAACAACGAGCACCAGAGTGCAGTGGACACCTTCATCAAGGCGGCCTTCTCTGACAAGGGGAAGCAGCCCAAGAGCACGGTAAGCACACTCCATTCCATTTTTTTGCGCGCCATTTCTAACGGAAATTTAGGTGGTAAAGTTTAATGGCGATGCTACGACTGGCCACGTGCTTTCGAAGAACGCTCGCATTCTTGTGGCTCGCCACTTCCAGCATGCGCAAACTGCAATCGCCAAGCTCGAGAAGGCGGTCGAAGCCTTTGAGGAGGAGACTGGTGCTACGGCGGACGTTACAATCGGTCTGCCAGGCGCCAAGCGCAGCCGCACGGCCTAGAGAAGCTGGCCAAAGCTCTTCAATATCTGTGGAGAGTTAGCGTAGAAACCCCTTCCGGGGCTCCGCACAGTAGCGTACCTTAAACGGAAGCTCTGCACACAATAATACCACCGAAACTGTTCGCTTTACTATCTCCCCCAAATCCTTCCAGTAATTCGTCAAGAATAAGATGCCAATATAGATTGGCAGAATGAGCTGCAAAAAGATGTACCTATTTAATGCCGGTAAGCCGCGAGTTTAGTTGCACACAGCGCCACGCGTACCCCGTTGCCAGAAAGGTGCAAAACGCGTCCACAGGCGGACTGTCCTTGCACTCGGTAGACAGCTGCACATCATCGGTAGTGGAAATCCACCCAGCCACTGCATTGAACGATGAAGAAAGCCACGGCGAAGGAATTAAATATCTCGACACCTCGCACACGCTCTTGCCCCCCGCCCGTTGTGCAAGCTTCTGGATGGTAGCCCAGGCCTAGCAATACAATCGATTGGAAGAAGCACAGAGGAACACTTCTGAAGAGAAACTCACCGAAGAGTACGACGCACACTCTTGTGGCACCTCTACCAAAAAGTCGGATATCTGGTGTTCGTGCGTGACTATCCACCCGTCAATGATTCCAAGCGTCGCGGTAAAGGCAGCGTCTTTTATGGCACCCATTGTTCCAGCCTCGGCCTGAAGAAAAGTTAGCCCGTTGGCCAACGCCATTTTCACAGTAGAGGCACCTCTTCGGTGGACGTGGGTTTAATCTCCCAAAATAAAACATTAATTCCCACGAGTATTTCGTCCAAGTATCTGTATCAAATTTAGACTCCAAATTTAAACGCTGAATTGGCAAAGGAAATTACCGCGATGCAACCGGGGCCATGTCAAAAAAGAATTCCCGTATTGAAAACAGGAAGAACGTAATCAACAACAGGATGAGCGTTGCATAGAAATGCTTGACAAAAATTACAAAGGGGAATTGGATAGCGTTAAATGCGAATTCCGGCATGACCTAGTTTTCAAAACAAGTCACAACTGCTATTGGCAGAAAGGGGGCGCAGGATTATCACCGCAATAATGTCAATAACATTGTTGTAAATGCGCGAGACTATTCCTTTCTTTGGGGATTTGATTTGTTGGGGCACTTTTCGGAGGGACGATAGAGAAACCATTGCTTTTTATTGGGGTGAAAGCAACTAAATACTACGCGTGGGGCTTGGAAGACTTCTTCTTGCGAGCAACGTCGCCACTGGAAACAGCACTGCCACTGGTGGCAAAGCCGCCACCGCCACTGGTGGAAGCAGACGGGTCCACAAACGCACCCGCAGTGGCAACGTTGATGAATGTATCATCTTTACCAACACGCTTTGCAATTGCTTTTGCCCGTGTTTCTGAGACAGTCATAACGTTTGAAGCAAAGCCCGCTGTAATTTTATCAGCAGCGCCAACTTTTTCAAGGCATTCAACCAGAACGTGGGGAATCCTGATAACGTTGGCAGAGTTGTAAATTGCAGCGCCCAAGTAAGCACCTGAAAATGCGTGAGTTTTAGCTTTGAAAAGGGCATTTGTAAAAAAACTTACGCATTTGCATTTTCATTTCCTCTGGCGCAACTTCCACACTGTGAGCAGTCGTTTGCGGGTACGCCACAAGCATTTCGCCAGTATCGGGTCCAGGAGCGGCAACAATCGCAGACGATGCCACAAATTCATAACAATCAGCTGGATACAGTCGCATGTATGCAGCTTTAAGGTTATAAAACATTGTTTGGTTGACAACCTCATCGTTGATTGCAGCGCCTAACGTTAATTCGTCAACAATAGTACCAATGCCGGTGACTTCTGCGTATTTCTCGGCGAAGTCTTTAGCAGTTTTCGTGGTATCAGCTCCAAATGTTGGTTTTTTCTCGCCGCCGGTATCACCTGTTTTTGCACAACCAAGGTCGGCTCCTGTTCTGCCGTTACCAACATCATATCCAAAGTTCAGATAAATCTTGTTTCCAGCTTTAACAACAAGTTGATTGGGTGCCATCACAATTTTCTGAGTGGCGTCCGTTTGCACAAAGAGGTATCCAGTCTCGGTGAGACCGGTGTTGTTAGATGCTTGAGGGTTGCGGGTTCCGCGATCGTAGTTCATGAGCGGATAATGCACCTATTTCAAGCATGAGACGCCAAGCATGAAACGCAAACGTGCTTTGGTTCTCACCCCAATCTGAAGGTTGGTGATTGGATCGGTGACAATTGATGGCAGTGGGAAAGTCACTGGCGCAAGCTCGTTCTGCTTGATGCCCGTCACCTAATTGCAACGACGTTAGCACATTTCCCAACACGAGAAACTACGAATAAAAATCTTACCTTGAAATGCGCGTCAGGTTCGCGCTGGTATCCATTGAGGTCGGCTCCTGCCGGCACAATCATGACAGTCATTGGGCTCGCCGTCGCCGTGGATGCCATTCGAACATGCTGAAGGATCTTGGCGATGCGATTCGTAGGAGGCACAACAGCACCGGCAGCATCAACAGCATGATAATTAAATGCCGCAAAACAATCATTGTAGTATTTCTGCATAGCCAATTTGTACGAAGAATTCACATTTCCCGAAGGAATTGAACGCGCAAGAGCCGGGATGAGGTTGGTCGATTCGTTCATCAGGCATTCGTAGCCGAGCTCGATCAGTTTCTGCATTTCATTGTTAGCAATAATTCCGGCACGCAATGGGAGAGTAGTTTACCTGCTGAAACTGCTGCTTTTGGAACGTGACCTTGCGGTTGACGTCCGCAGCAAAATCTTCAGGCGAAGCCAGCAGGTCTGAATCACAGTGAATGAGTCTTTCAGGGGGACTAATTTTTTGGGGCAACAATCACTTACTGGTATCGATAGTGACATCGTTGCCGTAACGAGCAAGTTCGACTTCGGTCTTGACCTCGCGCGAAGTCACAAGACTAATTTCTAAGAGTTATTTCAAGGCGGTAACAAGGCATGGATGGCAAGGACTAACCGAGCAGGAGCACGCTCGGGAACCTGCTCAACGCGACCGCCCATCATCTCATGACGGGTCACCACAACCTTGTAATTCCGGGTAATTCTTTTGCCAAGAACTGTCCCAAAATTAGCCCCTGATCAAAAGCATAATAAAGGGGCAGATTTACCAAGGTTAATTGGATCAGTGAATTGAGCAAGATGAGTAGCGATATCGACCATGACATTTTCGGCGCCTATTTCTCCATCAATTAGTGTTTTGTTAAGTTGGAGAGAATAAAGGCAATGACTCACGGCCGCGGATAGTGAAGTGAAGACCGTGACGACTGTCGGTCGCTGAAAAGTAATTGTCGGCGGAAAACTGGCCAGACTCATCTACGACCATTCCAGTACCAAGAAGACTTTGGACCGTCGCCTTGATGTCGTCAACATTCCAACGCTTACTGGGCACGAGTGTGCCCTTTTGGACGTAGAGATCAGTTCCAAAATCACGAGTGCTCATTATAAGAAAAGATTACTTATTAAGGAGGACGGGGCAAATCATTTATATCTCAAGGCTCTTAAAGTGCGTCTAAATCACTTTGAAATTTTCTTTCCCACCAGCGCCAGCTCCCACCCCGATGCAGTGCGATGAACCACGAATGCACGCTTATCAGCCTTTTTTCCGCGGGCATTCTTCAGCGCAGAGACCGCAGATTTGCGTTTGGAAGCCGGAATTTGCGAAAACATGGGCATGATGCCAAAGAGGCACTGGGTGCCGTCGTGGGCAGTAGCGTTCAAGAGCGTTCCATTCTTGCGCAGGTTTGTAAACCCGTTCTTGGCAATCAGAGCGTCCTAACACCCGAGGTCAGAACTGTGCGCTCGTCACATCTATTGGGGAATGCCACTAACAATGAGCGGCCCTCCCCGCTCAAACTCGGATGCTTTGAACATTGAAAGCTCGAGCGTCGCCTCGGCCGCTGTTGGCACTGATTCCACTGGGAGATCGCCAATGGCGGGTTCGCTCATGCAGCGGTAGAGCATTGCGCCATCATCGCATGCCACAATCACGCACCTTTCCAACGGTTAGTGGCGCATCGGAGGGGGTGCTATCCGCTGAAAATCCTCACCCAATAATGTCGTGGCCTGCAAAGTCTGGGTACGTCTCTGGTGACAGGGGTGAGTATGCTACGCCTGGATTGGGACGGCTGGGAATGAACCAACCCTTGAAAGCGACCATGCCATACCCACACTGCCACTGATGCGCGTTGTACTCGTTGTTGAGGGCACCAGTGCGATGGAGGACGCGCAGGTTGGTACAAGGCGTCTTGTACGTCTGCTTGTGCTGTGCTCGCGACTGCTGTGTCGTCTTGAGCTCGATGATGGCAATTTGTCCCGATCGAGTTATGGCAATGCCGTCGAGCTGTGTAACAGTCAGGCCAACCGCGGGATGACGATGGAGAAATGCGAAACTTGCCTGGGTGTGGATGGGGCCTGCCGCAACTGGCACCTGCGCCCGCACCATGCGCAAGCCGTGCTGTTTGCACCTATACGCCGTGGAATCAGTGCCAGTGCGTCACTTGGGACAACAGCGTTGCGACGTACGCTGCGTCGACGTGGTACATGTACTTCCCGAGTTCGGTGCGACGGGGCAACTGGCCCGATCTGGCATACTCGCGCAGATTGAGATCGGTGACCTGCCAGAGATGAAGTGCTTAATGCATCACTTATAAGAGCGTCTGAAAGGAACAAACTTACCCGCCCAATCTGAAGGCCCTTTCTCTTGGGAAATTTGACAGGCGATTTGAAGGGCTTATTGCGGCGGTAATACGACTTGTAAAAGGTGGTGACGCCCGATCGGCCCTTGCGAGGGACCTTGGCAAATTCAAATTCTTTTACTTGGCGACATAAGCTGTCCATCTGATCGAAATGGAAAGGCTGGGGAGGATTAACGTTTTGGGTATGACCAAATGCAATTGTGTTACTACTTACGCAATTGCCAGAGTCAAACACCTAAACAAAAGTAAGCCACTGGAATTTGTCAAAGGGTAGAGCAGGCCATACCCAATATCAAGCCAGAAGTTTGTTGGCATTAGATTTATGGAGGCGTCGTCTGCGCAAATAGGGTCACGCCTCTTCCTGTAAGGCGCCCTGCTTTGAAAGAAAAAAAAGGCGCACATTCTCACTGGCGTGCAGGTGTCCGCACTGTCCGTGCGAGTTTGACAACCGGACAGAGGCGAAGCGGCACATTGCATCGCATGCGCCAAAGACGTATGCGTGCACTGCATGCGGGAAGAACTTTGCGGACCGGCCCAAGATGCTTGCGCACATGAAGCGGGTGCATCCATCGTCGTGGCACAAGTAAGGAATGACACGCCGGAAAGGACGACGGGGGCACTCACCCCGCATTGGCAAAGGTGTGATTTTTGCAAACGGTCGTACACGAGTCTGGCAGCTCTCCGGCGCCACCTTCGCCAGTGCAGGGCGAGGGAGCCCGAGGAGGCCACCTTCTCGTGCAGACAGTGCGGAGTAAAGTTTCAATCGATGACGGCACTGCAGAAGCACGAGAAAACCCACACCTCCAAGTCGATCCGCTGCACCCAGTGCGGCATACTGGCAGGTCCCGCCTTGACAATAAGCGCTGCGCCTTTTTTGACACCCAATGCTAGGTTCCGTTCCTGGACTATGTGGCGCACGAAGCAGCGCACGCTGCTACTGGGACACGATGCACGTCATGCGGACACATTGCTGCGTCCAAGTCGGCACTGATCAAACACATTGAATCAATGCACGCGCGAACAACCCACAACGGACCACAGTGCAGCGCCTGCGGAAAGTGAGTGTATCTTCCTTACACCGGCATAGGCCCTAGCTGACGTTACTCTATTAAGGTGTTTTACGAGTGCTATGGATTTAAAGGTTGTACTCCGCCAGCTTCTGCGCCTTGTAGTGCCACTCACGCTTGACGGTAACAGGTTCACTTGTGGCACTCCAGCTGCAGGCCGGTGAGTGTTTATCCCGAATGGTTGGGGCGGGGAGAAGCGCTAACCATTCTCCAGCCCTTTGTGGAAGTCTCGTTTCGAGAGGACGCATAAACGGAGCTTCCATGTCGGATGGAAGCGTGTGGCTCATAGCCCTGGGCGTTGGTGTAGCCATTGCCTTTATCTCGGCTATGGCGTCGCCCATCATTTCGCGGACCATATTCAAATCGGACTGACAAATGTCGGCCAGGGCTTTGAACGGCGCCATGTTCGGGTAGTCTCCCGTCGACCGACCGTTGCTGTTGGGCAGACGCGACAGAAATTTCCTAGACGTAGTAGGGCTAGCGCATAATACAATCTTCCCAACTTCCTCTTCAAAGACCGATCCCTCCTCGAACAGCGCAAAGCTCAAGAGCGTCGCCGAAGACTGTAGAGGCGTCAGCAACAATTTTGAACGAGAGATGATGGTGGTCACTTACCAGGGGAATCTTGAGCTGGGCTGCAACCTTTGTAGCGATTGGCGCAAATGCCATGGGCATCCTGCCCACCCCTTCAAGATCGTTGGGACCAGACATTTGAACGCCCCACAACGCTGCATTGATGATGCGCTGTCGTTGAATCTCTGGCAACATGTCCGACCGGCCGAGGAGGTGCCCCAGACTCACGTAGTCGGCGAGTCCGCGAATGCCACACTTGTTAGCCGTGTCTGGCGATATCCACCGTTCGTGCGATCTAATACGCTCGACGGCGTCGCGCCTGAAAAGCTGCCTACCGACAACGTGAGCACCGTCCAAGCAAATCCGCAACAAAGGATTTACCCCAGCGTGGATTGCTCGGTATAAAGGCTGCCACCGGCATCTTCATCATCCGCCATGGCCACAGTGTACACGGATGTAAACCTCGACGAAAGTGAAGTTCAGTACGACAATCCAGTAGACAACCCCGCTCTGTACGAGCTCGCAGTCAGCGAGAATCCCATGTACTCGACAGCGAGCAAGCCCGCAAAGGGGCACCGCAGGACTCAATCAATGCTGTATCCTCCACCGGAAGAGGGTGCCCTCTACGACGATCGCGTCGTTGCTGAGCAACAGAGGCCCAAAACCATGCACCTTGAAACGGTATCGTCGACCGAAGAGCCAGACTACCTGCAAACATCGTAAGCATGCTTATCCCCATTTCCCAGCTGTGGGGTGCTCACGCAATGCAGGGGAATTGACGATAATGCCCTGGCACAACGAGTTCTTTTGGGAGAAGATCAGCCCACGTACCACTATGTAGAACCCGACGCGCTTATTAATCCGACCAAAAAGGAGTCTGTTCCCAGGTGGTGTTCTCCTCCAGTAATCGGAACTCTTATTCTTACGGTTGCGCTGGGGATTGGTGCAACCGCTTTGGTGCTTGTATCAAAAGAAGACGGAGACAATAATTCATCAATAAAGACGGGCGCATCCACTGCTTTATCGGCAGGAATACCACCCGGATTAATTGCGCCATTTATTCTCGCAACGTATGGCACCCCCGTTTGTGCGCTAAAAAGGGGAGTTCTAAATGATCCTCTCCCGATAGATGCCCCGATGGATGGAGTAGATTGGATGGAAACTCGCTGGGAAACATTCCAAACATTCATCCTGCCTTTGCGAATGCTGCGCCCGACATTGAAGGCGAACGACTCTTCCTAAGGCCGAGCAACGGAAAAGCTCCCCCGGGAACTGTACAAGAAGACGCAACAAGCGCAAAGGGACTGTCGGTACCCTCGGTAAGTGTATGGGGAGAAACCCACAAGGTATGTAATCCATTCCTTTCCACTTGCCACGGTGCTCCGCTAATTGGCGGGCACAGCGAATTACGTACGTGCAGGACGACAACGCGACCGGGCTCTTGTTTGTGACAGAGGCCACTGCAGCCGTGGACAGTACAGCCTCGGAGACGCGGCCCAAGTCGCTGAGTGTTTTCTATTGTGTAAAAACGTAGGATGGAATGTAGATTTTTATATTTTAGAGTCAGCATTTTTGACCGTTAGAAATGGCGTGCAGCACGGGAACGCTGGGGAGTCGTTTGGGCGGGGAGGGGCTCTTTGTGGTGGGGGTGCGGCAGAGCGATGGGACTGTGATGCTCAAGAAGAGTGCCCTCCCCCCCAAGGTCCGCAGTCTTACCGCCCACCACTTGGCGAGCATGTCTGTGGTGTTTGGCGCCAAGGACCGGACGCCGTCGCTGCTGGACGCGTGGCACGGCATGACCGGGGAAGTGGCCACCATCATTGTGGTCAGCAGCTTTGTTCCCCTCATGCCTCCCGAGGTGCTGTGCGCGCTGGTGCCATGCGTCACAAAGATGAAGGCCCCCCTTGAGGATCCCGGTGCAGTGTACGAAGCGCTGATGATGGCGGGGCTGCCGCCGAACCAGATGCGGGACTTGCTCACCACGTCGCTGAAGCGCGAGCCGTTTTACGACGCGTTCCACCGCACCCTCCCCCGTCTGCCCCTCGACGGGATTGGCGCATTCCTCAGCGGGTGCCACGACCTGTGCGTGACGACGCTGGTGCTGCATTCCGGGACGGAGAGTTCGCAACGCGTGCTGGACTACCTCCTCAGCAGCGGCATTGACCGCTCTTGCCGCATGATGGCGAGTTTGCTTCTCCTCTTTTCCGTTTGATCGCCGCCCTAATCCATTGCAGATCTGCTACAACGGAGTCGACCTCGTGCCGTTCTCGCACCAAGCCATGAAAGATTCGCTGTGGCGCGAGTGCAAGGTGCCCCACTTCGACTTTACGGCGTCCAAGAAGCGCAACGACTACTTTGGCGCCTCTGCAAAGGAGAAGGGGCTCAAGGATCAAAAGCCCACGGCCGGAACGGTACGGCGTCTCCCAAACATTCCCCTTTGCCCTGTGCCTGAGGGTTGTCTAGGTCTTTGTGGCAGCAGGCGTGACGCGGACCCCCGACAAAAATACGATGCTCTTGATTGCGATGGAGGTGCGCTGAATTTTTTTCATCACCTCCACTTGTTCTTACCAGCCCAATCAGGTCAAGCCGACGGTGGCGCTCTCGGCCAACGGCCCTCCAAAGTGCAGGGTGATGATGATGTGCACAGTGAAGGTCCCTCGTTCGCACGAGGCCTTTCGACACTTTTACGCGGCCGCCAGCAACTTGCTCACGACGCTCTCAATGACCAACATGGCAAGCAAAGGCCCGGTGAGCAACTACACCCGACCACGATGGTGGCGAGTGCTCATTATCCATGTCTAGATTCAACCGATTCTCACCATCATCGGAACACCCGAACAAGCGGTCGAGGGAGCGCTCACGCTCTACAGGATGAAGGCCAAAGGATTAGTGCTCAAATGGGGCAACATGTTTTGTGATCCCTACCACTTTGAGGAAGAGCCGGTTACCGCAGAGGCAGTGGCGGACCATCTGGCGAAACATGTGTGCATCAATATGGCCACGGTCCCAGTGGCGGAGCTCGCGATGCGCGTGTTCTACGGATCGGGGAAGGGAGCAATCGACAGCGACGGCACCAAACTTGGCATTGACGTGCTACTGGGCAGACGGATCTTTTGGCACATGCTCAAGGAGATCAAGGTCCGCATCGCCAACTCCGAACTCGAGGATGAAGAGACTGTTGAGGTGAGTATGCCCACATTTACAAGCACGCCCTCTACTAACTGGGATCATTTAGAACATCCCGTTTAAGAAGGAATTTACTCGCAGTTTTGCCTACTTTGTCAAACGGATCTACGACCCAAAACTCAATTCCGGGTTTCCACTTGAGTACGCCCTGATGAACACCACAATGGCCGAAGTGTGCAATGCATGCTACATTGACGTGGATATCGGGTTCCCCATGGTTGCTCACGACGTTGGGATTATCCACACAGAAATGGTTTACTTTCCTGAAAGATCTCTCCGCCGCAAGACCAACGAACGAACTGTCGATCAGAAGCGCACCAAAAATATGTTAGAGTAAAATTACAAAAATTGTCAAAATTGTAAACCCGCCCAAAGGCAGAGCCCAACTTAATATCCTATGCTTATTGTCATGAGGAGACTCTGTCGTTGTTGGCTCATCAATGGTCGTCGTAGTAGTAGTAGTAGTTGTTGTTGTCGTCGTTGTTGTTGTTGTGGTGGTAGTAGTGGTGGCGGTGGTAGTGGTTGTAGCAGTAGTAGTAGTAGTCGTCGTTGTTGTAGTAGTGGTGGTAGTGGTTGTAGTAGTGGTAGTTGTAGTAGTAGTAGTAGTAGTTGTGGTGGTGGTCGTAGTAGTCGTCGTTGTTGTAGTTGTCGTAGTTGTAGTGGTGGCGGTGGTTGTTGTGGTGGTGGTGGTGGTAGTAGAAGTTGTAGTTGTGGTGGTGGTCGTAGTTGTAGTAGTAGTAGTAGAAGTAGTTGTTGTTGTTGTAGTAGTAGTTGTAGTAGTAGTAGTAGAAGTAGTTGTTGTTGTTGTTGTAGTAGTAGTAGTAGTAGTGGTGGCGGTGGTAGTGGTTGTAGCAGTAGTCGTCGTTGTTGTAGTAGTGGTGGTAGTGGTTGTAGTAGTGGTAGTTGTAGTAGTAGTAGTAGTAGTTGTGGTGGTGGTCGTAGTAGTCGTCGTTGT
>Ga0209348_1000133_pt1 | contig 45375 bp, 51 predicted proteins | sample ETNvirenome_2_30_FD_184065 | JGI IMG/M metagenome (GOLD analysis project Ga0209348, IMG submission 184065) | Marine viral communities from the Pacific Ocean - ETNP_2_30 (SPAdes) (version 2) | ecosystem: Environmental > Aquatic > Marine > Oceanic | place: Pacific Ocean | collected 2013-06-22 | reverse complement strand
ATGTGGAGATGAACTACGAAGCAGTCAAACCTGAAGATCTCGAACGAGAGTTGAATACTGGTTTGCCTATGTACAGTGGCACAAGTCAGGTTGCATCACTGCTTCGTTATCTTAGGAAATGTGGTGACGATATAATGAGTGGATCACGTAATTATATTTAAGATTTCCTCATTAAAGCAAAATCTTTGCCTGATATTTTACCGTCTTTGTTTTTGTCTAATTTCTTTTGGCCGCCAACAAGCATACCTTTTTTAGCTTTTTTACCTTCAAACTTCTTAATAGCACCACCAAGATTCATACCCATGTCGTATTTTTTCTTTTCAGTCATAGCACCCATTGGATTCTCTTGTGATGCCATGCCAGTTGTTGTGGTTCTATTTTGTTGAGCTAGTCCACCCATCATCATAGGTTTACGTGGCATTACCATACCACCACCATACATTTTAGTTGGGCGTTGTCCATTGTTGTACATCTTCATTAGTTTACTCCTTCTAACATTTGTTTTTTGTACTTTTCAATTTCTAAATCAAGTTCTGCTTCGGTTTTATTTTCAAAATCAGGAGGTGTTATACCCATACGAGCCATCTCTTTAAAAACAAAACTTGTTATCTTATTAGCTAAAGTTCCTACATCTCGATCAGATGGCTTTACTCCAACTTTAAAAACGTCAACTAATATTCTCGCTGCTTCTTTATCTCTACCTACCATGCCAAGAAGTTGTATGCCTGACATTTCAGCTATACGAACAGCAAACTCTGCGGCCACGTATGTTGGACTGACCATACCTCTAGCTAAGTTAAACGCTCTACTAATTGCTTCATTTGTTGTTATACCTCGTGTAAGACCTTCAAGTTTAACTTTACTGAAGTCTCCTTTCTCTGTCATGACCATGTATTCTAACATGTTTTCATAATATTCAATATGTTCTTTATCCATAAACTGTTCAAAGATTTCTCTTTTGTTTGGATTCTTTATACTATCTAACAAATCTTCAGGTTTGGTTATTACCTTTATTGGATATTGATTACCATCTATACCTTTTTTACTTCTGACTTTATCAAGTAAATTATTTAAAGGATCTATAAACATATCTTTATCTGAACCAGTATACTCTAGTCCTAACTCTTCACCTAAACCTTTAACATTACGTATGCCTGCTTCTTCTAGTTGTCCTTTAATAATCATTTGAAGTATACCGTCATTTATCTTTTTTTCAAAGACTGCTCTTTCAGCGTTAGGTATTTTAGCTACGTCTGTTCCTGACAACTCTTTTAATATTGTATTTTTTAAATCAGCTATTTTTTCTGGAGTGCCGTTTGTTACATATTCTGTATAAAAAGATCTGTGATCTAAACTTTTCCCTAATGCTTGTTTAACTCCCCTGAACATTAGATCTTCTACTTTGTTGTCAGTTTTTGCTTCTTTTAGTAATACATCCTTTTGGTCATCAAACTTATCAATTATTTCTGTTTTATATTTTCTCTGTAATTCAGGGAACTTATTCATTTGACTAACAATATCTTTTTGATCTATAACTAAATCTTCTAAATCAAGAACTTGTTTTTCTCTTATTACTGATCTACCTGTTTGAGAATCTATTTCTTTAACTCTAAACTTTAACATTTTAGAAACTTGTTCTAAATTTTGCCACTCTTTAAAATTATATTCGTTACCTGAACTTTTGAGAGATTTTCTTAAAAATGGATTGTTTTGTGTAAACGCTATCTGATCCATAGCATCTTTCGCATACGTTGCTCTTATAACCACTGATAGCATATCTCTAAAGTTTTCAAAGTTTCTTTTTTGGAGAGGATCTGTTAAATCAAATCCAGTTCTTCTACCACTCAATCTGCCACCAAAGTTCTCCATAATTTTTTCTATTTCGTTTGGTAGATCTGCTAGTGAAAAAGCATCTCCATTTTTTGCAGCAGTTGCAATCTTATCTGTCAAAGGTTTAAATACTGTTATGGGATTTATATTTCCTTTATAAGCAAATTTAAAAACATTATCGTTTGTTAATATTTTAAATCCCTGTCTATCAAAGGTATTATCCTCTGTCATAGATTCAAATATTTCTTCTGCAGATTTTTTTGTAGAAACTTTAGGCGGCCCTTCTTTTGCTTTCATAAGTTGTGCAAGAGGGCCTACTCTTATTCTATCAAACCATTCATTTTGATATATCTCTTTTGCTTCATCGTAGGCATCGGCTACTTCTTCATCTTGATTTCTTATAAGTTTTTTTAAAGTATCACCGTAAGATATATACTCTGCAGTAAGCTTATCATTCTTAGTTCTTACACCAAATTCTACAAAGGCGTTGTGCATTTCATTAACTTCTTGAGGACTACCTACAAAAGGAGCAAACTTTCTTTGCTCAACTGGTATTTTCTTTGCATCGTAGTATTTCATAAAAGCTAACGCAACTTCTAAATTACTCGGATTTTCTCCTGCGTAAAATAATTTTTCAACGTTTTTAGGATTAGATGCCATATCAAATATTTCTGCTTTAACATTTTCAGGTATTTTTTCCATAGCTCTATCAGCCATGCGTTCAAATACTATTCTAGATTTTTTGCCAAGTATACCTGAAAATAAAGCACCACTTGGACTAAAGAAAGCTTGTATGTCAGTTTCGCCTGCCCTTTTCCACAGATCTACAACGGCATCACCAAGATTTATTTGAACACCCTTTTTTAAAGCAAGCTCATTTACTTTTGGAAACCCTCTTGCAGCACCTGTTTTGCTATCTCTTATAGAAAGTAATTGATGTGTTAAAAACTCTTCTACGTACAAGCCTGATGCTCGTAAAAACGCAGGGCCATCATTTTTCATTTTCTTTAGTTTTGTGAATCTTATTTTTAAAGAGTCAGATATCTCTTTAGCTTCTTGCTCGACTGCAAAAGCTTCTTCACCTATACCCTCTAATCTTGTTAGTTTAGTCTTAACTCTAGCTGATACAGTGTCGGCAAGAGCATGTAAAGATTCAGGCACATCTGCAGTAGGATCTTCAAACAATACTTTGCGTGCTGTTTTTAAAGCTCCTTCTAACTCAATAAGTTGATTATCCAATCTTCTTACAAACTTTTCATTAGCCATTTCTAACGCTTCAATGTAGCCGTTAGCCATCTTATTGTCATCTAACGATTGACCACTTTGAGCTAACTTCTTTTTTAAACCTTCGATGGCAAGAGCATTTTTTCTTAACTGCTCTCTGTTTAAACTATCGATATCCATGTACTCATCAATCTTTTTAAGAGATTTAAGTTTTCTCATGTTTATCTTATTGGTAACTAAAGCACCTGCAGCTTCTAATGCACCTATTTGTGTTGTAGTAGAAACATCTAATCTAAATACATCTTCTGCTTCTTTTCGTAATTCTTCTGGAAAAGATTTTATAAATTTAGCTTCTATGGTTGTTAATTTTGTTATAGAGTCTAAAACTCGTGTTAGGTTATCATCACTCATAACACTAGCTAATTCAAGAACATAATTTGCATTACGTCTTTCTATCTTACTTAAACCAAACCCTCTTGAGTTGGTTAGTATTTCATTGTACTGTTCTAAAGAAGCATTTGTAAGTAAGCCACGAGGATTTAAATCATACCCTGTTTTGTTTTTTACAAAGTTTACAAATCCTGTAGTGACTTTGTTTGTTTCTAAAAAGTTTAAAAAGTTTCTTTTTTGAGTGCCACCCACATCAAGTTTACCTGCTGTTAAATTTCTAGCAGTTCTACCTACCCAACCTACACCACCTTTTAATAAGAAACCACCACCCATTATATAACTTAAAGCAGCATACCCCTCACCTTCAAATTGGCTTATTCCGTAGTCACTATCAGATAAATGTTCCCCAATAAAATATTGATACATACTCATAGGAAAAGATTCTTTTATGTTCTTTTTTAATATTGGTAATGTGCCTAATTTTATTACCTCTCTGAATCTTTGATTCTTTAATCCATTTATCTCTCTTTCAAGCATACGAGCTTCTTTAGTGCCAAATCCACCTTTAAATCCAAGCTCCATTAATTCATTTTCTTTAGTAAATATTTGATTATCTAATCTTTTAAAGTAAGATTGATTTTTTCTAACATGCAACCCATCTCTAATTAAATTTAAATTTAATTTACCTAACTCTCCAGATGTATTCAATGTGTATGCGGCACCTGCAATTCCCATTTTTGCAAGCTGTGGACTTTCTTTCATTTTTTGTTGTACAAATTTTATTTCACCTGCAGAAGCTTTTTTAATTCCTGCTTGACTTTTACCACCCAATCCAAACATCATTAGAAAAGTTTCTGCTCCAATTTGTCCAAATTGTTCTGGCTCACTTAAAGACTCAAATGATATTTCTAATAAATCTTGTGCTGTTTGTTCATCAATATATCGTACTTTACCACCACTAGGAGATATAGTAAGTTGATTAAACCTTTCTTGAGTTATCCCTCCTTCAGAAGCAGGCTTTCCTATTTGGTCTTTCAAGTCTCTTTCTATCATTTCGTTCATAACATCTGATAGCTGTTTAAGTCCTATTTTAGCAAAAGACTGTCGTAATTTTAATACTTTCTTGTCTCTAAAAGATTTTGTTGCATCCCAAGCATCACCAAAACCAACACCTGTGGCGTGTTGAAACTTCTTTGCTTCACGTAAAGAATCAAAACTAAATACCGTTATCCCAAACCCAACATATTCTTCTAATAATGCAGGAAATTCTAACAACGTGCTTCTGCCTATTTCCCTAAATCTTTCTTGCATTGAAGGAAGAAATTCAGTTGTGTTTATACGTTTAGCCATTATAGATTTTAAACGTTTATCAGCCAAAGGATCTACATTTTTAAATTTACCTTCTAATAATCTTAATATTTTAGATTCAGCTATCGCCTTGTTTTCGTCTTTTGTTCTATCTTCAACACTTTTATTTAATATGGCTGCGTAAGGCTTTGGTACATCTATAGTTCCTGTTATCTTGTCTCCAGACGGTAAACCCACAGTTTCTTGTTTAAGACCTATTTCCTGTTCGTAATATTCTAGTAATCCATCATCTTCTGCTTGCACTGGGTCGAAGTACGTGCCTTTGTACTCTGTTATAGAATTGTTAAGAACACCCTGTTTAAAATCTTCGTAACTTAAAGAACCTATTCTGTTTTCATCGTCAGCTATCTTTTGAGCTTCAGGAGTTAACTTACCTGTAGTTATTCCGGGGGGTACTGCCTGTGTCGCAACATCAACACCGAGAATAGGACCTACATATTTTCCGACTTTTGTTGCAAATCCTAACACTCCTGCTTCTGTCGGTTGAACATCTTCTCCTTTATCATCTCCTAGTTTTTTTCTTAACCCAAGATTCTTTGCATCAGGCATGCCAGATAGTTCAGAATCAACAGCTATCGGTTGTTGTTCAGGCTTCTTTTCTTCATCATCTTTAATAATAGATTCAGCTTTTAAAGCGTCAGGCACTTCTTTAGTTGGATCATTTATTTCTAATTCTGACATTAACTACGTTCCTTTTTTTAAATATTTTGACATTCCACCTGCAGGTATTTGTATAATTTTGTTAAAATCATTGTCTGGTACAAAATGAAATTGTTTAGTCTTTTTATTTATGACAACGCCTTCCATATATCTACCTGAAGTAGGAGCTTTGTAATCTTCAGGATTTGTAGAAAAAGTAACGGTTTTTGATGCTTTTGTTTTACCTACATTGTAAGTAATTCTATCTTTTCTGTTTTGTAATTCATTTGCCGCAATGATTCCGTCAAAATATCTTTGATCATTTGCAGTCATAAAATCTTCACTTGCACCATAGTTAACCATGACATCCAAAGTTTTAAAACCTCTTTTAAGATCTCTCAAAACAGTGCCTAATTTTTGTAAAGCTACTTTAGGAGTTAAAAAATTTGCTCCACCAAGTTTTGTTAATTGCAACTCTATATCTTGGTTCGATAATCTTCCTGATGGATCTGCAGCTCGTGCCATTTTAAAAGCAACAGATATACGTAAGGCTTCTAATTGACCTTGAATTAAGTCTTTACTTTTTGCTTCAAGTATACCATCTTCTAATCTTTTTAAATACTCTGGTGTTAAAGCTTGTTTGCCATTGTCATAAAGACTACCATCTGTTTTAAGCAATCTATTTTCTTCCGAACCAAAAGTAGCATTTAATACATCTCCTAAAAATCCTTCGTTTATTGATAATGTTCCGTATGCGTAATTTCTTAACTTACTAAAAGCATCAGTTTCATTTTTCTCATTTGTTAAGTTTATTATGGTAACGACATCATCAATAGCTGATTTTGTTTCATCTCTTTGAAGTTTAAGTTCAGCGTAAAGTTTTGATATTTTACTTACATCTTTAGGATTTTGTTTTCCTCTCATTTTATTAACTGCATAGTTTTGAAAAGTCATCGAGCTTCTTTGAGTAATAAAATCTGTTTGCACACCTTCATTAGGAAACAACATGCTAGGCATCAGAACCATAGCTGCTTTATCAATCTCACCTTCTGATACAACCTTACCATCATATACTAACTTATGGAAAAAAAGAATTTCTTCATCTTTCATTTCGTACAATCTTCTATCAGGATCAGTAGCATTGTTATTAGGTTGATTTGCAATAATAACTGATCGTAAAAAAATATTTTGAATGTCATTACCTTTTAACAAAGTACCAGTTACATCTTTAATTGCATTTACATTAGCAAAATACATACCTGTTGTTTTTGGATTTTTATCAGGAGACAATTTATTTGTAACTTTTTGAAATCCTCTTTTTAAATTTTCAGGAATAGTTAAACCAAAAGGTATTTGCGTGTTGTTTTCTACAGTAAAAAAATATGTATCGTGAATTTTTTCACCTTCTTCTTTTAAAGATTCTTCGTGGCTATTGACTAACATGTTATTTTGATTTGGGCCGTCAATCGCCATTCCTAATGCCCTTTTGACGTTGTAATACCCAGTTGTTAAATAATCATAAGGATATCCTTTTGGTGTTGTTTGTGGATTCCATGCACCATTAGTAGATTTAGCCATAAAATTTTGTCTAAATATGCTCTCAGCAGTATTTACATAAGCTGAGAATTCTTCTTTTTCTTCTTTTTTCATATTTGTAATTTTTTTAATAAATTCTTTACTATTGCCTTGATTTTTTAACAAATAAGTAAAAGCTACAGCGTTATCGTAATCAAGTTTTTTCTTTAAATTTAAACCATAGCTTATTTTATTATCACCACTACCAAACACTGTCGCTGCTTCATCTTCTTTTGTTATAAGGTTTATTGATTTGTTAAGATCGAAAAGTACAGGTCCTCCTGTTAGTAAAGATTGCTGATTTAATTGCGTCATTCTAGTAAGATTGGGAATTTTTTCAATTTTACCTTCAGCAGTCTTACCTACAAGCATTTTATAAGTGTCAAAATTTTGGTTTAAATTCATTTTTATTTGTTCTCGCTTCCAAGCTTTCTCTTCTTTTGCTGTCGCTTGTCTAGCAAGTTCCTTTTTTTCTGCTAACTTTGCTTGATATTCTCTTTGATTCTTACGTATCTCAACATCTTCGTTAAGAAACCCTGTTATTAATCCTGTAAGTAAACTCATTCCTTATCTCCCAATGTTCCTAAAAAACCTTCTTGTCCTTTAACTGGTGTATTTCCTTCACGTATGCCTTCGTTTACCTTTTCACGAATATAGTTGAACATGGTTGGGTTATTACGCTTCATCATACTTATAAGAGTTTCATCACTCATAGTGCCTTTGTTTAAAGCGTCTTTATTTTCAAAAAATCTATACGGTACGTTTGCATCTTCGGCTATACTTGCGATATAAAAAGCTAAAGGTGCTTTAATCAACAAACCTACATCAGGTGTAAATCTTCCCTCTTGAAAGCCTTGAAACAAATATCCTTCTACTATCACCTCTACAGATATACCTGCTAAAAGTAACTTTATTAATTCTAATTGTTGTTTACCAGACTTAACTGATCCTATAGCTTGTTTAAGAGCTTCCTCTGGGTCGACTATTTTAGGAGGTTTACCCCACGCCCACTTAGTATTGTCCTCTGTAAGAGAGTGTCCGGGCAAGGGAGCAGCAAACGGATCTTTTGCTTCTATGCTTCCTCTAGGTGGCATCGGTTTATTTATCATTATGTTATCTTTCCTAATTTAGGGGTGTCTATATCTAACGTAGTCCTTTGACTAACAGTAGGACTGACTACATTCATGGGTATAAGTTGAATTACATCTTTGTTTGTTGCGTTAACCAATCTTCTCATTGCTACCTGAAGATCTGGGTTTGTAGACCCTATTAATCTAGTGGGTTGCATAGATGCACCTGAAAATTTGTTTCCTCGTGTCAATTGACCTATAGTTCTAGGTCGAGGTCTAGGTGGACTTTTTATTACATTTTTACTTTTTCTACTGCCTACAAAAGCCTTTGCTCCCTTTTGCAAAAAATCAAAATCTAAAAAAGAAGAACTAGATGTTTGTTTTCTTCCCATTTGTCCTTTTGTGTTTGTTGGGGGTGTGTCATCAGCAAAAAACTTAGACCCAAAAGCAAGTGCCGCAGTGGCTAAACTAAACGCATCTATCATGTTAAAAATTCCTCTTCATCTTCTATGATGTTAAAAATTGCTCGTCATCTTCAGGTATTTCAGGTTCAGGGTCTTTTTCAGGAGCAGAATCAGCCATCCAATTTGCAATCCACTGACCAACAGCCAAAGCCATGTTATCTTTTTGTTCCTTATCATACAATGCTGACGTATTTGCAAACTCCATAGCCATTACACCGAGTTCATGCAATCTTTGAAGTTGATTTTCTGATTTTTGAAAATTCCAAGACGCATTGTCTCTGTAAGCCTGCCATATAGTACTCAAAGCATTTTGACTTGCATTAAACAAGTTTTGTGTATTTATTCTATTTGTTTCATTTTGAGTTGCAGTATCTGCAGTGTTTATAGCTCTTCTCCAAACTACATTTGATTGATCTACAGCAAATTGCATGTTTGCATCAAACTTTTGTCGTGAGTCACGTAAAGTTGCATTAAACTGTGATGTTGCATTTTCTTGCCCAACGTTAAACTGTTCTATTGCAGCATTTCTATTTGAGTTTGCTGTTTCAATCTGTGATTCAAGTTCTGCAAAAAACTGTTCGACTTGCATCTCATTTTTTGCATTGAATTGCTCTTTTGCATTTTCTTCGGCAGCATCTTTGAATACAGCTTGTGTAAGAGCATTATAATTTATGGCATTGGTTTGTTGTTGAGCATCTAAATTTTTAGTGTCTATCGTCAACAACACTTGAGCGTTTGTTACAGCGGCCTGTAATCTTGCATTTAAATTTGCTCTGTCCATTGAAGCGTACGTCAAAGCATTTTGCAAAGCTGTTTTTTGTTTGTTGTCTAAATTTTTAAGTTGAATGGTAGCATACTTATTTGCATCTTGAGACGCTATAACAACCCCTGATTCCATCACAGCTTGGGTCATTGCCGCTGCGGCCATACTTGATGCACCCATACCTCTAGCTTGCATCATAGCTGATACTTTTCGTACAGCAGGGGATGCCCACGGTGGCATTGGCTTACCCTCTTCAATGCTTGCCATCAATTCACCTAATTGGAATTGTGTGGTGGCTCTTTTATCTAATTCTTCTGTTTGAGCAATAGCTAGAGATTTATCACTTACTTCACCTTGAGGTATTTCATCATCTGTTATAATAGCATCACTATCTTCTATTTGTGCAGCTTTCATATCGTCAGGTAAATTATCTTTAACCCTTTCGATATCACCCACTTGTCCTAAATCTTTTGACGCAACAGGAGCAGTTACATCAAAATCACCAGTGACTTTTTTTACACTTGCAGGTTGGTATATTCCATCTGAATAATCATACAGTCCTTTTACTGAACCATCTTCAGGAGGCATGACTGCAGGTGTAACTTCACCATCAGCAGGACCTTCCATTGGGAAAACTCTGTCAAACCCACGATCAGTTCCTATCGTATAATCTTCAGATTTTAAAATTTCATTTTCTTTTGCAGACTCTTGTAATACTGGGTTGACTTGAGGTACTCCACCTTGATTACCTGCTGCAAGATTACCTACTTCATCCATCAACTCTTGATCTGTAGTTATGGGTCTATTTTTAGGTTGATCGCCTACAGGTGGGTTTGTTTCTGCAGGTGGGTCTGTTACCTCCCCACCATTAGTAGTACCACCCTCTTGCATACGTTTTACTTTTCTATATTGAACCATTATCTACTTCCCATCAATATTTTATCTAGTTTATCTTCTAGCCTTTTGAGTGCATCCATAAGATTGTGCATATCATCCTTAACATCATCTTTACGTGCATAGTCCTCTCGTGTTTTGTTAAGTAGTATTTGTATACGCTTGACCTCTTGAAACATTTTGTTGAACGCCCAACCAAACGGTACAACAACCATTGTTAAGATTATGTTCCAGAATAACATTGGGTCAATACTTTCCATTTACACCTCATCAGGAAAATCGTATATAGGTGCGTTACCTGTTGCTTTACCATCACTGTCTACTGGCACAACAAACAAGGCTTTAAATTCATTTAAGTTACTGCAATTATTTATCTTAGTTTCTATTGTATCACAAGCAGTTCTTACTTTGTCTCTGAATGTAGATGTTGCACTAGCTATTGCAGTTCCTTTTTCTGCTTTGCGAGTTACTTCCCAATCTGACTTACTAAGTAAGTAATTTGCAGTTTCTTTTGTTCTAGTAATCCAAATTGTTTTAAGACCGACTGTTACCATTTGTTTACCAGTACGAACATCTATAACTGCCTTGCCATCATCATCAACTACATTTACATCTGCAAGTTTTTTCTCTACATCTTTAGATATATAAAATCTATCATCAAAGGTTTCTACAACTGGATCATCTTCCCAAACCAATCCAACAGACTTTTTCTCTGCATTTGTAAGATTGTTCCATTGTGCAGGATATTTTTCATTAGTATCACTTACCCATGCTTTCCCAACTTTTATAACTCTACCATTGTGTTTCCAAACCATGTTTATCTCCTATTTTGCGTTAGCATACTTAAATGGGTCTTCGGCAAATGCAAAATATATTAAATCCTGACCAGTGTTATTCATATCAGCGGCAGCTGTTCTAATTTTAAAACCATTTGATAAAAAATCCATTCCTCTTGTTGAAACTGTTGTTTGACTATGAGAATCATCTGCTACAAATGCGTTTGCAGTTGCTCCTATGTTTATTGGACTTCTTGCAATATCCATCATCATCCAAGATCCTGATTGATCACTATTTTTGATCATAACCCATGCAGGTCTAAATCCAGTATACACAAAAGCACCATCTGCATCACCATTTCCAGTAAATTTTCCAAACTTTGAATAACCTTCAACATTATTGAAACAATAAGCTATATATGTTTCTGCATTTTTATTAGTTGTAAAGTTATAACCTAAACTAAAAACAGATGCAGTTGGTGTTACTGCGTTCATATAATCAGCATCAGCATGTTCAGCATCAGCTACATTTAACTCTATATGTGTTGTTACTCCATCACCTAATCCTTTGTGATGAATATACCAGTCTTGATAATTGGCAAAACTTCTACCTTTGAACATTATTACTTCAGGTATAACACCTAAACCATGACCTATAGTTTGATCATCTCCTGATCCAGACGAATTACCAGTGTATAGAACTTGCGACATTCCTACAGTTGTATTTACTTGTACTGTTGAATCTGCTGATCCATCTGAATTTGTAGCTGTTGTTCCACCGTTTATTCTCCAAGTCCACAAAGAATAGTTTCTTCCACTTTTATTTAAAAAATTACTATTGCCTATTTTTAAAAGATTACCACTATCATCAAAATCAGTTACACCTTCTGAATTTGTCTGCTCATTTGCATTAGTATTACTTGCAAAATATTTTGTAGCACCTCTAGAGCTATCATATAATTGATGCCCTATTGAATCTGCATCTCCTTTAAACCATGCCCAATCACATACAAAGCCAAGATCAAAAGTTCTTGTTGCATCATCAGTTCCTGCATAAAAAGTTGTTGCAAAAAAATCAGATGCCTGATTATCAGCATTAGGACCAATACTGGCATAATCATCATCGGTAAGGTTTGAACTGCACAAAGCCAAGTAACCACTAGGGACCGACTCATGGAATTTACCTATACCATTTGCATCAGTATTTGATCCAACACTTTCATTTCCAGAAAACGTGCTATCTTGTCCAAAATTCCAAATAGCAGTATTAGTATTATAAAGATTAAGTGCAAATACAATGTGATCTACAAAATTTGCAGTTAAATTTTTTGAAGCTGCTAAACTACCATTCTTATACCACTTTATTGTTTTAGTTGAGCTATCTAAGTCTAGAGCTAAACCAACGACATCACCATCTGCAATAGCTGTGCTACTAGAAAAAGTTCCTGCTGCTATACTAGAGCCGTCAAAATATCCATATCCACTATCACCGTACCATGCAGTTCCTGCCGTCAGATGTGGATCTATATTTTCACCAGTTCTATATGTTTCCATATTTTGTTCTGTTATACCGACCATAAATGTGTTTATAGTGCTATCCAATCTACATTCAGCATACCATTTACCAGTTTTTACACCAAAGGTTGATTGAAAGTAAGAATAAGTAGTGCCAGTTTTAGCTATATATAAATTACCTTCTGAAAAAGTTGACACACCTGTACCAGTTGTTTTAACTAAATTGTTCATTACAGGAAAATTATTTTCTGGACAGTCAGGAACATTGCAATCATATGAATCAATACCTGCAGATGTGAAATGATTACTTCCTGCTGAATCTGCTCCAACTGTATCAGATGCACCAGTTCCAACACTAGTATTATCAAATTTTAAGTGATAACCTTGTGTGCCATGTGATCCAGTATATGATTTTGGAATCCACACACCATTTTTAGTTTCACCAAATGAGTTTATATTAAAAGATGTATTAGCTGTTCCACTGGTATCAGAAAAAAAAGATAAACCATCAACTGAATGAAACTCTGCTAAATATCCATCTATTCTATAATCTTCATGTGGTGATGCTCTGTAATCACTAATCATCTCAACTGTTGAACCTGCATTACCTGTTTGATACCAATTCATTGCTAATAGTGCATTTGTACCCGGATAATTAGCTGAACTGCCACTTGGGTTTGTGCCAAATGTTTGTTTCTCTCCATTTACATAAAGACAAACTTTATTAGTATCTGTTGTTTGTGTGGTATCTACTGCTAAAGCAATATGATACCAAGCACTCGGATCTCTAAATTGTCTTTCAGTAGTAAGTTCATGTGTCACACTATCGCCTACATAGCCAATAAAATATAATCTTTGATTACTAGTTATAGTTATATAAATTATATCAGCTACACCACCACCTTCACCTTTAGAATAAAAATACGGATTTGGTGAAGAACCCCCAACATTAAATTTAGTCCAAAAGCTCCAAACATTTTTTTGTCTACTTCCATCTGTAGAATTTACAAGTGTTCTAGTCAAAGTAGAAGATGTGCCATTAAGTCTTAATGAATTACTAACAGCACCATTGTAAAACCCAAGATCTGGATCTCCTGCACCTTCTGATCGTAAAATTGTCATCCTATGTCAATGCTCCTGATACTGACATTATAATTTTATCATTATTAGCAGAATTACTAAGTGTAGCATTTGGTTGGTCTACTGTGCAAAAATAACTTATCATATATTTTCCTGCTGTAGCAATAGCCGAAAGTTGATCAGCATTAATTAAAATAGGCGAATCAACAGTTAATGTATGACCACCAGAGTTATCTAAAAAAATAGTTCCTGATTGACCTGCTTTAAAATTATCTAGCTCAATTTCATCATTTCCACTTGGTGTATAGTTAAAATGATTACTAACTGCTAGATCCATTTGACCATTTGTATTTGTTGTAACTGTGCCTGAAGCTCTGCCAGTAACAAATACATCATCGTTCATTGTAAATATAGTTGTGCCAGTTGCTATAGAAGCAACAGTACCGTCTGCATCGTTTTTGATTGTTACATCTGTAGATGATCCTTGACCAGTAAGAATTAAACCCTCAGACGCAGTAAAACCTATTGCAGCACTATCTCCTGCAGATGTATCACCGTCAGGTTGAAATGTTGCGGCCCCAACGTCACCACTAAAATCACCTGCTGTTCCGTTCAACTGTTGTGTAAGAGTTAGTTGTCCGTTGGCTGCAATGGTTATTGCATCAGCATCACTTGCAGAACCAATAGTACCACCATCTTTAATAAGTATGTCATCTTTAAATGTGACGATACCTCCTGAAGATACTGTCATGGCATCAGTAGCAGATGTGACACCTATCGTTCCACCATCTTTAAATACAATGTCGTCTGCAACTGTAAGTAGTCCTGCAGAACTCAAAGACATTTTTTCTGTCGCTGTTTCAGATGACGCTGTTCTAAATGATAACTTAGTTGCATTACTAGATGAACTAAAATCTCCTTCAGATACAGCGGCAATACCTGCAGCCACAAGAATAGCATCAGTTCCTGTACCTTCATCTGGTGCTTGGAAATCAATCTGTCCAAGAACATCACCTGAAGCAATATCAGTCTCACCAGTTTGTAAAGTTAAAAGAAACGGATTGTCATCACCTGTCGCAGTGGATTTTAATATTAAACCATCGTCTGCATCGTGTATTATACGAACATCTTGATCGTTACCAAGTTGTATTGTACCACCATCTGCAAGAAACAAGTCAGAAAATTCTGCAGAAGCAGAACCGAGTGTAGCACCGTCTGCACTAGCAGGTACAATAGATGTGCCTACTGTTGCTGTGTTCAACACTGGACTGGTTAATGTTTTGTTTGTTAGTGTTTGTGTTGCACCTGAAGCAACTAATTCTTGACTGGCAGCACCTGTTGCAGGAAGTGTCAAAGTTGAAGGGTTGCCACCACTGCTATCCAACGCACTATGCGATGCTGCAATAATCTTTTGTCCGTGACTATTATTTTCACAATTAAGAGTTATAGCACCTTGATTAGTATTTCCTTTTATAACTACATGACCTGTTCCGTTTGCAGCAAGTTCTATATTTGCGTTGGATGTGGTAACAATATCTTGACCGTTCATGTCCAAGTTACCACCAAGTTGTGGAGATGTATCTTCTACTACGTTTGATATCGCACCTGACGTTGCAAGTCCTGCAACGATTGCACTTCTTTGTATTTTTTTAAGTCCACCACCTGACGTATCTACTGCTAAAAACACATCATCGTTTGCAACTGTAGATATCTCTGATAAAGAACCCACTGCTACAGAATTAAAATTACTACCATCTGCAATCAACAAATTACCTGCAGTGTTTGTAGCCATAGTAATGTCATCACCTGATACTGTCAGGTCACCTGCTATTGTTACGTTTTGACTTGCATCTATTGTAAGAGCAGCAGTGCCGCCTGTTGCCATAGTAATTACATCAGATCCACTAAATGTAATTGATGTGTTAGAATCTTCATCCCCTGAGATAGAGTCTAATTGTATACTGCCTACATTTGTTATTGCAGAGTCACTAAAATCTAACGTTCCTGTAACATCAAAGTTACCATCTACTGTTAAGTTACCTGCGACAGTTGCGTTTGCACCACTAAATGTAAGTGCAGTTGTTGTACCTGATTTAATTATTAAGTTACCACTAGAATTTGTTGCACTACCAAATGTTGTGCCACCATCTTTAAAGAATATATCTCCACCATCAGCATCTAAAGTTATGTCACCTGCAGTGTCAACAACAACAGCACCATCTGCAACGAGATCTAATTGTCCATCGGTGCTTGAATTAAGAAATATTGCTGTGTCTCTAAAGTAAAGTTTTTCGTCACTGTTAAGCATAACGTCATCATCAAAACGAAAATGATCATCGTCAACACCACTACCATCATGCCCTATCCATCTTAGTCGCCCATCTCTTTCCTCACCGTCAAATGTAATTAACACGTCTGAGTCTGTTGCTCCTGTACCAACTGTTAAATCGTTACCCAACAGCTTTGTTATAGGGCCACCTTCGTTGGGTGAACCATCATGAGTATGTCCTGTGCTTGCTTGGAAGGCTGCTAATAACTGATCAAACTCATCATTGGTATGAGCTGCTGTGATTGTATCACCGTCTGCATACGTAGACTGTCTTGTGTATGTTGCTCCCATTTACCTTCTTGCTCCTAATTGATATTCTAACTGAAAACCTTTTAACGAATATGGTGCTGTGCTAGTGCTACCATCTTCTACTCGTAATGCCACTGCAAAACCTGATCCTTCAACAGATTTTCTTACGATTGGTTGTGTAGGTCCTCCGTATGATGTCGTGCCATATGTAGCCGATCCATATATACCTGCAACGTTTAAACTGTCTAGGGGGTAAGCTGCAGGGCGTGTTGAGTCTTGTGACTCGTAATCATATCTTACAAATAAGTCTGCATCGATTGTGGACTCTGGTGCGTAGTTGATGTTAACTCTTTGCATGTGTTTACGTATACCGGGGTCGTTGAATGTAAGATCAGGACTTCTGTATTTTGCCCTTATTAATTCACCATCAAATGTATCACCCTGATCTTGTCTATACACTACACCATCAAATCCACCGTGTATAGCTATAACGTTACCTTCGTCAACTGTAGTATCTGTGCATGCAGGTCGCATACCTCTAATTTTAGAGAACTCAAACGCTTGACCTTTCATAACACATATCACACCCTCTGTACTTTTTTCACCACCACCAGACTTTGAAAAAAAGATGCGATATTGTGTTTTGTCTGGTATAACGAGAGATGTGAAAGCTCCAGAATCTGATATGTTTTCTCTAAACAAACTTTGCACATTAGAGCTTATGCTACCCAATTCAACGTCACCAATTCTTGCAGTACCTGCAACAGTACGTAATCCGTCAGGTCCTAAAAATATTAAGTCTCCTGCAAATTCTTGTATGGTGTCTCCATTTGTACACCCTATGTTTCTTGTAACTGGCTTCATTGCAAAATCAGCTTGGGATGAACCTGACAACTGAAATATTCTGTTTTCACAAAATATAAACAAATTATCACGGAATACTTTGAGTCCTGTTATGGTATCGTCAACTTTTATACTACCCCCACCTATTGCTGCAGAGAAGTTATCTTCATCAAAAGGTATGCTAAATACTATTTCTTGTTTGTTTGCAGACATGCCTGCATAAAACATGTGATCTTTAAATGCTGTAATAAACTTAGCACCTGCCACTGGTGGTGGAAACAAGTCTTGTACAATAGCACCTACTTCGTGGGCTGCGGCAACACTACTTGATGTTGCCCTTGTTACTCCTCCAAACTGTGTAGCACTAGCTTTACTTCCGTAAGTAAAAGTTTCACCCCCTATTAATATAGATCCTGAACTAGCAAACTGAGATGTATCATTAACTGTAATAGTTCCTGATCCTGTCATACCTGTGTCTGCTGCTATTGCTACAAGCAAAGTTGTAGACTCTCCAGTTCCTGTACTAGCAGGAGCTACATCTGTAGCTGTGAGAGATGTGTTAAAAACAGTGGGTGCATTTGCACCATCTACAACAATTAACTTATCGTTGCCATCAAAGTTAAATTTTTCAAAAGAATACTTTGTTGCGTTTGTTCGCCCTGTATCTCGTTGAGTCCATGTCTCAGACACTACTGCATTTACGGCATGAGCTGCAGCACTTGTGCTATTTGCTGATCGTGTTACACCAGTAAAAGTTGTTGTTGATTTACCTGTGTAAGTAAATTGTTCCGAGTCTATAAACAGAGTGCCACTTGATGAAAATCCATCAGTTGATTTAACAACTATAGTGCCAGACCCACTCATGGTTGCATCTGAAGCAATAGACGTTGTTAATAAATTTGATGCCGAACTAAATATTCTTTCTCCTCGTGCTGCAAGAACAAAGTCGTTAAATACAGTAGTCATAAGCACAGCTTCTGTACTACTTGATGTTTCAGGAACTGTTTGTCCAACAAACTTTTGGAATCCATTTATTCTTCTATATCCACCTTCAATGTCTGGTTCAAAGTTTTCTAGTTCAAGAGCTTGACCGGGTTTCATTATAAATGTAGATTGGTCAAGAACTAAACCACCCTCACATACAAATGGAAATGCCGCAGTGTTACTCAAATCAGCCATACTATACTGCTCTCATATATAGTTGTTTGTTAATTAATTCGACACGCATACGTTTAATTGATTTCTCAAATTGCATTTGTGCAAGTTGTGCGTTTTGTAAATCACCACGCAAACTAAACGCATAATATTTTGCTCTTTCTATTATTACGTTTTCAAATCTATCAGGTATATCTGATGTGTCTGTAGCCGAACTCAATGCTGTGTGTGTAGCGTAGTAGTAATACTTTACGGTGTACGTTGCCTTATCAGGTACAGGAGACAGACCAATATTGTTTTGTGGATCTTCGTAAACATACACTGGTATGGCTCGTGAGTTACCTGTTGGATCTGTATCCCTCTCATGATAGTTGTCAAGGTACTCACTATAAGTTATGTACTCAAGTGTAATTTCTTTTTTGTCTGCAGCTTCAAGAAATGTAAAACTGTCAAAATCAACTGTTTTGGTATTTGTTGCACCTATTGCTGATCTAGTATATAATCTTGTTCCTGCAGCAGTTGTAAAACTTTTGTTAATAACTGTGAAGGGCCATTCTGTATCTGCATTTATTATGTCATCTATTGCACGATTGACGTAATCTTTTACTGCAGTTTGTATACCACGAGATGAACTAAACGTGCTACTTGTTAACTCGACCTCGTTTAGATCTCTCAGCACGTTGTTGATTAATACTAGATAACTGCTCGCCATGTTTAAGTTTCTCTTTGATATGTTTTGTTTCTAAATAGTGTTTTCTTTTTTGGATTCTACGTGATGGACTATTTAGTTTTTTGTTAATGTCTGCTACTTGTTCTTGAGTCAGTAGTTTGTAAGGTTTAGTATCAAATACAGGTATTAGCAATCGTAGATTTTTTTTTTAATCTAATTACTTTGTACCATGTCACTTTTTATGTGCTTTCTTTAACTGTTCTTTTGCTCGTTTTGCTATCGCTACAACCTCTGTTTTACCCATCACTTTTGCACGTTGTTCCATGACTGTAAGGATTTGTATCTTTCTCGCATACGGTTTCTTGATTCTTTTAACTTTTGCAACCGTTGCTCTGGCGTCAGCAGGTGTAGCGAACTTGATGCTAACCGTGTCTCTAGGGTTTTCATCTGTGTATAAACGTCTGTCGCTACCTTTTGGCTTTTTACCTGTTCCAACTTTAGGATCTTTTTTCTTCTTTTTCTTCACTTTGAACTTCTTTGATAGCACTTTGCATCATGTTGTTTAACGTTTTTAATTTTTCGTTTGCAGTTATGACATCGTGCAATGCTTGATCGACCATATTTAAAGCTGCGTTATTGTTGTTTAATACAGCTTGTGCATTTTCAATTTGTAGTTGATATTGAAAAGCTAGTGCTTGTGCGGCTAGTTTTTTCATAGGATACTCCTTTTTAGGATTATACAGATAGACTGTTGAATTGTCAAGATATAGATACTAGAATCTACCCATCCACTTGCCTACAAACCACGCCATTAAACCTGCTAAAAATATTAAACCTAGAGCTGCAATTCCGTAGCCTATGTACTCCATAAGTTCTTCTCTACGTTTTTGTTCCATCTTCTCTTGGTGACGTCTAGCTTTTCGTGCTTCTACTTGGAATTTTTGCCAGTCTTGCCAAAGTCCGGGTCTACCTAAATAGATCATCATTTTCTTGAGTTCTTCTTCTTTCTCTCGTATTTGTTCAAGAGCCATGAACTCCTCCAGATCTGTACCACCACCCTTTAACTTTTTTTTACTTGCTTTCTTTTCTAACTCTTCTTTTGAGAATACAAAATCTGATATCTGTTGTACACATCCACTTAGTTCTTTTCCGTTTGAAACGAAATTTTTAATCACCGAGAAAGCAGCGTTGGCCGCAGCTAATTCTGCTAACATGGTATTCCCCTTACCTGTTTATTGGTTTGCAATATGCTGTTATTTTTTTATTACCATCCTCGTTTGGTATCATTGGTTGTTTAGTTAAACGTTCTGCAAAGTACAGACACTCATCTACACTTTTAAATCTTTGTGTTTGGTTTATCACTGTCGTGTCGATCATGAAGATCAGTAGAAACTCTATCATTGTGATGGCAATCGCAAGAACACTCTTCGCAGTCGCAATCGTAACATTCGCAAGTCTCGCATCGCTTCTTATCCAGTCCACTCATAGCCTGCCCTCATCATTTGAGCTAGATGCTCACTGCGTTTACCAACCTGCTTTGCCCAACGTGAGTCAAGCATCTGTTCGCTTGCTTCGTAGAAATCACCCACCTCGATAGCTCCCCACATCTTAACAAATTTCATAAGACGAGGAACACCCATATTAAATCCCATATCTACGAGACACATTTGTCGCACTTGGTCAAGTTGGTTTACAATAGGTTTTCTTTCAAGTAATTCTTTTTCTACAATAGCTATGTCGTTCATACAAAGGTAATATGCTTCTTCTTCGGTAAGACCCACCTTCAAAATATCTTCAAGTGTCTTACCTATATAATCTAACTCGGTGTCGGTTATACCACGATCTTCAAGATTTCTGCCTATGCCGATAGTGCTTATACCTAGACTATCCTTATAAGGCTCAAGCACCATCCCCTCGTGCTTGGCAACCATCTTTACAAATTCACTTAACTCATATTTCATATTCTGCTTTTCTACCTCTGTGTATCATGCCACCCATCATTGCCGATACTGTCTTTGATTTCTTTCTTCGTTTACCTGATGCCGTGACAGACCACTTAACAGCTTTGGGACCTGTCTTTTTCTTTGCTTCTTGTTTACTTATCTTGCCTGCAACGGCTTTAGGTCTACACGCAGGATATGGGCGTGTTTTCTTTTCTTTGCCAGACCGACCACACTTCTTGCCAGTCTTGACATCACGCCAATCCTCTTTAAACCACTTTGTTAATCCCCCCTCTGGTTTGCTCATTATGCGTATCCACCACCACGCTTTTTATATGTACGAACAAGCCATGCGTTTGCGTACGCACTGGGATATACTTTGAACTTCTTCTTTGCTTCTGCTTTTACACTAGCATATAGCTTTGGGTTAGTTGGCTTTGCACCACTTTTCTTTTTAGCTTTCTTTTTTGTTGCCATGTTATACTCCTTTACATGCACAAATCTTCATACTTAGTTGTATGAAGTCGATGTTTGGATAAATCCCCTGAACATCCAAATATTTTCCATAACCAATCTGTCATTTTTTCCTCAACATTTTTGCTGCTTGACCTACACCTTTTATACCAAACGATGCAGATATAGCTATATATAATAAGTATTGATACCAATCAGGCAATGTAGCAAGAACCTCAAAGCCACTTTGTACGTACTCTCTCATTCCGGGGATGAACACCAGTATGGCAGGAGCAAGTAGCACAACTAACGCAAATTCGTCTTTCCAAGAATCCACCGTAGCATCTGCCATCTTACCTTCCCATGCAACTTCACCTGCTGCGACTTTCTCTGCAACAGTAGCACGAGCTTTAGCTTCTGCAACCTTTGCTTCTCCGTCTGCTTTAGTTTTTGCAACTTTGTTTTCAAACCAAGTGCCTGCTAGATTTGCTATAGGACCTATAAGAGCAGTAAACACTAAAACCTCCCTTGAGACTTATGTAGTTGGTTTACATAATTTCTATAGAACTTGTTACTTATTTTGTTTAGTATTTTAAACATACAGAAGTTTATTGAAGCTAACATTTCCATCGTCTCCTTGCTTGTCGCAATCTACTGTTTGGGTTCTTGGCTGCTTTAGGGAACTTTTTCATTTGACCTGCAGATCTAGCACAAAAAGACTTACGTCTCTTTGCGTCTTTGCTCCCCGGCTTTACCTTGCCAGTTACAGCAGTCTTGAGTTTACTGCCGGGGTTTTCTCTGCGATATTTAGCAACACCTTTAGCAGTCATGCCTGCACCCTTTTTGGTAGGGCGTTTGTCACCACTCTTGATGGTGTAGCCTTTCATGCTCCCACGTTTCTTGGTCATGGCTACTTCTTTCTTTTACCACCCATAGCACCACCTTTAGCCATCATCTTCTTCATGCGACCACCACCTGCCATGTACTTCTTGGTTTTGCCACCACCTTTCATCATCTTCTTGGCTTTGCCACCACCCATCATCATTTGCTTTTTACCACCTGCAGTGCCACCTTTAGCCATCATCTTTTTCTTTTTCATGGCTTTGCCACCACCTGCTTTTTTTGTGGGTTTAAGTCTTTTTGGTGTAAATCCCCCACCTGTTGCTTTATTTATTTTACCCATTATACTTATTATTTTAGCTTCATCAGCTTTTGAACTATACTTATCCAATTGTGGCATGCTTGCTAATTGTTTTAGTAATGAGCTTAAATTCTCAGCCATTGTCATTCTCCGAATATAAGTTATCAAATGTTATTGCAGGATCAAGATAAGTTTCGTGAATCTCTGCATTGTGTATGTACTGGCTCGGTCTAAAATCTGGAGGACCTTCACCAGTTTCCCAAAGTGCAGGACTTGTTGCCCTTACTCTGTTGTTTGGCAAAGCAACGATGTTGCCTGTCCAATCTCCTGCGTCTATCAACTGCAATACGTGACTTTGTTTGTGTTGTGCAGGGTCATCTGCTATATCACTCTCTGTATAATCTACAGTAAATAGATATTGTCCTTTATGAAACTCTCCGTCTATCTTGCAAATCCACGGAGATGAACTAACTCTATCTAGTCGCACTATTGAGTGATGATGTGAGCTACAATCCCACGGCTGAGCTAAATGCGTTGGCATTATCTGCGGCCACTCTTCGTACGGTATATCAGCAACGAGTGCTGTTATTGGCATCCTTGCCCACATTGCACCACCGTGTACGTTCGGTTCGTTTTCATCGTCATCACTTTCACATCCTGTAAATACAACTTGAAAACTTAGACATCTGTCTGGCACTGTGTTTACGGCTATTGCTAGTCCGTGTAAATATTCACCATGATACATTTGGTGATTGTGTGTGAACTCTTTTCGTACCCAACACTTAAAGTGTGGTATGTTACTTATCAAGTATGCCATTTTATCTACCCCACTGTTTCTTTAAATAGTTTTGTACAAGTGTAGACTTAACAGCTAGATTGTGTTGTTTGTTGTTTATTGCATGAGCGTTTACTTCATACAAGTTACGCAACACAAAACTTTGTTCGTAACTAACATTGGTAGATAACCAACCTATCAATGCTTTTCGTGATCCCTTTGTTACTTTGTTAACACTGTGGGGATATATAATTGGAAAGAATAAAACTTGACCTGCTTTTAACTTAAAAGGTATTTCACCTATTTCATTGTCAAGTACAAACTCTCCACCTTCGTAGTCGTCTGATAAACAGACTGTAAAACCGTAATCAAAATACACATGATTCATTTTAGGTTCTGCCTTAAAACTATCTATGTGCTTGTTGTAATAATCACCCTCTGTGTAGTTATTGTAAAAGTTTACTGATACACGGTTAGGACATATTACTGAGTCAACAAATGGATTATTTACAATTCGTGAAGCTACAAGATTTCTTATCTCATCTGCAACTTTTACTGACTCTGTATTCTTCTTGACACTTTCTAATGGCTGTGTCTTATTGCCATCTTCCATTTTTGGACAAAGTTTTAAACACTTGTCCACATCTTCTTTGGTTAGTATTTGTAATAACATTGCTCGCCTTTATCATTAAAATATTCCCCTATAAGATATGAAAGGGGTGGTTGCCCACCCCAATCTATTTTTTTAAGTTCCAGTTGAAACTGTAGCAGATTCTACAGGATTGACAGAGATGTCAGCTAGAACAACGTGTATTCTAAATCTAGCGGCACTCTCCCCTGATGATCCACCATCGAGTATTAACGCATCGATAGTGTCTGCTGAAGTTAAAACTCTAGCATTAGAACCTGAAGCACCTACAGCAGCTTCTAAGAATGGTGTAAAACCTGCAGCCAATGCAGAACCGTCAACAAAACAGTCCACATCACCACCTGTGATACCCACATCCAAAGTAATCTGCGAGTTACCTCTTGCTTCTAAAACTTCAAGAACACCTGCAACAATCATAGTATCAGCAGGAACGTCAATCAACTGAATAACGTCTCCCCCTGTACCACCATCTGCAGTATCGTGAACTTGTGAAGTCACCACGTAAGGTCTTGCGACATTACCCGGATGACCTGCAGTTCCTCCGTTAGGAGTTCTATCTATTGTAGCCATAGTTAATCCTCCCTATTAAGCAAAATCTATAACGCCACGGACTAAGGCTTCTGGTCTAAGAATTTTTCTACCAAAAACATGTAGTCCTCTAACAACGTCAGAGAATGATTCAGTTGAACGTACCACTTCGGTCTTTGCGATGTGAGACGCTGTAGCTGCAGCAGAAATGTGACCTGCTAAGATAACGTTTTCAGAAGCATCAGTTGCTAAACCTGACATTGTTACCTGATCAGTTCCATTTGTGCTGTTTAAAGCTGTAGACTTGTAGCATGTAAAGCCTGCAAGTGTACCCGGAGTTGCAAGTCCGTTTCTTAGGTTAGAAGATCCATCGCCAGTTACCTGTACTTCTGCAATCTTGTTACCTGCTTGAAACATCTTCTCGTAGAAAATCGGAGGTGCAACAAACCATCTATTCTCTTCTGGCACAGACTGGTCATCAAGCACTCTTGCCATTAATAGCATGAGGTTGATACCTGCATCGTCTGTCTCTACGTTAATAGGAGCAGATGCTGTACCTAAAGCTGAGTTAGTAGTTGTTAGACCACCTGATAAACTTGCATCATCAGCACCTGCAAGACCTGCACCGTCTGATAAAGCTTGTAACACGTTTGCATCGTATTTTCTCTTCAAAGAAAAAGCACCTGAAGAAGTTGCTAATGCTTCAAAGTTGACATGAGAGTGTCTCTCTTCGATGTCATCGATTTTAAATGCAAATGCGTTTGCTTGGTCAACGGTCAATGTAATTTGATCGTCAGCCAAGTTTTGAGTATTTACCACAGAACCTCTTGTATAACTGGATACAGTTATTGTTGGTTCTTTGATAATATTCACAGTGTCGCCAAAGTTTTCAATCTCTCCTGTGTAATCAGTATTCGTAATATCTTCTGCAACCGAAGCACGTCTGAAGAACTTGAGAACTTTTTGGCTAAATATCTGAGGAGCGAAATTACCTGACGGTAAGTTTCCATATCCTGCAGCAGTTCCGAAAGCCATTTTCTCTCTCCTTTTTTGAGGTTTTAGCTGTTCATATCAATTCGCCCTTCTTGCCGTGCTAAGTCGATCTCGGCTTCCACCTTTTCAAACTCCCACGGTTTAAGTCTGGCGATGTCAGAACCTTTCCAAATCTTTTTAGTAGAATCTTTTGTTGCAACCTCTCTAGGTTGTTGTCTTGCTACAGATGCTGCGGCATCAGATTCTTTTGACTTAGTAGGTTTCTTTTTAGAGATTCCCATCTCTGCTTTGTAGAGGGATATGATTTTACCTGCCCATTTAGCGTCAGTGTTATTTTTATATATACCATCACTAATTTGTTTAGGTTGATCATCGAGCCACCCTAAAAACTCTTCATCTGTTTTAAGATCATGAAAGTCAGGATGTAGTCTGAGAAGTTCTTCAAAAGCTTTTTCTTTTTCTAAATCTTTCTCTCGCTGTTTTACTGACGCAATCTCTTCACGGAGTTTTGCAACTTGTGTTTCAGTTTGTAGTCCTGAAACTGTTTCAACAACTTCAAAAACATCAGGATATCGTTCTTTGAACTCCTCTAGTTCTTCCATTGTCTTTGGTGCTTTCGCACCTCTGGGCATTTCATACACCCTTTTCTTAACAGCTTCTAGCTCACTTGCAAGTTGTTCACGTTCATCTTTAAACTCATTGAGTTTCGTGTCATAATGTTTTTTAAGATCATCATAACGCTTTTTGTAATCGTGTTCTTCTTGTTGTTTTGCTTCTACAAAACTGGTATCAGAAGGTTTTGGTTTCTCTTGAGTAGCCACTTCTTGTGTGGGGTCTTGAGTTTCTTCTGTGGTTTCTTCTTCATCTTTGTATACATCGTCACGATATTTACCACGATAAAGATTTTTGTTGTTAGTTACTCCAAATGAATCGTTTGGTTTGTTGGCTCTTACGCCCTTTACTTGTGTTGCCATAGTTTTTTACCTCATATTGCAGTGCCACTGGCTGTGGGTAGCTGCTTCGGTTTGTCAGGGCCACTAGTGTGGGTAGCTGACTAATTCTTTTATGGTACTCTTCTATAAAAATTATGTTTTCCAATTTTTTTATAAAATTTTAATTTAGGGTTTTTGTCATTTACTGCAGACGGTTTACCTGCTACAGAATATTGAAAGACATCTGGTGGTAACATTTCCATCTCGTAATCTGGTTCACCACCCCCCTTTGTTAAAACATTTTCTGCAGCATCTAATCCTGCTTGAAATACTTTAGGGTTTTTAAGAATTTCTTGTATTCTTGGTCTAATATGTTTTCTTTCTAGTCCATCATACATAAACATTTTTGATCCAGTTCCTCTAGTAGAACGTTGTTTCATGATTTCTTTTATTGTGTTTATGTTTCTATACTCGTACGTTTTGTCATTTACCCTGTTAACTATAGTTTGTACTATAGCTTCAAGTTCTGGTAGGGTAGAGGTTTCTAATGGAGCTTCAACTCCTGCTAACAGTCCTAATCTAGCTTTATCTCCCGGTATAGTGTCTATAAAATTTTCTATGTCTGCTCTTAGTGGTTTTCTTTTTTTTAAAAAATTTTTAAAAGCTGTAAAAGTAGCTGCATCTCGTGTTACTGGTGCTGTTACAAATCCACCATCTTCTACTACGTCACCTTTTTTTTTTTGAATGAAACCTCTTGCTTGGGGTTTTTCATCTTGTTGGGATTCTTCTTGTCTCCGTTGCACCTCTCGTTTACCACGATTGTTTATTTTTCTAAGTCTATCGTAACCTATTTCTTTTGCTATAATGGCAGGTATGTAAACTTCGTTACGAGATACAAGTAATTTAACTTTGTCTGCTATATTTATTTTAGGATCTCCAAAGCGTACGTCAACCCCTTTTTCTTGTAAATTTGTAATAGCTGTGTTTATCATGCGTTGAATGTCTTGTTTTCCTGCTTCTTCTGCAGCAGGTGCGTTGATAATAAAATCACCCTGCCGTGCATCCATAGGTTTGTCGTCAGCTATTTCTTGTTGGTCTGTAGCATTAGGATCAGGTGCTATAAAACCTGCAGGTTGCACAACTTCGGTTGTGTTACCACCTTCTTGCATACCAACACGACCACCAGTTTTAAATAAACCAGATGTTTCTGGAGTTCCAGTATCTCCATAATCAGTACCCCCCTGATCTTCCTCAGGAGGATCTTCACCGATATCATAACCTATGCCAACAGGATCATCGTACACAGTACCACCAACAACTGTTGTTCCCTGATCTCCTCTGTCAAAAGTTTCATCATTATCATCTTGTTGTTGTTGTTGTTGCTGTTGTTGCTGTTGCTGTTGTTGTCGCTGTTGTCGTTGTTCTTTTCTGTCTCTAGCTTCAGACAACATTTGTGAAAGAGTTTTGCCTTCGATAGTTCTACCAAATGTAGATCGTCTACTTCTTACATCACCAAGTACATTTTTGACTTCACCAAGAGTGAGTCCATACATGTTACCTAATTCGATTGCGTCTTTTTCTCTACCCATCGCAGCAATACCGTTTATGGTGTGATGATAGCCACGCTCATCGTACCCTGCACCAACTAATGATTTTGATTTAGCAGGATTAGTTGGATCATAATCTGATGTTTCATACCCTCTTTTTAATGCTTCCATTCGTTTGGCAGTTTCTTGATCTATACCAATCATACCTGCTCCGTTATATATTCTACTACCATGATCTCTGTATATGGCACTGCCTGCATTTTTAGAGTTTACACTAAATCCGTAGTCTTTACCTCTCATGTAATTATTAAAATCTTCGGTTGGTGAGGTACTAAATTCTTCTGGCCCCATAGCAAAAGCATTTTTTATTTCAGTGTATTTAGATTTATTTTTATTGTAACTGTCCAATCTAGCAGACTCACTAAAATCTTGAATAGCACCCATGATACCAGTGGGTTTAAATTCTTCAACACCAAACATATTTTTTTGACTTTTACCTGCAAGCATTGATGCTCCTATTTCAATAGGTAAACCTGTCAATCCAAACACTGCACTCATCCCCTTTGCTGCACTGTATTTTTGAAATTGTTCTTTAGATGGTGCTTCTATAGTCATACCAAATGCAGTTAAATCTGATTTATCATCTACACCCAAATCTCTTAAATGCTCATCATAAGACAATGGTAAATTTTCAAAATTAACAACGTTGTCTATGTCATAATCAAAATCAAGTATATTTGGAATACCAGTCTGAGCGTCATCGGGGATTATAGTTGGTGCTACATACCCTGTGTCTTTATCATCCTCTTCTTCTTTTGGCTTTGTCGTTTGAATCCCTGATCTACCTAGTGTTTGATTGTAAAAATTAACAATACTGTTCTGATATTCATCAGGAGTTAAAGTTTCAAAGTTAGTGTAGAAGTTAAGCATTTTTAGTTATCCTTGCGTGATTATTCTTCAACTCTAGGAGCATTTCCAGTAAAGCCAGTCTCCCCTGCAGTTGGCGTAGCTCCGACTCCGATTGTGCCGTTACCAGACCCTTGACTGTCAGTTCCTTCAGGTTGTTGAGATACTCCACTAGGTTGTTCCATTCCTTGCTGTTGATTAGTGGCGACAGCATTTTCGCCTGCTCCTTGTTGTACATTAGCCATCATTCCTTTTAACATTTCAGCGTACAGTTGTGCTTCGTTTGCATCGTTGACTAACGTGTCAGGATCAATATCTTGTGCGATTGCAAGCTCTCTTATCAAGTTAGGTATCTTTATAAAAGGTGCAAGCATAGGGTTAGATACGGTTTGAAGCAATGCAGTCAGTCTTTGTGTGCGTACTTCTTTTTGCATGACTGCTGCAACCCCACGAGGTTTTATTTCTAGATCCCCTTTGATCTCCCCTAAGTCATCATTAAACTGCATATTCCACTGAAACAAAGATTCGCCCAGTGGTTTGAGTAGATGATCATCTATATTCTTTATGACTGTTTTCATAGCCAGTCCTGCCGAACCCATCAACATAGATAGTCCTGCAGCAGTTCTACCAGTGCCAGTCACACCTGTTTGTCCGTGTAGTATGGATGGTATACCTGTATCTTCATCGGCAAGTTGTCGTGATATTTGATACATTTGTATATTCTCTGGTGCAGTGTTCGGAAACTTTAGTCCGTTAATTGCCGTGCCAGTTACACCAGACTGTCGTCTAAATATTTTACCGGGGAATATATCCATGTTTTGTCCGGGAACTAAGCTTGCTTCGTCTACATCAAATACAAGATTACCTGCAAGTGCCAAGTTGTCGATAGCCATACGGTAGTGTCCGTTCATCAACTTTTGTGAGTATTCCATGTTCTCTGCAACACCAACACCCCATATTTGATATGGGTCTATTTCAAATGGAAATGCTTGAAACGGTAATCGTGCAGGTGTAAATGGATTAGCAACACACCTAATGACCATACCACCACATACCCAAACGTTAACTTGTAGTTGGTCAAACTCTGACATCTCGTTGGCATTTTCCATGCCGACTTCACCTGCATACTTTTTGTCTATGACTCCCCAATATTCAAGAACTTCGTATCTGTTTTCTTGATAGTAAGGCTCGGTATCATCTTCACGGATGGTATCTTCGTAGTATTTGTCCTCGTAGTTAGGGCCTTTTGAAAGACACTCTTCGATAGCTGACGCATCAAAGTATGGTCGTTTGATTAGACCACGAAGCTGTTGTCTGTTCATACGATGTCGTTGTATGACATACTCACAATCTTCTATGCTTGTTGCAGATGGATCAGGATGAAAATCCCACAACGATACGTACTCAATACGTGGCATTGTTTTTTCGTAAGGACTGTAAACTTTCTCTCCAGTTTCAGGATCTATCTCCCAGTTGTGGACACGTTTATAAAAGTTTAATGGGCCTTTGACTATGCCTGTTCCAAGCAATGCTGATTCAAATATAGCTTTACGAAAAACGTTAACTGCATTACTGTCAGTTAGTTGATCGTGAATACACTTCTCCATGTTCATAGCCATCTTTTGTGCAGGTTTAAGTTGTGGCTCTCCTAATTTTGCAGGGCCTGCACTTAACATATCTGGAAACTCTTCTCCGTAAGTTCCTAGTTTGTGAGGTTCACGAGTTGCCAAAGCTCCGGGGGGTAGTTCTCTTCCATCACCTTCAAATCCATATGGATCAGGTTTCTCTTCAGCTTCGTCAAGAGGAGTTGTTTTGTGAGCAAACTCCTCAATACCTTCAGGCATTGGAGTTGGTTCTACTACCAGTGGAAACTTTTTGTTACTAAAAAGTATGTCAACTATTTGTCCGTATGCAGCAAGAACTTTAGTTTTGGTTATCTTTATAAATACTTTAGATCTTTCTGAATCACGATATTGAGTCGTTGAGTCATATATACCTTTGAAGTTTTTATAAGATTGCAACCACTTTAGTTCGTGCGAACGTCTGCCATTCTCTGCATCTTCAAACTTGGCTTTGACGTAGCCTGCCAATCCGGGCATAGAGTCATCAGGATTTTGGATAGGTACAGGTGTATCATCGTCAGGTTGAAGAAAACTTTCATCAGCCATGATTTATCCTTGATTAGAAATAGTTTCTATCGTCAGCCATTTTAAATAAAGAAGCTTCAACAGTTGGTTTTGTTTGCTTCTTTGGCATGTCAACTTGCAACGCATCTTGATTTACTTCAGTTGTAAACTCAAGACCTTCTCTATATAGATTAGTAGAACCTTGAGCATCATCAACTGATACTTTATCTGATCCCATTATATAGGCTGCACCTTGATTAAGATTGTCTGCCATTATTATCTCCTTTTAACGAGGTTGTGCGAACCCACGTAATTGTGAGCCTGCTTTTGTTCTAGATTCCTCTAGAAATCTTTTTCTGTACGCTTCATCACTTAGTGGGTCATCAGCGTCTCGTCTTGGTAACTCTGATGGATCGTACATCGCTGTTGTTCCTTGTAGTCGTGGATCATCTTTAAATATTTGTTTTTCCTGAGATGTATCCATTTGATCTATGCCACCAAAACGTTTATCAATATCTTTTCTTGCAAATCCCTCTATCTCACCTACGTTTGTAGGAGAAGTTGGAAAAATCATTCCTGCACCTGCTACTGGTAATGCTCTTCCGAGTGCAGTCTGTGCTAACTTTGGTGCAATCTTTGACGTTGTTTGAGCTATAGTCGATTGTGCAATTTCTTCAGTAACTAGCTCGCCAGTATCATCTAATATCTCTGACCCTGCTGCACCTCCTAATAATATTGCAGTTGGATCTACAGATTTTAGTTTCTTAGTTTTTATTGTCTTATCTTCAATCTGAGGTGCAAGACTGCCATCATCTATGTTCATACTTCTAAACCAGTCTTGAGTTTCTTTGCTTGTTTCAGCAATACTAGCAGGTGGTTTATCATCAAGTACTTTGTAATCACCCTCTATAAAATCAGTATCAACCGTAGATATAACATTGACACCCTTTTCGTAAGTAGGACCTTTATAAACATCTGTGCTAGGCTTTACAAATTCTACAGGTTGATTTGGACTAAATACATCTCTATCACGAGCTAAAAATTTACTTTCTTTTTCTGCAGCTTGCATACCCCCCGGAAGAGTTCTACTATACTCTTGATACATATAGTCCGTTAACATGTTAGCGTCTTTAGCAGCCCCTTGAGGATTAGCAGACCCCGGAGCAAGACCAACGTATCTTGCTTGCTCTGCACCACCACCAACCACTCTGCCTGTTAGAAGAGCAGCCTTTTCTAAACTTACACCTAAACTTGATAATGTGGTAGCGTGTATTCTTCGTAAATCGTAGGCAGTAATATTTGTTGTTCCTTTGACCACATCCCCTGATACATCTACTTTAAGTCTAGGAGGTAAGAGATTTGCTTTTTTTAATTTTTTAAGCAAACCTGTAATATCTGTATCATCAATAGGTTCAAGTTTACCTTTTACCTTTTTTTGAAATATAAATTTTTCACCATCAAATTTATTTTCATTATATAACTTTTGACTGTTAAGAATTGCCATAGCTCTTCTTGTCAAAGGAACATTTATAGGAGAGCCTTTTGCACCGACCCTGTTACCACCTATAAATAGACTGTGTATATTATGTCTTGATTCAGGTTCGTATATATCAAACGGAGTTATACCTCCTGCAGCATTTGGTCTAAAACCTGTATAGAGTTGAAATAGCAAAGCATTTGCTACAGGTTTTGAATCAGGATTGTTTTTTACAAACTCTACTAATCCTTTATGAAAGTCACCAATTTTTTCAGGATTGTAAAGAAATTTTGATGTATATTTACCCCCCTTTGCAGGTCGAGCAACTCCCTCTGTTAATTTTTTGTAGTCCTCGTTAAATCTTAATCTGTTAACTTGCCTGAATACGTTTTCTTCTATACTTTTGAAAGCACTGTAAAACTGTCCTCTACTTCCTTCACCAACAGAATCAAGTAATTTGACAAGGGGGTTATCTTCATTTCCCCAATGACCATCAAACAATTCAACAACTGGATTTTTTAAATAGGTTTTAAGGACTTTATTGTTAATAAGCCTTTTTTCAAAATCCTCAAGCTTTTTGCCTGTAGCACGAGATGCTTTTGCATACTCGTTAATTGTTTCCTCTAATGTAGTTTGCTTTGGGTCGAAGTTAGGCATTACAGCAGCCTTACCACCACCTCCTGTTACTTGAGCCATTTATTAATATCCAAATGTTTGGTCTTGCATTTGATAGACCTGATTCTTGATGCCACCAAGCGTTTTATGAATCGATACATATCCTGTCATCCTTGTCATTAACATATATCGCAGTGCATCATATGCGTGATCTTCTGCCTTTGTGTCCACATCCTCTGCATTTGTTTTGCTAAGAGGTATACCTGAAAGTTGTTTGATAAGGTTGACACAATTCGGAAATATTCGTAATCTAGGTTCGTCTGTTCGTGGATCATCTGCAAGCCTACGATGTATTTCCATTTTACCTTGCAGTCTGTTTCTGTCTGATGGCATCCAACGTACGCCACATCTCATCATCGTCTCTGCTATTGATGGGCCGAACCCTGTCTTGTTCCAACACGATGAGTCAAGCACTGTATAGTGTGGTGTCGGATCTTCTTGTTCTACTTGTAGTATTCTATCTGCCAACTGCTCTGCTGTCAACTGTTTTACGTACAGTTCACGATAAACCCATATATTGTTATCCCAGTCAATAGCACCCCACAGGACACAAGAAGGACTCGCATACCCATAGTCAGCGGCACGTATTCTGGGGAAATTCGGTGGAAGCTCGAAACTCGGTGTAACATGTTTACTCCTACTAAATTCAGGGAAAGCTGCACCCTCTGTCACTTCCCAGTCACCTTCAAGAAGTCGCTTACGCTCGACTTCAGGTAGTGATCTTAACATCGCTTCGTATTGTCCATCAGCCAACAAGTATGGATTGTCGGTCAAACGTGCAGGGATGAACCTGCGATAGAAGAGTGGTTCGCCTTCCTTTTCGTGACCTTTGGGCCACAAGAAAGGTTTGCCTGTTTCGATGTCTACTGCAGGAAAAGTCGAATTGTGTTCAGATGGATCGATGTACATCTTTTTAACCCACCAACCACCGACTCCTCCGGGGTTCGCTGTACAACGCATGTACAGATGACTTTGCAGTTCAGGATCAGTTGCTCTTAGTCGTGAACGGAGATAATCCCAAACGTAAGGCGAGGGATATTGGGTTATCTCATCAATGCCTATCCAGTTAAACGACTGACCCTGAAATCGTGTTACGTCTTTGTCTTTGTCAAGATACGTAAACCAAATTGTTGCACCTGACGGAAAATGCCACGTTGACTTTGACTCCCGGAACTTTGCACCGGGGAAAGCTTTGGGATATAGTTGACGTGACTTGTCTATTAGTTCTGTTAGCTCATCCAGAGTACGCCTAAGAAGAAGCCCACGATGATTGCTATTGTGGCAATACCGAAGAGGGTCTGCGAGAAGTGCAAAGCTTTTTCCCCCACCTGCTGAGCCACCGTACAGAACATCTCTTTCACTTGAGGAAAGAAACTCTTCTTGAGGACCTTCGTTTGGCTGAAAAATAATTTCACGCCCATCCACCAGTTGCTCAACAACATCTGGCAACTCTTGCAGATCCGTTTTATCGATAACAGCAGTCGTGTCTTGATTGAGTGCTTTGTCGACTTTTGTGATTTTTTCTTCGAGTTTTCTGGCATAGCGTCTTTTACTTTCTGCTTGCTTTGTTACCTTTGCTGCTCGTTTCTTTGCTTCAGTAAGTCTACGTTGTGTTTGCTTACGAGCTTTGACTGCAGAGGAATAGTTGTATCTTTGTTTGGGAGCGTTGGGGTCTTTCTTTGGTCGACCTCGCTTCGGAGTAGATTCAGACATTAACCCATATCTGGTTTACGTGAACCTGATCCCGGAGTATAAGTCTTTCCCTTTTTACCACCTTCGTACTTTAATCTATCTCTCAATTTTTTTGGAACATTCTGTTTGTAAAGTCCTGTAGTACCTCTATAAAACGCTGTCTTTGCTTCATCATAACTAGCAGGTTTAAATCCTGCGTCTGTAAGCATTGATTTTTTGCTTGTGCTAGTGAAAGGAGATTTTTGAATTATTCTCGCTCTTTTGTACTGTTCAGTAGCAGCTTGTTTCAAAGTTTTAGGCTTTGGTGGTTTCTTAGGACCTCCAAGCTTTTCAACTTGTTTTTGTATTCGCTTATCTCTTTCCTTTTCTTCAAGTGATTTAGCCATCAATAGTTACCCCTTTCTTGGGTGGAAGTAGTACAATGCCATGCACAGCTTGTACATTTACGTTGGTTGTTTCTTGTTTACCCAATCCGACCCTGTTTAAAAGCGATTCTGCAGCCCTAAAGCGTAGATCGTCTCCTCTTTCAGGCACTGGGTTGTCTATTGTCGTTACAAGGCGTGTAGCAGCCTTAAATGCGTTCATAGATAGCACGTTTTGTGTGCGTCTTATGATCTCATCTGCTAAACTATTGCGTAACCACGTCACTGATCCCTTTGCATATCCTGCTTTAAGGGCTGCATCAGTTACATTGCCACCATTTTCAAAGAGTACTTCTAGAAATTGTTCCTGTTGAGGACTTATTTCACGTTCTTTGCTTCTCTGTTTGGGGAGTAAATTTGTCACAACGGTATGCTCTTGCTTCCATGTGGGGTTTGTACAAGGGTAAATCTTGTTTTATTTCGTATACTCGTGCTAAACACTGGTCATGGGTCATATAAGGACCTCGTGTATCCTTTAATTGTTCACAACTTTCGTCTAATGTAGGATGACCCATTAGACAAATCAGTACAAACGCTTCATACATGGAGTTCTTTCTTGTTAAATTGACAAAAAATCAAAGAAATAAAGCCAAATACACTAATTCTTCAGATAATACTTGGTTGCATGTGCTTTAGTTGATCTTTTGTTACTTTAATAATAGTAACTTAGCATAACCACGTCAAGAAAAATAATTATTTTGTTGACAGAATAGGAATTGGTCGGTACAATCGGAGTGTAACCCTCCGGGAATACACCATACCCCCCAAATTAACTGTTCTTAGTATAGAGAAGCGTACCCATGCAGGGTATTCTTTGCACGCCTATCCCAAAGGGATGCACCATAACTTGTACAAGTAACTATTTTACGTAAAAATATGGCTACATTGCATGCAAATACTGGGGGGCCCGGGGTGGCTCTTGCGTGTACGCACGGAAAACTATATATTTTTATGTGATTTCTACTTTGCTACGATCATTGATAGTTCCAAAGGCTGAAACACCACCCAACACAAAACCCAACACAATAATAAAAGGTAATCATGCACGCACACGCACCCACGTTGCCGATTTGTCAAAAGTTAGTCATACAAATAATATGAAAAGGTATCTTTCAAGGTGGATATTGCGAGCAATACGCTAGACTACAAATAAAGCGATTACATAAAAGAAACAATCATTTACATATATATTGAAGCTAACAAATAAAAAACGCCCTAGAAACTAATCTAAGGCGTTTTCATGGAGGTATTTAAAAAGTATTAATTCAAATCTTCAAGAATGTAAATACCTTTTTTAATCTTTTCTTTAGTTGTTTTAGTATCTTCCTGAAGAAAGAACTTTCTATATCTTGAAGTAGTATTTGAATAGTCCCAAGAATTTTTATCAAGATATATTTCATTGTTTCTTGGATCTTTAATGCAAATAATAGTTTCATAAGATTGAAATACTTCTAAACCATTTTGCATAGTTATTTTAAACTGGTTTGCAACTGGTTTATGAGATCTATTGCTAAGCATATTCTCAACCTTTGCAATTTGTTTTAACTTCTTTTCTTTACTTGGCATATTTTCATAAACTAAAGCCATAATATTTCCTTTCATTAAATTATAATATAGTTACCTTTTAATCTTATTTTTTTGGATATGCAAGAAGCACAAATAACGCTTTCCTTTTCCTTTACATTAATTGCACCACCTGAAACACCTTTGATTAAATGGTATTCTTTGACTGGATCTAATTTTGTAACATTACCATTATCAAATAAATTAGTAGTATTACATTCATTACAACTAAAGTAATAAGCCATTAGTTCATATCCTCTTTAAATAAATCCAATTGACCATGCAAACCTAAAATATAATGTTCGCTTTTCTCTTGCTCGAATTGAACGCCTATATTTTGATCAATTAAAACTCGATCTTTGTTTACTGGTTCTTTTACCTTTTCGATTTGATCGTTAACGTTTGGTAAAATCTTAATCATTTGTTCTTTATGGCAAAGTATTTGATGCTTAAACTCTTCAAAGCCAGTCAAGGACTTCTTGCCGATAATCTCAATCATTGAGCAATTATCCATTACTTTAAATTGAATTGTAATAGTTGCACCCTCTACATTTTCCATTTTACGAGTTTGATAATTATATTGATGCTTTAATAAATATGTTTTTGTTTCCATTGTTGGATATCCTTTCTAAACATAAAAAAGGCTAAGTTAATTCTTAACCTAGCCTAATTATAAATTTATTTTTTTATTTAATGCAAGTTATTTTTTTGCACAGTATAAAATGAAATTACCTTTCCTAAAATTATTATGATCAACTAATTTTTTATAAATTAATTGTTCTTTTAGTAATTGAGTTAAAGAATCATGAACCAAAACTTTTTTTAATCCTGACCTTCTTGCTATAGTGTTATAGCGTAAGCCATTTGTGGATCTTTGAATAACAAATAAAACTAATTCTTTGTAATAGCCTTGTTCAGATATCCCTTTATAATTCTGCCAAGCCTGATCCAGTTCTTTTGATAAATCAAATAATCTTTGTCTTGATCTACTATAACCATGCTTTAAAAGTGCATTACTTGACACCTCTTTTATAGCGTCAATAGTTGTGTCAATGTTAGCCAATGTATTCATTGTTTATTCTCCCAAGTTTGAATTTGAATTGAAGCAATACGATCAGCAACCACAATTTGATTACATGGATCGCAACACCTACCATTGTGAATTGGTTCAGCATTGTTACCTTCATACCAATAAGCATGATTACCTTCTCTATCTTTACCAAGATATTTTGGTTCAATAGTATTGTTACAAATGCAACAAATTTGAAGCTTAGATTTATCAATAGTCATAATGTTTCCTTTCTTTACCATTGAATAATTGCGTAAATAATTAAACAGAACAGTATAACGACAACTGTTCTGTATATAACATAAGCGAGTTCTAAACCATCATTCACTTTAAGCAATCTCCAGTTCTTTCCAAGCATCACATTCAATGACAGTTCTTACTTCATCATTTCTTGTTCTTTGTACGCTTGGTTTATCAGCAGTAGATTTACCTGATCTAATCTTGACTAACTTATTATCGATTTCTTTTTCGATAGTTTCGTCAGTATGAGTTGCCCAGTGAGTAAGAGCATTATATCCTGCCCACATAGTATTCCCTAGATCAGGCGTTTCTTTTTCAAACCTATCCAATAAATAATTTAGCTTAGTTTCATTAACTGGATTGGTTAAATTAAGTTCTGCTGATTTGGATTTCTTTTTACAAATAGTCTGTTTTAAGATCTGTCCAAACTGTTCCAAACTCATATCTTTAGCACGCCAGTTTAACATAGTTTCTTTTTGATTATTCCAAAACTCTAAACCAATACTTGCCTTAGTCATAAGAGCAGTAGTTGATAAATTACGAGTATGCTTTGCTTGTTGATGGTAAGCTTTTTGACCACCAAAAACTAAAGTATTTCTACATAGATTACGATAAGCTCCTGAAAAAACTTGGAAGCTCCAAGACATATCACAACTATTAAAGATATCTATTCTGCTAAGAACTTTATCTTTATTATTGGAAACTGTAGTTTCAAGATCATGAAAAAATATAGTTCTATGAGCTTGTAATCCATCTTTATAAAGCTGATCTTTTACAGTAATATTATCTAGTGGCAAATCAGATTGACCAAGAATTTTAGCTTGTTCATGAAATAATTCATGATGAGGAACTAATTTATAAGTACTTGAAACTGGTCGAGTTTCGAGAAGCTTATCTAAACTAGAATTATACAAACCAAAATAACCATGCAATCGATCAGGCGTAGTTACTACACCATAATCAGGATCATCATTTGGAACTGGGATAAGTGCATCCAATTCAACTTTAGTTATCTTGGAAAATGTTTCATAAAAACTAACATCTGTATAATCTCTATGAGTTTTTACTTCGCTATCGAAGTTATTAGCAATATAGTTCATTTAAGTTTCCTTTCTTTATCTATTTAAATTGAACATATAATTGTTTCTAAACTATCTAGATTAAATAGCAAGAAGTTTCTTTTTATTTCTTATTTGCCTTTGCTTTCTTCTTAAAAATTCCATTGAAAATCTACCACCATCATAATAGCGTTTAATACAACTATCATCTTTGATAACCATTAGTGGCTTTTCTTTAGTGTCGATTGGTTTGTCATTGTCCAAAAGTTTAGTGTCACCCAGTTTGTCAATGTCTGCATAAATGCGTGGCTTACCATCATTCATGTACAAATAGACATTACCTATCCAATGCCTATCAACTGGCAACCATTCAGGTTTACCATTAACAATTCTTTCGTAGTGGAAGTAATCCATTGTGTATGGATCATAACGAACTTTGTGAGATGCAAATTCAGGCATCATACCTCGTTTGAGTTTGGAACGAATACCATTGACAAAAGCATGGACATTCTTCTTGCCCTCTTGCTTTACTCTTTCGTTGCCTGACTTCCTGACAACAAACATGGCGTTGGTTACGAACAACTCATCAGTATGTTCAATAACCAATCCACTTTGGTAATCTTGTACAGAGAAGCACTTTTTGTGCAGATTGTAGTAAGCTCTTATTCTATCTGTGTTAGACATGATTTCTCCTTTTCTGTCTGTTCAGATAGTAGTTACCACCTATCAGGATAACTGTCAAACTTTTCTTGTTTCCATTTCTTTTCTAAACTATCTAGATTATCATGGACTACCTTTGCAACCATATCGGTTTCCCTATGAGTGGCAAGCCAATCTTTCAAATCCTCGACACTCATGTCAGTCCATTCGTCATTTATAGTGTCGAAGATTTGGTCATTTATTTGGTGTGACAAGGTTTGTCTCCTTTTGGAATAACCACATTGACAAGATCTTTGATAGGTGTTGAAGCAGAGTTCTCAAGGTGCAACATCATAGATTCAAAATAACTAAACAATTCTTTGGCTATATTGAGTTCACGTTTCTCTTGCTCGACTTCTTCATTCTTTTCACCATTGACACTCCAACTCCTGATGAAATCTTCGTTAGCGTCAATCTGTTTGTCTAAGCTATCCATAATAAGTTTGACTTCACTCATGTTAAATCCTTCAACTGTGTCAATGGCATGAGTTAAGCTATCTATGTAGACACGAATACATTTGGATTTCGATAGTGGTTGTCCGTCTTGATACTTTTTCCAATTTTCTCCCTCGATAAGATATTGACCTCGCCAACGTAGATTGTATCTTCTTTTGTTGACATACTTTTTCATCATCTTAACCATCTTTAAATTCTCAGGTGTGTTAGGTATCTCGCTAAACACATAACGATTAGAAGCAAATACCTTTTCTAGATAGTCTAACCTCTTCATCTTTTCGTCTAAATGCCCAACGTTGTGTTCATCATTTTCTAATTGGGCAACAAGCTTGACGTTCTCTTTCTCTAACTCTCTTTGCTTAATTCTTAGATTAGTAATCTGTCTATTCAGATCATCTTTAGAATATGCAACATGGTTTCCATCATTATCATATTCCCAATCTTTGCCTAATTCCATATTAGATTTAAGCTCAACATTTTCTTTCTTGAGTTCCTTAATCTCTTCAAGAAACCCCTCGTTTTCATTTCTTAGAAAAACACATTCATCTATTGCAGATTTGTTTTCCTCTATTTGTTCATGTAGATCAATATTCTCTTGTCTAAATATTTCATTAGCTTTACTTAACTTGAGATTAGCCTGACGTATATCAGTTAGCTCTTTCTCTAAATCATGAATTAATTTACTTACTTTCATTAGCTTTTCCTTTCAATATAAACTTAATGACTTCATTAGTCCAACCGTTACCAAGTATCTTGTAACCCTGACTGTTGCTTACAGATTTACAATAATCATCAGGTAACGTTTGTAACCTACAACATTCCTTTACAGTAAGTTTACGCCATTGTAAAGCACTATCTGTATAAGCATGAGGATAGCGACCAACTGGTAGTGGCGAAACTACTGCATCTTTGTCTACTGTAGATAGACACCGTGACTTGTCGTTGTCGTAAACTTCAAGTGTCTGTACAAGTGGAATAGACTTGTCATTATCCTTACGTACTCCATCTTGATCAATACGTCTACCTTTTACCGAAGCAGACTTGCAAAGTATTTTGGGTTCTCTGTGTCCACCTTGCATGGTAGTCAGAGTGGGGGATTTACCCTCTACAGAATAAACTCTTTTAATAATATCGTAACCTTTTAAATCAGCTACACCAACTTGCTGACAACCATCTTTGAATACCAACTGTCTACGTGACTTCTCGAAGTAAGTTCGTAGATTGCCACCTTTCCAATAGTTAGCGTCTAGACAGTATGACTTTTCTCTGTCTACACAACCACACTCGATTATGTCTTTTAGTTTGATACCTCTATCTTCAGGTATATCAAATTCAAAATCAGTTATGTACATACGTACTCTATTCTGTGCAGACACAAGTGATGAATTAATTATGTGCAATTTAAGATTAGGATTAATCCAACGTAACGTATCCATGATTATATCTTGCCATTCTTTTTTCATCCTGACATTTTCAAATAACAGTTTTACATTTGGGTTAGCTTGATAGATTGTTTTGTATATGTTGACAAACTCAAAAAACAATTTTGATTGAGGGTGTTCAAAATTCAAACCTTTTCCTGCTACAGAAAATCCCTGACAAGGCGATCCACATAAAATAACGTCAATACTTTTTAAGTTGACAATATTATCTAGCACACCACGTATATCGCCTATGTGGATTACGTCATCGTGGTTATCTTTAGCTACTTTGATAGCGAACTTATCTATTTCAGAACTATACCATCTGTCTACTGGTAGTCCTAGTTCTTTTACAGATTGACGACCTATCTCGCCACCACTACATAAATTAAGCCAATTCATCATTATTCTCCTTAACCAAAAATTTTATTGTAATTTCTCCATAATCATCCTCAATAAATTTATAAGTTCCTTTATACTTATTAAGCCATTCAAAAAATTCTTCTCTATCCATACTGTTTCCTTTCAATTAACTGTTCTTAGTATAGGGAGTGTGTATCACTCAGGGTAACTTATACAACTAATAAAAAACATCTGTCAACAAAAAAAAAAGAGGAGTGACTTTTGATGGTCACTCCCCTCTAGCATTAAGGAGAAAACATAGCTTTCAAAACACCGATTAGTCGAAAGGAAAAAACTAACCGATGCTTTGCTTATATTGTTTGACATTCACAGAATACTTTTGACTTAACCTATCTAGGTAATCCATGTTGTTCTTTTGCCAATCAACACAAGCCTTTTTTGTCTTAGCAACGAAGCACGTAATCCATAATCTGTAATCTAGATTGTGTCCTCGTTTGACAAATTCTTTATCTTGTAATCCTATTCTTACTGCTGACAATTTTGCATCGACAATCCACATGCCGTCACTACGTTGTGTTATGTCAGTCTTTGTCTCTTTCTTTTCTTTCATATTCTCTACGTAAATCCTCTATGTAAAGTTTGACAGATGTACGAATAAGATCTGCAATACTTACTTGCATGTTAAACGTGTTTGATTCTTTTGTCGAGAAGTTTTTTAGCTCCTCGTAATCTTTTTTTTCTATTGTCAAATTATATGACATTGTTTCTTTAAATAGTTTGTTTGGTCTAGCCATAGTGTATATTCTCCCAAAGGGTTTCACACACATATCACGGATTTAAAATTACGTCAAATTATTTTTTTGTTTGACAGTATTTTTATTGTGTAGTAAGGGTTATAAAAATGAAAGGGGAAATATCATGGAAAAAACTATTCACGTTTATGACTACACTCAAGGAGAGAGTTTTCAGTTTACAAGAGTGACACATTTTTTATCTTGGGCAAATGATTACTTTGATTGTGAAAGACATATTGCCACGACAGATTATAACAAGATAAAAGAATTAGAAAATGACAAATAATGAATGGGTAAAAAAATATGTGGGAAATTTACATATTGTATCTTATGGGCGTTTTAGGGGTGATTGCCCTGTGTGTTATAGGCATAACACCTTTAGTGTAACAGATACTGGCTTTGAAAGATTGTGGTATTGCTTTCATGCTGATTGCCACACAAAGGGTTCAACTGGAGTGCAACTTACAAAAGAGAACTCAAAGGTTGCATTTAAGGAACGGTTGACCAAACAGACAAGCGACACAGAGTTTGTCGTTCCTGATACGTTTGTTTCGCTTTCACGTAGCAAAGAAGCTGAAGCGTATGTAAAGAGAGTTGGATCGTACGATGCTTACCTGAATGGATTAGCAGACATACGATATGACTTTCAACAAGAAAGAGTAGTCTATCTAGTTAAACACAACAACAAGATTGTTGATGCAACTGGTAGAAGTTTAAATGGAAGGAAACCAAAATGGAGAAGATATGGAAGAAGCAAATATCCTTATGTCTGTGGCAGAGATAGATTGGACTTATTTATTGTCGAAGATTGCCCTAGTGCTTGCTGTGTTAGTGACAGCGTTTTCGGATTGGCATTGATGGGAACAACATTACTCGATGAACATATCGATGTAATAAAAAAATTTAAAAAAGTATTTGTTGCACTTGACAAAGATGCAACATCTAAGGCATACATTATGATGAGAAAACTACGGAACTATGTTCCAACTAAATTAATTGTTTTGAACAAAGATTTAAAAGATATGGAAAGAGGGGAAAGAAATGAGTTCATCAGGCGTTATATCGATTGACAGACAAGTATTAGGTTTCTGTCTTAACGTTGACTTTTTCAACAAAGTAAAAAATAAAATTGATCGGACTATGTTCGACAATGAACTAAAAGACATATTTGACACGATAGTCTATTCACATACCAAGTACAATCGTAGTTTATCTATAAGCGAACTATCAACAATATTTAATGATCGTAATCCTGCATTACCTGACTCTGCACGTAAGCGTGTACAAGAGATGGTTGAGCAACTCGTTGCACCAAAAGAAAGCGATGAGTTACATACTGATATAGTAAACAATCTGTGGTTACGTGACAAAGCTAGACAGATAGGCGAGAAAGCCTTAGACATATTCACTGGTGACAGTGATGAGTTCGGTGAGTTAAAGAAGCTTATCGAAAGTGTAGATGACGGCAGGATAGGTGACAAAACAACTTATACTGTGGTTGAGAAAGATCTAAACGAACTGCTGACAGAAGTGGCAGGCGATAATGATTTTCCATTCACATTCAACTTAATAAATGAGAACATCAAAGGTTTAGATCGTGGCAACTTAGGTATCTTGTTTGCAAGACCTGAAGTGGGTAAGACAACGTTTTGTTGCTTTCTTGCATCATCTTACATACGACAAGGGTTTCATGTAGTTTATTGGGCAAATGAAGAACCTGCTGCACGAATAAAATTAAGAATAATACAGTCATATTTTGAACTGACAAAAGAGGATATGGTGGCACAACGCTTTGAATTGCTTGAAGTGTACAAACGAGAGATTGAACCATACCTGACTATCATGGACTCGGTGGGTACGTCTATTGAAGAGGTAGACGAATATGCTAAGCTAAACAAACCTGACATAATGTTTTGTGATCAGCTAGATAAGTTCAGGATAAAAGGCGAATACAATCGTGGAGATGAACGTCTCAAGGAGACTTACGTGTCTGCAAGAGAAATAGCTAAACGAAATACGTGTCTTGTTTGGGCAGTTAGCCAAGCAAGTTACGATGCTCACGACAGACAGTTTATCGACTATGCCATGTTAGACAACTCAAAGACTGGCAAGGCAGGAGAAGCCGACATAATAATTGGTATAGGTAAAACTGGTTCGAGTGAAGTGGACAACGTGGTCAGACATATCTGTATATCTAAAAATAAAATCAATGGGTGGCATGGTATGATCAATGCCCAAATAGATATAGCAAGAGGAGTTTACTACTAATGAACGTGTTAACTTTAGATGTAGAGACTACTCACAAAGACAGACAAGGTGGTGGCACTACTGCTTTGCCCTACTTCAATAACCGTTTGGTATCAGTGGGTTGGAAATGGTTGTTAAACCAAGATGTTAACTATGAATTTTTCTACCACAAAGATAAAGATACGTGGTACAACTCAGAAACTGTTAATAAAATACAAAATGACTTAGACAAGACAGACGTGCTTGTCGGACAAAACATAAAGTTCGACATCATGTGGTTACGTGCTTGTGGATTTAAATATGATGGAGTGATATATGATACGATGGTTGCAGAATATCTTCGGTCGAAAGGAAGGCGTTGGTCTTTGGCACTTG
>Ga0209348_1000132_pt1 | contig 45505 bp, 36 predicted proteins | sample ETNvirenome_2_30_FD_184065 | JGI IMG/M metagenome (GOLD analysis project Ga0209348, IMG submission 184065) | Marine viral communities from the Pacific Ocean - ETNP_2_30 (SPAdes) (version 2) | ecosystem: Environmental > Aquatic > Marine > Oceanic | place: Pacific Ocean | collected 2013-06-22 | reverse complement strand
GTTTTCTTTATTAAGTTTGTTTGTTCTTTGTCAATTGGATAAAGTATTGTTTCATTTAATGATTTGTCAAATTTAAAAGGTATTGCTATGATCGCTTCAGAAAATTCTTTATTTGATAATTTAGCTGATAAATTAAATATAGAATCTGAGCTACCCTCTGAGACGCCCCCATTTATTTTACCAACTTTGCTAGTTTGCGATGGATCAATGTTTAGTAAACTTAAGAGACTATTTGGGCTTAATAGTGAACCGTCTTCAAGTTTCATAAATATACCATCACCTGCAGCTGGAATTTCACCATACTGATGCCACATGCCTTTAGCAACATTTCCAGAAACATAACTTCTAGTTGGTGTAGCATTTGTAAAATCTAATACTGGACATTCCCATCTAGGTCTAAATGCAATAATTTGTTTTGTTTCTACGCTTGATGGGGCAATATTAAACGCTAGTGAACCGTCTTGAGACGCGTCGGTCGAGCCCACTCTTTCGTATAAAATTTTGTTTACATCATCATCGCCCATAAAAAGTGAGGAAGAGATTTGCATTGAATTTGTATAATTAGCGGTCGTTAAAGGGGAAGCACCGGTGCTACCTGTTGCAACCGGATGCAATTGCGTGTTTAAACGAGCATAACTATAACTAGCCGATGTAAGTAATTCTTCACGAGTTATTAATCCTCCTTCATAATCTGCGGGATTTAAAGTTACGTTCAGTAAGACATGAGAATATCCATCATAATAAGGAGGAGTAAAAGGACTAAAAGCACTACCTGTGATACCAGAAGGGCTGTACTTTACGCTGCCGCCGAATCCGAACGCCAGCTGAGTGGCGTCGTCCACGCTATCCAATATAGCATATTCTCCTGTTGAAACCGGTGGTCCAAAAGAAGAGCCGTAAAGAAATACATCAAATGCCTCTTCATTAATAGCTCTGTTATACATTGTAATTGATGAAGTATTAACTTGAAGACTACTAGACAACAATCCTGTGAAGGCGGTGCCGGTGCTGTCGGATCCACTAAAGGGTGCCCGTGTCATTGCAAGCAACGCTGTAACATATTCTGAATATGTTTTAATATTTTTAGAATTAATTAATTGTAAATAAAACGAGTAAGATCCGTTTTCAGGGATTCTAATTTTTTCACCCGCCCTGGTTTCTCGCGATACAATCATGGCTTGCTCGGATAATTCTTTTCCAATAAAAAGATTCATAGTTTCAGCTAGAAAGTTGCTCATCGCAAAAGTATGTTTTGGTGTGGATGTAAATCTATAAGATGCCGTAGAATTTAAAGCTAGATCGGGATCAACTTCAGCATCAATAATTACGTTAGATTGAGGCTCTATAAGTTCATCAAAGTTTAATCTTTTATCAAAATCGTCATCTAAAGCATTGCCCCAAACTACGCTATCAGTAGAATTTTTTGAACTATTGAAAACTGGATAATCGACTGCGATACCAGACTTAATAGAATTGAATAAAATACCAGGAGCGAAAAAAGGTTGTACTACGGTTCTAAAATTGGCGTCATCGCCAGTAAGTGTTGTAGTCGAAGCGATTGATTCAGAAAACAGGGTCCCTAGTTGTAGTGTTCTTTCAGATGGGTAAAATCCATCATAAGGTAAAAACTTTAGTATTGCTTCGCAAGAAAGCTTATGAGTGGTGCCAACAGCCCTTCTTTGTATTTTAGCTGTAGCCATCAAAGCCTCTGGTTGCCCTGAAAAAGATGTCCCAGTTGCACGACCTTCATAGTCTTCTTCAACTAATTTAAAGTAATCATAAAAATCACTAAATGCATAACGATTTAAAAATTCTTCTGTTGTATCAAACGATACACCACCGGTTAGTGATGAAAGCCCAGTCTCTATCTTAAGATTTTTATTGCCATCTTCACTTAAGAAAGCGGTAAAAAAGTCTTTTGGGCTATAATTGTTATAATTTAAATTTACGTTCGCAGCGAGGTAATCATTTATTTTTTCACTAATTCTAAATTCTGGTAGAATCGTACCATCTTTTAGATTTCTAAAGCCTTCCTCGGCATACTCATCATAAGAATCATAAAAAGGCTTATAATTAGCACTAGACTGTGCTTCCCAAAGCGTGTCTCCAACTGCCGCACTAAAAATTGCAGTGTTTGTAGTTGCGTCATTTAAACCCTCAAATTTTAACACAAGTAGTTTTCTATTATCTGAGTCAAGGTCAAAATGTGTATTATATATATCCGTGGAAACCGGCGAGTCTCCCACTCTACCAGATGGACCCGGATTTAAATCAAACTTGTCACCAACTAATAATTTAATTCTTCTATTGTAATTTACGGCAGGTTTAATATTGCTTGCCGTTTGATAATGAAAAAGTGAGTAACAATTTTGTAATTCACCAACACCATCTGATTCTGTTGTAAGTCCATCAAAAACAGCCGGCTGTCCCTCGCCAAAGTCCGAGTGTGCATCTAATTTCCAAATACTAGAGGAAGCAAGCGAAGATGTGACAAAGGACAGAACCTCGATTCTTTCTATCACTTCACCCATGGAATTAGTTAAACTAGTGCCATGCAGCGAGTTATCGGACAAGTCGACAGTCTTCCCTCTGCTTCTATCAAGTCTGTTTTCTCTCCAAAAATTATTTACAAAATTAATTCTTTTTCTCGTACCAGATAAATAAGTATAAAGTCCTTTCGGATAAATTGTTTCGGCGTAAACAACTTCTGTTTGTTGTTTTAAGTCTTTAGAATTTAAATAATTTTTAAACGCCCCATATGAATCATAAGTAAGTTTTTGTATCTTTTGTTTATCACTTCCAACTGGTAGTAAAGAGTCTAAGTGCCTAGCAGAAAACTCATCACTCAAAGTAGATTCGGCGGTGTGGTCAGTAAAGTGAGCCCTTACATTTCCCAAGCTTAATAGAACATTTGTTATTTCCTCTTGCGAATCTTCTTTAAAAGAAAAACGAAGTGGCTTATATTTTGACGTAATAGGAGGCTCTGTAAAGTTTTTAATTCTTACGTCGCTAATAAATTTTAAGGATGTTCCACCTGAAGACCTTTCTCCTTGAGGGTATCCAATTTGATTGTGGTTTTTCTGATACCTTACAATAGGATGATAATCTTTTTTATAAAGCTTCCAGTTTGAGCCTCCAAATAATCCCTGACGGTGTAATAATATTCCATTTAACACGGCAGGGACAGCAATTGCTGGAATGCCGTTTTCGGCATCTGATACTAGGAATGTGTTAATGTAGTTAACCAATGTAGCTCTATCTCCAAAAACAGCAGACCCATCAGAATTTTGTAGATTAAACGCATCTACTCCAACTATTGATTTATCAAAACCAAAATATCTTCTTGAAGTAGATGCTGTTCTACCACCAGTGGAGGATGGCGATCCAAACTCTTCATAGCCTAGTGTATTGGTGTCAGGAGAAATTGGTTCATTAATATTTGAATTTATACCAGCAAAATCGGTTACTATGTAAAAAGATTCTTCAATTCCGTATTGACTACCCCCATCAAAACTAAGTCTAAAGCTTCCAAAATCGCTAGCACTTGCAAAAACTAAATCAGAAGAAGCAAAATCACCTCTGTTTAATCCTTTGCTTTCATAATCAAACAACGCAGATCCACTATAATTTTGCACTAAACTAGCTGTAATCCAGGCATATTGAGCATCTGTTTGTGGAATTGCATGTTGATGGTGCCAATTATTATATTTTACTGTTCTTTCTTCTAAATCATCAAGTCCCGTGTCAGGCACCACCAGTCGAATAGCTTGTCTACCATTTCTATTAACTTTATGAAAAGATCCTGTACCGCTATAGTCATGTAGATTAACAGAAGAAGAGCCACCAGGATAAACAAAACCTGCTCCATCTAATTCTTCATAAGCAGCGATATTAAATTGATCACTATAATATCCAAATTGATTAGTATGGTTTGCATAAAATTCTTGTAAAGGTAGAACTACACTTAAATTTCTATATGGCAAAACATTATAAACACTAAGCTCTGCTGCAGCTGTATCTAAAAAGCCCTCTGACATCGTTGAAGGATCACCGGGGGCAGCAAATCGATTTACTATGATAAATTTGTTTGAACCGGTTAAGTCTCTTCTCGGAATAGCAAAGTCAATAACACCAGAGATAAAAGTAGATTCAGATACGTCTTCGAGAGGTCTACTAAGTCCAAATTCTGCAAATTCTGCCGTTCGCATGCGATTATTAATTGATCGACCATTGGTTAAGACAATTTCATAATCTTCTGAATAGTTTCCTATTTTTGTAACACCAATTGCGTCGGTGCCGTCTGCTGGTTCAGCAGCACCAGTTAATTGTCTAATGTTTTTAATATTTACTGGTCGTTTTGCATACTCCTCGCGAAAGAATACCGACTTTGGATTATGAGGTAAAACATGCGAACCCGCATTAAGTAAGTCTAAAGCCCCAGCAGATTCTTCTATTTTCCACCCTTCTAATCTTTCACCCTCTTCATCAGGTATTTCGTTGTCTATCGTAAAGTTGGTCATTACGTGACGATATGCTCTACCACCTACATATTTTTCTGTAAACGGACCCTGCATTGGAACATCACCAAAAGGACCATAGTTATCGTGATGCAAGTTCGTGATGGCTAAATTTTCTTGAAAGGTAGATATATCTGCATATGCCGGGTTTGAGTTAACCGAAGAACTGTACAAGCTAAATGGAAATATCATTTGACCTTTATAAACCTCATAAGGGTTGTCTGTTCCGTCAACAAATACAGCAGCAGAAAATTTATATTTTCTTTTACCTTTGTTTAATTCTAAGTTGTCATCAATATCCCTAAAAGACTCAAGTTTTGAATCTGGAGGCTCAATCGATATCAACCCTCCTTCGCCTGGTGTAGACTCTGTTGGTCGTTTTCTTAATGAATCAAAAAAGCCAACTTTTTTATTTTCATAAGAATTACCACCACCATGAGCATCTTGCTTATTAATACCTCTAACAGAGTAAACTCTTCCATATCTTCTATTAACAAATACATTTCCATCTGCTTCATAATTTTCAGAAGTTGAGTTATCTCTTAGCAGTGGGGGTTTTGTGTTTGTATTATTATTAATAACATCTAATAGCGTCTGTCTATTTGCATCAACCTCTGTATCACCAGAAGAAATAACTGGATTAGCTCTCTCTGATCTTTGGTTCCAGTAAGCAGCATTTGTTTTTTGTTCATCGCTTATTGGAGCTTGCATGTGCTTATATGAGTTTGGATTAGGCACCGAAGCATCAATATCAGTATATGAGATATTATCGCTAAATCCTGGTGCTGCAGGAGTTACCATCATTGCACTACTATCACTAGCATTAGCTTCTGGTTCAATTGTGACATCTTTTATGTACGGCAATTTATTTCTAAATTTGTTTCTATCGCCTAATGCAAAATTTTCAATTATAGTTGAAATACCATCTTCAAAAGCCAGCATTGAAGCCGGTACTAGTTTTACTAAATAACGAGAAACAGAATAATCAATAAATTTAAAGTATTCTACATACTTATCAAAATCGTAATCATTTCCAACTTTTTCAAAGAAAAGATCTGCAGCTTTTTTAAGATCTTTGTATTCTCCACGGTAAACATTCACTGGAGATCCAATCATGTTATTAAACCAGACAACGGAGCCAAACATATTTAACATCTCTTCTGATATATCTTGAAATAAATTCTTTTCTATTGAAAGATGATACGTTGTAGGTCTAGTATTTCTGTCGAAGTATTCATCATCTTCAGATAATATTCTTGTTAAGTTTGCATCAGTTAATACTTCAGGAACTTGTGGCTGATAAACACTTCTCTCTAAAGACTCTACAACAGATGTGGATGAGTTAATAAAAAAACTACCGCTTGCTGTATGTCTTCTGGAAACTAACCCACTAAACCAACCATAACGATCATCGTCCGCGGATCCTGACGTTTCATCTTCAACGGAAAATTCACCATTAATATCTGACCCAGTTACAGTTGAAAAGTTCCATAATAAAGCCAAAGTTTGAGCCTCTGGGACAAAACGATCATTAATACTATCTTGATATAAGAAAGCGTTTTGTGTTGGCTTTTCTGCTCCAAAATTTCCTAGTTTTAAATTATGATTATCTATAGTGCCGGTTGGTATACTAGAAAACCAAGCCTTACAAGAATTAATTTTTACATCTGACTGATCTAAAACACTACCGGTAAAATTTGTTCTGTGTGCTCCGACGAACACTCGCTTTGGACTAGACAGAATTTTTCTGCCAGCATCATTTGAAATTATGCCACTTACTAAGAACTCATTTGCTTTGTAATCAGCTATATGACTCACGCCATAAAAACGCACTGTATAATCTGAATCTTCAGTGCCACTAACTTGATTAATCGATTCTAATTTAGAGGGCTCTATCGTAACAGAAACAGTCCAAAGCTCATCATCATAAGTATCATTAAAAACAGACGAAGTTAACTCTGGCATAAAGCCGCCTAACGTCCCTGTCAACTTGAAATATGCATTTGATGAAAAAAGATCATCTTTTACAGTAAAAACCTGCAGGTTTGCATAATCATTTGTTGCCCATGTTAAATCATTTTCAGTACCATTAGCCGTGTGCATACCAAAAAGAGAAGAAGAAACATGAAGTGGGTATAAATTTGCAACTTTATTTTCATATCCCTTTATTGTTGTCGAATACTCTCCTTGTGAAACTCGATTTGGTAGAATAATGTTTGATTCTAATGTAAATGATAAACCGGCTCCCTCAAATGTACCGTCTGTTTCACCAGTACCTGATATAAATGAAGTTGAGTTGTCATCAATTTTATATTGATATACCGACGCCTCATCATTTGTTGTACCATCTGTGTTTAATTCGTTGAAATTTATGTAATTTTTTCTTCTAGTTGTTAATTTTAAATTATCTTCTATTTTATAAGTTGATTCATTTGCATATAAATTTATCTTTAAAACATTATCACCAATACCAAAACAACGTAAAAGATTCCTAATAGACTTTTCTGTGCCTTTTGATTTGTATATGTAATTTAAATTGTTGTAAATATTTTGATATATAATGTTTTTAACTTCTTGAAGGCTTTTTTCAAATTTTAATTGTTCATCTCTATCTTCAAAATTTTCTAGCAAGCTTGCATCTACAAATATTTCTGGTATCATAAAGCCTGATGATTCTAATGCTTTTTTATTAAATGGGGGCGGCGTGGTTTTCCCTTGGTAATATTTTGCATGAGATAGTTCTGGTAGTTTTTTCAACAGCACAACAGCCTCATCAAAATAGCTAGCTATTATTTGTAGTAAATTTAATAAATAGTCATCTTGTATTCTGTCTTTACTAGTGCTGTTTGCCTCCAACATCCACGCTGGCATATAAGACTTTAGTGAGTTTACGTTTCCATCATCATATATACTACCAGAACTCACCATTCTGTTCCTATATTCTACAACATCAGGGTGAAAAGAATATATAATCGGATCATTAAACTCAATTAAACTGGCTGATGATTCTAATATCGCAGATCCAGTTTCACGAGAGTAGTTGGCATTATAACCTGTCCAAATACCATTACTAACACGTCCAGAATAATCTAAAACTGTGGAATCAATCGAAGATGTTTGAGTAATACCCTCGTTGAACTTAAAATAGACACCTAAGTCTGTATTAGATAAGTCAGTGTTTGTCCCTCCACCAACTTGATCAAACCAACGAGTTTGAATTTGTTTTGACGTTCTCCAGCGTTTCCAATATCTAAACTCATCAATTGCCCCAGAAAGCGGGGACCACCCTCTATCTCCTTGGTTATCCGAGCCGTCGTGATATGGTGCTGCTTGTGCTCCAAGTGTTGCAACAATTCCACCACTAACATATCCTATAGTAGTTGCAACAGTGGCACTGTCATCGTGCTGTCCATCAACAAACAAATCAAAAACAGTATTGCTACCAGATGTTTTCATTCTAATGGCGTAATGGTGCCAGTTTCCATCTGCGACTGAACTAACCGTTAAAGAATCAGAACCTAAATAAGTTTTAATATTATCGCTACCAGAAGCATAATTAACATATATTGGCTGATTAGAAGTATTTGTCGCGACACCATCTGTTGCTAAAGCGACCACAAGGCGACCAAACTCTGAATCTCCAACTTCAGTACCAGTAACGTGCGTGTCCAAAACAAACTCATAATAATCTTGACTTTCAACAAAAGCATCTTTTTTAAGCCAAAACTCTACTGTGTTTCCTTTTGTTCCATCAATTAGAAGGTTATTTTCTTGATCATTACTTAAATCATAAACGTTTGCATCTTTACGATAAACAACTTCATCTGTTACTTGATTATAGTATAAAGAATTACCTGAGCCAGCGTGGGGACCGCCTTTAACTAAAATATATTCATTAGAAACTGGTGGATAAAAGTCTCCTGAGAAGCCGGATGTTGCCGCTGAAACAAGAAAATTTGCATAACCAGTTGTTCTTGGATACCCATTTTCAAAAATGTGTAGGTCTATAAGAGACGAAGAGAGTTCCCAAAGCACCTTTTCTTTTAACGAGCCATCATAAGGATAAGAATCATGAATTCTTGTTAGTGCATCTTTGTAATATTTTTCTGCTAAACCAAAACGAGCAAAATTAGAGGGATTGTCAAAACCCTCTGTAGCTACAAACCTAGCGTTGCTTTGATTTATTGCCACAGCGTAATCAAAAGATTCAATCTCATCTTTAAAATCATTTTTAGTTAGTGGTTCTGCAGATTTTAAATTTTTTTCTTCTTTAAATAAATCTTTTAACGACATATTATTCTACTCTAAACCTAAATTTTTCTGGTTGTTCAACATAGCTACCGTTGATTAGATAAGCAAAACTTAACTCATATACAGTATCTGTATCAAACAAGTTCATTTCTATATCAAAATAGCTGCCGCTAGCATCGTAAGATAATCGAGTATGATTTAGAGAGCCTGTGCCAAAAGGAATAATTTCTAAATTATCACTTACCCTGCTAAAGCTATAATAAGCATTGTCCACTATGCTTGTTTCTATGTCACTACTTGCTACTGTATAAATAGTTGGAGACCAGTCTTTTTGACGACTATAAAGCCTAAAACGAACTCTTTCATTATTGTCATAAGTCGCTCGTAAATTAGTTACTTTAGAGGCGTATCTTTGATCAAAATTATAATTTTTACTGCTAAAAGTCTGCACATCTATTCCAGATCCAGTATGATACTCTATTCCCCCACTATGCCAAACATCAAATATAGTTGTAATACTTGATGAATTATATGCAAATGAACAAGAATATATACCACTTTCAACAAAAGATCCTGTAATGTTAACGTCGCCGTCAGCCACCACGCCGCCACCCGGAGGAAGTTTTAATTTATCTCCAGTTGGTTCGGTGGTTCCGCTGTAAATACTAACTAATATATCATTTGTACCAACTGCAGGTATGTTTGTGAGTTGTCCTCTGACTACATTGTAGAGATATAAATTCATTAAATTATCTGTTGCAGGAACAAGAGAGGAACTTAGGAAAAACTCTCCTCTATTGTCTTTTTTACTATCGTCATATCTTGCCTCCACAACAGGTCTTTTATGAAAAAATTGCGATCCACGAGCAAAAAACATTTTAGTATAATATGATTGTTCTTCGGTTTCATCTGATCCTGTTAACCGAACTCCAAAACCAAAATTACTTAAACCACCATTATCTGGTCCTTTGATCCAGTCTTCCACAAGATGACTTACATCTATTTCTAAATCTTCGAACCCTGTATCAAACGATTGGGTGAAAGTGTATTCCTCAATATCAACGTAGCTACCGCCTTCAACATTAGAGCCATCAGTGAAGTTGCTGACAGCAAAATCACCCAGGATGGTGCTTGCGTTTGTTTTATTACCTACGGTGCCAGGAGTATTCTGAGTAACGAGGACATTGTTACCTGTTTTTGATGCGGTGAAACCGATATTTGTGCCGGCATTAATCCGTGCGATAATTTGATCTGCAGTAGCTCCTGCATCACCGGTAGCCATGCCATCAATACCAATATCGACAGTAGTGCCAGGAGTATATGCTGCAGTATTTGTTGACACATTTACACCTGTCTCGAACTTGTATGATGTTGAAATACCGGCTGCGTCCGTCAATGTAAATGTTCCTGCAGTTAGCAACCCTTTTACCACGGTTTCAATTGTCGCAGTGGCTCTACCAGAAATATCTGCCCAAGGCGTACCACTAGAGGCGGAAATATAATTTGACGCATCTAAATCTGAATATTCTTCCATATCCAGACCGAGACCTTCATTCCAGGATTGAGATATTGGCTGAACCAATAGGGTATAATTTTTTGGTGTAGTCTGACTATGTTCGGCATTATACATTTTTAAAAAGAAATTAACGCTTCCAGAGGCAGGTATAATGCCAGCAGTTCGATCAGCACTTACAGCTGTAGTGTCAAACTCAATCAATATCCTAGACAACTCAGAAGATGTGGTATTCGCTTGAGCATATATGCTAAAAACCTCTAGAATATCTGATTGACCCATATTACCGCTAACACCACGAGTTTGCAAACTAGATTTAAATGCATTTGTAATTGTGTTATCTTTTGTAGCGTAATACCTTTTAATCCCCATTAGATTACCTCTCCATTAATGTCTAAAGATGGAAATTTAATTTCGAAAACAGCATCTTGCGGAGCAATTAAATATCTTCCGTCACTTGAAATTAAATCATCATAAGTGATATTATAATTAGAATATCCTGCACCTGATCTTTGAGTTACAGTTACAAGTTTTGTATCCACAACTGACGGAACATTATTTAACAATTTATATATGTCTGTTATTTTGAACGGCTCTCCTATATCATAATAATTGTCTGAGAAAAAATCAGTCAACGTATCAACACACTCAGTTATAACATCAAATTTATTAACGTTTGCAAAAGAAACCACGCTAAAATCTATCTGTAGGTTTATTATATTTGCATCTAAGATGTCTATAGTGTCTCCCAACATTTTATATTGATTTATCCAGTTTCTTAAATTCTGTTTTATAATAATATTTGTTTGGGTAAGTTTTTCTCCTGGATCTATAGATATTACATAAAGATTTAAATTTTTTCCGTTAAAACTGGTTTGATCTCTGGTTATCATGGCTTTTTTAATTTGACCAAAATTAGCTGGCATATTGTAACACAGAGATACATAGTCATCTTTTGTAACCGCTCTGTTCTGAGTTGCGTAAGCTCCTTGGGCTCTAAGTTTTAGTTCTTCTGCTGTAATAAAACTATTATCACCAGATATTACCTCTTCATTTGTCAATTGAAGACTCTCTGTGGTTCTCTCAAGATCAACTTGGTCCAAAGAAATGTTTGGTTTAAATGAAAAATTAGCGTCAACAATATTGTTTAAAGAGTCCACCGGTGCATTAACTGATAGTGATGTGTTTCTTCTGTAAACGACTGTCAAAACCGTATTTGACGGAACTATACCAAGTTTTGTGGTTTTTGTTAAAATTGTAGGATCAAATGATTTTTCTGTAATATGTTCATTGCCAAATATGTCTAATGCCATGGTGGTAGGATCCAATACTTTTTCTTCATTATCTTCCGTGCCAAAACCAAATTGCATAGATAAACCAGTCAAAGTGTGTTCAGTAGTAAACCTTCTAGGAACTGATATTGGTTTATAAATATTTTTAGCATATTGTTTTGAATCGCTAGTGTTTAAAACTGGTACATAAATAACATCTTGAGATAAATAATCAACTTCATAATAATTGTTTCCTTGAGAGTCAAAAACAGAAACAATTTCAGTTATATTTTCATCATCAATTTCCAGTTTTAAAAATTTTTCGTACAGATCTATGTCAAAGCTGGTGGTATTAAGTTCACCAGATATAACTGTACCTTTCGCTTTTAAAGCAAATCTTGTCGGGGCGGTGCCATCCGGATTTGTGGAAGCAACTTGAATAACATCATTTGTGTTTTCAAAAACAACATCTTCGACCAAAGTAAATAATTGATTTGACACTGTTGAAAAAGTTGAACCTCTTCTTAATATTGGTGCATAATCATAATCTGGTGAAGTTGTATTTCCGATCGCAGGTATCGTTATAAAAAAACTAGCTTCACCAAAAGAGGACGCATTAGGGCGATATTTATATCCCATTTGCTTTGACATCTTTAAAACATTGCTAAACTCTAAAGCAGTATCTAAATAGGATTCATTTGCCTGATAATCAGTATAAAATGAGATAATATCTCCAACATAAGCAACCATATCTAACATTAATGAACCAAAAGACGCCTCGTTGAAGTCTCTAAATGTTTCTGGATAATATTTTTGAGCATAACTGGTTAGTTCTTTCTTGATTGTTTCAAAGTCTTTTCCAGTATAATTGATTATTGGTTTTACCACTTTCGGCATTTTTTTAATTCCCTTTATAATATCGGTTTAATAATTTCAAACATGTCAAAAAAATTCTGGGAAGGAACAGAATAAAATATTCTCAATCCTATAATTTTTTCACTTTGATCAATGAACTCAATGTTGTCTATTCTCACAAATGGCATATATGTTTCTACTTGCTCTGTTAATCTTATAGTGATATCATTTTGTAATATAGCTGAGTTGTTCTCAAAAAGAAAATTTCTAATCCCTACTCCAAAATCAGACAGCATGATTCTTTCACCAGGACATGTTAAAACAAGATTTTTAAAATTTTGTTTTATATTTTGGGCTAATGTTTTTGTTAAAGAATAAAACCCATCTTCATTATCTTTTTGTAAAGGTATTACTGCTGAAAAACCGTTAGCCATTATGCTCCCTCTTCTTTTTATAATTAGAAAACTTAATAGAATTTAATTTATTTTATTCTTCACTATCATTATTGTTCTGTTGTTCATCACTAGCTGAACCACCTAAAGACTCTCTCCAAGTCTCAGTAAATTCTTGTAAAAAGTTTGTTGATTGTCTTAAAGAATCATCGCATACCTCTTCACCTGGTGGGAATTCTACTCCACGACCATTTTGATTTTTTGAGCTAAAGTCTTCTCCAAGCAGCTTTGCAGCAAATCCAAAGGGTGTAAGTGGACCAGGGGCAAACCAATCTGTCTGCCAAGTAGGATCTACCGTCGTAGCCACTGCTTTCAAAAAAGATTCTCCTATAATTTTAGCTATTTCTTTTATTGTATCTTCAAGGTCTCTTCTTTCATTTTCTTCGTCTTGTGTTATTTCATGATCTCCATTTGCAATCGCGACAGCTTTTGCTAAAGTTTTAAAACAATCTGTCGCCAGCTGGTCATAAATTGTGCTTATTCTAGGATACTCTCTCTCCGTTATTATTCTATGTATTAATGCTATAATTGTTGTTTGTTCTTTTAAGAAAAATAAATTTAATAGTTCATTAAATTGTTCTTTATCGTTTTGTTTTTTTAGCGTTTTTGAAAATAAATCATATATATTTAAAACATTACCAGTTATTGGTTTTTCTATAAATTGTTTTTCTTTATATCCTAGACCACCTTTTACATATGTACCCATTATAGAAATTTCTTGAGGGTCATCATCTTCAACCGGACCAACAATCTCTTTAAAGCTTGCTCCGTAGGGTTCGGCAACCCAATCAATGCCCTTGCCTGTACCATAAATTATGTGACCGTCCCACGGAACCTGACCTATCCTGTCTAATCCCATTGGTGCATGTCCTGTTTCCACTGACTTCATATATAAAAAAGCTTCATCAACATCGGTACCCGGATACTGATCCATCATCTGTTGAGGCAAACCTCCATATCTTGCCTCACCGCCAATTATTCTACTTGAATATATAAACCCCCAATCTACTCTTTTTTTCCAATTTGGTCCGTCCACAGAATCATCAAACTCTCTTATAGCTATAAAAGGTCTATAACCCTCTTTAAAAATTCCTGATTCCTCATCGTAGCTTACCTTATATTGAGACTTCGATATGCCCGATGGATTTGCAAGAATATCTCCTATTTCATTATCAACTAGTTTTATTTTCTCTATAGACGACAACTTCTGCGAGAATTTCCCCACGTTACCGGGCGGTCTAGATAAATATAGCACTCCCTGGTCTTCACCGCGACCGGGCACCCGTTGCTTCTGATTTATGTCAGCTTTTAGTGAAGTGTAATTACCAAAGCTCGTATCCAAGGGATCATCACTTATTACCTCTTCGAAAGGTGAAAGAAAAGATTTTAAAGAAATAGGAGTTAAAGCCTCTCTAATTTCAGAGTATGGTATTGGATCACTAAGCGGTGAGACATATTTATCATCTTCCGCATTATCTAAATAAACAGCTCTTAGTATAGCTGCTAATGTTACTGGTCTACCCTTAATATTCCACCAAAAAGTAGACAACATTTGTTCTTTCGACAATACTTGATCTTTATTTTGAGAGGTTGCAGAAAAAGTTCTTAATTTATAAAAATAACTAACAAAATCATTATGATCTTTTGAAAATAAAAAATTATTTATGTCCGATGCACTAGTGATTTTTTCCGTGACATCGGCTGATGTTGTCTCATCATTAATATTAAAAATATTGTAAAAACCGTCTTCAAAATAACTATCTTTGTCTGGAATCATAAAAAAGGTTAACCAATCTATATCGTTAGGCAATGGTTGTTTTATTTCAAACACTGGAAGTGAGAAGAAGACATTTGCACCCGATGAGTTCAGTGATCCTAGCCTCTGTGGACCTATTTTTTCTTCTAAAAGCGATTTTTGGCGGCGTATATCCGTCGCACGCACCGTATCGTCAAGCAATTTACTTATGAAATTTTTTGTAAACTCCAAATCAGAGTCTTCTATTTTCAAATCAATTCTTAAAACCGTATTGAAGCCAAGCACATCATTTACTTTTTTTGAAAACAACCAGTTAAAGAATTCTTTCGGTGCACCATTTTCTCTTAGCCGTGGATTTTTATCAGCCAATAATTTATCAATAAAAGAAGTTAAAAATGAATTATTGATTTCTTCAGTGGTGCTTGATATATTTTGAAAAACACTGTTATACAAAATTGTAGTATTTGTAATACCCGTTGGTGGGGTCGGTAGTAAATCTATAATGGAATATAAAGTACCTAATCTTGTTTTACCAGTTAGTGAATGGTTAAGTTTTTGCCATAACCCTTTATTATTCATTCTTTGATACCAATTAAAGCCGGATAATGCCTCGACTTGCCCCTCCGGCGATATTTGTGCCTGCCCAAAAAAATCCGGGTCATAGTTATATCTAAATAACCAATAAAACAATCTATAATCCATACCAGCACCGCCACTGAAAGGTTCAGAAGGAAATGCTGCTCTGTAAGCATCACGATTATTTTTTGCCTCGTCTCCGACAATAAAATTAATAGCTTGTGGGATTAGTAAAAAAAGACCTGTCGCAGAAAAAATATTCTTAATTTGTTCATTATTAGAATTAAGTTGATTGTAAATAATTTTACCAAATCGTAATAGCACGTTTGAAATTTCAATTATTTCTCTGTCGCTAAAGACATCGGAATTTCCTTTCAACTCTATATATTTATCAAGTACGAAGCCTCCATTTGTAGGGGTGGTGTTAGTCGACAATATATCAAAAAATGGTATTCTACTATCGATATCAATAAGATAATTCTCTTCTTCAACTTGGAAACCAGACTGTTCTTCCGTTTCGTTTTTACGAGGTAATATTTCTTGACCACCAAAATATGTTCTCATAGTTCCAAAATTAAAATCTTCTGCATCAGAGTCGGCAGTGTAGCGAGGGATTCTATTAACAGTGCCATCAAAATATTTTGATAGTGTACTATTTTCTAGTGCTCTAATTTTTTCATTATAAGTAAATTCTTCTGATAGATCCAATACGTCATCATCAATAGACATACTAACATCATCAATAATTTTTTTTGTTAGTAATTGATATTCAGTTAAGCCAATAATTGAATCACTGCTTCCAAAAGCATTAGTGTATGCTTTTTTAAATTGATTTTTTATAAATTGAATTTGTGCATTTATTGCAAAATCAAAAGCTTGTTTTTCCGTTAAATTATCATTTTTAAAAATAATTTTTGACATGTCAACTACAAATTGTTTAAATATATTATTGTAAAATGTATCGTAGTAATATATTGAATCTTTTCCTATCGACTTAGCACTCACTGGTGAGAAATTTTTTATTGTATTAAATATATTTGCTTTGATTAGTTCTTCAAACACAGAAAAGTTATCTGGTGTTATCTCATCAAACAATAAATCTTGTGGAAACATACCCATCACAAAAAACGACTTCATCATATCTTTCATTGTCATCGCTCTGACAAAACAATCAAATAATATTTTTATATAACCCATGTTAAATGGAGTTTTTGTGGCAGAGTTATTTCTACATGCTAAAATATTTGCAATTGATTCAGTTTGTCTATGTAAAACTTCTTTATTTGCAAATCCAAGAAAACAAGCATCAACTGGAGGAGTGCCGTCCCCAAGATTTATTTTTGCTGGGGTTATGTGTTTATTTAGATCTAAAGACTTAAAATTTGAAACTTTAAATAAACCACTTTTTATTGAATAATCAACCAAATCTTTAAATATTTGATTCATCATTAATAAGTATTGTTCTTCACCATTGTCAATCAGAAGATCAGATAGACTATTTTTTATAGTTTGACTATAATCTGGATGATATATTATGCCATTGCCCTGAATGTTAGAATTGTTTTTATTTCCAAACAATCTTTTGTATGGTTCAATTATCGCCCCATCGCTACCAGTTGGTAAATAATTATATTTGTCATATTCAACCACAGCGTAAGAATTTTCAATACCTGTTGTAGTTCCATCAGATTGATCTGGATTTTCGTCATTTTGTACTATTCCATACTCTAGAAGGAGTCTATTTTGATCAAAATTAAAATCAAAACGTAGCTGTTTCGTATCGATATTAAATTCTGCCGGATTGGTTTTTTCGCTTAAAAACATGTTATATTGGTAAGGTCCAAATTCTAAAGCAATTGTTCTTTCTCCGTCACTTGTTGAGACGTACTTAAATTCAGTAGCGTTGGGTTGCCCGAGTCCTGTAATGTTATTTATACTTGCTAACGTGCCACGAAGTGGTGTTGCGACAAACTCCGGTGCTAGGTGGAAATCAACAAAATCATTTATACTGTTTTTGTTTTCTTGTGTAAAATCAAAAAATGATTTTGCATTATTGGAATTTTCTACATTGGGTAAATTTTTTGTGAATTCCGAAAACGATAGATACCTATCAATAAATAAATCTTTGCTGAATAGTACAGTTTGATTAAATCTGTTTTCAATATTTCCATATATTGCTTCAGATGCCTGTCTAGCTGTAAATTTTTGAGAGTCGGTAAGTGTGCTAATTCCAACTTCACACGGTTCTGGGACCTTATTCTCACCCATCATATCGTCAAGAGCATTAAACATCTCGGGTAAATTTACCGTAGGATAATTATTAGCTAGTGCTTGTCTAAGGTCTTCATTATCTAAATCACCAAACAAACTATAATCATTACCCAAACATATTTCTAATATTTTTCGCTTTCCTAAACGATACTCTCTTTTTGCACGGGCTATTTTTGCTGGCTCTATATCGCGTGATAAAATATTAAAAAATTCTATTATTCCCGATTCATTAACGTAATATTTGTAAAATGCAGAATTTATCTTTATTACATCAGGAACCAAATCGTTCATTATCGAAATTGATTTCATATAAAGATTATCACTAGCACTTCCATCTAATAACGCAGCTATTTCATTTATTGTTAAACCTGCAGACAAAGCCTTAAGTATACTATTGAGTTGTCTTTCAGTTAGTTCAGAATCTATAGATGAAAGGCTTTTGAACGTATCGCTGTTATCTAAATTTCCTATGGTTAGACCATTTGCACCTTTTTCACTAGTGCTCATAAAATCAGATAAATCAATCGCACCTAACGGGCTAAACGGAGCATTAACAATTTCCTCATCAGAACATGCTTTTTTAAGTTCACCTAGCACCCACATAATGCCATTAATAATCAGATCTCTAGCGAAATTAAGACCAATTTGTTTTAATGAGTCAACAAATTCTTCTAAGATGTCAAGTATTGGATAATCTGCCCTTGAAAATATTTCTATTTTTCTTTCAATCGCCTTCGTAATAGCTAAACTTTCATTTTTAAGAAACTCTGATGTTTCATCTATGTTTTTAAACAAAAGATACAAACCATATGCTGCGGCAGGCACCGCTGATATTATTGATAAACAAAGAACTCTTCTTTTAGATGGATCTCCAATTATCCCCTCTATAGTTTTATCTACCACACCAACTCCAATATTTTCTAAATCACTTAAAATATTAAATGGAGAATCTTCTGAGCGTTCTAATTGTTGTATTCGATCTATAATTGATTTAAAACCATTTTGTAGTTGAAAATCATACTCAGTTTTTGTTGGAAAAACTTTGTTTTGTGTATTTGGATTTGGAGAAAAAGTAAAAATAGGATTGTTGTTATTAATGGTTGGAAAAGTAATATTATTTAATTCTTTAATACTTTTTAGATATTGAATTTCATTAATATTTTCCAATGATATGTTTTTTTGTGCAAGATAAGGCACACCGGATAATGTTAATCCTATTTTTTTAGTCTTATCTTTGATATATGGATCTAAAATAATTAAATTTGGTATTATATCTCTTAGCACCGATTGGTATAAAGTTTGTAGCTCTTGTCCTAGAAAAATTCCATTATTTGCTGCATCAAGCTTTTGTTTTAATTTTACCCTTTCAGTTGCGTAATATGATTCTAAACTCTTTAAATTTTCGGGCTCGTTAACACCGTTAAAAATTGCCAATTGTTTACTTATTTTTTCTGACTCTTTTATTATGTCATCGAGTCTTTCTTTAAGTCTTTGTTGTCTTTGACTTAAACCAGAATACACAAAGGTCCTCTCTATAGAATTATTTTCATTCCAGTCGCTTGGTCCTAAAAGCGGGAGATTTGTCTCATCATCAGTCATAGCTCTTTGTAATAAAAAATAATTTGCATTAACCATGTCAATGTAAGTTTGTAAATTTATAGCATTCTTATCTCTCCAAGAGTGAATTGTACTAGCGTCTTGCATTGCTTGCGGTAAGTTTTGGACGTAACCTTCAACCTCATTTTCTATTTGCCCTAAAATTCCTTGTTTTCCTAAAACTTTATTAAAATAAATTTCTTTTAATTCTTTTGCGAGGTTTTTCGCGATGCCATCATCCATTTTGTCTAATTCTTGGATGATTGACTCTTTATGCTTATCAAATTCTTCTAAAATAGGCTCACAAACGTAATCTAATGCCTCGTCTAGTGGTATAATCTTAAGTAAACATGTAACAGCAATTGAAATTAACTCTTCCATATCAATATATTTTAAAAGTTGTTTTCTAAAGTCTCTTACATTATCTATGCTTTCAAATTTACCAGTAAGCCATGATTCTCCTAACAAGTCACCAATTTTTTCATATCCCTGAGACATTTCTTTTTGTAAGTTCCCTCTAACACCATCAGGAATTTGTGTGGGGTCCATAAAACTTTGTTTATAAACTTTATCATCTAAAAGACGAACATCACCAATTATAAACTTTTCTATAATACCTCTAGTGATCGGACTATAAACAAGACTAGTTTTTGGATAGATATATGAATCAATAAAGTATCTAATTGATTCCTCTGTATAAAAAACAGAATTCTGCACTTCGTAAGAAAATGCATTTTGTCTTACTTTTCTACCGAATCGATTATACATCACCACTAGATTGTAGATTATTGAATTTAAAGTTTGGTTATTAAAAAAACTTGTAGGTGTTAATTGGGCTGCAGCCTCTTTTGCTGGTCCACCGCCAGTATTGTCTTTCGTAGACGGTATTAAATACAATGCTTTTATTCCATAAAGCGAAGTAAATTTAAATTTTATATAATCTTCAGACGAATATTTAGCGTTACCACTTTCACTTAAAATAGATGTTATTTCAGTATACAATCTCTGTATTTTAACAGCTTGAAGTCCTAAATTAATTGGATTATCTAAAACAACATTATTTTCTTTTATTTTATTTGCTAAATCTTTTAAAATTGCATTTGCAACCGATGTATATAGTGGTATATCACCTATTCTAATTAAAGCATTTCTATCTCCTGCATTATCGGGGAAAGAAAAATTAAATTTTGCCGGCATACCTTTTTCAATCGAAGCAGATAACCATGACCACTCGTCAGCCTTAGTAGATGTTTTTTTATTTTTTTTACTGCTAGGTGATACTGTAACACTTTGAGGAAACACAAGTCTAAAAACAACAATGGGTATAATAACATAATATATTCTTTTGTCTTTTTCATTTGAAAAACCCAAAGGCTTTTTTGCAAAGTGGATTATTTGATTATTAAATATTTCTGTGCCGCCTCCTGTCTCAGAATTATTAAACTCAATAATTTGTTCTATTTTGTCTTTATCTAATTTCATTGTCTCAGACATATTTTTTATAACTAAATCATTTTTATCTCCCAATGAATCTGCAGATTTATATTCGTTTTCTTTTAATTCTCCAACGTACATAATAAATTCTTCTTGTGAAGAAGCACCTGCCGCGGCTTGTGGTTTAATAAATTTTTTTGTGTGTTTTAAATAGTTTTTTTGAATCGGTTGACTATTTGGTGCTGAAGTCGAGCGAACTTTAGCTATAAGTGTGTTTATAATATTTTGGTTAACAGGTGTTATTTGAGGTGATTTAGATTTTTTAGTCATAATATTTCCAATTAATTAGTTCTGTTTCTATCACTTAAAATTTGATATGAGCCAATTTCATTCATAGCATTTGTATCATTACCAATTTGATTCATAATCATGTTTACTGTATTTGCTTGCTGTCTTACTGTTTCCAAAAGAGATACCACACCGGCACTTTGAAGCTCAAAAGATGGTGGACACTTGCCGCCGCCTGATGTGGCACCAAAAACACTGGATATGTCTACTCCAAGTGGATTTTGAGATCCCGCAGCACCTAAAAATAATAAAAATGCATCAAGATGAGTGTGATTGGAAACAGATTTATTAAACTTTGATTGAGAGTTTATAAAATCATACATTATAGATCTCAATTCATTAATACTTTTAGAAAGAAAAGTTAGATATTTAACTAAATTGTCTCCTTTAACTAAAGGTTGTAAATCAGAATCATCATTTCCAGCAATTAAATCAATACCATATTTTGCATTTTGTTTGCCACCCTTGGAATTTTTAACATCTGTACCAGTTACTAATCTAATTCCAGATGTTCTAGACATAATAACTACATCATCAGCTTTTATTGCTGCTAATGATATACCCTTTCTAGTTTCTCTCTCTCCATCTGGTAAAAGCGGACCTATGACCTGAGAATAGGTACCTCTTGCGAGTTTATATTTATACAAACTATCAACATCTGATTTTTGCGAAAGATAAACATACGCAGAATCTGAAATTAAATTATTCGGTTGTTCTTTTGTTTGTAATTCTGGGTTTGTATATTCTTCATAGTCCTCTTTTGAACCTGCGGATCGCCCCGCGTAAATATATATCGCTCCAGATTTTGTGTGACCTCTAAGTCTATATAGCTCATCTCTACCACAAATTATTCCCGAATTATTTTCACTTTTTAAATATGCGTCTCCGGGGTAATATATTGGATCCTCTACTGGTTCTATTAATCTAGCTCCTGCGACACCTTTAAATTTACTTGTTGCACTATTTGGTAAATTAGCAAAAATTTTTGTCTTTTCAGGCGATAGCCCGATTAAATCTACAACAGGTCTTTGACCACCTTCACTTGGTTTATCTCCAAAAAGCTTTTTTTGTTCCCTTAATAATGATTGTTCTGGTGTTAGGTCTTCAAAAGGTTCATTTCGATTTTCTGATTCTCCAATGCAGCCTTCGCCGCCATACAAAGATACGTCTTCTGTTGGTTCACCAATCCCAGGAACTAAATTGTCATTAGATACGTTAGCATTAAACACTTCTAGGTTTTCTTGTTCTTTTTCTTTTACTTTTTTATTTTCTTGTTTAATCGAGGAAAAAACATTTTTTGAAGAAGTACCCTGTTCATAAATGAAATCTTTAACTTGATTTGTTGCAGTCTCAGATTTTAGTAAACTATCGTAGTAATCATTTAGTGAATCATAATTAATTGTTTTTAATGAAACATTGATTGTATAGTCAATGACTTTTTTTCTAAAGTCTAGTTTTGTGATATTAGATGGTGGATTGTCACCACCAAATAAATCATTCATAAATCTTTCTATTCTACTTTGTTCATCTGGTAAGGTAAATGTTTTATACTCTTCAGCCACAGAAAACCCATCTGTTTCATATGTTAGAGTGATCAGAGTCAAATTTGTTTTTTTTGAATCATAATCAGGATCAATTTGTTCTGCCAGGGCATGTATATGTTTAAATTTTTTTGTCAATTAACATTTCCTTTTTACTAATTTTAATACAATCACTTTTCTAAGGTCGTACAACTGTTATTTCGTTTCCATTAATAGATGTTGGTTCATTTGGACCCTTATCTTGTTTACCCCATGGGCTTCTGGCGTCATTAAAGCCGAGACCTTTAACTCTAATGTGAAAGTGGTTTTTGTGACCACTTACATGAGAAATCCAACCTCCAGTTTCTGTCTTTTCCCCTGAAATGGGATCCACGGTTATTACTTTTTTACCTAATCCATCTTTTACTTTTTTATAAACTTTTTCAAAATTACTAACATCTACTTTACCATCCACCAATAGCTTTTTTACAAGGGTTTTCATACTGTCGGTATCAGCTTTATCTTTTGCTATTTTTATAAATTTTCGATCATAAAAAACAGATCTAACGTCTAGCAACGCACAAATGTAAAATATACAGAGAACCTGAGCAGTGTCGGGTGTAGCGTTAACCATTTTTTTTGTTTTTGGAAGGTAGTATTTAGCATCAGCATCTTTAAATCTCCACAACCATTTTTTTTCGTTTTTGGGATCGCTTTTGTCAAAATCATATACATCAATAGATTGCATTATCTCCAACTCCGGGATAGCGGGTTTTCCTTTTTTAGCTGCTTTTTCCTTTTGATATACAATTTCTCTTTCTATCACACCACTGACCAGTATTTCGGCTAAAATTGGTATACTTATATCGACGTCAACGCCGCTTTGATGGCTACGGTGGACCGGCTTATATTCGGTATCGTTAAGCTTCTTAACTATTGTCTCTCCGTAATTTCTAGATATATCTTCAACAAATACGGTACCATAGTATGATACGCGCCCCTTATTGAGTTCGCGAGCGAAGTTAGTTAACTGTCTTAATAATTTTTCCATTTCTGGGGTGCCATATGAATGCATTGGAATTTTAAAATTAATTTCTTTATCACCTTTAAACTTTTCTGACAATTTGGTTAAATCTATGCCGGTATATCTTTGTGTTGATGCACCTCTTCTGGTGAATGGACCATCTTCATCATCACCAGAATTTCTACTCCTTGCATTTGAATCAATTATGTTTCCTATCTCTAATATTCTTGGCTGACCAAAATTACTCATGTTGCCAAAAGTTACTAATAAAATAGTGCCTGGGGGTATATCCTCCTCACTATCTCCAATGTTGTTTTTAAAACTATTTTTTAACCCAATAAAAGTTGGATATAATGACATAGTATCAAAATCACTTTCACTTTTTGGTTTAGGTATTAAACTATGCAGCTCAGGTATTCTAGCTTTAACCCTTACAATACCTTTGTTTTCATTTTTTAAATTTTTTAATTTTCTTAAACAAACTGCATTAAATTTAACTTGTTTTGAAAGTTTGTCTTTTGTATATGCCTTTTCTAAAGCATTTCTTAATTGATCGGTCGCACTTTGCGTTTCTGACAATCCGTAATTTTCTGGATCTGTATCCTGCTCTAAAAAACTAGTATTTGCAGGGCAGTTGTCCCAATCAATAGTCATAACTTTTTATTTTTCCCCTTGGATTACATCAAAAAGAGACTTTTTATCATCTTCTGTTAGTTGTACACTAGTATCGGCTTTCTTTGCCATAATGGACGTAAGTTTTACCAATTGTTCATTAGACCGTTGTAAGGTTTCAACATACTTTGCTGCGATTAGACCCAAATCTTTGTGAGTGTCCTGCCCATTGGTGATTTCTGCAAAAACTTGTGTGAGTAGTGTGGAAGTGATATCACGATCATCACGGATATTATCTATTGCTTCTTGAATATAATTTTCTAAATCTTTTATTGATCGTCCCATTCTTTTTTAAACTCCGCGTATCTTTTACGCACTTTGTTTAAAGAGCTTACAACTTGCTTTGTATTTAACCCAGTTATTTCTCTAATATACAAGTAAATAGCTTTTTTGTTAAAAATTTCTATATTGTTAGCATCGTTAAAAAGAATTTCAATAGCTTGAATTGTTTTAACTTCATTCTCACGGAGGGGCATTTTTTTCCAAGATTGTATTTCTTTATTTAAATGCGAAAAAAATTCATATTTGTTACGATCTTCTAGATATGTATTGTGCACAACTAATTGCTGAATGGAAGTGGTATTTGATTTATCTGAATGTGTTAAAAAGTATTCTTCTAGGTGGGTTTCTCTTTTTGCTTTTTTGGATGTCTTTTTTACTTCTGCTATAAACCAGTTTTTAGAAACAACGCTGAAGTAGGTAAATGCTTTAGAACCTTTTTCTGGATCAAAGTTGTTAAGGACTGTAATAAGCCAGTTTTTACAATCATCTTTAAGAGAATCAATATTGGGAAGAGAAGTAAATTTGTAAGTATAAACAATTTTATCCACCATTTCATCAAAAACCGGTCCAATGAAATCTTTGTAAAGTTCATTGCGGCGTTTAGAATCTTGTGTTTGGCAGTATTCTACAATCGCATCTTGATGTTCTCTTCTGAAATAGTGGTTTTTAGTTCTCTTCCTCGGCATATTCTTCTTCCTCTTGTCTTAAAACACGTTGAAAGTTTTGACACTCCCCAACTAATGCTTTTGAGTGGCGAAGTAAATTAGCAAGAGTCTCATCACCATAAAATCGCTCAAGATTATTAACGATATCAATATGATTTTTATATTCTTCTAGCGTTTCACTAAAAACATCCAACTCCTCTTGAAAAGTTAAAAATCTTTTTAAAAGTTGAATAATATACCAGATAAAAACAATATTAAGAACAACTGAGATGGCTAAGAAAAGGTGTGTCATCTGCTATTATCTAGTTCCTTCTTCTGGTTTTTAAGATCCTCTTTTGAGTTTTCAATAAACTCTTTAGTTAAATCACCGGTTTTTTTCTTTTTTTGCTGTTTATTTCCATTATAAGAAAAGCTGCTGGGTTTACGCCCTACGTTTTTAGATCCGCACCATGGACAATCTTCAATTGACTCAGACATTAAATGGTTTTCTTTCCATTCGCCTAAACAGTCTCCACATTGATAAACATAAATTGGCAACTAATTTCTCCTTACTCCGGTTGATCAGAAATTACATCCCAATCTCGTGTAGTTTCCTCATTTACCCTAACTATTGGCGGATTTAAAACAACGAGTCCTTCAGGCGAACTTGTCATTTTGAAACCCTCTAAAACTGGGACAATATCAGATTGTTCCATCAAAGACTTTTGTAATGCCATCATCAAAGCACCGATAGCTTGTTTTGATAAATTTGTGTGTTGTACTTCAGTCATATTTTAACCTCTCATTTGTTTTATTTGGTATTCTAAATTTGGAATATTAAGTTTTTCATTTAATTTTTTTACAGTTCTCAATCTTCTATCACATGAAATGTTAGTTTTCATAGGACTAATTTTTATATTTAAATTATAAACATCATTAATAATCGATACAAGCTCCATTTTTGTTACATCGTCTGAATGGACATGAAATAGCCCAGACTCGTATAGATCATTTTTTATAATTGTTTTACAAATTATTCCATATTGTTTTGTAGTGACTCCATTCCATAAATGATTTGTAAAACCATTTATTTCTTTACCCTTCATTGATTTAACCCACTCAACTAAACTAGCGTTACTGTGGATTTCTTCCCCAATTATACTAGTGCGGATTGTCATCGAAGAATCAACTTCGCCTAGTGATTTTGATTTCCCATAAGCGTCTAAACAGTCGTGAAAATTTTCTTCTGTGTACTTGCCATCTTTTCCAGAAAACACACAATCAGTTGTAATGTGCAGCATCTTGATGTTGTTATCTTTACAATACTTTGAAAGAGCATGAGGAAAAATAGAATTAACATAGATGTTTTTTTCTAAATCTTTTTTCATATATGGTTTTATAATACCAATACAATTTATAAGATAATCGCATCGTGGTATTTTATCAAATGATGTTTCGCCTGCATTGAAATAAAAAGACTTCTCATCCCACTTAAGATTTTCTTTTCTATAAGATGTAAATGCTTCATAAGAATCATCACTTAAAAATTCTTTTGTAACTGCGTTGCCAAGCATTCCTGTACTTCCTAAAATAACAACTTTTACCATTTTATCCTTCCAATTAGTATATCTTTTAACATAACCCAATCACACGCTTTTGCCCACAGTGGATTTTTAAAAGCCGCCGGTTTGTTTTTTTCAAAAAAGTAGTGTCCTGACCACGCAAATGGATACACGATAAAGGGAGTGAGCGGGAGTGCTAACCAAAAACTATTTTTAATACAAGCTATAACAAAAATAATAGTTGCTACTTGCCCTAAAACGTGTAACCTTCGGGTCCATTTATTTTGATGTAAAGTAAGATAATAATTATAATATTCTTTAAACGTCATTACCGATAATCCTCTTCCCATATGTTCCATTTATCATAAGCAAATCTAATGTCGTCACCTTTACTCTCTTCTAAAGTAGAAGTTGAGAAAAATAAGATAATAGTGTCTTTTTCAAGATTCATAAATCCGTTAGCATAGTTTGGAGGAATCCACAAAACTTGAGGCTTTTCCGATGTCATGATAAACTTTTTTGGCTCTGCATTATTATCATCTAAAGGTACAGCACCAACTAAAGCTGTGCCGCTAGCAACATAAACGTATTTGCCCTCATGAACATGTCCGTGCCACGCACGAATAAATCCCTGTCTATGGTTTTCAACTTGATAAAATCTCTTGACTTTTGAAAAGTCAAAATCATTTACAAACCGCAGCTTTCCACGATCATCGGCAAATACGCCGCCATTCATAATTTTCATTAAGTTTCCTCTAACCAACTCATATACTTAGCATTAGAATACACTATATCGTTAATATTTTTAAGTCTTTTAGTATCAATAATTTGATATATCTGGCTGATGCCGCATTCAAGAGAATATTTTGATTCCCAACCTGTGTTCAAGATGCGAGAATTATTCACTTTATAGTTTCTCAAATCTTCAAACTTCATATCCACATATTGAATGTTGGTGTTGGGAACGATCTTTGCAATCTCGTGAGCCAAGTCTTTAATTTGGTAATTTTCTCGGGATAAGTTGTAAAGCCCGGACAAGTTTTTTTCAATACTAAAAACAAAAGCCTCTGCAGCGTCACGGACATGTAATAGTGGTCGCCACTGCTCACCACCAAAGACTGTGAGAGGTTCGCCCCTAGCTGCTCTCATGGACAAGATATTGACCACCAGATCCAGTCGAATTCGCGAATGCAGGTCGCCAAGCCCATAGAGTGTTCCAAGACGGAATACCATAGGGTCTTTGGCGTTATTTAAAATATATTGTTCAGCTTCCAATTTTGTTGCCGCGTATAAAGACAGTGGGTTCGGCTCTGCATCTTCTGTAATTAAATCATTATTAATTCCATATACTGAGCACGTTGATGGAAAAACAATTTTACCATTAAAATTATCGACCAGCCACTTTGGGCAATCGACATTTAATTCTCTAGTGAGCGGTGCATTCACTGCACAAGCACCGTCGCCCACGAGTCCAGCGAGCCATATCACAACATCTTGATTCTTAAGCAAGGTTGAAAGCTTTCGTTTGTCGCGAATATCACCATAAACGAAATCAACCTCCTTCATATATCGATTTTCGAAAAGAAGATTATCATATATTGTAACGCTGAATCCGGCGTGGTGAAGGCAATCCGTCATATGACCACCGATATATCCTGCACCACCTACAATTAAAACTCGCTCTCTTGTCATTTTTTAATACCTCCTTTTTACAAAATCTGTATCTGAACCACCTACTCGACCAATCCACGTTGGCTTGGGAGATAACATCTCTTTATTGATCGCGTCAATAGTTTCCTGTTCATCCCATTTGTATATATGTCTATTCATTTTAAACATTGCCATATTTTGTAGCTTCCTTGATAAGAGGGATTGACAATTTCAATTCTTCCACACCCTCTTCTAAAGTGTTCGTAACTTCGTATCCAAGCGAATTAATTTTTTTATAACAGACTTGATAGTTTCTCTTGTCCACATCCTCTTTAATATCTGCATAGTGAAAGTAGGCATCGGACACCTTCTCTTTGATTATCTCGCAGACACGCTTCTTGGTGTAATTCATTGTGTTGGAGCCAACATTATAAACGTTCGACGCCATTTTTTCTTGATTGTCTATCGCAAAAATAAAAGATCTTGCGATATCTCTGACATGAATAAAAGTCCTCAAGAAATGAGATTCGTAGATAACTGCATAACCTTCCGTCATTGCTTTGTGTGTTAAATCGTTTACAAGTAAATCTAAACGCATTCGAGGGGAGGAGCCGAAGGCGGTCGCGAATCTAAAAGCAGTAGAATTAACTCGGCTCATCACCGCCCTCTCCGCTTCTGTCTTTGTTCTCCCGTAGATTGACAGAGGATTAAGCGGCGTTTCTTCGGTGCAAAGACCGACAACCTCTCCATAGTTTGATCCTGTTGAACCAAACAATAAATATTGTTCATCTGACAAACAGTCTACAAGCCCCTGTGTCGCTTTTGTGTTGACATCGTGCGATTCCTTTTCGCCTTTTAGTCGGCACAACGGAAAACCAACGTAAGCTGCAAGGTGAATAATTATATCTTTGTCTTTTGTGACTTCCTCTAAAAGATTCGCATCTCTGATGTCTCCCTTAATAAAAGTAAAATTCTCTTTTACAATAAATGGTAACAATTTATCCCCATTATCAAACATAAGATTATCCAAGACTGTGATCTCACAATCTCTCTCTAATAACATAGGAATCAAGGTTGTCCCAATATAACCGGCACCTCCGGTGATCAATATACGTTTCATTTTTCTTCCTTTTCAAAAATATCTTCATAATATTTTATAGTGTTTTTGACGCCCTCTTCGTGATCACAAAATTCAAAATTGGGAAACATTTCTTTAAACTTGTTTTTCCCTAAGATTTTTACCGGATCTCCATCTGCGTATTGAGTATCAAAAACGATGGTACCCTCAAAGCCACACGCTTTCTTAATTATCGCGGCTGATTCTGCAATTGAATAACCCTTTTCTTGGGCAATATTCAGGGGATACGCCATATGATCAATATCCATGGCTAATACCATAGCTTCAATAAAATCATCAACATAAGCCCATTCACGAATGGGCGACCCAGTACCCCAAACGACAAATTCTTTATCACCAACTTTCTTAGCCTTAAGCATTCGAATTGCCATCCCATTTAAAGCATGTGTTTTATTGGGATCACAAGAGTCGCCGGGTCCGTAAGTATTTGGAAGTAAAAGGTTAACTGTTTTTATTCCATATTGTTCGTGATAACATTTTGAAATATAATAAATAGCCCTTTTTGAATTACCAAAAGAAAAAATAGAATTGTGCACATCACCATTAAGCCAGTTTTCTTCGTTTTGTACCGAACTATCGCCGGGATAAGAGCAATTTGAAAAAGGCTGAATTACTTTACATTCTGGTGCCCAACAACTGATCGCCTGATAAAGATTCAATGCCATTCGTATATTGTCTGAGAGTACGCTAGCGGCAAACTTTTTCACATAATGAATCCCGCCGCCGTGCGATGCCACATTAAACACTACATCTGGCTTAGTCTCTTTAATACAATTTGCTATCTGGTCGAAATCTAATATATCGACACCTGTTGATTTCGATACTGCCACTACATCATATTGGGCGTCTTTTCTAAGTCGGTTAAAAAGATTTTTTCCAATAAAACCTGTTCCCCCTAAAATCAATACTCTTTTCATTATTCTATTTTTCCCTTTACATATTTAAATTCATGACCATGCAACATTAATTTAGGTCCAAACTTTCCGATGGATGTTGCTCGTATTATTTTTTCTAATTCTTCTTTCTTCACGGCGGTATCAACCAATTGAAGTTTATCGATCTCTTTTATTTTACCAGTTTTTGAACCCCATTTTATATTTTTATTTGCGGTGGTGGTTGCTGCAATATCTAAAACTACGGGGTCGTTTTGACTTATAGTCGTTACAATATCGTAAAAAGCCTCTAGCTGCTTCGTATGTACTCTGGGTATTAATGTCTCTATATTGTCGTTTTCAAAAATAGGCACATCATATGTTTTTATTATTTGTCCATTATCTATTTTCTCATTTAAACGATGAACAGTGATACCTGTCTTATCTTCGTTATTGTATAATGCCCAATTTAAACAGCCAGAACCGGGATAATTTGGCGAAGAGGGGTGAAAGTTTAATGCCGCAATTTTTACGCCATCCAAAAGCGATTTAGGAAGGATATAGTATGATTTCATATGAAAAAGATAATCACCCGACCAATTCTTTAGTTCTTTCGGTAGCTTGTCTCTTCTTTTCTTTGATGCCCACAAACACGTAACATCAAAGCCGCACACAATCAAAAATTCATAAGCTAACTTGCAATAATTACAGTCTTCGAAGCCTATGAATAAAGTCTTTTTACTATCTTTGCTCATTTTTAAGATCGCTCGGCTTTATACTCACCAGATTTAAAAAGTTTTTTTGTAGTTAAATCATGATAATCTAAATGAGTACATACATCTGGATTTACATCTGGAAGCTGATCAAAAAGTAATATACCACGAGCAGCGTCTTCCGGGGTCATATACATATTCCAGCCTATAAGTTCAAATTCATCTTTATCATATGGATCTTCAAGGTGGCGACCCTCAAAAGATGCAACTCTTAGCCAGCGGTTGGCTTCAGGATCATCTGTCAAAATCATGCCGCCCTTGCCGATTGGCAAGCGTTTTTTAATCTGAAATGATAGACACTGAAGAGAGCCTTTTTCATACATATCTTTGGTGAACCTTACGGCACTATCAATGACGGGGTACGGCTCTAAATAATACAAGCCGCTCCATTCATAGTCTTTAAATTTGATGTCACATCCGGCGTTGACGGCGGACATCGGTGCCGAAACATATGTTCGGGACGGAAAAGTGATTTGCTCTGTTGCCTTTAAGTATTTTAAAGAGAGAAAAATTGCCTCTGTACAACTAGACACGGCGACTGCGAAATTACTACCAGCATATGCTGCAATCTTATTTTCAAACAAAGTAACGGCATCGCGTGGGTCATTAATCTCATATCCCGCTTCTTTCAACAGGTCAATTTCCGGACGTCTAAAATTTTCTGGTAGGCTTCCTAGCGGCCATGGATTATATTTGCTCATTTTGTCTCTCGCTTGATTGCGGGTTCAAAGTTGTTTGGAAAGCCAGCAGCCTTTCTTCTTTCAAAAATCTGTTTATCAATTCTCCCAAAATCTTGTGCATCTCTTTCTTCATCATGCATATCACGAGGTCTTTTTCCTCGACACGGGTGAAAGTGTTCAACTATTGATTCTGGACACCACACATATCGTCCCGCCAATTTCGCACGTTCGTTTAACTCGTTATCGATATAAAAATAATTATATTCAGGGTAAGCCCATGTCCCTCCCAGATGATCAATACAAAATTCTCTATCAACAAGCATGGTTGTTCCTAAGACATTCCCATCCCAAAACAAATCATTTACAGCGACCATCCCATATCCATCTAAATGTTTTTCGTGGCACTCTAGTGCTAGATCTAGCCAGTTCGGATGAAAAAGTTGGTCGTCGCCCGATGGAAAAAGAATATCCCCCGTTGTTAACGACAATCCATGGTTCCACGACCACAAGGCTCCTCGTCTTTGGGGGGAGTAGTCTATAATACAACTCCATGTGTCGCTCAGTTTGTCTTCTAAAAATTTGTTTACATCATGAACTGTTTTATCATCGCCGTCAACAACCATAACAAGTTCAACATTTAAATGTTTGGTTGTCTCGTAAAGGGTTGTAACCGCTTGCATCGCCAAGTGAGGTCTGTCGCATGTGATTAGATTCACGCTTGTTTTTTTATTACTCACAGTTCTTTCTCCAAAATGCTTACAATTCTCTTGCTCGTATCTCCGGGTCCAAGCCACTCAGTCGATGATAAATTTGATATATCAGATAGCCAAATGTGCGATTCATACCAAGATTGTTTATTATCCAATACTAACATGAAACTACAATTATTTTCAATAGATTCTGGTCTTTCTGTAAAGTCTCTAGGTACTATTACTGGTATATTTAACAACGCTGGCTCTTCTTGAGCAGTGCCACTGTCACTTATAATAAACTTACTATCTTGTTGAAATTTTACAAAATCTTTGTATCCCATTAAAGGAACTGTTTCGATGTTTTCAAGAAATAAATTATAATCCTGTACAGCCTTCATGGTTCTCCCAAATTTAAGCATTTTAACCGGCATATCATATAGTTTAGAGCATTCATTTGCGTATTGAATGATTTTTTTAAGACGCTTTGGGTATTTAAAATTTTCTGGTCGATGAATGTCTAGTAAAATATGCTTTTCTTTGCCCAGATATTTTTTACTTGCGATATCTTTAAGGGGCTCAACGATTGTATTTCCAACCACATGTATTCTGTCTTCTGGGATTCCCTCTCTTAATGCCTTTTGTTTATAATTATTATGATATACAAACAAGAAATTGCTAACATGATCACAAACTTTTCGATTTATCTCTTCTAACATGCGTTCGTCATAACTTCTCATCCCGGCTTCAATATGTCCAATCTTATATCCCTCTTTACGAAGTGGCACCGAAGCCAGAACAGAATTGCTATCTCCTAAAAACAAAATTACATCAGGTTGAATATTATTTTGTTTTAATAAATCTATTATTGCTGGTCCAAGATCAGCTTGTTGTTGATAATGACTTTTTCCATCTTTGCCAATAGATAAATTGTAATCTGGTTTGCGAATATCTAGATCTCTAAAAAATATTCCAGATAATAGATCATCATAATGTTGACCTGTGTGTACGAGAATGTGTTTACACCAATCTGCTTGATCAAGTGCTTTAAAAACTTTTGACATTCTAATAAAATCTGGTCGAATACCAGTAACCGTCACAATTGTTTTATTCTTCATTATATACCTTTTTAATTGCTTCAATAACAGTGCAATCAAAATCTTTCCAGTTTTTGTGTGTTAATAGATTATTATATTTTTGAGAAAGAGGATGACCGCCATACCAATGAATACCTATGCTCTTATCTTTTATAGAATCAAAATTGTTTTTATCCCAAATAGATGGTATCATAGTGTGATTTAGAGCGTAAACAGCGTTACCAGAAATATTATAAAAATTATTTGTAGGAAATAACACTTTTGCTTTTTTAACGCTTGATGCTGCAGATTTTTTTGCAAAACACCCAATCGATTGATATTCAGTTGATTGAAATAATTTTTTACTCTCAATAAGCACTTGTTTATAAAATCTATTTCTTTTTGAAGCTCCCATAAATCCAATTGGAGCTATGGGCTCACCATCCAAATCATAATGTCGATCATCATAACACACCATAGTATCAGCATCTAAGTCTACATTAAGCTCTGTTATTGGCTTAAAAAATATTATGTCCATATCTACCCATAAGCCACCAGTAGAAGACAAAACTTTCCAACCAAGCAAATCAGATTTGTGAGGTTCTGATGCGTTTTCGGTTATAAATGTTTTTGAAAAATCAACTTTTATTAGCTTCAAAGGAACTTCATTTAGCAGTTTATCATAGTAATCTTCACTACTTTGATAATCTCTTTGATCGCAGCGATGTAATTCATCAGTCCCGATATCTCTCCATGTTACATTATTTGAAATATTTTTAGGAACATACAGGTGGATAGACCAACTTGGATTAAAAACTTTAAAAGATTTAATCGTAAGATATCTTAAAAACGACATCTTATCAGAGCCCCAATAAAAGCTGGCGACTTTTGGAATTTTTTCATTATTCCATTTTTTAACAGAACCAAATAAATCCATTGTAATAGTATTTGCATCATCTACGCAATGTCTATTTTGCATAGAGAGAGAATCTTCGGGGTTGTAATGAGTTCCAAGAACACTGTCAACATAGCCAGTCCTGGAATTTAATGCCATTCTCATACACATTTCATAATCTTCACCAGGAATTTCTAAATACTCTCCAACTTGTTTTTTTAAACGCATCGTAAACATAAAACAAACACCTAAATAACATTGAATTGAATTTACTTGTGCCCAGTCATCAACAATATATGATTTATTTGTAAAATTATTTCCATGATCCATTCCATCGGGGATTATGTACTTTAATATTTCTCCTTGTCCCATGTCGACCCATTTATATGGTTTAAAAGGACCTCCCATAAATGTACTCATGAAAGCTGAGTTTACATATTCAACATCCGGATTGTTTTTTAAAAAATTGTGTAATATTTCTAGATAATCTTTGTTTTTTTGATCATCAGAAGAAACCCAAGTTCCATATTGTCCAGTAGCGTGTTTAAACCCTAAATTTAAAGCAGAACCGGTTCCTCCATTTTTTTTATTAAAAATTTTTATTCTAGGATCTTTCTTTTGATATTTTTCTAAAATTTCTTTAGTATTATCTGTGCTACCATCGTTTACTATAATTAACTCAAACTTTTTATAAGTTTGATTTAATATATCATCTATGGCACTTTCTAAATATTGCTGATCGTTGTACGTTGGCATTACAACAGATATTAAATCTTTAACAAATTTCATAATTCTACTTGCTCAAAAATGAAATCTTCGTCAAAATTTTCTTCATTTTCCGCAGTGACACTTGGAAAAATACTATTATTAAGAATATTTAATTGTTTTTCTTCATTAAACTCTTCAACAACCCAGTCTTGAAGTTTTTTAGCTTGAGACTTGTATCGATCATAATCTTTATATATTTCTCTTAGTTTCATTTTATAGGATCCTTGTTGGGGGAATGCCCACATAGAATCTTTTTGAATTACCCCATCCCACACTGCACCTTGCTGCACTGGTTGTAAGTCATAATCAACTTTTGCAAAGAAAGCTTTTCTTTTTACTTTTCCTTTTTTATTTTCAGTTGGTTTGTATAAAAAGTCTAAATGACCTGACCAATCTGTGGCTAAAACCGGTAGCCCAGAGTACGCTGCTTCGAAGAGAGGAAGTCCAAATCCCTCACCATGTGTCAAACTAATTAAAGAATGTACATCTTTATTTTTGTAAAGAGAGTGCATTTCCTCATCGCTTAAATCGCCGTGCATTAAATATACTTTACACTTTCTATTTTGATATTTTTTTAATAAAGATGAAACATTTGCAACCATTCCATATCTGTCCAAAATGGATCCACCTCTGATATGTGTTTTTACGATCAAACCAATATCTGGATTATCAATAAATTCCTCAACAAACCAACGTATTGTGTTTTCTAAATTTTTTCGCGGTCCCCACTGGGCGACTGTTAAAAAATTAAATTTACTAGAAATATTTAAATCCAGTTCTGGTAATTCTTTAAATTTTTTAACAGGATAATGCACAACCTCAACGCTTTTTATACAAGATAATCTAGTTTTTTTTCCGCTAACTTTATCAATCCCATCATAAAATACTTGCGTAAAACTGTTTTTTGAATGATTTGAGATAGTTATAATTTTATCCATTTGGTTGCACTTCTCCAACCACACAGGAGACACCTTATTGGTTTCAATTCCAGCTGTAATTCCTATGTTTACCGGAGCTAATAATTCCCATTCATTAGGTACAGTAACTTGAACAGACGCATCGTATGTTGCACCACTGCGACCATAATTTGCTGTTTTTCTTACTAAATCATCAATCCACTGTCTTTCTTCTGTATCTTCCCACACCCACGTAGATTGACCCCAATTTAAAGGAATTAGATATATGTCAATATTTTTATTTTGTCGCAAAGCTCGCAAAACAAATCTACAATGTTCACCATAACCCGTCCTGGTTAATGCAGGTCCTCGTACTAAAACTTTCATTAGAAAACCTCCTTAATAACCCAACGATTTGTGTACTTGCGGCTTTCCCAAGAGCCTTCCTCTTCATGAATTTTTGTCATTGTTTCAACCCAAGTTTTTTTAAAATTTTCAAAATTATAATTTTTCATAACATGCTCACGACCTAATTTTCCCATTTTTGATCTTTCCTCTTTGGACAGATTTAACATTTTTACCATTGCATTTACAACATCGTCTTTGTTTAATCTATCTTCATATATCCATGGAATTCTTTGAGAGCCAATAATTGATTTTGATACGGGATAAACAGGTATACCAAATTCATTTTCGCCATCTGTTATTTGTTCTTGTAACCCTCCGGTCATATTAACAATAATTGGAGTTTCACAAGACAAAGATTCTAACGTTGCCAATCCAAAACCTTCAGCATCAGATATATTAATCGTGCAGTCTGCGACATTATACATCATTGCCAATTTATCTAAATCAATTTTTTGCTGACTAAAAAGCACTTCACCATTTGTTAAACCAAGATGCTGAATAATAGCTTCCAAATCTTGACCATTTTGATCTTTAATTTCAGTGTGCATTATTAGAGATGCTTTATCGTTACCAACTTTATCTAAAAATTCTTTAAACCAAAAAATTAAAGATCCGGACTGTTTTCTTCTTGCGTTACGATTATTCCAAAAGAATATAAATTTATCTGGATCATAATGTTCTTTAAGTATACTTTGTTTGACATGCTCCAATTGCTCTTTATTTTTTATTGGTCTAAAAGCTTTACTGTTAACAGCATGAGGTATGTATTTTGATTCTACGGTGGGAGCAACAGTTTTAACAACGTCATCTGTTACTTTTGATATCGTTGCGATAAAATCGTTTGATTCGTATAGTGGTTTATTAAAGGTTGGATAAGGATAATTATCCCAAACATGATAGTAAACCATAGGCATAAGAGGTCTAATTTCATTTTCCATTGACCACAACCAATCCCAAAAACGTGGGTCAGTCATAAACCAAAGAATATCTGGCTTCTCTTGACGAATTACAGAGCGAAGCATCTCTTGATTGCCATAACCATCAACAGGGAACATAACCCAATCATCTCCATATTTATCAGTTTTGATAGGATCATATTTTGGGTGTTTAATCGCTCCACCAAAAGAAATAATTTTAAATTTTCCACTATCTAATAGTGCTTCACATATATACCTAGTTTGAGTTCCAACTCCGCTAGGGCTTAGTGGCATGTCACTAAGAGTGAGTACTTTAATTTTTTTATCCATTTGTACCTCATGAACAGTATTTTGTTTTATAATATTCGCACACGCCGTATTTGCCGTAGCAGGAAAGTCTGTTTTTGACGTGGTTGCATTTATCAATATTATATACGGCTTTGTTTAGTAATTTAAGGGCATTACCAATTTTCTTTTCACCGTTTGTAACTTTAAATAATTCTACGTTATTTTTATTCGCTGTTCTTTTTAATAAAGCAAAATGAGTAGTTATATCTTTATAATTTTTATTATGTTTTCTAGACCAAAAGTGTTTGTATAGACTTAGTTGATATGTGATCATCTTATCAGTTTTTTTTCGGCTGTCCCAGCCCCAAGAACAAGTTTTCCAATCTATAATGTGATATTTTTTGGTATCTGGTGTATATATCACCAGATCGATGAAGCCTTTAAAATTCTTTTCTACTTTTTTATTTTCAATATTTTCGTAAAGTTGTTCTTCTACGGAAACCAGCTCAAATTTACCAAAGTATTTTTTTAAAGCAGGTAGAATAAACTGAATTATGTGCTTTCCTTGAGCACGCATAGAGTTTAAAAGTTCTGCGGAAAACTCAATATTGTCACTAGAATTTTTTATTTTCTGTAGATTTTGTAAAAACTCTCTTTCAAAAAGCTGCTCAAGATCTATGGATTTTTTATTTTTATCATAGTCTTCAACTATAACTTCACAAACAGTATGTAGTGCAGAACCAAAAGCAGTGTGTTCATTCCCTTTAAACTGTTTTATTTTGTCAATATAGTTTAGCTTATGTTTCCAAGCACAAGTATTCCACTCTTTAAGCTCTGAGTAAGATATGTGAGACATTTATTCCTCTGTTGTTTTGTTTTTTGCCGCCCTTTTCTTTTTTGTTGTTTTTTTAGCTGTTGAGGGCACGGTTCGTTGTTTTATGTCTTTATTTGAGGATTTAGATTTTTTAATATTGTCTATTGTAACATAATCAACATTATTGTCAACGTGTTTTTCTTCAGCGACATTAAATACCCAAGTGCCATTAAACTTACTAATATTATCAATAGGTTTTGTAGGTGCATCGATGCAGTCACCTAATTTAATATCTGGATAGTTTTTATTAATCCAGTTAATTGCGTCTAGATCTGTGAAAAAAACTGTTTCACCTCTTTTTCCCCTGAACGTTAAAGTTGCTTTTAAAATAATTTTATTTTTTTCTTGTTCTAAAATAATATTCATTGTGTCTCCTAAATGTCAAAAAAAGAATCTACTTTTTGATAAAGAACAGGGCTAATTTCTTTTAATTTCCCTCTACTTCCTAATAAATAGTTTTCGAATCCGTTTGCCCAATACTCTCTTAAGGCTGTAATAGCATAAGGAGAATAAAATAGTTCTGCAGATACACCTCTCAAATAATCATATCCGATATCTTTATACAGATGCTGATCGAAATCATAATCATATTCTGGATTTTCATACGCTGACATACCATATTCTTTATCACTTAAAAGATAATATAGGTATTTTCTCTTTACTAAAAATTCTCTTTCAAGCCTTCCGTCGCCATATATGAAATCTTTATTTTTTTCTTCGACTGCGTGGGCTAATTCATGTAGTATATCGTCTAATAAATCTCTTTCATTGTCTTGATCTGGTGAGAGATAAATGGCATTATCTTTAAACATTGCATTGTATTCTCTATCGTCTTTAAAAAATTCATCAACATATCCTACAAAAAAACCATCAACGTTGTCAAAAAAATATTCAGGCACCAACGTTTCTATTTTTGTTTTTACATAATCTAAATTTATGTTATTTATAAATGGTTGCGTAAAAATAAAAGATTTACCATGAATTTTATGTTGATTAAATTTTTTTTTTGATTTTTTTGACATTTCCGTTATGTATTGTCTCAATTTGCTGCCTCATGTGAATCAACATCTGCGAGAGCTTGACGATAACCTCTGATAAAATTTTCCTCTGCTAGAGATATTATGAATTCAGGGAATTCTGATGCCATCACTTGAATTATCATTTCAACATTAACTTCATCATTCTCAGGATTTAATTTATCTCCGACATAATTTACTAACCATTTTTTCATTTCATTTTCTGGTTCTACTTTTTTAAGTAAATCTGGGTTTTCATCTTCTATGGGCATAATATTCTCCTTTTGATAAATATACCAGATATTGTCAATAGTTTAAAGAATTTTAGACGCTATTGTGGCTACCTTTGATCTTTCTCCTCTTAGAAGCGTAACATGCCCTGAAACTTCAAAACTTTTAAATTTTTCAACTGCATGTGTAAGACCATTAGAGGTTTCATCCAAATATACGTTATCGATTTGTTCAATATCTCCAGTTAAAACAATTTTGGTATTTTCTCCAACTCTTGTTAAAATAGTTTTAAGTTCATGAGCGGTTAAGTTTTGAGCTTCATCAATAATGATAAATGCGTTTGCTATTGAACGACCTCGAATATAAGTTAGAGCCTCAACTTCAATTCTTCCTTGTTTCATATATGTCTCTAGTGCGGATTTATCATTAGCCATCAAAAACTCTAAGTTGTCTTTTATTGGTGCAACCCAAGGAGACATTTTTTCTTCCATAGAGCCTGGGAGATAGCCAATGTCGCGACCCATAGGTTGTATTGGTCGAGAAACAACTAATCGACTGTAACTACCTTTTTCTACAACTTGGCTAAGACCGGCTGCGATGGCTAACAAAGTTTTGCCGCAACCAGCCTTACCCACTAAAGTTATAACATTTATTTTTTCGTCTTCTAATAAATCCATGGCAAAAATCTGCTCTTTATTTCTTGGTTTTAACCCCCAGATGCTTCTTTTACTGTTGGAGTTTAATAATTTTATTGGTTCACTGTAACAAGTAAACCTTCCTAAAGCAGTTTTCTTTTCATTTTGATTCGACACTAACATTAAAAATTGATTTGGATTTAATTTTAATTCCTCTTTATCTATAAAAACATCTTCTCCTGCATAGAATTGATCTAGTATTGGTTCGTCAACCAAGTGAGTTACAAATCCGGTATATATATTATCTGTATCTTTTACAACTTGATCTGATTGAAAATCCTCTGTCGTTAAACCCAAAGAATCGCATTTAACACGCATGTTAATGTCTCGTGTGACCACGATTACTTTTCTTCTTGGGTTTTCATTTTTCTGGTTTAACGCAACGCTAATGATCTCATTGTCAGGTACCATCAAGTCTAAGTCATCTGGTAATCCCTCTCTTTTAACCATCCTCACGCATATAAGACCTTTACCTTTATCTATTCTCACTCCTTTTGATAAGCTACCCTTCTCGCGGAGAGCATCTAAATTACGAATAATAGTTCTAGCATTTGTGCCACAACCGTCTTGCCTTTTTTTGTTATTATCTATTTCTTCAAGAACTTTAAGGGGAAGGACAATATCATTATTACCATAAGAACGAATACAATTTGCGTCTGTTAAGCAGACGCTGGTATCAAGAATATAAATTTTTTTAGCCATTTGATCTCACTTTTTAGATCCAGCACAAATCAAAGCATTACGGATACTTATGGTAAGTAAGTCACTTTGATATGCTTACTATTAAATAGTATTGTATAAAAAGAAAAAGTAAAAAAGCACAACGGCTAACTTATTTATTTATAAGGGAGTAATAATCCCTTGTAGATAGGAGGATAAAAAAATGAGTAGGGTTATGGTTAGTACCCTCGCGTTCGTTATGCTGTTTACTTTCTCTTGCGGCACAATGAATTCAAGTATAAAAAATGATTTTCCAAGAGAAGGATTTGCATTTATTAGCAAAACAGTTCAATTAAAAAGATGCTTTGGTGAGGGTAAATGTGCAACTATGGATTTACGATCGTCAGGTTCTGGTTATGTTGTTAGACTTTCCAACGAAGGTGCATACATTGTCACTGCCGCTCACGTTTGTGATGGCGAAAAAGGCTTATTGGAATCAGTCGAGCAAACTATTCACATGAGAGTTTCAACATTATCATTAAAAAAATATGATGCGATTGTTCTAAAAAAAGATCCGTCAATTGATGCTTGTTTACTTTTTGCAGAAGGTTTAACTGAAGGAGTTGAGGTTATACCTCTAGCAATGGAACCTCCGAAAAGAGGTGAAAAAGTTTACAATATAGCTGCTCCTTTGGGCATGTTTGATTATGACATGGTACCAGTCTTTGAAGGTAGGTATGCCGGCGAAGAAGATGGTCAAGATGTATACGCATTATCAGCCACGTTTGGATCTTCTGGATCTATGATTCTAAATTCTAAAGGTGAGTTAGTAGGAATGGTTCACTCTGTTTTAGTAAAGTTTAGAAATATTGCTATTTCTTCACCTTATGAAGAGCTTATGGAGTTTATTCGAAGCGGACTTTCAAAAGCTGAGTTAGCTGAATGGGTCTGCATTCCGGATGAATGTAACAAAAATTAAAGAAAATACGACATTTTCTTTCTATTCCATATGGTCAGACCTAGTTTGTTTTTAATCCAGATTAGGTCTGTATATAAATTCATATAATCGGTGTAATTTTCTTCATCTGTATGAATCTGCATAAAACTAAACTCATCTACTTGAAAAAATGTCTGAAAATAAAGTGCCACCTTGTTATCAATTTCTTTTCTATTTTTAGCTATAGAACATGTTGTATCTGGTAGAGTGAAGGAGTAACCTGTTTTATCATGTACGACAGTTATTAATAATCTACCAATATTTATTTCAACTTTTAAACTAATATGATCTACATTAGTTACATACCAATACTCTTTTTCAAAAGAGCGTTTTTTTACTTTTTTTCCATACCTACTCGCCATTAATCTACTGCCGATATTAAACTTGCTTTTACAAATTCAACTTTTTTATTTTTATTTTTTGGATCTTGTAAAGTTAAATATTGCTCTGAATTCCACTGGAGGTATTGAATATCTTCTAGCAACCAAACTTTATTTTTATAGTAAACTGGAGATCCAATATAAGCTCTTCTTCCGTTCCCATCTAAAGTAAATCTTGTTGTTGGCATTTTCAACCCTCCTTTTAAGGGGTTTCTTGCCCCTCCTTTTCTCTAAACTCAAGATATTCATCTAAAGCGTTAGATGCATCCAATGCTTCTGCTAATATCTTAGCCCATTTATCAACTTCTTTTAATATATCAGTATGTTCCCCAACCATTACAGTTTTATTGAATAGCATATCTAACATCGTTTTAGCTTCATAAGCTGCAGCTTCATATTTCAATTTTGCTGTAATATATAAATTATTATTCATAAACCCTCTTTTTCTTTTTCTTCAAAAAATGAAATTGTATTATATTTTTTAATATAGCGATTAAACTCCATGTAGTCAACCCCTAAAAATCTAGCTGCTTCTTTTTTTGTTCTAGCAATACTTAGGGCTGTTTTTAAAAGAGCATCGGTAACTGCATGTCTAGTAAGTCTCCATATTGGAAGACCATAAAATTTACCACACAAAAATCTAGTTGATAGTTCTAGTTTAATTGCTATTAAATCTTCTAAAGAAATATTATTAATATTATTTAAAGTGTTATCAGTAATCTTTTTTTCAGATTTTAGTTTCTTTATTATACTATAATTTGAATATTTTGTAACAGTATTTTTCTTTTTTTTGTTTTTCCATGACATATATTAAATAATAATACAAACAGTGATATAATTTAATCTATATCATTTATTATAATCTGGTGATTCTGGTTCTGGTAGGGTGGGTTGAAGTTCGTCCTCAAATCTATCAAAGTAAAGCTTAAGATTGGTCAACATATATTCTTTATAAAGCCTTCTATCTTTATCATCAGCTAAAGATTCATATGCGTCTAGAATTTGATTTTCAACTTTATTAAAAGTAGTAGAAGCAAAATTACGACCAGTAATATTCATACCTTCTAAATCCTGGAATGACTGTGGTTCTTCAGGCTCTTCAGGTTCTAACGCCATATCTCGATCGCGGACTGGTATAAATCTATCATCTTCTACATCAATATCTAGCGTTACCTCTTCTTCAAGTTCATTTTCCTCTTGACTTTCTTCTGCGTCTGCTGTAAGATCAACCGGTGCTAGTGAGTTTTCAACAGCATTAAGAATATGTGCTCTAAAAGAATCTCTCTGAGATTTCGAAGTTGTAAGTCCTTTATATGCATCTTCAACAATTGGAATAATGACTTTTAAAGTATCCTCAAGAACGTTTATCCCCGTTGCTCTTTGAGGCTGCTCATCTGGAACATCGGCACTTACTTCTTTTATTAGAGAACGAATCACACCACGGAGTCTATTCTCCTCAAGCACTACTTTCTCTTCTTTTTCAGCAAGGTAGTTTTCTAGAAGTGAGCGAACAACTTTACGGAGACGCTTTTCTTGTTTTAGTTCTTTTAAAAATTTATCGCGGTCAATCATTAATTTAGACTCCAAGTTTCTGTAATAAATAGTTTAACGCCTCATTAACTTCATTTTCAGTAACTTTTTTACGTTTCTTACGTTTCTTTTGCTTTTTTACTTTTAATTTTTTTGGTTTTGCTCCCAAAGGTAAAGAATAACCAGCGACTGAGCCCCCTGCCATTGATGAAACTTCTTCTATCTCTTCAGACTCTTTTACTTGATTTGTAGCTATGGCATATGCTATATCTTCACCTTCTTCTTCACCATATTGTTTTTTTGTGCTTTTCATTATCTCTTTAGCATTTTCATCTCTTTTTCGAATTTGACTTTTAGTAAGTTTGCGTTTTTTCTTTTTTTTCTTTTTACGCTTTTCTTCTAGCACCTCTTCAACTAACCCACGAAAGATACCCAAAAAGGGTTCATTATCCTCCTTGAGTTCTACTTTAACCATATCAATAATGTTTTGCTCTCTATCTTTTGATGTGTCTGGTAGGAAACGTTTGATATCCTCGCCAACTCTTAAAGCATTTCTAAAATCAGTGGCACTTATAACTTCACCAATGGGATCAAAGGCATAATCAAGAGGGTTTAAAACTTCTGCATCTTCAACATACTTTTGAACATTACCAGCAAAACGTTCAGCAACATCGCCGCCTTTTGTTGAGGCACCTAAAATAATCTTTGCACCTTTCATTTCTGGTCTGTTTCCATATTCCATTGCCGCTCTTACTGGTGAAGCAAATTCAGAAACTTTAACAATTGATTTTAGTGGTGATTCAAATTCAGCAATTTCAGCGTCCGCATTACGAATATTCGCATCATCTAAATACATGTTTAGTATTCTCTCAGATACCTCTGCTGTAATACCGTCTTTTTCTTTTGGACTTATTAAAATAATAACTTTATCAGCCAGTCTAGCATAATGTTCAATCATATCTAAATGACCCCTGTGGGGCGGCTTAAACTTTCCTGGTAAAATAGCAACAGTTTCGCCTTCATTTCGCTCCATAAGCATTTCCTTTACCATTTGTGGTATCTTGCCCCTTCCGTACTTAAATAACCCCAAAAGTTGGTTCATTGGAGCAAAGTTTCCTGTAAATTTATACATCTGACCATCGTATTGGAAAACAAAACCTTCTACAACTGTATCAATGTTGTCATGGTGCTTTAGTTTGGTAAGTTGTCTTACTAATATGTCTTGGGCTCCTTCTTGTTCTGGTCCCTCATAATCTTGAATAGCACGAATAGCAGTCTCTGTTTCTTTTTTTAGTCTTTCGACCTCTGCTTGATTATCCAAGATGTACGAACTCTTAAGACCACGAAGAAGTTCTACGGCAAAGTCATGTATCGCCATTTCAATTGGTTCAATTAATTTTTTTGATAAAATTTTGGAGTTCTTATTGAAGGCAGATACTTTTGCTCTGGTTTCTCTATCCATACCCTTTGTTATCTGTGAAGTAGTTGGAGCAGTTTTATCACCCAGCATCCTTCTAACAAGAAGTTC
>Ga0209348_1000131_pt1 | contig 45954 bp, 51 predicted proteins | sample ETNvirenome_2_30_FD_184065 | JGI IMG/M metagenome (GOLD analysis project Ga0209348, IMG submission 184065) | Marine viral communities from the Pacific Ocean - ETNP_2_30 (SPAdes) (version 2) | ecosystem: Environmental > Aquatic > Marine > Oceanic | place: Pacific Ocean | collected 2013-06-22 | reverse complement strand
GTGCTAATTCAGAAATAGAATTAAAAGAAAAAACAGATAGAGTAGAAGACGCTATCTGTGCTACTAAAGCTGCTATTAAAGAAGGGATTGTTCCTGGTGGTGGTATTGCTCTATTAAACGCTGCAACAAATATAACAGCTAAGTCTAAAGGCGAAACAGTTTTATTAGAAGCTATTAAAGCACCTTTTAGAACTATACTTGAAAATGCTGGTGTTGATAACTTAAAAACACCAACTACTAAAGGACAAGGCTATAATGTGGTTACAGGAAAAATGGTAAATATGATCGAGTCGGGTATAATAGATCCTTTACTCGTCACCAAGAGCGCTCTTCAAAATGCAGCTTCTGTAGCAACAACAATATTATCTACTGATTGTGTAATTAATAATTTAAGAATTGATGAAAGCAATAGGTAGAAACTTAATAATAAACAAAGCAAAAGAAGGAACTACTAAAACAAAAGGTGGTTTACTTCTTGCTGAGAACCAAAGAGACGATATACGTTATGTACAAGCTTCAGTAGTTTCTGCTGGTAGTGAAGTAGAGGGTGTTAAGCCAGGCGATGTAATATATTTTGATCGTCATGCGGGTCATAAAATAGAGGTTGACAAAAAATCATATCACGTTATAAAGTCTGGTGACATAGTAGTTGTGTTATGAGATTAGATGCTAGTGATATAAGAGATTTAAACCTTTTGAAACACTATCGCATTATAAGAAAATGGGCCTGTCGTAACAATAATTTAAACGATGCAGATTTAGAACTTCTTATATACCTTGATTGTATAGATTTTTTTACTAAAAAAGATTTTGAAATGGGTGTTTATTCTTATAGTTGGGACAACCGACGTTGGAATAGATTATTAAAAGAAGGTTGGATAGTAGTGTGGAGACACAGAAATAGAACAACTCAGAAATACCATATATACAAAGTTTCTTTTAAAGGCAAACAACTTATAACTAGAATATATAAAGTTATGCTTGGCGAAGAAGATATAAACACTGGTAAAAGAAACAAAATAATTAATGGCAATACATATACTGATAAAGTTATGACAAAAGCTATTTATAACGTAAACAAAGATAAAAACAGATGAGCAATAGTCCAGTTAAAATTGTAGGAGCAGCAGCGCGTGTTGCTAGTGGCGGTAGTGCAAACCCTGGAAGTACAGGAACTAAACCAAGTATTGATCAAATGATTGGTATTTTTGGTGGTGCTTTTAAAAAAAACAAACGCCTTGAAAGAGCTAAAAGAGCTCAAGCTCTAGCAGACTACAAAGAAAGAGCTGCTATGACTGGTAGACAAAGAATGAGAGCTCAAAGAATTCAAGCTGCTCAAGCACCTACAAGGCCTGCAGATGAATTATCTAATGCTATACCTGATGTTGAAACTAATAATGCTATTGATAACACAACATCATCAGCTGCTTTAAACCCACCTCAACCTATGGCGCCAGTTCAACCTGTAGCACCAGTTCAACCTCAAACTCCTACGTTTGGCGTAGCAGGTATGGGTTTACAAATGTTTGGAACACCAGAAGAAAGACAAGTATCTATGGGTAGTTCACTTATGAAAAGAGCTTGTAAATATAAAAATAAAAAATAAATTATGCATAAAACAGATCACAACTACAACAAAACAATGGCATCAAAAAACGTACATGGTGTTGTTGGTGAAAATGCTATATGGGACGGACCATTAGATCAAACCGGAAGACCACATGGAGTTGGTTCTAGTTCAGGTATTAACGGCATGCAAGTGTTAAAGGCTAAAAGCTATTACAATGCTTTACCTATTACTGAATGCGCTAAAAAATGTAAGTAATGTATACATCTCCACTATTAAAAGGTCATGAGCCTTTTCCTGAAATAAAAGAAGAAAACAAAGGTAAGTTTACTGCTTGGGTTAAAAAAAATATGCCAGGTAAATCTACTTGTGCAGCTGCTAGTGCTGTAATGAAAAATAAAGATAAATATAAACCAGCTGTAGTTAAAATGGCAAACTATGCTAAAAACTTTGGTTGTTCTAAAAAATAAGCTATGACACAATTCAGAGACGGCTTTATGATGAAGTCACCATTACCTAAGCATCAACAAAAATTTTACGATAAGGCTAGAAAACTTTCAGAAAAATCTGGAACTCCTGGAGATTATAATAGAGATGATCCTAAAGTAAACGAACAATTAGATAAAGCAAAAGAAGCTGAAAAGTCACACGAATCAGAATCTGCAGCTAAAATGTCGCCTTTTCAAGGATATGTAGATGGTGAAGAAAGAGTTAGTCATTATCAACCTACTGCTGATCTTTATAAAGATATGATTGATACTATGACTTCAAGTGTTGATAAAATAGCTGCAGCATCTGGACCAGAAAATATGGCCAAAAGAAAAGCTATGAAAGCTCAGCGTTTAGAGAAAAGAATAGATAAAAGAAATCAAAGAGCAGATGACAAAGGAATGAGTGGTCAACAAATAGCAGATGTTAGTAAAGCTTTGACTGGAATATCTGTAGACCCTATAGAAACTAAAAGAGATAAGTTTGATAAAAAAACTGACAAGCTAAAGAAAAGGCAAGCTGAAGCTCTTGTTGATCAAACTCAATTTGAAGACATAGCAAATAAAAACAAAGATAATCAATTTGACACATTAAAAAGAATGATGTCAAAAGAAGATAAAGAAAAATACGGATTAACATAATGGGATATCAAAAAGGACACTGGGGTGAATATACTGGTAACGCAAAATGGTCAAAAGATCATGCCCACACAAAAGTTACTAAAGAAAACTATAAAGCATCTGAAAGAGATGATGCGGCGCATATTGACTATTTAAAACGTGATATATTATATGATGATCATCACGGACACAGCGACGAGAAAATGACTGCTGATGAAAAACATATTTCAAAATTAGCAGGCGATATGAAATATGATAAAAAACATCATGGTTCACCAGCTAAAAATAAAGTATATGGAAAATCTCACTCACAGCTAAAAGAAGAAGGACCAAGAGTTATCAAGGCACACCTAAAGCTAGAGCATAAAGATTATGAAACTTTAGACGAAAATAAAAGTAAGAGAGTTAAAAATTTGAAAGCTGAAGATTTAGATAGAGATAAAGATTCACCTGCTACAAAAAAATTTGTACCTCAAGACATAAACAAAAATGGAGAGATTGAAGGTTGGGAAATAGGAAAAGCTAAAGCAATGAATAAAAACACATAAAAATTAATATTATGCCTGAAAAAAGAATGACTAAAAAGCTTTCAAAAGTAAAAAAGAAAGCTGCGCCACAAATGAAATACGATGCGGCACCAAAAATGGGACATAGCCCAGCAGAAATGAGTCCATATAAAATGGGTCACTCACCTGCCGAGATGGGACATAGCCCTGCAGAAATGGGACATAGCCCAGCAGAGATGGAAACTAAAAAACAAGAGAAATACAATTTATTGCATGACAATCCAGTAGCCAAAGATGCTAGTGGAGGTAGATCATGGATGTCTAAGCACGCTAACCAATCAAGAATCGGTAGCCCGCTGAAAGGTCATTGTATGAATAAATAAACAGTAGGGATCTGTAAAACCCAGCCAAACAAATAACACTAACACTAACACTAACACTAACAAAAATGGCAAAATTTTTAAAAGTAGAAACACTAGCAGCTGGAGAAGCTGAAGTGTTAATTCCAATTGATAAAATAGGTGGAATGCTAGCATCATCAGATGGCACAGACACAACATTAGTAATTAGTTTAACCTCACCAGGTTCTACAGCTAAGTATACTATCATTGTTGCTGATCCAGCTGGAGGACTAGATGCTATGTACGAGGCTTTCAACAAAGCTATTGTAGCAAATCCAGGAGGAGTAGTATCAACAGTAGTACCACCTCTTACAACTGCACAAGTGCCAGCTGCGCAATCAGGACAGCAAGGTCGTATTGAAATTACAACTGAAGCTGTTTACACTCCGTTTGCTAGTTGCACATTTGCACTTTGATAATTATGAGATCAAAAGGTTTAGGAGACGACATAGAAAAGTTCACTAAAGCTACTGGTATCAAAAAAATGGTAGACACAATGAGCAAGGGACTAAACATCCCTTGCGGTTGTGAAAGCCGAAAAGAAGCTTTAAACAAAATGTTTCCTTATAGAAAATTTTAATATGGCATTTAAACTTAACAATCCACCATACGACAAAAAGCTATTTAGCACTCCGATATATCACGTCGATATGGAAGATGATGTTATGGGTAAAGCTAATAATAATTTAACTATTATTATAAATAAAAATGTACCAGTTGAAAAATTTGATGATGTTGTAAAACACGAAATGGTACATATAGATCAAATGAAAAGAGGTGATCTCAACTACGATGATGATTACGTGTATTGGAAAGGTAAAAAATACTCAAGAGCTAAGATGGACGAAGGAAATGCGAAGCTGCCTTGGGAAAACGAAGCATACGATAAAGCATGAAAAAATTATGGCAATGGCTTACTGGCAATGTTATAAAAGAAGTTGGTCAAGTTATAGATGATTTAACAACAACTAAAGAAGAAAAGCTAGAAGCACAAAGATTAATAACAGAAATATTAGAAAAAGCAGACACTGAAGCTCAAGAGCAAGTAAGTGCTCGATGGGCTGCTGATATGGCTTCGGATAGTAAACTATCTAAAAATATAAGACCTTTAGTATTAATATACTTAACTGTAATATTTACGGCTTGTGCTTTTTTTGATGGCAACATAGGTCAGTTTAAAATAGCAGAAGAGTATATACCAATATTTCAAACATTATTAGTAACAGTATATGGCGCATACTTTGTAGGTCGTAGCTGGGAGAAAACAAAACAAATTATAAAAAATAAATAAACATGGGACAATACGGAAATCAGCCTGATTTTATAACAACTGACATAAAATCAATTGATGCTTTAAACGGGTTTGTAAGTGATACTCCTAGTAGCGCTAGCTTTTTAGGTGGTTCATTAATATATATTGGCGGTGCAGGAAATCTTTCAGCAATTCCCGCTGGAGTTGTAGGGGCAAGTACTATAACTAAACTTGTATCACCCGGATACGCTGGATCTTCAGGTTCGGGATATGGAAATGATACTGGAAGAACAACCACAGTAGTATCTGGAAACGGAGATGGAAATTTAACAGTAGATATAACTCAAATAAATGGTGTTATAAACACTATTGTTGTAAATGCTGCTGGAGCTGGATATGTTAACGGAGATTTAATAAGAGTAGACGGTGGTGATGATAATGCTATATTTAGAGTTGTAGCAGCTCCAGGATTACCAACTATATTAGACGCAATTTCTTTTGCGGCACCTCCGCAAGGAGCTTGGTTTCCTGTGCCTGTAGATTACGTAATGGCTACTGGAACAACGGCGACACTGCTATTAGCAGGTAAATAACTTATATACAAGTAACTATATAAATATAATAATTAAATTAAATTAAATCAAATGGCAAAAATTAAACAAGAAGAATTAGAAACTGTAACTTCTATTAAAAAAGAATTAGACTCTTTAGTATCAGAAATAGGAGTTGTAGAAACACAAAAGCACGCTTTATTACATAAGGTTGCAGAGGTGAACGAAAAATTATCTACAGAAAAGAAAGCCTTAGAAAAAGCTTATGGAAAAATTTCTATTGATTTAGAAACAGGTGAGTATACAGAAATAACCGAAGAAGCATAATGGATTCAGTTATAAGAAAAATCAGTATAGGTTCTGATTATAAAAACGATGCTATGCATTATTCTGTAGGTCAACAAGTTTATGGAGGTCATGAAATAGCTTATATTTTATTCAGTGAAACTGATGGGTCTTATAATATTCATATAAAGAAAAACAATGAGGTACTGCCGTGGAAGAAATTTAATTCTAACATGGCTGTATCTGTTGAATATGATTTAGAATATTAATGAAAAGCTTATACGATTTCATCGTAAAGCCTGTAGGTGATAAATACACAAACACAGTTAAAATAGCAGGTAGAAATGTAGTTGTCAATACTAAAATTGAAAACTGGAAATTTGTAAACCGTTTAGCTGAAGTTGTTGAAACACCAATAGCTTTTAAATCCGGCATTAAAAAAGGTGATATAGTAGTTATACACCAGAATATTTTTAGAACCTTTTACGACATGAAAGGTAAAAAAAAGAAAAGCAGATCTTATTTTGAAAATGATTTATATTTTTGTAGCCTTGACCAGGTTTATTTATATAAAAATAAAAAAGGTTGGAAAACTTTTGGTGACAGATGTTTTATAACGCCTATAAAAAGTAATGATTCTCTAACGCTTAATAAAGAACGCAGTCTTGTTGGTATATTAAAATATGGCAATAAGTCGTTAGAAGCGCTAGAAATAAACCCAGGAGATGTAGTTGGCTACACGCCTAATAGTGAATGGGAGTTTTTAGTCGAAGGAAAAAGACTTTATTGTATGAAATCTAATGATATTGTAATTAAGTATGAATACCAAGGAAACGAAGAAGAATATAATCCAAGCTGGGCAACGAGCAGTTGAAGAGTTAATCAAAGTCGCTAAAGAAGCTATAGTTGAATCAGATGATGATTTAGCTGCTGACAGACTTAAAAACGCTGCAGCTACAAAAAAACTAGCTATATTCGACGCCTTTGAAATACTTAATCGCATTGAAGAGGAAGAAAACTTATTAAACGAAAAACCTAAAGAAGAAAACACAAGAGTTTTTAAAGGTTTTGCAGAAGGTAGATCATCATAATGTACGAGCAAAGTTTATATAAGGTTTTAAAAGATCACGTAAAACCTAAAGTTTTAAAAAGAACTAATAGGTATAAAAAGTGGGATTATGGATATAACAGGGAACATGACATGGTTGTTATATCTAAAACAGGTAGAATAGGTGAAGTATATGAAATACAAAATTTAAAAATAGCTTTACCTGAAAAGTTTAACGTAGAAAAATTTGATTCAAACACATGGGAATATTCTGAGTATCCTAAAGTATTGAGTAAGATAAAGTCTGTATTTGATTGGGAGCAATACCCATTAGACTTTAAAGAACAATGGTATGATTACATCGATAATGAGTTTAATAAAAGAGAACAAGGCTTTTGGTTCTATAATAAGAATGTGGCTACTTACATTACTGGTACTCACTATATGTACTTGCAGTGGAGTAAAATTGATGTCGGTAAACCTGACTTCCGCGAATCAAACCGATTATTCTACATATTCTGGGAAGCTTGTAAGGCCGATTATAGATCCTATGGTATGTGCTACCTCAAGAATCGACGGTCTGGATTTTCATTTATGGCATCAGGAGAGACTGTTAATATGGCGACCATATCAAGCGACTCTAGGTTTGGGATATTATCAAAATCTGGCCCTGACGCCAAGAAGATGTTCACTGATAAGGTGGTACCAATATCCGTTAATTACCCGTTCTTTTTCAAACCGATACAGGACGGTATGGACAGGCCAAAGACAGAGCTCGCGTACAGAGTACCAGCGAGTAAATTTACCCGCAAGAAGCTTGAAACAAACCAACAACTTCAAGAAATCGATGGCCTCGACACTACGATCGACTGGAAAAACACAGGCGACAACTCGTACGACGGTGAGAAACTCAAACTCCTTGTCCACGATGAGAGCGGCAAATGGGAACGCCCGACAAACATACTCAACAACTGGCGCGTTACGAAAACGTGTTTACGATTAGGTAGTAGAGTTATAGGCAAATGCATGATGGGTTCAACTAGCAACTCATTGGATAAAGGAGGCGATAACTTTAAAAAACTATATAATGACTCAGACGTTACTCAAAGAAATGCAAATGGACAAACTCGCTCTGGATTATATAGCTTGTTCATACCTATGGAATGGAATTACGAAGGATACATCGATTCTTATGGCTTACCTGTATTCAACACCCCAAGTAAAGAAACTAATGGACCGCAAGGCGAAACAATTGAGCAAGGTGTTATAGAGTATTGGGAAAATGAAGTAGCTGGCTTAAAGCAAGATCAAGACGCTTTAAATGAATTTTATAGACAGTTTCCAAGAACAACCAAACACGCTTTTAGAGATGAATCAAAAGAGTCTTTATTTAATTTAACTAAAATTTATGAGCAAATAGATTTTAATGAAGATCTTAAAAATTCTATTAATGTAACAAAAGGTTCTTTTCAATGGCAAAACGGTGAAAAAGACACTAACGTTATTTTTATACCTAATAATGATGGTAGGTTTTTAGTAACGTGGGTACCACCTATAAATTTGCAAAATAAAAGATATACTAAAAATGGAAGAAATTATCCTGGTAATGATCACGTGGGAGCTTTTGGATGTGATCCTTATGACATATCGGGTACAGTAGATAAAAGAGGTTCTAAAGGTTCTTTACACGGTTTAACTAAGTTTTCTATGGAAGACGCTCCTGTTAATCACTTTTTTTTAGAATATATAGCTAGACCTCAAACAGCTGAGATATTTTTTGAAGATGTTTTAATGGCTTGCGTTTTTTATGGTATGCCTATACTTATTGAAAACAATAAACCTAGAATTTTATATTATTTTAAAAGAAGAGGTTATAGAGGCTTTTCAATGAATAGACCTGATAAAAAATATAACAAGTTATCAGTAACAGAAAGAGAACTAGGAGGAATACCAAATTCAAGTGAAGATATTAAACAAGCTCATGCCTCTGCAATAGAAACATATATAGAACATTTTGTAGGTTTAAAAGAAACTGGATATGGAGATGTGTATTTTCAAAGAACTTTAGAAGACTGGGCAAAGTTCAATATCAATAATAGAACTAAGCATGATGCTTCTATTAGCTCTGGCTTAGCTTTAATGGCTTGCAACAAGCATAGATATTCGCCAGTAAATAAAACAAAATTACAACCTGTTGATTTAGGAATTAAAAAATACGACAATAGGGGAACTACATCAAAAATAATAAGTTAAATGAATATATACACTAATTCAAATAGTGCTTTTCCAAGCCAAGTAGTTAGCGATGCCGAAAAGGCAAGTCGAGAATATGGCAGTCAAGTAGCTATGGCTATTGAGTATGAGTGGTTCAGATCTGGTAGAATGAACGGTAACACTTATTTAACTAACTGGAATAACTTTAATACTCTTAGATTATACGCTAGAGGTGAGCAACCTGTTCAAAAATACAAAGATGAGTTATCTATAAATGGTGATTTGTCTTATCTTAATTTAGACTGGAAACCAGTACCTATTTTATCTAAGTTCGTAGATATTGTAGTAAATGGAATATCGGCAAGTTCTTATGACGTAAAAGCTTATGCTCAAGATCCTGAGTCTATAAAGAAAAGAACTGAGTATGCTTCTAAAATATATGAAGACATGCTAGCTCAAGACTACTTAGATAACCTAAAGCAAACTCTTGGAATAGATTTATATCAAACTTTAAATCCAGAGTTGTTGCCTAGTAATGAAGAAGAGTTAGAGCTTCACATGCAATTGTCATATAAGCAAAGTATAGAAATAGCAGAAGAAGAAGCTATATCATCTGTTTTAGCTCAAAACAAATATGAACTTGTTAAGCGCCGCTTGAATATGGACTTAACAGTATGTGGTATTGCTGCTGCTAAAACAAGTTTCAACACGGCTAATGGTGTTACTATTGATTATGTAGATCCTGCTTACATGGTTTATTCGTATACTGAAGATCCTAATTTTGAAGATATATATTACGTAGGTGAAATAAAATCTATAACAATACCAGAACTTAAAAAAGAGTTTCCTAATATATCTAAAGAAGAATTAGAACGTATACAAAAAATGCCTGGTAATAGACAGTATATAACAGGTTGGGGTGGATATGATGAAAACACGGTTCAAGTTTTATATTTTGATTATAAAACTTATCACAATCAAGTTTTTAAAATAAAACAAACAGATCAAGGTTTGATGAAAGCTATTGAAAAAGACGATACTTTTAATCCACCTGAAAATGATAACTTTGAGAGAGTATCAAGATCTATAGAAGTATTATATCACGGCGCTAAAGTATTAGGCACAGACACAATGCTTAAATGGGAATTAGCTGAAAACATGTCAAGACCTTATGCTGATACTACTAAAGTAAAAATGAATTACGCTATTTGTGCACCTAGGATGTACAAAGGTAGAATTGAAAGCTTAGTAAGCAAATGTATTGGTTTTGCTGATATGATTCAGATAACTCATTTAAAACTACAGCAAGTAATGTCAAGAATAGTACCAGATGGTGTTTATTTAGACATGGACGGATTAGCAGAAGTTGATCTTGGTAATGGCACTAATTACAACCCAGCTGAAGCTTTAAACATGTATTTTCAAACAGGTTCTATTGTAGGTAGATCGTTAACTCAAGACGGTGAAATGAATCCTGGCAAAGTTCCAATACAAGAGTTAAATTCTAGCTCTGGTCAAGGCAAAATACAAAGTCTTATAAACACATATCAATATTACCTACAAATGATACGAGATGTAACCGGACTTAATGAAGCTAGAGATGGTAGTACGCCAGATAAAAATACTTTAGTAGGTTTACAAAAAATGGCTGCTAATGCTTCTAACGTAGCTACACGGCACATTAAGCAGTCTTCTTCTTATTTAACTCTTAGAATTGCTGAAAATATAGCTTTAAAAATTGGTGATGCTTTAGAGTTTCCTCTTACTGCTGAATCTTTAACTAATTCTATAAGTACTTACAATGTAAATACATTAAAAGAAATAGTTAATCTTAACTTACATGATTTTGGTATATTTTTAGAACTAGAACCTGACGAAGAAGAAAAAGCTCAACTTGAGGCAAATATACAAGTTGCATTGCAGCAAGGAGGTATTGATCTTGAAGATGCTATAGATTTAAGACAAATAAAAAACTTAAAACTAGCTAATCAATTATTAAAAGTTAAGCGCAAACAAAAAGCACTTCAAGACCAAGAAAATGCTCAGGCCAATATTCGAGCTCAAGCAGAGTCTCAGGCTGAGGCTAATGAAAAAATAGCTATGAACGAGGTTCAAAAGCAAGAAGCTATTAGTGGGTCTAAAGTTCAATATGAACAATCTAGAACTCAAATGGAGATTCAAAAAATGCAAGTTCAAGCGCAGTTAGATCAGCAAAAAATGCAAATGCAACATCAGTTTGATATGGAATTAGCTAAGTTGCAAGCTGAAGCTCAGGGCAAAAAAGAACAGCAAAGAGAATCTGCTAAAGACAAACGTATAAAAATGGAAGGTACGCAACAAAGTAAAATGATAGATCAAAGAAAAAATAATTTATTACCAATAGACTTTGAAGAAGATACGGGTGGCGAATCACAAATGATTTCTACCCCCGAGCAAGAAGCTTAAATTTATTAATTATTTAATTATATTATATTATGTCACAAGAAACACAAGAAGCTGTAAAGCAAGAAGGTGATTTTAAAATTAAAAAGAAAACACCTAAAAAATTAACCGAAACAAAAGACAACGTAACAAAAGTAAAAGTTAATGCTAAAGAACCTTTAGTTGAATTACAAGATAATGTAACTAAGGTTGAAATTAAAAAAGAAGACGATGCCATTCAAATCGGAGAAGCAGAGAAGGTATCTGTGGAAGAATCATCCGGAGATAGCTCAAAGATGGGAGAACCTGTACAAGAGTCCAACGAGACTGCTGAAGGGTTTTCTCCGATCCAAGAAGTAACTGAAGCTGAAGTTAAACAAGTTGAGGCTGAAGTTAAAGAAGCAATAAGAGACGAAAAAGTATTAGGTAAACAATTACCAGAAAATATAGAAAAGCTAGTTGCTTTCATGGAAGAAACTGGTGGAACAATAGAAGACTATACAAGGCTAAACGCCGACTATAGCAACACAGATGATAAAACTCTTATTAAAGAGTATTACAAAAAAAATAAACCTTATTTAGATTCTGAAGATCTTAACCTTCTGTTAGAAGAGTTTGATTATGATGAAGACATAGACGAGGAAAGAGATATACGCAAAAAAAAGCTTGCGTTTAAAGAAGAAGTTGCAAAAGCCAAAAACTTTTTAGAAGAAACAAAGAGTAAATACTACGACGAGATCAAGTTGAGACCGGGCGTTACTCAAGAACAACAAAAAGCTATGGACTTTTTCAATAGATATAACAAGCAGCAAGAACAAGCTGAGCAACAACATCAAGCGTTTAAAGAAAATACAAAAAAACTTTTTGGCAATGATTTCAAAGGTTTTGATATCACAGTAGGCGAAAAGAAATATAAGTATAATATTCAAAACAAAGATAAGATTGCAGAAAACCAGTCAAATATAACAAACCTCGTTGGGAAGTTCTTAAACGAGAATGGTGACGTTGTAGATCACGCTGGTTATCATAAAGCTATTTACGCTGCTGACAATGTAGATAAAATTGCCGCTCATTTTTATGAGCAAGGAAAAGCAGACGCTATTAAAGAAGTTGTAAATAAGTCAAAAAACCTAAGTGACACTAAAGCTAGGACTACTCAAGGTGATGTATTTATAGGCGGAATGAAAGTAAAAGCAATTTCAGGTGCTGATTCTACAAAGCTTAAAATAAAAACAAGAAAATTTAACTAATAAAAACTTTATATTATGAGTTTAACTCCTCAATTTGGTAGTTTAATCCCAACGCAAACAATGGAAACGTTGAATAGCAACTACCTACAATTTAACGACGGAGGTGCTGGTAACACTGATACATTTACTCAGCAGTACCTACCTGAAGTATATGAGCAAGAAGTAGAGCGTTATGGAAACAGAACGTTATCTGGGTTTTTGCGAATGGTTGGCGCTGAAATGCCAATGACATCTGATCAAGTAATTTGGTCTGAACAAAATAGATTACACATTTCTTACACAGACTTTGGTGTTGGAATTAACGGAGCCGCAAATGTTGGTAACGTTATTACAGTTGCTGCTGATCAAAACGTTGTTGTGTCTGTTAACGACACAGTAGTGTTATTAAACCCAGTAAATGGCGCTGAAGCTAAAGGTATCGTAACTGCTGTAACTGCTACAGGCCCTGGTGGTAACTTTACTGTAGCTCCTTTTAGCGGTAATGGACTTATCGGTCTTGCTGATTGGTCTGGAACTGCTGCTAACTTTGGTGTTGGAGCAGGACCTGCTGGTATCAAAGTATTCGTATACGGATCTTCATATACTAAAGGAACTACAATAGCTGGAACAGTTGGAACTGGTATTGGTAATTCAGCCTCTAGAAACAGTGTAGAGCCTAGTTTCACGCAGTTTTCTAACTCACCAATCATCATTAGAGATCAATACGTAGTATCTGGTTCTGATATGGCGCAAATTGGTTGGGTAGAAGTTGCAACTGAAGATGGTGCTTCTGGATATTTATGGTACTTAAAAGCAGAATCTGAAACAAGATTACGCTTTGAAGATTACTTAGAAATGGCAATGGTAGAATCAGAATATAACCAAATCGCTGCTGGTCTTTACACAGAAGGTCAATTACCAGGAAGTGAAGGTTTATTCTCTGCTATCCAAACACGTGGTAACGTAGAAGTAGGATTTACTGCTGCAAACGGCCTAGATGAGTTTGATGCTATATTGAAAAACCTAGACACGCAAGGTGCTATTGAAGAAAACATGCTTTTCTTAAATCGCCAAACTGCTTTAGATTTTGACGATATGTTAGCTGCAATCTCTGGCGGAGCTGCTGGTGGTACTGCTTTTGGATTATTTGAAAACTCAGAAGAAATGGCATTAAACTTAGGTTTCAGCGGTTTCCGAAGAGGTTCTTATGATTTCTACAAAACTGATTGGAAATACTTAAACGATGCTTCAACTCGTGGCGCTATCGATGGAATTAGCTCTATCGAAGGTGTATTAGTACCTGCTGGAACATCAACTGTTTACGATCAAGTACTAGGAACTAACATCCGTAGACCTTTCTTGCACGTACGATACAGAGCTTCACAGGCTGATGATCGACGCATGAAGTCTTGGTTGACTGGTTCTGCTGGTGGTGCATTTACATCTACTCTTGATGCTATGGAAGTAAACTTCCTATCTGAAAGATGTTTAGTTGTGCAAGCCGCTAACAACTTTGTACTTTTCAAAGGAGTGTAACAACTTCTTAAATTAACCCCACGGGGCTACATAGTGAGCGTAGCCCTGGGGTTTTTTATTAACTATTTAATTTTATTATATTATGGCTAAAAAAGCTACAGCAGAAACAACTGTTGAGGTTGCACCTCAGCCCGTGGTTACAAAAACACCACCTAAACCCGCAAAAGACGCGTGGGAAATAAAAGATAGAGTTTATTATTTAAAAGGAAATAAGTCACCTTTAACTCTTACAATACCAGGAAAGCATACTAAAAAACATTCTTTACTTTATTTTGACGAAAAAACAGGTAGACAAAGAGAGTTAAGATATGCTACAAATCAATCATCTCCATTTGTAGACGAACAAAAAGGCGAAGCTACAATGGGTCATATTAGATTTCATAATGGATCTTTGACTGTATCAAAGCAGCAACAAAGCTTACAAAAGCTATTATCTCTATATCATCCTTTAAAAGGTAAGCTATATGAAGAATTTAGCGCTCAAGAAAAAGCTGTAGATGAATTAGATTTATTAAGTCTTCAAATAGATGCTCTCAATGCGGCTAGAGATATGGACATAGATCAAGTTGAAGCTATATTAAGAGTTGAAAAAGGCTCTGTTGTAGGTGAGATGAGTTCTAAAGAATTAAAAAGAGATGTGTTATTATTTGCTAGAAACAATCCACAACTATTTATCAATTTAGCTAATGATGACAATGTTCAACTTAGAAATATTGCTATTAGAGCTGCAGAAGCAGGTGTAATTAAATTATCTAGTGATCAAAGAACATTTACATGGGGATCAAACGGTAGAAAATTAATGAATGTACCTTTTGACGAAAATCCATACTCAGCTTTTGCTGCTTTCTTAAAAACAGATGAAGGCGTTGAAATATATAAATCTATAGATAAAAAACTATAAAAACAAGTGATACTATAAAATAGGCGGTTTCGGCCGCCTTTTTAGTATAAATAAAAATTAATATGGTAAATGTAAATACAGTATATCAAACAGTCTTGCAGATATTAAACAAAGAGCAAAGAGGTTATATTACTCCTGCTGAATTTAATAACCTAGGCGAGCAAGTACAGTTGGAAATATTTGAATCATATTTTCCAGATGGAAACCAATTAAACCGTCAAAATCAAAATAACACTCAAAACGATACTCAGTATTTTAATATATTTAAAAATCAAGAAGAAAAAATTAGTCCTTTTGTAAAAGATTTAGCTTTAACATATAATAATGCTGAGCAAGGTTGGTCTTACGGCAGAGATCAAATAAATAACGGAACTGGGGAACTTGAATTTGAAATATACTGGCATGGTGAAATATTATCTTCATATACTTCATCTAATACGCCAAGCTCTTCATATGGATCTAACGCTTCTACATCTGGAGGTAGTTATATAACTCAACTTGTTTCTAAGTCTGAATACAATAAGATTACTAGATGTAAACTAACAAGTCCTACTGAAAAATATCCTTTAGCATACACAAATATTAGTAGTTTTTTACCAGGTTATATACCTTATTTTAAAATATTTCCTCTACCTACTAGTGTTGAAGTAAATTGTATTGTAAAACCAATAGCTCCAAGATGGAATTTTAGACAAGGAATTCAAGGTCAGTATATTTTTTCACCTGCTGCTTCTACTGATTTTCAATTAAGTACTACAGAACAAACTAATATTATAATTAGAATATTAAAGTATTCAGGCGTAATAATAAATGATCCTACTATAATAGATGTTGCTTCTCAAGAAGTTGCTCAAGTAGAAGCTAACGAAAAATCTTAAATAAATGAGTTTAGTAACAGAAACAAATCAACAATACTATCAAGGCGCTCAAGTATTTGTAGTAGAAGATGCAGCTGGTCAGACTGATTTTAAAACATCTTTTAATACTAATTTAGTTTTTGGATCTTTTGATCCAACAATTACTAATTATGCTTTAAATAATTTTAAAATATATACAAGCGCAACTGGATTGCCAAATAGTTTTACAGAATATACAACTGCTTATAGAGTTAATGACGATACAATATCTTTAGGAACAACAGCAGTGCCAGTATTACTTGCGCAGGGAACGTACTTAGTTGTTCAATTAAAAACCTTAAGTGGCGGCAATTATGGTAATCAGGATGCTTTTGGTCAAACCGTAGAAGAAAATTATGGCGGTTATGAATATTTAAGCTTAGGTGATATTTGTGATAACTTTATGGTAGGTTATGTAGGCGATGGTAAAATACTTCAATCAGCTAAAAAATCAGATGTATTATTTTTTGCTAAAAGATCTTTACAAGAATTTAGTTATGATACTCTTAAAAGCATACACTCTCAAGAATTAACGATACCAGCTAGTTTAAACATAGTTTTGCCTCAAGATTACGTAAACTATGTAAGCGTTTGCTATATTGATGAGTTAGGTTTAAAAAAACCTATATATCCAGCTAATAATCTTACAACCAGCCCGTACAACAATCCTGTACAAGACGCAGCTGGCGTACCTATTCAAGATAATTTTGGCTCAAATATAGAAGGAACTTCTATTACCGAAGATAGATGGAAAAAAGCAAACACTAAAATTATTAGTCAAGAGTTTTTTAACAATTTAGATGATTATGCTTATTGGGCTAACTATTATGGGTTTGCAACTGATATTTTCTATGGTCAACAATATGGCATGCTACCTCAATATGCTCAAAGAAACGGTTGGTTTAACCCTAATTATAGAGAAGGAAAAATGTCTTTTTCTAGTAATCTTGTAAATAAAATAATTGTTTTAGAATACATATCTGATGGTTTAGCTTACGATATTGACTCTAAAGTACCAAAGCTCGCAGAAGACGCTCTATATGCTTCTATATTATACAACATAGTATCTGTTAGAGCTGGTCAAAGTCCAAATGATGTAATGCGGCTAAAAAGAGATAGAAGTGCTAAGTTGAGAAACGCTAAAATAAGACTTTCTAATATTAAGCTTGATGAAATAGTTCAAGTAATGCGTGGTAAGTCTAAATGGATAAAACACTAAAATTTAATGAGTAAAGTTCAAAATACTTTTTTAAAGTCTAAGATGAATAAAGACTTAGACGCTCGCTTGTTGCCAGAAGGTGAATATAGAGATGCCAGAAATGTTCAAATAAGTAAATCTGAAAGTGAACAAGTTGGTAATTTAGAAAATACATTAGGTAATATAGAAGTAGCAAATTATACGACTCTTACAGGTAAGTTAGATATAAAATGTATAGGTAGTTTTGCTGATGAATTAAACAGTACTATTTATTTGTTTTTTACTGACTACGAAGATCAAAATCCAAACATAAATAATGGCGCTGGCGAATACGAACCTACTGCCTCAAACTTTATAATATCTACAAACATACTAACTGGGCAGTCAACTATTTTAGTTAAAGGCGCTTTTCTTAATTTTTCTCAAACAAACCTAATAACTGGCGTTAATATATTAGAAACTTTGTTGTTTTTTACTGATAATAGAAACCAACCAAGAGTTATAAATACAATATTAGCTAACCAGGACTTTACTAATACAAATCCAACTTATTATACAACTGAAGATCAAATATCTGTAGCTAAGTATAATCCTTTTGAAGCAATAGAGCTTTACCAAGAAAGTATCTTAGCCTTACAACCAGGTCATGAAACTACTATGAAAGACGTTAGTAGTTTGTTTTTGCCTAATGGAGGTGCTGCGACGTGTATAATAGCTAGTACTCCTGGGGTTAGTAAAATATATGTAGACAATGTAATAGGTGAAATAAACATTGGTAGTGGATCAGCTTATGGAACCAATGGAGCTTCTAGAGTTTTTGTTCAAGACAATTTAGCAGGAGGTGATTTTAGCCTTACCGATACGGGTGAAACAGTAACAACTGTAGTTGGTGGTAGTGGTACTTCTTTTACTATTACATTAACGGGTGATGTAGCTCTTGACATAGGACAAAAAGTTGTTTTTAATGCAAACCCTTATTTTGATCCAACTTTTGCAGGCGATCCCGATTACTTAGAAAGTAAGTTTGTTAGGTTCGCTTATAGATATAGATTTGAAGACAATGAGTATTCTATATTTTCGCCTTTTACTCAAATAGCTTTTATACCTAAACAAGACGGGTATTTTATGTTTGTAGATCCAAATAACGCATCAAACAAAGGAAGTCAAGCTAAAAATGATCAAGACGAATCATATAGAAGTACTATTGTTTATTTTATGGAAAATAAAGTTAATAGTATTGATCTTAAAATACCTCTTCCTTTTAACAATTTTGATCTTCAAGAAGCTTTAAAAATAAAAGAAATTGACATACTTTATAAAGAGTCAGATGGTATAGCTGTAAGAGTAGTTGAAACTTTACCTATAGATAAAATAACAAATCAATCTTGTGTTTGCGAAGTAGATGGTGCGCAGACGCCTGGAGCAGCTGGCGCTGCTATATCTATAAAAAATATTCAAGGCGGAATAACAGTAGGAAGCATTGTTAATGGCCCCGGTTTTGATGTTGGAATAACTCAAGTAACAGAGTTTACGCCCACAGATCCTAGTAATCCAGTTGCAGGAACTATAAAAGTTAATCAAACTGTTGCTCAACTAGATAATAATTCTGCTGTCATTATTGGTGATATTACAAGTTTTAACTATGAGTACAAATCTACTAAACCAACAAAAACTTTACCAGAAAGCAATTTAGTTAGAGTTTATGATAAAATACCAGTTAGAGCTCAAGCTCAAGAAGTAGCTGGAAATAGAGTTATATATGGTAATTTTCAAAATAAAATAAATCCACCTGAATTTTTAAATTATAACGTTGCTTCAACGGAAAAAGCAGATTTTAATCTTAGCGACGCTGTTTTTGGTTATACTAGTGGAGCTGCAACTTACGCGGCTGGTGATCCAATAAATGTTACTATTAGTAAAGTACAAGGCAGTGGTTTATGGGTAGGATACTACGTAACTTGCAATGACTATGGCGTCAATATACCTACGGATACTCAAGTAACTAGCGCTACTTCAAATCAAATAGGTGCTTCTACTATAACTCTTTCAAACGCTGTAACATTTCCAGCAGGAACTGTAACAGTTATAGCAGAACCTGGAGCTGATACAGAAAACTCTGTGACAAAAGTAGAGTATCCAAATAGCTCAGTTAAAACAAATAGAAACTATCAAGTAGGTTTTGTTCTTTCAGATAGATACGGTAGACAATCAAGTGTTATCTTGTCTAATAATGAAACCTCTATTATAGTAAACGGTGTAGAATACGCAGGTTCTACTCTGTTTTCTCCTTATATAAGCCAAACTGTAGATCAAACGTCTTGGCCTGGTAATTCGCTAAAAGTATTAATGAATGCTCCTATACCTAATGATAATTTATATAATGGTGATGTAACTAGTGATCAATATAATCCTCTTGGTTGGTATTCATATAAAATTGTAGTTAAGCAAACAGAACAAGAATATTATAATGTTTATCTACCAGGTATAATGGCATCGTATCCTAATGATACAACTTTAGAAGTTGGTCAGACATCACACACTGTTCTTATAAATGATAATATAAATAAAGTTCCTAGAGACTTAAACGAAGTAGGTCCTGATCAAAAACAGTTTAGAAGTTCAGTTCAGTTAATTGGTAGAGTTCAAAACACAGCGCCTACAACTATACAATCTGGTAATACAAATATTCAATATTATCCTCAAAGAGCTACAGACACCGTTTCAGTTATATCAACTGTTAATGATTTATTTGATTTTAACCCTGTAGAACCACCTTTGTTTAATTTATTTCCACAGTTTTATTCTTTAGAATCAAACCCATTGATAGCAAGGTTAAGCACAGAGTTTCAAATTGGTCAATTAGCTACAGCTAATTACTTGCCAGCAGGCGGAAAATCAGTTGAAATGACTCTTGCTAGCCAAACAATAACTATAAACTCTGTCTCTGGAGATTCAACTACTCTTAGTACAATAAACTCTTTAGTAGATTATTTAGTAACAGGCGTAGGTATACCGTCTGAAACATACGTTTCAAGTAATACTGCTGTTGGAGCTGTTTTAGCTGGTGAGATGGAAGTAACTTTAGAAGATAAAAACGGTGGAGTTGTTTCTGTTAAATTACCTGAAAATGTTCAAATAGCTTTTACACCTACTGAAGGTAACACTTCTATACCAGAGTTTAAATTAACTAGACCTGGTATACAATACCTAGCTGTTTGTGAAACAGAACCTGTAGAAAGCGCAATAGATATATTTTGGGAAACATCTACTTCTGGCAAAATATCAGACTTAAATCAAGCGGTATTGAATAATCAAGATCAACCTGCTGGTAGTAATATTTCTTGGAATCCTAGTTTCAATGAAGGATTAAAAGCTTCAAACACTGCTGCTGGAGATAACGGCTTTATATTAGCAGCTCCTTTTACTGTGCAAGATAATTTTGGTCAAACTATACCTGTAACTGCCACTGATACTGTAGAGATTTCAACAATAACAAATGGTTTAGGCGAAAGTGTAAACGGAGCAGGTTTTATTTCTACTACACAGGTTAGAGACTACTTTAGATTAGTTGACACTAGCGGTACAGGAGTTGGACCTTGGCAGATAAAAATTACTTCAAACACTGGAGGAGGTGGTGATGGTGAAGGTGTTTCTTCGCTTGTAAACTATTTTGATAATGTTTATTATTTTTACAATGATAGAGCAGCCGAAAGACAATTTACATTTACTTTTAGAATAGTTATAGATAATCAAGAAAGTTTTGTGACACGAGTAGCTAATCTTAGTAATGTTATTCCGGAGTTTTTTACAATTGAAGCTTTAAACGCAGACACGGCTAATGTCGTATACGGGCCAGGGGCTGGAGTTCCAATGCCATCCCCAGTTCCAGTAAAAACAAACAAAGGTGTAAAAGATATAGCTATAATAAACGTAAACAATGGCGCTGCTAATAAAACAGATCCAAACCCTAACGGTGGACTCGCGCTGTCTAAAAGAGATCTTAAAATAGTAAATCAAAGTTTTGAGAATAACTCTATATGGTCTCAAAATATAGGATCACCTAATGGACCACCAGCAACAATATCGGCACAAGAACTACCTATATTTTCTTTAGAAACTTTTCCTGGATCTAATGGGAACTTAGAATATAAATTAGTAAATAATTTTAGTAGCAACGAAGACGTTAGTTTAATAGGTGCAGGTATTTATTATATAACACTAGCTTTGCAGGACGCTGGTGGTACTGTTTCGTATCAACAAATAGAAGTTGACATGTCAATTAGATTAAACTCTAATAATTTTTGGAATAAAATACAAGAAACAGATGCTTATGGAGCTGCTGCGGAATTTTATCAAGGCTCTCCACCTCAATTTATATTACCAGGCACTGCTCCACCTGTATTTGATGGAAGTATTGGTGGTTGTGGCGCTGCTAGTTTTTGTCAACCACCTGGGCCTAATACTAAATGGTGGAATTACCCTTCTTGTATTTTTCAAATAACAGATCAAGACGTAGGAGCATCTGCTGACTCATATGGATGGTATCTTTACGCTGGTGGTTATTTTGACAACACTGCTGACGCTGATCTTTGCTGCGATACAAATCAATCTAGTGGTATTGCTGGTAGTTTTTCTTTAGTAGATTATTCTCAGGCTGGAACTTCTGGCACTATAACTATCCCAATGAATACACCTATAACAGGTGGAGAACATTTAGTGCAGAAACAAGTTACAGACACAACAGCATTTCCAATAACAGCAGCTCAAATACCTCTTTGGGGATTACCTCCATTTATACATGGTAGAATAAAAGTTACAGATTACGATGGTAATGGTTTATGGACATACGAAGTATTAGAAGGAGATCCAGATAAAGCTTTAACTGGTTGTATGAAGCTTTTTAGAGACGTAAATGGAACCGAAACAACAGCTGGTTATGGTTGGAACACTAATGGCCAAAGCGGTCAAATTCAAATTACACAATCTCAAATGCAAGAAAGAGTTTTAGATGGTAGACCTGGAAGAAGAAGCGCAAGAATAAAATTTACTCAAACCGGTGTAAATTCTTCAGGCAATCCAATTAAACAATTTTATTACGTACCAGTTACATCTTCTCCACTTCCAAATATTGGGCGAGATAACCCACAAAATGGAGGCTTAGCTACTTTGGTAACAAATTGGGATTTTAATACTCAAGGAGATCAAATTATATACACCTACGGCGGTCCTCAAAACTTTCAAACTAGTCCTTGGTTTTTTGTCCCAACTAATGGAACTACTACTACTATGGACCCTATTTTAAAAATATGGTCGATGTATACGTATTCTGGTTGGGTTGGTTCTAAATGGAGATCTGACGGAAACAGCCATAGAAAAAAATGGAGACAATGGTGTCAAAGATGGAGAGATGATCAGCCTTTTCAAAACCCACCAATAACTTTTGATAATGCTGATGTAACAGTTGGAATACAAAGACTATTAGATAATAATAACCCATCTTGCCTAGCTCATGATGAACACGAGGCTCAAGATGATAGACCACTTAATGCAGGTAATTATCAATATAGTATAATATAGTAATTATATTACAAAATAAGTAATAATTAAATATGGCAGGTGCAATAATAGAAGTAAAATATTTTAATACTTTTCTACTGAAAAAGATAAATAACGCAACTCCAACTCCTGTTTGGAATGGATCTTTTGGTATGCCTACTGATTTAGGAGCATCTGGAAATCCACCTTTTCTAGCCACTGGTTATCCAGTTCAGTCAGGTTTAGATCAAGAAAACAGTTGGGTTATTGAAGAATCTAGAATTAGAGGTGGATTTAATAACACTTCTGTTGATTTTGGAGCAAAAGCCTATATAGTAGAAGACGAACCTAAGGGAACTAGAAGATTTAATACTTTAATATATTCTGGCATATTTAACTCTAGAACAGGTATAAACAATACTAATGTTTTTAGCGTTGCTGAAGATATAACTAAAAGTTTAGATCCTGCAAACGGGTCAATACAAAAATTATATGCAGAAGATACTAATTTAAGTATATTCCAAGAATTAAAAGTAAGTAGAGCATTAATAGATAAAGACGCAATATATTCTGCCGAAGGTGGTGGAGCTGTTACAAGTTCTAATTTAGTTATTGGCGCAATACAACCATATTTAGGTAAATACGGTATATCTCAAAACCCTGAAAGTTTTGGCGTATATGCAAATAGAAAATATTTTACAGACAAAAATAACAATGTAGTTCTTAAATTATCAGGAGATGGTATTACAGAAATATCTTCTTATGGAATGAAAGACTTTTTTAGAGATAATTTAGCCTTGTCAGCAAATGTTTCTGTAAGAGGAAAAGTGCTAGGTTCTTATGATATATATGGCAATGAATATGTCGTTTCTATTCAAAACCCTCAATCAAGTCAAAGTCCAGTAGCAAGAATAAATCAAGCTAATACATTAAATTTTGACGAAAAAGCTCAAGGTTGGGTAAGTTTCTTTGACTACGAGCCAGACGAAATGTTTAGTTTAAGAAATAATTTTTATTCTGTAAAAACAATAAACAATCCAAGCAGCTCTGATTATAGAAAAGCTAAACTTTTTAGACACTATAGCAATCAAGTACCTAGAAGTAATTTTTACGGCGTAGACAATAAAAGTTCAATTACTTTTGTATTTAATCCAAATCCAACAAACTCTAAAACTTTTAAAACAATAGGCTACGAAGGTAGTAATGGTTGGCAAGTAGATAGTATTATTTCAGATCAAACAGGACCAGTAATATTAAGAAATTTTGCAGGCAATACTTTTGTTGATAATCAAGATAATTCTAGCTTAATATATAGTTATACAGAAGGAGAGTATGTTTTAACGGAGGCTCAAGGTACAGTTGCTCAAGATGTTACTGCTTCTGTTAATGTTACTTTAGATACAGGTTCTATTACAGGTTTTATTTTTGCAGGTAATTTTATTTTTTCTGATGAAATAACTCAAGGATCTAGAAGAGTGGTTTCTTATAACAATTCTACCGGCGCTTTAGTTTTAACTGAACCAGTTACTTTAACAAGCGGCAATATTATTACGTTTAATGGAGTTGTTGGAGCTAGCCAATATTCAAATGTTTTTGGTTCTAACGTGCCTCCGCCATTAAATAAATACTACAGTGGTTTTGTTTTAAAAGAAAATAAATACGTTGCTAACTTAGTAAACAATACAGGACCTAGTCCAGGTGAAGTTAATTTTGGTAAAAATATTACTGGTATAAAAGGTTTTTATGCTACTGTAAAAATGTCTACCGACTTAACAACTAATCCAGGTGGTGAGAAAACTTTATTTTCTGTCGAAAGTAATTACGACATGAATAACGGATATTAAATTAAATTAAATGAATAATTCCTTAGTAAAACAAGAGTATACATTAGAACAAATAGAGCACATAAAGCGCTTTAGAGAGTTGATAATGGACTTTGAAGATAAATTATTAGATCTACCAGGTTCTTATGGTAATCCTGAAAAACCTGGACAAGATGAAATAGCAAACACAATTAATCCACTTAAGCATACTTTTGCAGATGGATTATATATTAGAGAAATATTTATGCCTAAAGGCCAAATAATCTCTACTGGTATACATAAAAAAGAACATCCTTATTTTGTATTAAAAGGTGATATATCTGTTTTAACAGACAAAGGCATTGAAAGAATAAAAGCACCTTATAATGGAATAACAAAACCAGGAACAAAAAGATTAATATACATGCATGAAGATAGTGTTTGGATAACAGTTCATGCTACAGACAAATCTACTGTTGAAGACGTATTAAACGACGTTGTAGCTAAAGATTTTAATGATCCAGATATTAGTATTGAAAGTATGAAAAAACAACTAAAATTAAACAGCAAATAATATGAGTGTAGTAGTAGCAGGCGGTGTTGCAGCTGCAGGTTCAATTGCCGGTGGTATTATTGGCGGCGGAGCCGCAAGAAGAGCTGCAAAAAGAGCTGAAAGACAAGCTAATAAATTATCAAAAAAATTAGCGCAGCTAGAAGCTAACAGGCAAGAAATAATAAACCCTTACGAAGGAGTTACTAGCTTAAGTGCTATGCTAAGTAATCCATTTGAAAAATTAACAGTTGCTACTAAAGCCACTGAAATGCAAATAGAGCAAACTGACATTGCGCTAGCAAACACCTTAGATACGTTAAGAGCTACAGGCGCGTCAGCTGGTGGTGCTACAGCTTTAGCTCAAGCTGCGCTTCAAAGCAAAAAAGGTATTGCAGCAGATATCGAAAGACAAGAAGCTAATAATAATCAACAAAGATTAGCTGGTGAGCAAAGACTTCAAGCGCAGCAAATGGCAGAAGCTCAAAGAATTCAACAAGCGGATGTTGCAGGTAAACAATTTGTTTTTGGAACAACAGAGAGAAGAGAAATGCAAAAGCTTGATAGAACTTCTAATCAAATAGCAGCATTAAGAGGTCAAGCTGCTCAAGCAAGAAGAGATGAAACAGCAGCAATTACAGGTGCTATAAGCGGTGTGACTAGTGCCGCTACTAGCGCAATAATCGGTCCTACTGGAAATTAAAACATGGAAAATAAAAACATAACATACAATCTTTCAATACAGCAAGCTAACAAGAGTAACGCTCTTGCCTATAACACTGATTACGTTGCAACTAATATAGATACCACTTTTGGTATACTAGACAATGCGTATAAAGATACTGGCAAAGAGTATGCTAAGCTAAAAATGGCGGTGCAAACAGGTAAATGTGTAGATGAATACTGTGATTATGAAAATAAACAAATAGCTAGACTAGAAAACGCTCCAACAGTTTCTGTAAACTTTATACAACAGGTTGTCGACCAACTATCTGTTACAGATGATAATTACTATGACGTAAACAATAATTATGCTTTTATGGTTGCTAATTGTATAATGAAAAATAAACCTGGTTTTTCAAAAACAGAAGGTTATAATGTTTACTTAGAGTTATTAAGAGATGGATCTCAAGAAATAACCTTTGAAGGACCTTTATTTGAAAAGCCTTTAGTAATAAATAGTAACACTTTAAATGCTTTAATTAACTCTGGTAATGATTTAGTAACAGAAACACCTGATATTAATGCAGACATGTTAAAACTTTTAGTAGACAGCGGTGTTTTAGCAGAAGGATCTGCAGATGAAAACGGTCAACTGCTACCACAAGCGGCTATAGCAGATGAATTTATATTAAAAAACACCGACGGTTCTTTTGATTATGAAATTATAGATATAGGCATGGGTAAAGGTAGAAATATACTAAAGTTTGACATAGATAAAATTGTTAGAAAAACAAAGCCTTTTATAAATGCAGAAGTTGCTGGACTAATGCAACAAGAGCAAAGCGTTGTAGCCGCTTGGAACGTTTTTATAGCAAGAGGATCTAGCGAAGAAGAAGATGATCAAATGATGCAAAACGCTAATGCAGGTAGCTTAGCTTGGGATTACAAAAAAGTACTACCTTTATCACAAGAAAACAAAGAATTATTTGAAGAAAATTATACATTATATTTTTCTAAAAATTACTTAAAACAATTTATAACGCAAAAACTACCTACTGTAGAAGCAGATGCAGCTGTGTTTGATTTGGAAGAGGCTAAACAAGCCAAAGCAGATAAATTTTTACAAGACAATAACTTAAGTTAATTTAAATGACAGTACGTGAATATGCTAGATCTTTAACAGATCAAAACTTATCTCAAACAGAAATGTACGATAAAATTCGTGCTTATTCTAACTCTTTAAAGCCTAAAAAAGAAGAAGAAGAAAAGAAAGAAGAAGAAGTAGAAGTAAAGAAAGAAGAAGAAGTAGAAGTAAAGAAAGAAGACTCCAAGACGGCGGACCCGAGCTCGGAGTCAAACGACAATACAGGGTCCGACTTGGAAAATGGATCTTCACCGCAATACGACATACCTGAGCAGTATACAAAAGTAGCTCAACCTGGATCTACTTATAAACCTGGTGATGGGTATGAGTACAAGTATGAAATTGACAAAGAAGGTAAAGGAGAATATTATACTAAAAAAGAAGGTGCTAACGACTGGACAAGAGCTTCAGGCGTTTCTGAAATAGCCGTGGCTAGTGAATTTGGTCACGCTGATTTTGACAAAGAAAAATACTTTGCTCAACGTAATGCTAATAAAAAACAAGTTGAAGAAGTTAAAAAACTAAATGAAGAAATAGCTAATCAACCTAAATTAACTACAGTAAAAGAAACAGATATTGCATATACTAATGTAGCAGACGGTTGGAGAACTAGAGAAGGCAAGAAAGCAAGTAAAGCTTCGGATGTAGTTTTTGATGAAAAAGAAGGTAAAACTGTAAAAGTAAAAAATAAAGCTAAAAGAGCTGCTTTAACTTTAGAGGATTTTGATGGTGATAAAGAACAGTTTGAAAAATATTCTAAGTGGAAAAAACTAGACGATGCCACTAAGACAAATAGAGACATGAAAGGCGGTTACTATACGCCAGGAAGAGAAAAAATAACAAAAGATTGGTCTTATGGAGAAGAAGCTTATAATGATTATTTAAAAGCTTTTAAAGCCACTAAACCTGAAGGAATGAGCTGGAAAGAGTGGAGTGGCAGTTCAAAATATTTAGGATATAACATAGTAGACGGTAAAAAAGTACCAAGTAAAAAACAAAAACTCAAAGAAGATTTTTTTAAAAAATATCCAAATCTTCAAATGGTCTACACTCAAAAAAGTGGAAAGACTGTTGTTCCAAAAGGTACGCCTTCTAAAGAAGAGTGGACTAAGCTAGAAGAGCAGAGAAAAAAATACGAAGCATCTTTAGATGAAGGTAAATTTACTATAGCAGAAGAAAGTGACTTTAGTAAGTTTTTTACTGGAGAAGATAGAATACAACTAGTAAAAGCAACAGAGCTTGTTCCAACTGCAGAAGCTGTTAATGATTTTAATACAAAATATATACTTCCAGATGAAAACGGTAATAGTTCTGACGGTATAAATTTTGCTCAATTAACAGCAGACGCTGAGTCTAAGTGGATAGAAAAAAATGGACAAAAGGCTTGGGATAATTTAGGAGGTTTAGAAAAAGAAAACATAAGAAGTGCTCCTTTAAAAGAAAAATTAGACGCGGCTATACAAGAAGCTGTTTCTGCTGATCCTCAAATACAAAAAATAGAGCTTCAAACTAGAGAAAAATTAGCCCCATTAGTTGCTGCAAAACAGCAAGAGCTTCTTAAAAAACACGATGTAAACACACCAGAAGGTAATAATGCTTTTAATAAAGAGCTAGAAGATTATTTTAAAGAAATTTATATAAAAGAAATAAAGTCTAATGAAGACTACGGTAATAGAGTAAAAGAAATAGGTGCTGTAGGTAATAAAGCTTTTCAAGTAGCCGATAATTCTTTTGATAGAGCTAATAGTTGGTTGAATACTTTAGACAAGCGTTCTAACTTTTTTAATGGAATGCCAGGTTTAGATTGGGCTGCTGAAACTAGCTCAGATTTAATAGAGGGTTTCGCTAAAGGGTCTAAAGGTATAGGTAGTGGTTTTGATAAAGCTATGGCTAGTTATGATACTCAAAGAGCTAAATTAGCCAGAGACAATATAAAAGCTTTACAAAAAGCAAAAGCTGAAGGTAAAATTAAAGAAGGTCAATTATTTTCTCATTATGGTAAAAAAATAACTTATGAGGAAAAAATTAAAAAACTAGAACAAGAAGAAAAAAGCTGGACAGAAGCTTTAGAGCAAAACCTTGATGAAATAAAATTAAATGATCTTGAGAATTTAAAATACAAAACAGCTGATTTAAGTGATGGTGATATAACATGGAGTGATATTGTGTTAACAACTTCTGAAGCTTTACCTCAAATAGGCTTGGCTACGGCTGGAACTATTGCATCTGTGGTTGCACCCCCATTGGCTCCAGTATTAGGAGCTTTAGGAACTGTTACCATGGGTATTACTATGTACGGAGACGCTTATATAGATGCTGCTGAGACAGGTGCTCAAGTGGATTACGATGCTGAAAACGGATCTGGTGCTTGGGACAATTTAACAGAGCGCGAGCAAAGAGATTACTTGGTTGATGGCTTGAAAGACGGTAGATACCACAAAATGGGTGAAGCAGCTGTGGTTTCAGGTGTTCAAACTTTTATGGAAAAAATTGGTGCGGGTAAAGTATTAGCCAAAACACAAAAAGCCTTAGGAGTAGGTAAAACCGGTCTTGCTTCTATAATAGCTGGAGACTTAAAACAAGCTGTAAAAGGTGTTACCGCAGGAGCTTTAGCTAAAGCTGAGGCTGCGGGCACAGAGTTTATCACTGAGTGGGGACAAGAAATAGTAGGTGGTTTAGGAAAAGCAGCTATGGTTGATGGCGGTGGTGGTCCTTATAGATATGTAGACGGTAAAGCTGCGCTAGAAGCCGGTAAAGCTGGAGGTATTGTAGGTTTTATGTTACCTTTTTCTGGAAGTGTAGCAAAACAATCAACTGTAGAAATAAGAGCATTGTCTAGAAAGGTAGCTATTAATTTTGCACCTAGCAGTGAATTTGGGACAGCAGCTCAAATAAATGCAAACTTTTTTAATAATGCTCAAAAAGAGTTAGATAAAAGACTTGCAAGAGGTAAAAATCCAGACGGAACAGAATATACTAAAGAGCAACACCAAGAAGATTCTATAAATATAGCTAATATTAAAAACGCTAGTGATAAAATACCTAAAGGTATGGATCAACAGACAAGAGAAAAAATGCTTGATCTGATGATTAAAAGAGATAATCTTACTAGAAAAATAGCTGACATTGGTGATAAAGATCTATCTGTAGAGGAAGAGTCAGAGCTCAATGAAACAAAAGAGCAGCTGCGAGAAATAATGAAGCAAGAAGCTTTATTTAAAACCTCTGGTAACGTTAGAACTGCTATAAAAAAATCAAGTAGAGGTAATATAGAGTTTCAAGATTTTAGTAATGCTCAAGAAATGAATGAGTATGCTAAAGAACAAAAAATAAAAGGTTGGCAGGAAAAAAACTCAGCTAACCACGGAGTTGTTCTTTTTGATAAAAAAACTGGTAAAGAAATAATACTTGTTAATAATGAGTTATCTTTAGAAGATAGTAACGTAAACGTTGGCGCTCACGAATTTTTACACACTGTGCTTAGAAACACCGTGCAAAACAGCAAGGGTACGGCTGTTGCTTTAGGTAAAAGCCTGCAGTCTTATTTAGAAGGTATTGACTCTTCACAAGTAGACGCTAACTCTGCCTATGGAAAAAGATTAGCTGCGTACAAAGACGATGCCGCAAATATAAAAGGAGAAGAAGCAATAACTTTATTTAGTGATGCTATAGTTAATGGCGATATAAAGTTTAATGAAAATATATTTACTAAAATAGGTGATGCTTTTAGAAGAACACTTCAAGCTGCTGGTATTAAAAATATTAGATTTGATACTGGTAGAGATGTTTACAATTTTGTAAAAGACTACAATAAAAGTATCGAAAAAGGTAAAGGCTTGAGTAAGGCTCAAGAAGCTTTATTAGAAGGAAGAGCAGAAGGTGATCTTGTTAAAAGAGAATATAGAACAAAAGATTCTACCGCTGATGCTAAAGTGTCTAGAAAACTTACACCTGAGCAAGATCAACAAGCACAGACTAAAGTAAAAGAAATACAAGAGTTACAAAAAGAAGGTGAAGCATTAGCTAAAAAGTTTGATAAGCCTTTTGTAAAAAGTGCTAAACAGCAAAGATTAGAAGCTGAGCTAGCTACTGATATAAAACCTACAGTTGATAGTTTTGTAGAAAGCAGAACTAAAGCGTTATATGATCCTATACCCGCAGACGCTAAAAAAGGTGTTACAAGACAAGAGTTTGTTCAGTCTATGAAGTCTGATATAGCTACAATGATTAATAACGAGTTTAAAGCTAAACAACCTTTAGAAAAGTTTATTACAAGTAGAGGTTTTGTAAGAGCTAATAGCTTAGCACAAAGATTAGGTATTAAATCTGTAGAGCAGGGTATTGATCAAGGTATAGATGCAGCTTCAAATATTACAACTACAACAGATAGTGATACTGATTCTGATGTAAAAACAGAAACTGAAACTAGAACAGCTCAATCACCAAGAGCTACTACTAAGTTTACACCAGATTTTCTTGGTAAGCTAGGAGTTAAAACAGAAGGCAAAACAGAGGCAGAAGTAAACGAAGAGGTTCAAAAGCAGTTTGACGAGGCAATAGCTAAAGACTTAGCTGCTATGGGACCGGTTACAACATTTGGTCAAACTAAAAACATAGGACCTGCAATAGCCGCTTTAATGGAAAAAGCAACTGGTATGCCTGCTAAAGTTTTTACAGATAAAACTAAAAACATAGCAAAAAAAGATGCTACTTCTGGAGCTTTAACTGCTATCAAACAGTATTTAGACGCTAATGCTCAAAGAGATTTTAATAATCTTCCAGATGCATTTGCTCCAAATAGTGGAAAAGCCACGTTTATACCTGACAACGTAAAAAAAGCTTTATATAAGAAAAACGATAAAGGTAAATTTGTTTTAGACAAAAGCAAAACTCTTAATGATTACAAAGCTTTATTAGGTGACATGGAAAAACCTGTGTATAGAGCTAGTGAAGCTCAAACAATAAAAGGTTTAATAGCACTGTCACTTAGAAATAGAGTATTTGAACAAGCTGTACCTGATGCTGTTGAGCGATCTGCAACAGGCGTTAAGTTTAGTAAGCTAGCTGGTCAAGATTTTGATTACGAAAAAGCATTAAAAACTAAAGTAAAAGTTGATAGCAAAGAAGGTAAACAACAGCTAGAGGGCATTGCAAGCGCTAAAACCAAACAAGCTGTTAATAAACTTTTAAATTTACCTAATCTTACAATTACAGCAGAAAATAGAGCTGCACTACAAGCAGAGCTTTTAGAAATAATTGAAAGTGATCCTAATTTTGATTTAGACGTATTTGAAGCAGGAGTTTTACAAAATTCAGGCGCAATAAGAACTAGGCTTAAAAATGGTAATGTTGTTTACGAATTAACAAACGGAAAAACAATACCAGGTGTTTACACAAGCACTAGTAGTAAAACAGGTAAAAAGAATTTTAAACCACCAACTCCCGCTCAAATTGAAAAAAAGTTTGGACCTGGTGTTACATTAGTAGCAGATAGAAATAGACTTTATTACGGGCAAAAAGATCCAGCTTATATAGCGGCAAAAGAAGCTGCTAATGCTAATACACAAAAAAGCAAAATAAAAGCTAAAAGAGTTAGAGCTAAAAACGCTAGAACCAAAGAAGCGGCGAAACAAGCTAAAGATAATTTAAATGTTTTAGAATCAGTTGCTTTAAAACTAGAAGCAATGGTTGAAGCTAATCCAGTTTCTATTAAGTTTGCGAGCATGATTATAGAAGGATCTTATCAAGCAACAACTGGTCTTACTAAAATAGCGGGTCAAATAAATTCGGCATCAGTTGATCCTCAATTTGCTAGTGAAGGTAAATCTAATCAAATAGGTGGAAAAGAAAAATATAGAGAAGAACATAGTCCACCAGCTTCTGTCGTAGGTGGTAGCTTGATTTGGGCTATTAAAAACGGACAAGTTAAAGAAGTTATGAAAGGCGTTAGAGCTAATTACTTTCAGACTCTCTTATCAAAAGCTGACGATGTTAAATTAGATCGTGCAGGCTTAAGTTCTACATTACCACCAGGAGTTAGTATTATGACACCAAACGCTGGTATAAGAAGATTTGCAGCAGTTCAAGATTTTATAGAGGGACCTGGCATAAATCTTAATACTATTAAAGATTTTAATGGTAAAACTTTTGCTGAAATAATGAATGTAGGTGTTGAAACCAGAGAAAGCAAAAGAAATCCTAATATAGTATATGCTCAAAATTCTTTAATAAGCGAGCAAATAAAAGGCGACTTAGAAGTTGACGTTACTATGGATAAAGCTGCTATTAAAAAGTTTGATCCACATGGTATGATAGAGGTAGTTTCTAATAGACTGTTTGGCGAAGCTAATTACTTTAAGCTGAACGACACTCAAAAAGCAGAAGTGCAAAAAGAAATGATTACTCATAACATAGCTAAGCTTACGCAAGCTAGAATAAAAGCTTATGAGCCAATTGCTTCTTTAGAATTAAAAGCTAGTAAAAGAAACACTAAAACATACGGTGGTAAAGTAAATCCTGAAATGACTATAGCTGAACAGCTTACTATTTTAGGCACTTATGATCAAGCGGCTAGAAAAGCTAGATCATTAGATACACCTAAAAAAGGTATTAGCGTATTTGATTTTGATGATACGCTTGCTAAAACCAAAGAAAAAGTTATAGTAAATAAACTAGACGGAACTAGTACAGAGATATCAGCAGCTCAGTTCGCAGCTCAAGCCCTACAACTTGAATCAGAAGGCGCTACATTTGATTTTAGTAATTTTGAAAACGTTTCAAAAGGTACCGCTAAAGGACCACTAGCTGATCTAGCTTTACGACGTCAAGACAAATTTGGTAGCAAAGATATATTTGTTTTAACAGCAAGACCACAAGCTTCAGCTCAAGCTATAAAAACATTTTTAGATGGTATTGGTTTAAACTTACCTATAGAAAATATAACAGGCTTAGCTGATGGATCACCAGCTGCTAAGGGTAATTGGGTTGCTGGTAAAGCTGCTCAAGGCTATAATGATTTTTATTTTGCGGATGACGCTTATAAAAATGTAGAAGCAGTGCAAGAAGTTTTAAGTCAAGTTGATGTAGATTCAGAGGTTCAAATAGCTAAGTTTAGCAAAAGAAAAGTATTTGATCAAATATTTAACGATATAATAGAAAGCTCTACAGGTATTGAAACATACAAAGAGTACTCAAAGGCTAAAGCTCAAACAGTGGGTAGAAAGAAAGGTAGATTTAATTTCTTTACTACACCGTCTGCTGAAGACTTTTTAGGTTTACTTTACAAGACATTAGGTAAAGGTAAAAAAGGTGATGCTCAATTAGATTTTTATAGAAAGAATTTAATAGATACTTATAACAGGGCTGAAATGGCAGTAACAAAAGCTAAAATACAAGCTGCTAATGATTTTAAAGCTTTAAAAAGAAACTTAAAAACATTACCTAAAAGTTTAAGTAAAGAAGTTGGTTATGGTGGATTTACTTTTTCGCAAGCAATTAGAGTTGCAGCGTGGAGTAGACAAGGTTTAACTATTCCTGGACTTTCTAAAACAGATTCAAAAGCTTTAAACGCTATTATAGACAACGATGCTGAGCTTAATACGTTTGTAGATGAGCTTTTAAAAATACAAAAAGGCAAACCATATCCTGCACCCGGTAAAGATTGGGTAGGTGGTAATATAACTTCGGATATTTTAAATGATATAAACAAAGTTAATAGAAAAGAGTATTTACAAGAGTGGCAAGAAAATGTAGACATTATATTTTCTGAAAAGAACATGAACAAGCTAGAAGCCGCGTACGGTCCTAAGTACGTAGAAGCATTGCGTGATACACTTAGGCGTATGAAATCAGGTTCTAATAGACCTCTAGGCGGTTCTAGAGTTGTTAATCAGCTGCTAGATTGGCTTAATAATTCTGTTGGTGCTATTATGTTCCTTAACACTAGATCAGCCGTCTTACAGACTCTTTCAGCAGTCAACTTTATAGGTGTTGGAAACAATAATTTGTTAAATTCAGCTAAAGCTTTTTTAAATCAAAAGCAATATTGGAAAGATTTTCAAACATTAATGAACTCTCCTTATTTAGTTGAAAGACGTAATGGCTTGAGAATAAATGTAAGTGAATCTGAAATAGCAGACGCTGTCGCGGATAGTTCTAATAAAGCTAAATCAGTTTTAGGTTTATTACTTAATAAGGGTTTTGTTCTTACAAGATTTGCTGATAGTTTTGCTATAGCGACTGGTGGCGCTGCTTTTTATAGAAATCAATTAGACATGTATCTTGCACAAGGTATGGATCAAAAACTTGCAGAGGAGAAAGCTTTTGAAGATTTTTACCAAATAGCAGAGGTAAATCAGCAGTCAAGTAATCCTAGTAAAATATCACAACAACAAGCTAGTGGTGCTGGTCGAGTTGTTTTGGCTTTTGCTAATACACCAATGCAATATGCTCGTATTATAAAAAGATCTACACAAGATTTAATAAACGGCAGAGGTGATTGGAAAAAACACATAGGTACAATTGCTTTTTATGGTGTAGCTCAAAACCTTATATTTAACGCGTTGCAAAATGCTTTGTTTGCTGAAGCGTTTGGTGAAGATGAAGAAGATGAAAAGAAAGAGGATAAAGCAGGTAGAATAGCTAACGGTATGGCTGATTCACTACTATCAGGATTAGGTATACAAGGTAAAGCTGCATTAGCACTTAAAAATTCTTTAATAACATTAGCTAGAGAAAATAACAAAAAGTCACCTAAGTTTGTTAAAGCTGTTTATGATTTGTTTGATTTTTCACCACCACTAGATTCTAAGTTTAGAAAATTAAGAACTGCAGCAAATACGTTTACTTGGGATAGAGAGTTGATGAAAGAAAAAGGTTTTAGTTTAGATAATCCTGCTTATTTAGCTGGTGCTCAAGTTGTGTCTGGTTTAACTAATATACCTCTAGATAGAGCTATTCAAAAATTAAATAATATTAGGGCTATAATGAGTGAGCGATCTGAAAAGTGGCAAAAAGTTGCTTTAGCCTTAGGTTGGTCAACATGGGACGTTGGTCTTGGTTATTACGGAGGATTTGATCCTGTAAAACCTTTAACACCTGAGCAGCAATATGATCTAGATGTTTCTAATATGAAAAAAGAAACAACTGCAGCGCAACAAAAACAAATGTTGTTAAATTTAGGTTTAACAAGAGCTGAAATTAAAAAACTTCGTTACGAAGAAGATAGAGTTAAAAAAATAATCGCATTACAAAAAAAGAAAAAAGATGAGTAGTCCTTTATATGGTAAAATAAGTTCAGCTTGTAAAGCTGCAGCAAAAAGAAAATTTAAAGTTTGGCCTAGCGCTTACGCTTCAGGCTGGGGTGTACGATGCACTAAAGCTGGTGGTCCAAGTAAGTTTGGCGGAGGTAAAAAGAAATAATGGCAAAAGCATATCGTGGTGTTTTAAAAGCTCGTATTAATAAATTATACGGAGGCGATGTAACGTGTGCTAAAGTTAAAAAACTAAAAGCTAGAAAAGAAGCTACTGGCCGTGATAAGCAATTAGCTAACTGGTTTATAAACATGCAAGACTGTAATGGCAAAAGAAAAAAGACCTGAGTGGAAAGACTCTGATGCACCAGATGCTAAAGGTAAGTTTAAAGATCTTAGCTGTGAAGCTTTAGCTGATTGGCTTATCAAAAGTAGAAAAGGTAATAAAAAGAAAATTGTTGGTAGTTTAAACCAGCAAATAGTGTTTAACCGCAAGAAAAATCCTAGCTACGCTAAAAAAATGAAGTGTGCTAGAAATAAAGCTATGCGTAAATTAGATAAGAAATAATGGCATACGAACAAGGAACTCCTTTCCAGCATTGTGCTGCAACTGTAATGCACTCAAAGCCTTGGAATAAAATGCGAAATAGAACAGCTGCTGTAGCAGGTAGAGGTGGCGGTAATAAAGAAGGTTTAGCTAATGCTAAAAAAATGCGTAATGCTCCATTGGCAAAAAAAGAAACTTTAAAAGATGTAGCTGGTCAATTAAGAAAAGCTTCTAAAATGCACTTAGGTCAAGCTAAAGTTGTTGAAAGGCATATAGAAGAAATGAAAAATACACCGCTTAAAAAACAAAAAGGTGGTGGTACGACTAAAACTTGTTTACCTGCAGCTAAAATACGCAGCATGAGTAAAGAAGAAAGACAGAAGCTAGTTAGTTCTAAAAAATCTGCTGGCGCAAAAGGTAAATATAAAAGATCGTCTAAAACAAATGTTAAAGGTGCTCGTAAAAAAGGAGCTACACTACGCGATTGGTTTGAAAAAGAAGACTGGCGAAGAGTTGATGATCCGTCTAAAAAATGTGGAGAATAATGAGTATATCAGATATCAAGCTTTATGCTATGAACGTAGGCACCCTAAGTGTTACAACTTTTACTCACATTGAAGACGGTTTAAAAATACTTTTGCTAGTAGTAACTATAGGATACACTGTATCTAAATGGAAAAATGTAAAAAATAATGAGAACAATAAATGAAATAATTATTCATTGTTCTGCTACAAAAGAAGGTAATAAAATATCTGCCGCTACAATTGATAAGTGGCATAAAGATAGAGGTTGGAGGTGCATAGGTTATCACTATGTAGTTAGAATAGATGGATCTATCGAATACGGAAGACCTGTGCAAGACATAGGTGCGCATGTAAAAGGAAGAAATAAACACAGTATAGGCGTTTGTTATATTGGCGGTTTAGATGCTGATATGGAGCCAAAAGATACTAGAACACGAGATCAAAAAGAAAGTCTCTTATACTTACTTAAAACATTAAAGAGACTACATCCTGACGCAACAATACACGGACACAGAGAGTTTGCTAACAAAGCCTGTCCTTGTTTTGATGCAAATAAAGAATATTGTAACATATGAAATCACCTAATCAAATAAAAGAAAAAGCTTACGAAAAGCAAAATAAAGCTATGCGCGCAGAGCATAAGAGAGATACAGGTAAAACGTTAGGTAAAAGACTCACAAAAGGAACTAACAAGCGAAGAGTGTCATTTGCTTGTAGGTTTGCTGGTATGGCTGGAGCAATGAAAGATGCTAAAGGCGAACCAACTAAAAAAGCAATGGCACTAAAAAAGTGGGGTTTCGGTAGTGTAGAAGCTGCTCGAAACTTTTGTCAAAAAAATAAATCAAAAAAATCATGAGTTCACCATTTCAAAAAATTTTTAGCAGTAAATCCCCGCTGCCCAAAGAAAAAGATCCTAGAGAAAAAGTAAAAGATACTATAAGAGTTTCTAATAAATACAAGCCTGGAGATTATGTAGAAGAGTTTGAGTTAGAAAAAGAAGTTAAAAAACAAACTGGAAAATATCCACAGCTTAGTGCTCAAGATTATTCTACAGTAAAAAAAGATAAAAAAGGTAACTATATAACAAAATTATAAAATGAAAAGTAATTCACCATTTAGACAAGACAAGTGCGCAACGGCTTGGGCAGCTTGGGAAAAACCATATTTAAAAAAGCCAGGCGGAAAAAAAGAAGCTGCAAGAGAAAAAGGAGAATTTTATTGTGACAATGGTAAAATTAAAATGAGACCTTTAGATGACGGAGATATGCCAATGTCAGATGCAGCTATAAAAGCAATGAAAGAAAAAAAGAATAAACCAGAGTTTGGTAAAAAAGAAAAATCAATAGTAGAACAATAAAATTATGGGAAAATTTTTAGTAAAAATAGGTTTAGCACTACAGTTGTGGTGGAAGAAGTTAATGTGTAAATGGAACTGGCTAGTTTCAAAACTAATAGTAAACGTTGACGAGTGTCCAATAGCGCAATGTACTTGTAAAAAATAAGGAACAAAGATAACTGGGCGTACCATACCCAAAAGTTCCTGTAACCGAAGGGGATCTCAAACGAGGTCCCCTTTATTATTATCCGTCACAGGCAATACAATCTTCACTCATAGCTTGTTGTGCTATATCACCACGTAGTACTGATTCAGTTCTAGTATAGTACAGGGTTTTAATACCTTTTTTCCACGCTGACATATGCACTTGGTTAATCCATTTTGGCGTAGCCAAGCTAGGAAACGCTAGGTTCAAACTAACAGACTGATCTATGTACTGTTGTCTTATACCAGCTTGATTTACTAGCTCTAGTTGGTTTATCTCTTTAAACGTTTTAAAAACATCTTTAGCCTGTACGTCGTGAGATCCAACCACAATATCGTCAAGCTCAGATAAACCTTGAACACTACCACCATCCGCCATAATTTTGCTCCAAGTTTCATTTGTATTTATTTTAAGTTTACGTAATAGTTTTAACAGTGTAGGATTTTTTCTTATAAACGTTCCTTTGGCACTTTGCTCGGTAAAAACATTTGCAGCCCACGGCTCAATGCCCGGCGACACATTGCCACTAAGCTTGCTGTTGCTAACAGTAGGTGCAATAGCACGTAGATGAGTATTGCGCATACCAGTTCCAGCACACCACAAAGGTTCGCCATAAGTTTCTGCAAGCGCCATGCTAGCCCTTTCACTTTCAATTTTAATCTGACTAAAAATTTTCCTAGTTTCAAACTGCGCAAGTAAACCCTCGAACGGTATACTTTTTTCTTGTAAGTAGGTGTGCCAACCAAGTACTCCCAACCCCAAGGCTCTGCCTTTCGTAGCCGATCTAACCGCGTTCTCGAAGCCTCGTAAGCCTTTAGCTCTTTGTATAAACTCTTCCATGACTCCATCCAAGAACCATATCGCATCATAAATAAGGTTTGTACCTTTCCACTCTTCATATTTAGCTAGATTTAATGATGACAAACAACAAACAAAGCTGTGGTTTTCATCTGTGTGTAATGTAATTTCAGAACATATGTTAGTCATATGGACTTTCAGTCCGTTGTCTTTATATGATCTGGGGTTATTTTTATTTGTATTCCCTTTAAATAATATATAAGGTTCGCCAGTAGCTTTTCGCTTTTGAAGTAATTTACCCCAACGTTTTCTAGCTTCTCTATCTCCTTGCTCAATTCGTCGCATAAACTTATCACCGACAACAGCGCACTGATGCAAGTTAAGCGATTGACGATTGACGTCTCCTTTAGGTTCACGTATTTCGAGCCACTCATCGAAATCGGGGTGATCAATGTTGATATTAACTGATGCAGCTCCTCGTCTGACAGATCCTTGATTAGTGGCAAGTATTGTTGAATCGTATATTTTACAAAACGGCACAACGCCATCACTTGTTCCATTGCCTGTAATTTTAGCGCCAGCGGGTCTAATCATATTAATACCAATGCCAACTCCACCGCCGTGCTTAGCGAGTAGCATCATCTCTAAATTTTTATGTCCTATGTCCTGTATCGAGTCTGCAACATCAATGCCAAAGCAAGATATAGGTAAACCGCGATCAGTCCCTGTATTTGATAACACAGGACTAGCCAGACACAACCAACCATTCCAAATATAATCAAAGAACGTTCCGGCCATTTCAGGTTTGTAAAGTCTACGCGCAACTGTTTTAGCAACTCGCATGTACGCGTCACGAGGCGTTTCATCTTGTAATAAGTAACCGCCTGATATAGTTTTTTTATATACGTCTGTATCACCCCACTTAGGGTAATCTTCTCCTTTTTTCCATTCATTGTTCCACATTTATACTCCGTTTATTAAGTGTATGATCCATGCTATTAAACCGTTAATGTTTAAAGCAACTAAGTTCCATTGTTTGCGTGATGACGTCTGTATTATCACGCATATAAATCCTATAATAAAAAATATAGGTTCAATAGTCCATTGTCCAGCTATTACAAAGCCAGCACCCATATAACCTATACGAGATGCTACTTTTTGATATGACGTGAGTTTGTTAGTATACCTAAGCGTTTTCAGCAGCCGGTATCTCCACCTTCTTTTCCTGTCCATCTTTTAATTTGGTTTTAAGTTCTTCAATAGCTTTGTCGTAACCAGGCAAAAGCTTTACTGTTTCTAGTGTACCAACAGCTAGATCTTTTAAGTAAGCATTTTCGTCTAGTAGTTGCTTAATTATGTTGATTGTTGCTTGTACTTTTTTCTCTAGCAGATCTGCTCTGCTTTGTTTACTACCTTTCATATAAGTCTTGTTCTATTTCTTTACGTGTAAGTATAACATCAAATCCATTACCAAATGTCTTCAAAGTCCTCTCCTTCATTAGCCTTGCTATAGTCTGTCGGCCGTATAGCGAAAAAATCAGTATGAGTGACCCCGCCGGTAAGATGATAGAACCAATCAAGATTAGCTGCTGCCGTCTTGTCATACGTGAAATGTTCTGCAAAGTCTTTGTAACCAAGCTCCACAAGTTTTTCATTTGCTCTCTTTTTTATAAAATGTGTAAGATCATTAGCTGATATGCCTTCGATATCACCCATCTCAAACATCTTGTTAATATATTTAGTTTCTAAGTCTACCATGGTTTCTGCAGCTTTTACTATATCTTCTTGACATAAATTTAATAATTGATTGTTTTCACTGCACATATCGCGGAAAAGCTTACAACCCATTTTGCTGTGCAAACTTTCGTCTCGCACTGACCATTTCATTTGCTGACCAATACCTTTCAGTAAATTTCTTAACTGAAAAGAATAAAGTACAGCAAAAGCAGAATACAAGCTAACGCCTTCCGCAAAAGCACTAAACACAGCAAGAGACTTGCCAATACCCACAGCATTGGATCCGTTGTACGCAACCAGGTTATCAAACCTTTCAGCCGTTGCGGGCTCGTGTAAAAATGCTTCATAATCTTCAAGTCCTAATGTTTCGTTTAAATAACTATAAGCCACCGCGTGTATTGTTTCTTGCGAACCAAACATCATAGCCATTTGCTGTATTTCATGTTTTGGAAACCAGCTTACTACTTTTTGGGTCCAGTAATCAGAAACCGCGCACTCCGTCTGCGCGAAGCCCAGTAGTATATTACCGACCAAGTTCTTTTCTTTATCATTTAATTTTTCGTTCCAATCTTTAACATCACCACTCATTGGTATTTCAGTATGTAACCAAAATGCTTGAGCTTGTTTTAACCAACCTTCCGTGTAATACTCTGGATACTCAAAAGGTTTATATGCTATACGTTCGTCAAATAATCCCATTACTTATATATTTCTAATGCTATGTCTATAAAAGGTACGTATGCTACGTGAGTTACTTGCGAATCTTCATCGTATGATCTTATTCCAAACAATACGCCTGGATATGTACCGACTGATAAACTCCAGCCTTTATTCTGCTTTGATGCCATATTTGTTTTGTATTTCTATTAGTTCTTTATATTTTATTTTACCTCGCACTTCCCAGCTCCAACGCCACCATTTATCTATTTGACGCTCAGCATACTTTTGCCTTGCTATCCTTTTCGCCTGGAAAGAATTAGCTTTATTGTCTCGTCGCATTCTTTTTGATTTTGTGGTTTATACAGTGTTACATTAGGAAACTGTGTCATAACTAGTCTTTTAAATAACTTCCAACGCATTGGAAATGATTCGTTAGCTCTACCTTTTGTTTCAATTATAAAGTCATCACCAATAAAATCAGGTGTGTACTTAATAGGTAGTATACGTTTGCAGCCTCTGTTTTTGTAATCACCTTTGCCGTTAGTGCATCTTTCGTATACTTCATTTTCAAAATGAAAGCCAGCCAGTAAAACAAAGGTTTCACCTTCATATTTAGACTTGATCTTTGCATTTTTTAATGCCATATACATATAACGCTCAAGACCAGAAGCAAAATTAATACCGTCATACGATACTTTCTTTGACTGTACTGGTCCGCGTTTACGTCTACGTTTATAAGGTCGTTTCATCATGTACTTCTATATCAAAACGTTTTATCATAGCCTCTTCGATCTCATCAGTTAAACATCGTTTAGCAGCTTCAATGTAAAGCAACGCATCCATTAATTCTTCTTGTACATCAATTAAGAAACGATTAAGATCTTTTTCCTGACCTTCAATCTCTTGCATCATTGTGGCTCCGTACTTTTTTTGACCGATCAAACTTCGTTCGTCCATTTTCTTAAGCACAGACTGTACTATTGCATCTTTAGTTCTAATTTTCATATGTACCAGTTTTAACAAATGTTCCGTTGTGCATAACGCCTGTTCGATTAGCTATTTCAGTATAAGCTGCATCGATACAATCTTCAACAGCAAAACCTTCAAGCTCTGCTAAGTTTGTAAGTACAACAATCATATCGCCAATAGCATCTTGTATTTCAGGTTTATCTTTGTTAAGCAATGCTGCAGCTAACTCACCAGCTTCTTCTTGTAATTTAACATACTGCGTGTGCGAATTACCTTGATCATAAATACCTCTGTCTTTGGCCCACATACGTATAAGCTCGAAACGATTTGGTATTTTATCTACACTAGTATTATACTTAGGCTTTGGCGTGTGCTTTGTATCTAAAAATGCTTCATAAAAAGCTTTATTGTATACATAACATCTGTTGTGATTATACATTGACTCTTTCACATTAGCCATTATCCATGAGATCGTTCGTTTGTTAATTTCAAACTGGCCATGATCTGTTTGCCAAGTAAGACCTATGTTGTCCTCTAATCGTCCTTTTAATTTATTGACGGGTACAGGAAACGTTGAGGTTTGCTCTGTTGCGTTTATCTTCATATTTTTAAATAAGTGTTTATATAGTTTTCTATCGACCTTATAGCCATAAGACTTTTGAAGTTCTATTTCACGGTCTGATATATAATCTATATCTTCTGACTGTTCAAGAACTTCATACTCATTCTCCTTGTAACCTTGCACAAGGGTAACCCTGTTATTAAGATCACGTGTAACGCCGATCTTTTTACCAGGTATGTGGTACAAATAATACATAAGTTATAATTTATCGTTATATAAATGCATGTTGTGTGCGTGATGGTAATACCAACCAATTTCTAAATTAAGACGTCTGGCGATCATTTTTTGCAATGATGAGAATTGATACTGGTCATTACAGAAACCATACCAGATGTCATTAGAACGCATATAGACAGACATACATAATTGTTTGCCTATGATCGTAAACTGAACTGCATAAGTACAAGGCGTATCTGTCTTGTATTTATCATATTCCTTACCGTCGTATATACTAATTGCTGCGTGACGTGTATTAGGATTTGATTTAAGCTTTGCACAAACGTAGTCTATTTGAGCTTTACGTTTCCATTGATAACCGTAGTTGCTATTAACTTTACGATCACTGTCAGCCATACGTTCCCATATTGGCGGTATTTTACCATACAACTCACCAAGCTTGTCAATGCTAGGATCACCAGACAAATACCACCGCCATTCAGCTTCAGCATACTCTAAGCTCCAATTACGTTCTACGTTTTTGATATGATTATCTTGAGGATTTATTATATAAAAGCCACAGTTAAATATGGCCTGCGTGCCATCAAACTCTATACCGTTTATAATAACTTCGTCAAGCAAAGCTTCATATGCTTCATCTGCGTTGTGAAATGTGTTTTTCATAATAGTATTTATAATATTCGTAAATCTTCTCCCATATTAAACCTTTAATATAATGACTAGGATCTTCATGTGTTACGCCATTGTTTGTTATAACAACAGACCAACGTGTCTCGCTGATAGCTTTTGGTGCAATGTATATCTTATTATTTATACACCAAGCGTAAGCTTTAGTCTCAACTGATGTTGGATTATATGTACCCATGTTTATCTTTTTACTCCATGCCATTTATTCCCACGGCATTGGATCATCATTAATATTTATCTGTTCGTGTGGTATAAAGCAACCAGACTTAGGCTCCCACTTAAAATGTGCTTCAGCTCCATTTTCACCGAGGTTTTGAAACTTTACTTTAAGCACCTTAGCTTTGACTGTTTTTTCTTCATAATCCCTATGCACCAATAAGCCATGATAACTAGCGTCATACCATTCACCACCGCCTTTGATATTATACATGTTAGGTTCTTCAATTTTGCCATCTTTGTCTTTATACATTTTAGTTGGATGCGCTACAACAAAAACTAAAACGTCAAACTTTTTAGCAAACATTTCAATTTTAGTTAAGTACTCCATTGTGTACCTGTTAACGTCTTCTGTTTTACAATCAACATCACGTACTTTATTAAATGGATCAATAACTAAACATTTAATACCTTTACGTTTAACTAGCTCAGCGCCTTTACGCAGTACAGACTCTAATGTGTATCGCTCCATGTCGATGTGAAAGAAGTTTGTATTACAATGATCTGCTACTTGATTCCACTTTTCACCGTGTATATCTGCAGACGTAGGCATGCCTTGCCATATCTTACGCATTAGCTTGTGCGCATGAAGGTAAGTCGGCATATTTTCAGGACTAGCAAACGCCGTTTTCCAGCCATAGTTTTTGTTATAGCCAACAACCATTTGGTCGACAAAATCTGACTTCCCGCTAGACGGAATACCAGTGACAGTAATAAACTGACCAGTATAAGTCGAAAAGATATCATCAAAATTTTGCAAGCCAACTTGATATCCAGGTTTAAACCCGTTACGAACAAAGTCCGTGACCTCATCTTCAATGTCCCTAAATGTCGTGACATTTTCGAGCGGTACTGGTTTTGAGCCTTTAATACGCTCTGCCAATTTTTGTTTTCCATATTTCTGTAGGTATTCATTAGCATCTTTACAATCATCAAACGTAGCTAAATAGCATACTTCAGATCCTAATCTACGTATAAGCTCTGTTTGTAATGCTTGACCTGCTTCGTCTGAATCTACAGCCAGTATAATCTTTTCTTTATCTTCAAAGTAATCAATACAGTTGTCTAGATAATCTAGATTATTAGTATTTAATGTAGCGCCGTTTGGCACAGATATAGCATTTGTAACTCCGGCTTCATGCAGTGCAAGCACGTCCATTTCGCCTTCAACTATGACACAAGAGTCATAACCTACAATGCTGTCTATATTGTAAAATACTTTTTCAGCTCCTTTAAATAATTTAAAGTTCTTTCTTCCATCGCGGTATTTAATGTTTATTAACTCACCTCCTATAAAATAATTGAACTTTATTGCTCTCTCGGTTTTACCGGTTTGCGGCATATATTCAGATCCCTCACCGACTTTTAAATCAGTGAGGGTTTTCTGAGATATACCTCTTGTTTTAAACCACTCAA
>Ga0209348_1000130_pt1 | contig 46037 bp, 38 predicted proteins | sample ETNvirenome_2_30_FD_184065 | JGI IMG/M metagenome (GOLD analysis project Ga0209348, IMG submission 184065) | Marine viral communities from the Pacific Ocean - ETNP_2_30 (SPAdes) (version 2) | ecosystem: Environmental > Aquatic > Marine > Oceanic | place: Pacific Ocean | collected 2013-06-22 | reverse complement strand
ACGAGCACAGGAAACATAACTCTTGACGCACAAGGTAATGATACAGACATTATTTTCAAGGGAACAGATGGAAGTTCTGATACAACGTTCTTAACACTTGACGGTTCAGAAGCTGGTGCAGCAGCATTTAACTCTAATGTAACTGTTGGTGGAGACTTGGCTGTAAATGGTGATACATCCACATTTGCTTCAGCAAATGCTAGTGATCCTTTAGTTATTATAAAAAATACAACTAATGATGCTGCAGGTGCTAGACTTAGATTTGTTAAAGATAAAGGTGCAGCAGGCGCTGATGATGATGTAGCGGGTCTTATCGAATTCTATGCAGACGACGATAACCAAGACAATATTTTGTTTGCAAAAGTTGAAGCTGCGGTAGCTGATGCTAGTAATGGTGCTGAAGGCGGTAAGCTTACATTAAGTGTTGCAACCCATGATGGTGAGATTCAGCCTGGCTTAGTTTTAACAGACGGAAGTGCTGAAGATGAAGTTGATGTTACAATTGGTAATGGAGCTGCTTCAGTAACAACTGTTGCTGGTGACGCAAAAGTTACAGGTGATATTATTCTTGACGATGGTGGTTCATTAAAAGAAGCCGGTGGAACTGCAGCATTTACTTTTGATGGCGACGGTCATGTTACGAAGATTGGCCAAGACTCTCCTTCAAGCGGTCAATTCTTAAAGTGGGACGGATCAAAAGCTGTTTGGGACGCTGCTTCCGGTGGAGGCGGATCTGGTGGTGGTAAGCATGGCTTAACATCTACAAAAACAGCTGATTTTACAACTACAACATTTTCTGGTGCTGAAGAAAGACAGCTTTATATTGTAGATAGTGCATCAGCTGTTACAGCTACTTTAGCTGCACCTGGTAACACAACATATGATGGATATGAAGTAAATATTAAGAGATTTGGCGCTGGTACAGTTCATATAACAGGTTCTACAGGTGTTTTAGGTATCGATGGTTCAGCAACATTTGATCTTCCAAGTCAATTCTCAAGTGTAACGTTAATAGCAACAGGATCACAATTCGTAATCATCTAATTTTTCAAAGAGTATTAACATTTACTATAAATTAATAAAATAGTAAGTGTTATGGAAGAAAATATTTATATAGTATCCGATTTTTTTATCGATGAGTATGTAGGGGGAGCTGAGTTATCAACCAGCTCCCTTATTAGTTATTGTGATAGAGAATGTATAGAAGTTAAAAGTAGACAAGTAACATTGGATATGCTATCTAATAATAAAGAGTCTACTTGGATATTTACAAATTTTAGTTTATTAAATCCTCAATTAATTGGATATATAGCTGAAAATTTGGTTAATTATCATGTTATTGAATATGACTACAAATATTGTAGATACAGACTTCCCCAGCATCCAGAACACGGTGGTGAGTGTAATTGTGAGTCGCTACCTGTTGGTCATCTTATTTCAAAGTTTTATTCAAGCGCAAAAACTTTAAACTGGATGTCATATGATCAAATGTATCATTATCATACCAAATTTCCTCAATTAAAAAATAATAACAATTTTGTTCTTTCTTCAATCTTTTCTCAAGAAGATTTAGAAACTATCAAAGATCTAATTCTAGAATCGGAGAATGTAAAAAAGAATAGCGAAATATTGCTTCTTGGCAGTTCTTCTTGGGTAAAAGGATTTGATCGAGCCAGAGAGTATTGTGAAGAAAGAAACATAGAAACAAAAGTTGTTTGGAATTTACCCTATAAAGATACACTAAAGCTATTAGCTACACATAGAGGTATAGTTTATTTACCTAATGGTTATGATACTTGTCCTAGATGGGTAATAGAAGCTAAGTTATTAGGATGCAAAATAATAGATAATCACTTCGTTCAGCATAGAAATGAACCTTGGTTTAAAAAAAGTGCAAATAATATTATAAAATATCTTTCAGACCAGCCATACTATTTTTGGAACAATATTTTAGGTATATAATAACAAGTAATAAAAAATATAATTAACTGAATAGGCTTAATATGACTAATAAAACAATTTCTAGCTATACACAAACTTATAATTGTATAGCACAAGACTTTCCTTTCATAGAATGTATTACTTCTCTTCTAGGATTTTCAGATGAAGTAGTTGTTGTGGATGCATACTCTAACGACGGTACTTATGAAAAATTAGAAGAATGGTCTAAAGAAGACTCTAGAATTAAACTATACAAAGGAGAAATTAATAGCAAAGGAGTTAGTACTTTAACAGAATCTCCGAAAGCTGTTGCTAGAAGTTATTGCACAGGTGACTGGTGCTGGCAAATGGATATTGATGAAATTGTTCATGAAAAAGATTATGATAAAATTAAAGAAATGGTAAACAGTTTAGACCAATCTTTACCTGAAGATATTGATATAGTTTGTCTTCCAATTGTTGAATATTGGGGACCTAAAGGTAAAGTTAGAGTAGATATTAATCCTTGGAAATGGCGTCTTAGTAGAAATAAACCACATATTACTCATGGTGTTAGAAAAGAACTAAGAAAATATGACGAATCAGGAAAGCTAATATCTTCAGGCGGGTCTGATGCTGATGATTATATTCATAAAGATACATTTGAGCAACTTTCTATTGCAACATTTATGACAAATGAGATTGAAATGGCAAGAAGAGATGCTTTGTTAAATAATAATTGTGAAAAGTATCAACTAATTATTAACTCTATTATTGAAAACATGCCAACACTTCATCATTATTCATGGTATTCTATTAAAAGAAAGATTAATGACTATAAACTTCTTTGGGGAAAGCATTGGAACGAATTATTTGGAGAAAACTCTGACGACACTTCAGAAAATAATATTATGTTCGATAAGCCTTGGTCAGAAGTTACTGAAGCAGACATGGTAGAATTAGCTAATTTATATGAAAAAGAGTTAGGAGGTTGGATTTTCCATAGGCCTGTTGACTGGTCTAATAAAACTACATGGATTCAAAAACAGTGGTCACATCCAGCAATTATGAATAACTGGAATTCTAATAAAGAAGTATAAATATTAGGTAAATATTTAATGAATAAATTTGTATTTTTAATAACTTGTTTTAATGAAGAAACAGGAATTATTAAAACACTAAAAACTATATACTCGCAGTCATATGAAAAGTGGCGTATTATTATTAGAAATGATATGTCAACAGATAATACTCTTAATTCTATAAAAAAATTTATTGATAGCCATAGAGAAATTTCTCATAAAATTACTTTAATAAATAACGTAAGAAAATATGGTGAAGTAGAAAATACTTTAGATTCTCTTAAAAAAATAGAAGATGACGAAATAGTTTGTAGAATAGACGCCGGCGACTGGTTAGTTGATAATGATGTTTTATATTTATTAAATAATGTGTATACAGAAAACTTAGACTTAGACGTTTTGTGGACAAATCATAGATGGGGATATACTCCTAAAAATATATCTAACGGAATGCCTTTAGGTTGTGATGTTTATAAGCACCCATGGGTATCAAGTCATATGAAAACTTTTAGAAGATCAGCATTTTACGATATACCAGACTCAAACTTTAGAGACGCTGAAGGTGATTATATTATGATTGCGTGTGATCAAGCAATATTTTTACCTCTTTTACATAAAACAAATCTTCGAGGTAGAAAATATGGTCATTTTCCTTTAACTGCTTACCATTATAATATTAAAACTGATGATCCAAGTATCTATCAGACTGAAAGAGCTTATCGTCAAAAAGATTCTGCAATAAACTTAAGAAAAAGAGGCTATCTTGAAAATTAGGTTTGATAATGTAAACTTTAATTCAAATAACGGACCAAATGGTTTTGGCGTAAAATTAGCAAAAGAATTTTATAGACAAGGTTATGAAATAGTAAATTCAAACCCTAGCATTCAACTAAGTTTTATTCAGAAAGTAAACGAATTTAACCCGTGTGTGCTTAGACTTGATAATTTATATTTCAATACAGATCAAGACTGGAAATCTTTAAATGAACAAATAAGGTTGTCTTATTTAAGTTCTCAAGCTGTTGTAGTTCAAAGTAATTACAACAAAGAGCTTATTGAAAAATATTTTGGTAAAAAAGAAAACGTAAATGTTGTTATTAATGGAACAAACTTACAAGAAATTGAAGTTATTCCTCCTTTAGAAAATGAAATTGTAAATAGGTTTGAAAACGTCTGGATGTGTGCTTCACAATGGCGGCCTCATAAAAGGCTTAGTGAAAACATAAGATACTATTTAGAACATAAAAAAAAGAATGATTGCCTTTTAATTTGTGGTAAAAACTTTTTAAATCATGTTTCTAAAAAATATTTGGATTTAATGAAAGATGAAAATATTTTTTATCTTGGTGAATTAAATTGGCCACAATTAATATCTTGTATGAAAAAATCAAAATATTTTATACATCTTGCGCTTTTAGATTCTTGTCCTAATGTTGTTGTTGATGCAAAATCTTGTAATTGCATAGCAATAGTATCATCTTCAGGAGGCACAAAAGAAATTTGTAATAGTGAAGATATAGTATTAAAAGATATGATTTGGGACTTCAAGCCTTTTAAGTTATACGAGCCGCCTCCGTTATCTTTTGAAATATATTCCAGCAGCTATAATAATACATGTCTTTCTATAGAAGATAGTGCTAAAAAATATATTAAAATAATGAAAGATTTAATAAATGAGTAATATTAAAAATTTTTTAGAAAATATTGACTTTAAAAATATTATTTCTAAACAAGTCAGTGAAATATTTGACGAAGTAAGTCTAGAAATTCAAAAAAATAAAGCTAAATTATATATGTCAAGTCAAAAAGATTCTCATGAAATAATTGAGGGCCTTAAAGTAAGACCTTCGCTACTTGTAGAATTAGCAAATTATTTTAAATGTAAGAATATAGCAGAAGTTGGTACTGCACAAGGTTTGCAAAGTATATCTTTTGCAAAATGTGTTAAAGAAAGTAAAGTTTATACATGTGATATAATTGATGATAGAAAAAATTTATTTCATGAATTTTCTAATTTATTTTTCGTAAAAGGTGATTCAAAAGAAATGTATAAAAAAATAAAAAGTCAAGACAGCTTAATAGATCTGTTTTGGATAGATGGTGCGCATGATCACTATTCAGTAATTACTGACTTTTTAAATTTATTAAAAGTTTCTCATAAAGATACGATTTGGATATTTGATGACTTTGATAATAGATTTGGTTGTTTTTATGATATATCTACACTGATAAATGCTAGTGAAGAAAGCGTGGTTATAGACTTAGGAAAAACAGCTTCTGGAAATCCTAATAAAATTGTTGTATGTAAAGGTTTAAAATGAATAATATTTATTTGACTTCTTGTTTTAGTTTAGATTTTGACTTAGAATTACTAGATCAATTTATATCTCACTATAAATCTTTAGGAATTAAAAAAGAAAACTTTTTATTAGTGCTTAATGTCTTTAAAGATTTTAACAATTTAAAAAAAGGTTTAAAAATATTAGAAAAACATGAAATAAATCCAGGAGATATTTGGTGTCAAGAATATGAAAGCGAAGAAAAATGGGAAAGAGTTCATCGGCTTCTATCAAAAAAAACAAATGAAAATCATTGGGTAATACACCCAGATGCAGATGAATTTTTTCAATTTCCTGATACTTTAGAAAATTTAACATTTCAAATGAATAAATCAGGTGTTAATGCCATTCAGGGATTTTTAATTGATAGAGTATCTGATAATGGAAAAGTTAAAAAAGTAAGCAGTAATACTGATTTAAGTATTTTTGATCAATTTCCTGTCAAGGCTAACTTTGCTAATTTAATTGGTTTGACAGGTGTAAAGTTAATGATGTATAAAGGTCATATGAGAGCTAATAATGGCTCCGGTCAGATTCATAAAGCTTGTCATAAAATGGTAAACTATATTCATGGTGGTAAAGATTCTTTACATATGACTAAATTTGCTGTTAGTTTTTTAGGAAACTGGTCTGCTGAAAAAACAATTAAATATAATCCTAAAAACTTTACAAAAGAAGTCTATAATAAGATAGAAAAGGAATATGGTTTTATTGTTCATCATTTTAAGTGGCATGGTGAAGTTTTAAATAAACTTGAGCAAAGGTGTCAAACTTATAAAAGATTAGGAAGACCACAAATGATTCAAAGCAAAAGGCTTTTAGATCATTATAAAGAAAATAAAAGATTTGTTTTTTAGGAAAGTGCAATGTTAAAAGATTCTGATATAAAAGTTGTTTCTGAAGGTGATGTAAATAGCTTTTTTATAAAAAAAGGTTATAAATCACAAACTAAAAATAATACTATTACATCTAATAGAAGTAGTAATTATTGGGATATAGGAAGAATAACAAATTCTGCATGGGATCAAGCAGACTGTTATAGATATTCGAAAGAATATATTTTAAGTGCAATAGATCCAGTTTTAGAAATAGGATGCGGAACTTTAACAAAGCAAAATAAATTTTATTTTTCTAATGGATTTACAAAAGACTATTATTGTATTGATCAAAATGAGTCATTTTCAATTGCAAGTCAATTAGGTTACATTAAAGAAAATGTCAAATGTATTGTTCATGATCTAGAAACTTCTTCAAAAGATTTATTAGATATTTTTTCAAATGTAAAATTAAGTAATATACTTTGTTTTGATGTTATCGAGCATTTATATAATCCTTCTATAATGTTAAATGTAATTAAACAAATCTCCAATGAATCAACAAATATATTTTTTAGTACGCCTGAAAGAGACTTAAAAAGAGGGCTTGATTGTATGTATTCAAATAAGTTAGAGCATGTTAGAGAATGGAACGAAATTGAATTTGTAAACATGTTAAACTTTTTTGGATTTAATGTTAAAGATGTACAAATTGTTAATGACACAGACGCAATTGAAAATTGTAAAAAAACAATGATTGTAAGATGTGGTATTTGATATGTGTAGCTTTATTGTTACTAATATAGATCCAAGTCTTATAAAAATAGATTTTATAAATAAATTTTCACTTTCTCGTGGACCTGATTTAACAAATAGCTATTTTGATAAAGAATCAAATATTACGTGGATTCATAATTTATTACATATTACTGGTGAAAAAACAAAACAACCATTCATATCAGAAAAACAAATTTCCGTTTTCAATGGTCAAATATACAATTATAAAGACTTTGATAGTACAAGTAAGTCAGACGGATACTGCTTAAATAATATTTTTCAGAATAGACTTTGGAAAGAATTAGATGGTGAATTTGCTATAGTTTCACATGATAAAAAAAATAATTCTCTACTAGTTGCATCTGATACTTTTGCTACAAAACCTTGCTGGATCTCTTTACAAGGTAAGAAATTTGCTGTTTCTTCCTATTTATCATCAAATCTAAGATTAGGTTTTAATAGAAAAAATACATTTAAAATTAAACCTAATACTATTTACGAAATAGATCTAAATTCTTTTAACATAAAAGAAGACGTAATATATAACTTTAATTTAAATCAAAATATTAATAGTTTTGATAATTGGTGTTTACTATTTGATGAGTCAATTAAAAAAAGAATAAAAAATACTTGTGAAAAAACATTTGTAGGTTTAAGCAGCGGATATGATAGTGGTTGTATAGTTTCAAGCTTACAAAAAAATAAAGCTAACTTTACAACTTATAGTGTTCGTGCTGATGAAGATTTAAACTTATTAAAAAAAAGACATAGTTTGCTAGATAAAGATAAAGCAAACTTATTTTTTATGTCAAAAGATGACTTTGTCGGACATAAAAAATATATACTTGAAAACTCTGAGTTTTATGAATCTGAATATGTAATGAATAATAAAAGATATATTGTTCAAAATGATAAAGGAGCGGTAGGAACATCTTTTATATGCTCTCATGCTAAAAAAAATGGATATAAAATCTACATGTCTGGGCACGGCTCAGACGAAGTGTATAGTGACTATGGATTTCAAGGAAGACCAATACCAGGATTTGAACACTGTGATATTGCTGGGTATTATGGAAATGACATGACAAAGTATTTTCCTTGGAAAAATTTCAACGGTTATAGAATGATAGACTTTGCTTATAAAGATGAGTCTGTAGGCGGAAGTTATGGTATTGAAGTGAGGTATCCTTTTCTAGATAGAAAATTAGTACAAGAATTTTTAAATATAAATAGTAAACTAAAAAATAAAAATTATAAGTCTCCTCTTTATCATTATCTTACAAATAACAATTATCCTTTTTTAGAAGGAACTAAATATAAAGTAGGTTTTAGAGCAACAGCTAATTTAACTTAAGGTATAGTATGACAAAAATTATAGACAAATCTATAAAGTTTTCCAAAAGTGGTATAATTTACATTGCTTTTGGGAAAGATTTTCTTAAAGAAGCTCTGTATTCAGCAGAAAGTGTTAAAAAGTTTTCCCCAGGAATACCAGTTGCTTTTTTAACAGACGTTAAATTTGACAGTCCTTTTGTTGATTATATTAGACTAGTAAAAATAAATCACATTAGATCTAAAGTTGATTACGTGTCTGAGTCGCCTTTTGAAAGAACAATATACTTAGACTCAGACACGTGCATTGCAAGAGATATATCAGACATGTTTAAAGTATTAGACAAATATGATATTGCCGCTATACATGATTTTGCCAGAAAAAGAGAAAAATATTCTAAAATTATTCCCGAATACAGTGAAATACCGTATGGATTTTCAGAAGTAAATGGAGGAGTTTTTGCTTTTAAAAGAAATAAAAATACAGATCAATTTTTCAATCTGTGGAAAGAAAAATTTTATGAAAACTTTTCAAAAACAAATGGCTGGGACCAGATATCATTAAGAATAGCTCTTTGGCAAACAGATGCAAGTATTTATATTTTACCAATAGAATATAATGTTAGAGGAAAAGATAACAGAGAAAAAGTTAAAATGCCTCATGTAAAAGCTGACTTAGGCGAAGGTCATCTGGAACCGAGGATATATCATATGCATGCTTCAAAAAATGACAAACCTGGTCAAGTCAAAGGAATACACAGGGGTATGTACGACATAGAATCGTTTGAAGAACTTTTTATTTTTTGCAAAAATAATCATTACCAATATTAAGGTTATAAACTATATGTTTGATAAATATATTCATAATAAAAAAGTTGCAATAGTAGGCCCAGCTGACTATATGACTTTATTAAAAAGTGATCACGGTAAAAAAATTGATAGTTTTGATATTGTTGTAAGGCCTAATATAGGACCAAAACTAATATCAAATTATAAAAATTTCTTAGGAGAAAAAACTAACATTCTATACAATAGTCTTCTTAACGATGTAAAATGCGGGGGATATTTAGACAAATCTTATTTAAAAAGTTTAAATTGTGAATGGATTTGTACACATCCTAACTCAAATATGCAAGGTATTTCAACAGGAAATTATTTCAGCCCTTTAGTAAAAGAAGATACTTTAAAAATAATAAAAGATTCAAATTTAAAATTAAGAATGATTGATTATGAATTTTATAATCAAATTAGTAAAAAAATTCAATGCAGACCTACTACAGGATTTTCTGCAATACTAGACTTATTATCTTTTAAACCTAAAGAGCTATATATAACAGGTTTTAGTTTTTACCTATCAGGTGTCTTACAAGGATACTGGGGCGGAGAAGCTGGAATAGAAAAAAAGTATGGTATTACTGAATTTGAAGAATCTGAAAAAGCTTTTTTATCAAAAAGACATATTCATAAAAATATGTGGAATTATACAAAAAATATATTATTGGAAAACAATATTTGTAAATTTGATCCTTTTTTGTTAAAATTATTACATATGAGTAAATTTAGTAAAGAAAACTATAGTAATGTTGTCAAGGAATTTAAAATTGATTGATTTTGAAAATATTGAAAATAAATTTAAAGAAACTCTCGAAACGCTAGAATGGAAAAACTTAACAAATGATTTTTTATCTTCAAAAAAAGTATATTTAATCGGAAATGGAGGACTTCATTTTGTTGCAGCACATGGTGCAACAGATTGCACTCGCTTAATAAAAGATAAAGTAATAATGTCTTTTGATTCTTGCGGACATATAACTTCATATGCAAATGACAATGGATACGAAAATATATTTTTAAAATGGTTAGAATCAACAACTGATTCTGAAGATATTAATTCATCAATGGTAATAGGTTTATCATGTTCAGGTAATTCAAAAAACATTACCAGAGCTTTAACTTGGGCAAAAGCTTCAAACTTTAAAACTGCGCTAATTTCAGGTCAAACTTCGAAAAGACTTGAAAAAGAAATAAACGAAGTTGTTTTAAATTGTAAATTTTTTCATACATGTGAAGTTTTAACCTTGATCCTTTTTTATCAGCTAATACACGAAGCTGGATCTATTTGTCCTTCAATTATTGATGAAGTTAAAAGAAAAGACCCGTGGTCTCTAGGTATAAAAAATGACGTTTAAAAAAAACTTTAAATCTTTTCCAGACGAGCATACAAATATAGGCATTGACTTTGATGGTGTAATTCATAGATGTACCAAAGGATTTCATGATGGAACAATTTATGACTTACCAGTAGATGGAGCATTTAGTGCTTTAGAAGTTTTGTCAAAAAAGTATAACATAATTATATACTCAGCAAAAGCAAGAAAAGATAGGCCTTTAGTAGATAACAAAACAGGCGAAGAATTAATCTGGGAGTGGTTACATAAAAACAATATGTCTCAATTTGTTAAAGACGTAACAGCAGAAAAGCCTAGGGCGTTATTTTACGTAGATGATAGAGCTTATAGATTTAAAAGTTGGGAAGATTTTTTTAGTATAGAAGAAGTTAAAAAAATATTATGATAGTAGCTATTCAAACTGCCAGAGCTGGTAGCAAGTCCGTGCCTAATAAAAATATTACCCTTGTTAAAGGCAAACCTTTATATTTACATCCTATTGATAAAGTAAAAAAAAGCAAAGTTATTGAAAAAATTTTTATAACGACAGACTGTCAATATATAAAAAATAACACTGATAAAGATGTACTAATAATTGACAGACCAAGTTACCTTTCTACAGACAAAGCTTCTCACCATGATGTAATGATACATGCCATAAACCATATTGAAAGTCTTTTCCAGAAAAAAATTTCATTAATTGTATTTCTGTTAGGTAATAGCTTAGGTTCAAGTTGTCATAATATTGAAAAATGTATTAAAATATTAAAAGACAACAAAGACTACGACAGCATACAATCAGTTTCAAAATTTAATATGTTCAACCCTTATAGAGCATTTAAAATAAAAAACAATTTTTTAAATAATTTTATTGAAGTTCCAAAAAATTCAAATGATAAAAATTTTGCAGGCGATATTTTTTTTAATAACGGTTCTTTTTTTATATGCAGAAGAAATATCGTTTTATCAAAAAATGGTTTAAATCCTTTTCCTTGGCTAGGACATAATATTTATCCTTTTATTGAAGAAACAAAAATGGAAGTCGATGATCACTGGCAGTTAAAATTTATTAAAGAAATATAAACATGAATAATTCAGAAAAAACAATTGATTTTTTATTACAAAATATTGAACCTTTAAATCAAGTCTGGAATAATAAAATTGAAAAAGTATTTTTGCCTTTGCAAAAAGAATATAGACATCATGCATTTAATGATATAATACACGATATTAAATTTAAAGATTACGAATATAGAAATGATTCAAATATAAGCATTTTATTTTCTCATTTTTCTCCAATGAAATATGAGCTAGAAGCTTTAGAAATGCCTTTATATATATCAAAAATTATGAAAAATGCAAATATAGACATGTGTTATTTTGACTCAAGAAATAGAATTTCAAATAACAAAAAGTGTTATATATTTAATGTTAAAAACGGTAACCTAACTTCTCCAAAAAACAATTTTAATAAAAAATATGATTTAATAATTTCTAAGTCTGATTCACTAAAAAAATTAAGAGCCTTTGATGCCAAGCTCTTCAAAGAGTCAGGTAAAAAAATAAACATAAATGATATGAATTATACTCCTTGTAAGAATCATGGCGAAGACTATGCTTTTAAATTTTATGAATTTTACACTTCTGGAGGAAGAAAGTTTACAAATCAGTCAAATGATACTAGAAAAAAACAAAACTATAAGTCTTATAATATTATTTCAATAGTAGGCACAATTGTTTGGTGGAAAGGACAACTCGAGTGGTTAGAAAAAGTAGATCCTGAATTAATTAAAGATTATATAATAGTTTTATATGGTAACATAGACGACTACAGCTATTATAATAAAATTATTCAAGTCGCCAATAAAAAGAAAATTAATTTATTGCATACAACTTATGTAAATCCTAAATTTTTATGCGACATATTGACGTACTCAAAATTTACAGTTATGAATCCATACGTAGATCTACCCCATCAGCCTACGCTAGGAACTTCTAGATGTTTTGGTGAGTCCTTATCTTGTAACTCTTACTGCTTGTTAGGTCAAACGTATAATAAACCCTACATTGAAAAAATCGGTAAGACTTCTTTTGTTCCAGAAAATTGGTTGCAATTTACTAAAGAATATGATCAAAATAGTTCGACGAGCTTAAATTTAGCACTTGAAAATGCATTAAAAATAAATGTAAATAAAATGCCTTGGAAAAACTTAATTTCTATTGAAGAAAATTGTAATAATATAATTGAAAAATGTTTAAATATTTAAAAAATGAAAATTATTTGCAAAAAAGAAATATGCGAAAATTTGTTATTAAATAATAATCAAACTAATTTAATTGTCTCAAACTTTAATTTTAAAAAAATTTTAAATGACTATTATAATCCAGATCATTTTATGTTTTTTAAATCAGAGAAAAAAATACTTAGGACTGTCATAAAAAATAACAAAGCTTTTTTTTATGGTGGAAACTTACCATACAATGATTATAATTTAATTCCTTCGTCTAAAGACTTAGTAGATAAATCAATAAGTTATTTTTTAAAAAATAACATTAAATTTTCTTTTACATCGATTTATAAAGATCCGGTTAATTTTTTACCTAATGAATATAAAAAATACGATGTACCTTATAACCAAAATTGGATTTTTAATAATGTTATAAACTTTAGCTTTGAAAATATTTTAAATAAAACTTTATCAAAAAAGAAAAGAGACAAATTAAAAAGAGCTTTTAATAAAAAAAGCGAGTATTCATTTGTTAAAATTAAAAGTGATTTATACAATAAAGAATTTATAAATACTATATTAAGTAATAAAATAAATTTTTTTAAAAAAAGAGGTGTCGTTAATTCTTGGGACGAACATAGTGAACTTTACTTAAAGATAAATAATTATTTTTTTAAAAATTACAGTTGTTTAAATAAAGTTATTTACAGAAATAAAAAAATAGTAGCTAATTACAATATAGTTTTTAACAACAATGAAGCTTTTTTGGCTTTTGCTGATTGCTTTGACCTAAAAGATAGTAACATCAACTATCTAATATACTTAGACGCTTTAGAAGAATCAAAAAAATATGCTATAATGAACAATAAAAATAAATTATTTTTAAATGGTGGCAGAGGAAGCTTCTCGTATAAGAAAAAATTACATTTTAGTCCTGAGCCTATGTTTGCCTTTGTTAATGATGATAAATGGAAAATTAGTTTAAATAAAGACTTAACTTATGAAGAAACAACAAATTTGTATAAAAGAAAGTTTTTTGGTTTAAAAAATGAGTAAAAAACTAATATTTTTTTTGGCACATATTGATGATTTTGAAATTTCATGCTTGGGTTATTTATTTAAATATTTTAAAGAGTATGACAAGATACAAATTATTATTGCATCTACTTGGTCTAAAAAAGAGAGTATTTGGAAAAGCAATTTGGAAAAAATAAAAAAATATTTAAATAAAGATATTGATTATATAAACTTAAATTTTAATCAAAGAAGACTCACATCAGACTTTGACGATGTAAAAGATAAATTTTATAATATTATTACTTTTAATTCTAATATTAGATTTGATATTGTAACACATGATGCTGAAGATTGTCACACAGATCATACTGCTGTTTATAAAATTGCTAAAGGCTTATTTAAATACACAGACAGATTTTTGTCTATATACTCTCCTAGCTCTTCTTCGTTTAATCCAAATTTCTGGGTTGGAATTAGTGACTTAGAACTTGACTTTAAAAAAAAATTAGTAGTAAATTATAATATAGAAAACGAACAATCGTATTCATCAGTAGGAAACTATTTACAAGACAATGGTATTGAAAATTTTCTAAACAACTCTTATTTTTTTGAAAATTTTATTTATTTAGACTTTAATTATTATGAATGTTATAAATTACTTAAATGGAGATAAATTGAAAATATCAATACATCAGCCAGAGCATTTTCCTTATGAAGGATTTTTTCAAAAAATGAAAAAATCTGATATTTTTGTTATTTTAGATAACGTTAATTACAGAAAAAATTATTTTCACAATAGAAATAAAATAAAAAATAAAAATAGCAAAGATGAATGGTTTGGTTTTCCAGTTGATAAAAATAAAAAATTATTAAATGAAATAACAACAAATGATAAAGTTCTTAATTGGAGAAGAAAAGTTATCTCAAAATTAAGAAACAATTTAAATGTTAACTTAGAAGAAATATATAAATATAATAAACTTATTGATATTAATATGTCATCTATTGAATGGTGTAGAAAAAAACTAAATATTAATACCCCTATAGTTTTTGCATCTGAACTGAATGTAAGCGGTAAAAAGTCAGAATTATTGTTAAATATTTGCAAAAGCCTTAATGCAAAAGATTACATATCAGGGCCTTCTGGATCTGACTATCTAAATATTAACTTGTTTAAAGAAAACAATATAGAAGTAGAAATTTTTCAACCTAATGTTACAAATTACTACTCAATGTTGTATAACATATTGTCATAACTAACTTATACAATTGATAAAAACTATTTATAATACAATAAATTGAAAGTATTATAATGTTAAAAGAGCATGTATCATATTCTGAAATTCGCCAGTGGAAAGAGTGTCCTTGGCGACATAAACTTATTTATATAGATAAGCTGCAATCTTTTGAAGAGTCACCTCATTTGCATTATGGTACAATTATTCATGATGCTTGCGAACACTATTTAAAAACAAAAGAACTAAAACTAGAAGAAGTTAAAAATAAAATCAAAGTAGCATGGGAAGATCACGGCTTTGATTCTGACGACTACATAACTCTTCAAAGTAATAGAGCTTTGTTACAGGGTTGGAAATATAAGCATAACAAAGTAGAAGACTGGATCGAGTGGGGTCAAACATGTCTTCTTGCTTTGCCTGACTTTTTAGAAGAAAATTTTCCTAATTGGGAAGTAGTTTCCGCAGAAGAAAAACTTTATGAATCAATTGATGATATAACCAATACAAAGTTTAAAGGCTATATCGATTGTATAATTAGAATTCCACAAAACAATGGAAAATATAAATATTGGATTTTAGACTGGAAAACATCATCAGCGCGAGGATGGTCAACTGATAAGAAAAGAGACTTTTTAACTCAAGCCCAAGTAGTTCTTTATAAAAGTTATTGGGCTAAGAAAAATAATGTTAAACTAAGTGACATCTTGTGTGGATTTGTCTTGTTAAAAAAAGTTAAAAAGAAAGACAAGGCATGTCAAATTATTAGAGTTTCAAGTGGTCCAAAAACTTTAGAAAAAAGTAATAAGTTAGTAAGAAGTATGATTAAAGGCATTAATAGTAAAATGACTTTAAAAAACAAACAAAGTTGTAAATTTTGTGATTTTGCAAATACGGAGTTTTGTAAATAAATGAGTAAGAAAAAGATAATTGTTTTATCAGACCACGCATTATCAACTAGTGGAGTAGGAACGCAAACTAGACATTTAATAAATGGTCTAATACAAAAAGGATGTTGGTCATTTAGACAGTTAGGTGCAGCAATCAAACATTCAGACTATAGAACTATAGTCATTAATGATGATTTTATTATTAAACCTATTGATGGATTTGGTAGTCCAGAATTAATTAGAGTTTTACTTGCTACAGAAAAACCAGATGCATTATTAATCTTTACTGATCCAAGATTTTTTACTTGGCTTTATGAAATTGAAGATGAAATTCATCAAGTGTGTCCAATTTTATGGTGGCATGTTTGGGACAATTATCCTACACCTAGATTTAATGATCATTTTTATGAAGCAACTGATGCAATTAATTGTCATTCATATTTAACTTATAGCATGTGTAAAGAAAATTTTGCAGATAAAACTAATTTTATTCCTCATGCAATTCCAGAAAATATATATTATCCATTAAGTGACGATCATATAAAAGTTTTAAAAAGCAAGATGATTCCACAAGATAAAAAAGATCATTTTATTGTTTCTTGGGTAAATAGAAATGCCAGAAGAAAGCGCCCGGGAGATCTTTTAATGTCATTTAGAATTTTTCTTGAGAAGCTAGAAAAGAAAACAGGTCATAGAAAAGCTAGCTTGCTTTTGCATACTGATCCTTTGGATAAAGAGGGTCAAAACCTTTACGAGGTTGCTGAACAGCAGGGTTTGACACAAAACATTATATTTTCTACAAATAGAATTTCTTTTGAAGAAATGAATAACATTTATAACATTTCTGACTGCTATATTAATATTAGTCTTGCAGAAGGATTTGGCCTTGGAACCTTAGAAGCAATGCAAACTGGAACACCTATTGTTGCTCTTAAGACGGGAGGAATGACAAGACAAGTAGTTGATCACAGAGATGGATCAGAAAACGGAATTGCTCTTCCAGTTGAATTTAAAGCTTTAGTAGGATCTCAACATGTTCCTTACATTTATGAAGACTATGTCAAGCAAGAAACAGTAGCTAAAGGTTTAATAAAACTATATAATATGGGCGAAGAAAAAAGAAAAGAATTAGGTAAAAAAGCTAGAGAATATGTGCGTTCAGAGTTTAGTTATCAAAAAACTGTTGATTTATGGCACGACTCTTTAACCGAAACTATTAATAATTGGAAGTCTGAGTATGATAATATAAGCATGGAGACGTTATAATGAGCAAAAAGTCTGTAGTAATTAAAGGTCCATTAATGACTCAAAGTGGTTATGGTGTTCATTGCCGGCAAGTATTTCGCTGGTTAATGTCTAGAGAAGATTTTGATGTTAAATGTATTGTAACACCATGGGGGCAATGTAGTTGGAACTTAGACTATAATGATGAAACAATTAGTGAAATTATGACCAGAACTGTAACAGAAAACAATACGCAATTTGACATGTCATTTCAAATTCAATTACCTAACGAGTGGAATCCTTTTCTTGCTAAACAAAACATAGGAATTACAGCAGCTGTTGAAACAAATACTTGTAATCCTGAATGGATTGAGTGTTGTGAAAGAATGGATAAAGTAATTGTTCCTTCTTCGTTTACAAAAGATGTATTAGTTAAAACAGGCGTTAGCGAAGATAAAGTTGTTGTTGTTCATGAAACATATCCGATTGAGTTTGAAAATGATAACTTTGAAAGAGATGCTAAGATAGATGAATTTTTAGATAATTTAGAAACTAAAAGAAACTTTCTAGTTTTAGGACAAATAACTGGAACAAATGTTTTCAGTGACCGCAAAAATTTATTTAATACAATTAAAGCATTTATTGAAGCTTATAAAGATAATAAAGAAGTTGGTTTAGTATTTAAAACAAATGTAGGTAGAAACACTAAGATTGACAAGAAGAAAACAATTAACATTGTTAAAAGTCTACTAAGAGAAGTCGGTAAAGATATATTTCCAAAAATACACGTTTTGCATGGAAGTTTGACAGAAAATCAGTTAAGAACTCTTTATACTCATAAAAAAATTAATTATTTATTAACAGCAACACGAGGCGAAGGGTTTGGGCTTCCAATTTTAGAGTCTGCAGCCTTAGGACTTCCTGTTGTTGCAACAAACTGGAGCGGACATTTAGACTTTATGAAACTAGGAAACTTTACTAGACTACCTTATAAGTTAGAAGAAATTCACGAATCTAGAGTAGATAATAAAATTTTCATGAAAGGAACAAAATGGGCTGAAGTTTCTTATGGGCAGCTAAGACTTGCATTAAAAAAACTATTTACTAATTATGGTAAAGATAAAAAAGACGCTAAAGAGTTGTCTTATAAAGTAAAAGAAAACTTTAATTTTAATAAAATCAAAGAAGACTATAATAGACTTATAGAAAGTTTATAATATGATTTGGATTATAATATCTTTAAGTATTTTGTTTTTAGTAACATTGTTTTATTGTATTAAATTTGCATTAATTATAATAAAAGTTAAAGACGCAATAGAAGATTCGTTTGAAAAAATCGATGATAGTTATTACAAAATTTCCGAGATATTACAAATTCCATTATTTTATGACAGCAAAGAAGTTAAAAACACTCTAGATGAGATTAAAAATGTAAGAGATATTCTACTTTTTATTGCTAGTCAGTTATCTAACTCAATAGAAGAAGTAGAAGATGAGTAAAAATTATTATTTTAATAACGAAACACAACAAAAGATTAAAGAATATCAAGAAGCAGAGTCAAAAGCAGTAAAAGATCAAATATACGTTGAATATATAATGCCTGCTTTTGATGAGCTAGTAACAAAATTAATTTCAGTCTATAAATATAATGCTTCAAATGAAGATATGAATCATCTTAAGAATGACTGTATTACATTTTTATTTGAAACAATTAGAAAGTGGGACGCTAGTAAAGGTAAAAAAGCATTTTCGTATTTTAATGTAGTTGCAAAAAACTGGTTAACAATTCAAACAAGAAGAATTAATAAAAATTCTAGAAGATCTGTATGTATTGATGAGTCTGATTCTATGACAATGCAAGAAAGAGAATGTTTAACAGCAATTGACAATGACTATGAAAATTCTCCGGAAGATATTTTAAAAAATAGTCAAATTAATTCTACAATTCTTTTTGAGCTAGATAAAATAGCAAAAATTTTAATTAAAGAAAACGATAAAAAATGTATACATGCAATAATTCATATATTTAAAAACGTTGAAACTTTAGATTATTTTAATAAAAGAGCAGTCTTTGTTTATCTTAGAGAAATATCAGGTTTAGATAGCTCAGAATTAAGTTCTTCTTTATCTAGAATTAGAAAAGTTTGGAAAAAGTCAAACTTAAGTGTTTCTTTCTTTTTTTAAGAGGATATATGGAAAATTTAGACAATATTAATAAAACTTTAGATAAGTTTGAAGAAAAAAATAATAAAATTAAAAATTTTGCTGACATACTTGACAATATTGATACACTGCAAGATAAAAAAAAGCTTCTTTGGAAAGAAATTTATGAAAATGCAGTAAATGATAGAGAAAATGCAAAAATGTTATTCAATGATGTGTACATAAGTTTGTCAGGTGTTTTAAGTGACCATGCAAATGTAGGATCTGTGATAGCAAAGTATTTAGAAAGAATGTGTAGATCAAATGACCAGATTCTTAAACTTGCTGAATTAATAGCAAAAGAAGAAGAAAAGTCTGAAGCTATATCATCTGATGATATATTTAGTCAAATAGAAGGTTAAGTTATGTCATTATCAGTTTTAATGGATAAAGGTATTGTTAGGCACATTATTAAAAATACACAAGATAAAAACATAGCCAAATCATTACTTACAGAAAATCCAGAATTATCTGATAATATGCCTATTAACAGCATTGTTGTTGAAATAGTAGGTATAACAAATATAATAGATTCTTCTATTCAAAAAAATACAAGAGTTGCATGTATTCCTTTGTTTTCTTCTCATATATCAATGCCTCTTAAAAAAGGTGAGGCTGTTTGGCTTATTAGCTTTGAAGAAAAGTCAGAAAATAGTTTTAATTACTATTGGATTTCTAGAGTTCATGGCAATATTTCTACTGAAGACGCAAATTTTACATCTCCTAATAGATTAAATACAGAAAAAAGTGTCAATACGACTAGCGCATTTAATAAGTCACAATTAATTGAGCAAGAATATAATATTGCTGATTATCCAAAGTTTGATAATTTTGTTACTTTACCTGATGAAAGTCAAGTATTTATAATTAGTAGCAATGATCGCCCAGAGCAAGCATTAGAAAGCCTAGCTAAGTCAAATAGCATAACTTTAGAACCTGTACCTAGATATTATAAAAATGAAGATGAACTAGCACTTCAAGGTTCTAATAATACACTAATTGCATTAAAAACTTTTGATGGATATGCTTCTAGCAGGGAATGGGATACTCAAGAATACTCAGCTGAAGATGTCTTTTATGGCAATATAAATAAAGTCAACATAGAAAACGATGGTTTTATCGATATAGTTGCAGGAAGAAGTCGTTTCAATACATTGCCTTCCAGTAATGATTTTTTTGATATAAATGATATTAGTAATTTTCAAAAAACATTTACAACTTCTTCTTTTAGAACATGTTATTCTACTATTGTTAATTCTTTAGGTAAATTTGAAAATAATAAAAACTTTGAAAATTTTTTGGAAGAAACTCCTAATGCTAATCAAGAAGGTAAGGCCGACTTTAATCATGATGCTTCTAGAATTTGTTTGTCAGAAAATAGAAATTTAGATAGAGAATTTAATATATTCAATACTTTTTTTAATCAGTTTGACATGAGTTTTCCTCAAAATTTAAATCTATCGTCAATTGTAAGTAAGTCTGACAATATTAGATTAATTGCTAGACAAAATTATATAAATAATAATGAGTTTTCTAGTAAATCAATGTCATCTATTGTTCTTTTAAAAGAGGGTATGTCTCCAAGTGAGAGTCGTAAAGGAACACAATCTTTTATAGCATTGGATGAAATTGGTAATATTGCACTAGATGGTACAAAGATACAATTAGGAAGTAATTTAAGAATATCTGATACTCATGGAAATGGTGACCAAGTTTTTATAGGACAGAATAATGAAAATTCTCAACCTATGGTTCTTGGTAATACGCTTAAAGATATGTTAGACAATTTATGTCAACAATTTATAAGTTTTATAGAAATATTTAACAATCATGGCCATGCATCTTCAGCAGCAATTGGTCCAGCTAGAGGACCTAATACTCCTTCTGACATAGGAGTTACTGCAAGTGATACTTCTAGCATATCACAAGAAGTAAATAATATAAAAGAAAATCTTATTACAATTCAAAGTAAAATGGCTAAACTACAGTGAATAAAGCATCATTAAAAATTCAATTAACAAGTTTTTTTGAAAAGATTCCTGTAGGTTTTGAAAATTTAGATATTAATTATATAGAAAATTTTTCAAATTTATTTTTTAGATTTATTGCTGAAACTCCTGGCGAAGGTCTAGTTTATCCTGGTTTTGATAGAATAAAAGTTGCAGCTCTTAATAAACCTATAAAAGATATTTTTGAGGAAAACATGAAAGGTATAGCAACATCTATACAAGCACCTCAAGAATATTCATCTAAAGTAGGATCAAGTTTAGATGCAATAATATTTTTATTACCACAAACTTTTCTTTTAGCCCCTGGTGACATTCCAGAAGTTGCATCTTTTAATTTATCAACTGACCTCATTCAAATAACAGGTCCAGTTTTGTCTAATCCATCTTCTACTTCTTATGATTTGTCAAACGCAATAGTAGAAGGCTTTATAATAAAATTAAATACTTCAGCAATAAATAATGTCAGTGCCGGGACAAGAATAAACTGGATTACTAATTAATATGATAAATATAACCAGAGGTATAAAATGGCAGTTCGTCAAGATTTTAACTTTAAAAGCTCAGGAAAAACAGTTGACAGAGCTAAAAAGCAGCTTGAAAAAGCTAATAAAGAAAGCGAAGCATTACCTTTAGGTTTTTCTTTGCCTTTAGACATAAATTCTTCTGGTAATGGGCTTTTTAAAATGAACACTAAAATTGAAGATCAACTAGAAGATAATTTTAAAACTTTAGTTTTAACTAAGCCTGGAGAAAGATTAGGTTTTCCAGATTATGGAGTTAATCTTTCTGATGTTTTACATGGTTTAGGGAAAGAAGATATTGATCAAGTTGCAATGGATAGAATACAGTCTGCTGTAGCAACATATATGCCATTTGTGCAACTTAAAGGATTTTCTTCTAATTATGACAATACGACTAGCGATGCAAAAATTTTAAATATATACATCACGTATCAAATTAATAATAACTCAGAAAAAACACTAAATTTAAAATTAGAATTATCTAATTGAGGTTAAGATGGCCGATATTAAAAACAAACTAAAAAATGTAAGAGAAAAAAATTATCTTCTTAAAGAATTTACTGACTATAGAAGCGAGCTTTTAGGTTACGCTAGGGCATATTTTCCTAATAAAATAAATGATTTTTCTGAATCTTCGCTTGGTGGTATGCTGTTAGATTTTGCTGCTATAACTGGTGACGCTCTTTCTTATTATATGGATCACCAATTTGGCGAATTAGATCCTTCTCTTGCCTCTGAAAGAGATAATATTCTTAGACATATTAGAAGAGCAGGTATAAAAGCAGTTCCGCCATCACCAGCTTCGGTGGATGTTAGTTTTTTTATAGAAGTAGATGCTTTTGAAGATAATAATAATTCTGAAGGAATATCTCTAGAGTCTACGCAATTATTAACAATAAAAACAAATACCATTGTTAACTCTTCGACAACTAGTTTTACGCTAATGGAAGATGTTGATTTTTCTGATAATCTTTATGATAATTTTATAGTTTCAGAAAGAGATAATGATAATAAACCAACAAAAGTTATTATTTCTAAAAAAGGTTTGTGTGTATCAGGCAATATAACTACAGAAACATTTACATTTGGAACAGAATTTATTAAATTTCCTACAGTAGAACTTAGTAACTCTGGTGTAACACAAGTTTTAAGTGTTTTAGACACAGATAATAATGAGTTTTTTGAAGTTGAATTTTTAACTCAAGATACTATATTTTTAAAAGGTGAAAGATCAAATGCATCTGAAATTTTTAACTTAAAAGTAAAACCAGCACTTAGAAGGTTTATTAAAGAAGATGATTCGGAAAGTGGTGTAACAGTTTTACGATTTGGATCTGATAACGGACAAGACTTAGAAGATGAAATATTAAAAGATCCATCTGATGCTGCATTGCCTCTTTATGGAAAAACATATATTAATAAGTTTTCTATAGATCCTGCAAGTTTGTTAAGAACAAATACGCTTGGAATAGCACCTAGAAATACAACAATATCAGTAAGATATATGCATGGTGGTGGTGTTTCACATAATGTTTCTGCAGGTGACATAAATGAAGTCTTAACAATTAATGTTTCATCCCCAGATGGTGCAACTGCTTCTATAGTAGATCAAGTTTTAGAAACTTTAGACGTTAGAAATTTAGAAAATGCTGTAGGCGGAACAGAAGGATTTAATATTGACGAACTACAAGAATTAATTCCTACTCATATGAAAATGCAAAATAGAGTTGTAAATTATCATGACATTATGGCAAGAATCTATACGCTTCCAGCGCCTTTTGGAAGAATTCATCGAGCTGCTATAAGAAATAACGAAGATGCAATATTGTCAAAATATCTTCATATTATTTGTAAAGATACAGACGGAACTTTAATACAAGCAAATGATGCAATTAAAAACAATTTAAGTAAGTATCTTAATGAATTTCGATTAATTGGTGATATATTTGAAATTGTAGATACTAAAATTATTAATATTGCTATAAATCTGGATATTAAAGTAGGTGTGGGCGAAAATACTGATATTGTAATTGCTAGAGTTATTAATAGACTAATTAGTAATCTTAGATTAGAATCATATAATATCGATCAGCCAATAGTTTTATCTGACATTGTTAATATTGTTATAAATACGCAAGGCGTAACTTCTCTTTCAACTTTACCAGAAAATTTAGTATCAATAGCATTAGCAGATGATGATTTCACTAGAGTATATAGTAATAATGTTATTAATCTTAAAAATAATATAAAAGATGGCGTTTTATATCCGCCTGAAGGAAGTATTTTTGAATTAAAATATCCTTCTTTTGACATTAGTGTAAATACTTAAGAGGTTTTATAATGTATTTAATTTTAACAGCAAGCAAGGACACATATGTTACAAATCGTAAACTTAATGTTAATGATGGTAGATATTCTAATATAGGTAAAGCTTCCTCTTTAGACTTATTTAAACTTCAATCAGAAAATAAATTAGCTAATGCACAAGCAAGTCTAATTTTAAATACAATCCCTGCTGTTGACGACTCTTTTTATTTGACAAATAATGTTGGGTCCCAAATAACTTATAAATTTACAGATGATGAATCGGATGAAGCAAGTAATATAAAAAAAATAAAAAGAAAAAACTCAATTAAGTTAACTATTGATGAAACTTACAAAGTTATAAATGAATCTTTGCAAACTTTTGAAGCTGTTGAAAAGTCTAATAAAAAAATTATTTTACAACAAAAACAAAGTGGATTTTTAGGTGAACAAAATAATGTTTCTAATAATGACTCAATTAGTTTAACAGACTTTTCTATAAAAGAATTTTCTAAAATATTAATTAAATTTAATTACGATACGATTAAAGAAAAATTTGACATAGAACAAAATAAAAAATTTGGAGCAAAATTAAAGTTATTTGATATATCTACAGGTCAAGTTAAACCAAAAAACTTTTCTATTAGTGTTTATCCATTGTCAAAATCTTTTGATGAAGGTATTGGTAGAGATATATACTCGTTTGGTCACGCTGGTTGGACAAATTTTGTAACTTCTTCTAGAGATGAAAATAGTTTAGTTTTTAATAAATGGTCATTAAGTGGTCTTAGATCTAAAGGTTCAAATGGCGATTTAAACATTGATATCATCACAGGATCAGATAACGTTACTTATTCTAATCAGCAAAAATTTGTAAAAGGTGATGAAGACTTATCAATAGATATTACAAATTTTGTCTCTAAATCACTTTCTGGTGAACTTAATAATAATGGTTTAGTAGTAGAGTTCCATGATGATATGGATCAAAATAGTAATACATATTTTGTTAAAAGATTTGGTTCAAGACATTTAAAAAATCAATTTTTATCTCCAAGAATTGATTTTTATTGTGATGATTCGTTTACTAAACCTGATAATATTATTTATACGAATAATCCGACTAGAATCTATCTAGAAAATAAGCAAGGCAACTTTAATAGAAACCTGTTTTTTACAGGTAGCCATGTTTTAGATGCAACTAAAGATCAACTAAGTGCATCTTTAGCTTATCGTGACTTTAAAACAAGCGCATACGCAACACAGTCTATTGACACAAATGGTCTACAAATAAGCGGTTCATATTATGTAGACTTTAATATCGATATGTTTACTGATAAATTACACGGTTACTTAACAGCATCAGGTGATATTGAAGCTGGGCTTCAATGGCATATATTAGTTGATGAAAGTCCAAAACTTAATACTCTAATTAAAAGTTCATCAATTAAAATATCGACAGGAAGTTGTTTGCCTGTAACCGAAAAGTTTATTATATCTGACATTAGATTTAATCATAACAAAAAAGGTTCTAAAAATCAAAACATGTTTCTCGTTTCTTTTGTTGATACTATTGCAAATTTAGATGCCATAAAAATTCCTTATAGAAGAAAAGGAGAAAATTTAGGAGAAGTTTTCTATTCTGTTTTTGACTCAAACACAAATAAAGAACTAGTTCCTTTTGAAACATTAGTAAACGGAACCAAAATGTCATATGATGATGGTGATTACTATTTTACTTTATTTAATTCAAGTCTATTTAAAGATCGACAAATTAAATTTAAGTTTTATCTTAAGGATTATAACAACCTTATTATAGAAAATGATAAAGTTTTTAGGTTTTAACAATGATTAAAAATCACGGATCTACTTTTTTAAAAACGTCACTAAAAAGCAAAGATGCTATAAAAAGATCTTTATCTACAAATGTTGAGAAAAAAAGTAATATAAACTTAGATTCTCTTGGTTTTATTACAAATAATTTAGAAGACAAGATAACATTTGACGACTATTTTGGAATTTTCAGTACTTGCCAACTTAAAGATTCAGTAGATTTTTCTAAATTTGAAAACCATACTTTTTACGATTCAGCAGAAGCAAAAGTTAATTATGCATTTAGTAGAATAATTAATAACTTTCCTTTTGAAGGAACTTATGAAGATTACGAAACTTTTAAAAGAAACTTAGATGGTTTTACAGATTATGTTTTAGATAACATATATAAAAATCTTGGTTATTTAAAGTTTGAAGGTAAAACATATATTGAAGTAAAAGATCAAAGTGGGGCATTATTTACAACAGGCGATCAAGACTCAGGAAGAAATGTTTTAGATCCTAAAAATAGTCAATTTTCCTTTGACTTTTGGGTTTATATACCAGAAACATCTTCTACTGAAAATCAAATAATCTTTCAAAAAAAGTCAAATACTAATAATGGGTTTACCTGTTTTATTGAAAATCAACAGCTTAATTCTGCTAATGTTTCGTTATTAATTTCTAATTTAAGCAATACTTCTACGCAAACATATCATAATTTTATTAAAGCTTCTACTATAATAGAAAAAAATAAATTTAATCATTTATGCTTTAATGTTAAACATAAACTTGGAAGAAGAGAAATTGATGTTTATCTCAACGGAGAAAAGAAAGAAAATAATTTAATAGGTAGTGGACTTAATATAGAAAATATTGAATTTAGAACTAATTCTTTATTATTTGGTTCTGGATCTGATCATAAAATAGACACAGGCTCTACGTACAGTAGTTTAAATATTAATAATACATTGACATTTTCAGGAGCGCTAGACGACTTTAGAGTATTTCATTCTGTTAGAAATCAAGATACTATTAAAAAAGAATTAAATACAAATATCTTTAAGAAAAATAATCTTAAACTATACTATAAGTTTAATGAGCCATCTGGAAATTATCAAAACGTTAACGTTGTAATGGATCATAGTGGCAATTCTTTGCATGCAAAAATAAATTCAATAGGTGTACAACAAGATTATTCAAGTTTAAGAGAAAAATATCCTGATATTAATACGCCATTAGTTTATGAAGATATAAACTTAAGCCCTGTATTATTTCCGGATTATTCTAACACTATTACTTTGCGTAATAACTTGTTTAAAAATGCCCATATTTATGATCAAAATAATCCAAATTTAATTTTTAATTTATTTCCAAAACAATATTTTGACGGTCAGTCTCAAAAAGAAGGCTTTGATTCTCTTTATGGAAATATTAACAAACCTTTTTCTTATAGAGAAGCTTTAGCAGGATCATTAACCTCACCAGCAGTCGGCAATTTTGTCTCCTTATTGCTTATTTGGGCAAGATATTTTGATACATTAAAATTATATGTTGACAATTATACTGAAATTATAAATATAGACTATGACAGTATTCAAAACGAGAAGCCGGGGTCAAGCGTTTTTTTGCCTAAAATGGCAAAATTTTTAGGGTTTAACTTTACTCAAATTTTAAATAGTCCTACTTTAAGAAATTTAGAAGGAAAAGATTTACAATATAATAACTCTGAGGCAGAATTTAGAATTAGAAAAATCCAAAATGAAATTTGGAAAAGATTGTTAATTAACAGTCAAGATTTTCTAAGACAAAAAGGCACGGCTGATAGCACAAAATCAATTATAAGAGCTGCTGGTTTAGATCCGGATTTATTTTATGTAGTTAAAGAAAAGTCCGGTATATCGACAATTAACTTAAATGAAAATTATAATGATAAAAAAACTTTGCTTAAAGCGTTTGATTTCAGTAGTAGAATAAATGATACAGTCGAATTAGATAATTTAAATGAACCTTCGACAAATAAAATGTTTTTAAGAATTGATAATTTAGTTAATACAACATTTGGAAATTATCCTGAAACTTTTTTATCATCAAGTGAAGTAAATGCTTTAAATGACAGTGCTTTAAGTGGATCGTGGGAGATTGAAGGATATTATAGATTTCCAATAAAAAATAATTTTCAATATGAATTAAGTCAAAGTTTAGGAAGAATAGTAACAGAAAATAATGCAGAAACAATAACATATCCTATTTCTAACATAATTGTCAATAAGGAGAATTCGTTAAGCAAAAATGGTACGGTTCACTTTGTTTCAAGGCCGTATGATGATTCTAATGCTGAAACAATTTATCTTTCTTCTAGTAATATTCCTATTTTTGATGGAAACATATATAGACTTTCTGTAGGAAGAAGAAAAGTAGAAAAAGGTTTAAGAAATAAATCAGAATATTTTTTAAATGTGCATAGATGCGGAAGTGACTTTAAGAAAGAACTTGAATTAAGTGAAGATTATTACGTTTATAACGATGCTACAAATACACCTTATGTTGACTTACAACAAAAACATAATCCAACTTATAATAAAACCAGTAAAAACTTTTCTTTTCACGTAGGAAGTTATAAATTTCATACTTCAGTAGGCAACCTTTCTGATACTACACTAGGACAAACTAATAGACTTAATGAAATAAGCGGTTTAAATACTTTAACTACAAATTTTCAAGGAGAGTTATTTAATGTTAACTTATTTACAAAAGACTTAGAAAAAGCTGAAAGAGAAAATCATGCAAAGTATATAAGTTCTGTAGGGACAAGATTGCCTCATATAAATTATAATTTTAATAATTATACGACCGGCTCAAATCAACGTCTTAATATTCAAATTTCACCATTGTTAACAGATATTAGTTCATCTTTTAATGGTACGTACAACAGTGCAAATATTTTAGATCGTACTCAAAACTTATACACTACTGCGTCTTTTGAAATTAAAAACTCTATTTATAAACCAGAAAATGAAATAACTTCTAATTACTACCTTATGAAACAGCTGGATACAGTAATAGATTCAATGTCTGAAAATAATAAAGTTAGAATACTATCCAACTACTCAGGGGAAAATTTTACATATGATAGACCATTTAACTTTCGTCCTGAAGAAGACAATAGATTTATTGTGGAAATGTCAAACGTTTTAGTTCTTAACAAAGATATTACAACAATTATGTCTTCTTTAGATGAATTTAACAACTCTTTAGGCGATTCAGCTTCTTTATTTGATGTTCAATATAACAATATAGTTTCTTTAAGAAACATTTATTTTAATAATTTAATTACGCATATTGACAATAGAGCATTTTATTTTTTATATAAGTATATGGACAATTTAATAAGCGATCTTATTGTTCAAATGGTCCCAGATAAAGCATATTACACAGGTCATAATTATACAATTGAATCACATATACTAGAAAGACATAAAATACAATATAAATATTCACAAAATAGAATACCAACTTTATATAGAAGTGCTCTTAATATATTAAGAAATAAAAATCAACACTTAGAATAAGGAAATATATGTCAACTTCATGCAAAATAATAAGCCCAGCTAGGAGTTCAAATACCATTAGAGTTGAAGGTAGTTTACCTTATAGAGAAGGATCTAACGATTCTATAGAAACAAGACGAAAAAGAAAAAAACAGGTTGGTGATCTTGTTATATCGGTATTTGCTTCCCCAACAATATCAGAAAAAAAGACATCTATTCCTCTTGCAGATAGAAATATAAACACTAGATTTGATTCTAAAGTTCCGGAAACAATACAGCAATTTGTTTTAGAAGAAACAAAATTTAGTGACAAAGAACAAATAAATGTTCTTAATAGAAAAACAGAAAAAACAAATACTAAACTAGAAACTAGAAAAGGTATAATTAAGTCTTCTTTATTAAATGATATTACAAGCTTTGGTACAAGTAATACAATTTCTTCGCTTGAAACAGATATGCTTTTGTTAGATAAGGGAAAGTATAAAGAAATTCCTACTATTTTTAAATCGCCTCCTGATTTAAATTTGCTAGATGAAATGTACTTAAACAATAGTGTTTCAGTTGAATATTATAGCAGTCCTAATAAAATATCTAAAAATGGCTTAATTGAACCGCTTTACATAAGAGAAACATCTACTTTTGAATTTAATGAAAAGTCTTTTAAGTCATCTTTAACAGTTAATGACATTAGAATGAGATCCTTTTCTATTAAAGAAACAATACAATATGATGATAAAGGAATAGAATTTTACGAAGACAATGTAGATGCTTTTATAAGTCAAGGTAATACTATAATAAACAATAATTTTGTTGAAAAATATGATAAATTAACTAAAAAGTTTACTAAAACTGCTAGCGCTGGCAAAGTTCATAATAACAAAATTTTAGATATGTCATGGATTTCTAATGATAATACTATTATTGTCCCATATGAGGAAAAATATAATACATTAAAATTAGAAATAGATTATTCAAGCTACATTACATTAAACAATAGTGGAATAATAAAATACTATACAGAAAATAATATTACAATAAGTAATCAATATCCTAAAATTTTTGAAGATAAATATAGTACTGGCTATACATATGATAGATCAAAAGTGCAAGGACTAGATTCAATTGCATTTAGTGATACTATGGAGTAATCTATGCCTTTAATAAGACAGAAAAGAAAAGGTAACATAAGAAAATCAGGTGCAATATCGCTCCAACCTAAAAATCAGTTAAAGGAAATTGATAACTTACAAGGCACAATACCCTTGGACTTATCAATTAATGGGCATAAACTAGTAAACACTAATATAAAATTTGATGATTCTTCTAGCAACTATGTTTTTGGTCAAAACTATGCCATTAAAAATATAAGTGAAGGGTTGCCTTTAAGTGATAGCTTTTATGGAGATATTGTATCTACACCAAATACAGTAGGAACTGTATTTTCAAAAAACAGTGTTATTTCTCAAAAATTCTTAAAAGATGAAAGGCGAAAAGAAAGATTAAATATAGATTTTAATCCTTACAAAGAAGAAAATCAAATAGAAATAGTCAGTGATTCAGAGTTTTATGTAAGTGGAACAAGCCCTTTAGTATCAGATAATTTTCAACAAAGCTTACTCTCTAGAGAAAAAATTGAAATTGATTTGTCAAATTCTAAATCTACACAAGAAGTTTGTCAAACTGAAACTTTAAGTGCTGGCATACTAATTAATACATTTAGCTATTATAATTTTTCAAGCAATAAATGGACTAGATTTAATGGATTTGCACCAGGAGATGGATCAGATAGAATTATTAATCCAGCACAGATTGGCGGCCTTCATACTTATAACATAACAGAATTACAAAATAAACCAGAAAGACTATCAATACCATTTTCACCATCATCCTGGAATAGACCTGACCGGACAAGCGCGTTTCAGTTTATAAGCGGTTCTATTGCTGAACCTATATCAAATTTTGGTTTTCCTTTTTCTAAAAAGTATGATCCTTTAGACGAAAATTTTTTAAAAATGTCAAACTATATTGACAAACCTTTTCTTTTAGAAAAAATAATTTTTAAGTGTGAAAGAGCCAATCGTTTGTCTATCATGATTAATAATACTGCCGGATCTACAGATAACTTTCCTTTACCGTTCGCAGTAACGTCTAATTTTTTTATATTAAATAATAAAAAAATAAAATCAAAAAGAAAACTAAACAATGTAGACTCAGAATCAATTAAAACGCGCGATCAAAACAATGTTGTTCATAATCTTACAGGAGAATTTAATCAAGATGTAGTAAGAGATCTGGTAACATATGCAAAATTTGTAACAGCAATTTCAGGATCAAGTTCTGCTATATTTGACGGTGATCTAATAGGAACAAAAAATACTTACGACTTTAAAAAATTAAAAGAACAAGCTGACGACTTTAGCGAAGGTAATTTAAGTTATACCGATTTTGGATCACATATTCAAGTTACTTTAACAGAAAACACTTTTGAAGTTCAAGCAGAAGTTCCAGTAAGACAGTCTATCTCTAATGAAAATTTAAGTCACTTGAATGGTTTTTCTTCTGGCGATTACTTTTTTGTTGGTAATAGTTTAGGAAGCAGAACTTTATTAGGAAAGGACCTTAATAAATCTTTAGTAAATAACAGTGAAAATTACTCTTCTGTAATAAAGCAATATAATTCTATTTATAATTCTAACATAGTCCATAACGTTTTAGATAATGACAATAGACAAGTTCCTTATATTCTTTATCCAGAAGATGAACTATTAATAGGATATTCATCCTTTTCAAACTTTTATTTTAACTTCGGTGCAGCTTCCAATCAAAGCTTTAGTTCTTTTCTTGATAAAGCAAAAATAATTTTAGTTGGGACACCAATTAATAATAATTATCCTAAGTTTGAGTTTGATAAAAGATTTTTAACAAGTAAAAACTTAAGAACAGGTATTGTTGGTGACAAATTTAATACAGATAAATTTGATACTTTACCAATACAGCTTTATGCTAGCAGCTCTATTGATAAAATAGTTGTATCTACAGGTAACAATAAGATCGACAGAGCTGTTGCAGGATATTATTCGAATGGTAATAGGGGTACTCATTTAAAGGCTGTAGAAATGCAAAATAATGATATTTCTTTAACAGGATCTTTGCTATCTGAAAAAATACATTTTAATTATAATAGCTATGGAAATTATTCTGATATTTACAAACAAAGGCCTTATACGAGCTATTTTAAAACAGGAGATAATGTTGTAATTTATCCTATTGAGAAAAAGTTTTATGATACAGAAGGTAATACGCTTCATCAAACCGGAACTTTATCTTTTAATAGCGACTTTAATGCCAAAATAACAACCTTCTTTGAGGAGTCATAATGGCAGGAATACTTGATAAAAAAAATAGAGTAATTGACTTTATTTTAACACCTGAAGGTTATAAGCAAATGTCACTACATGATATTCGCTTTAAATATGCAACGTTTTCAGATACAAGTACTATTTATCATAGTGACAAAAATAATGTTTTTTTAAGCGGCACACATAATTTTCGTTTTGAAGCTTCTCATAATGTAAAAGACCTTGTTAACCCTGAATTGGACTTAAACAGGGGCGGTTTTTATAATATAGACTTATCAACAGAAGACAATTCTAGTTTTTTTGCGTACGATTTATTAAATGAAGATGAGCAAACATTCTTAACAGCGTCAGCTGATCTTTATAAAAGAATTGAAGATAATTTAAAAGAAAAAGATATTTTACTTACAACAGGCACATTAGATTTACAAAATATGCAAATATATTCAGAAAAGCCTGAATTATTATCACAATTTTATTTAGAAAAAAAAGACTTTGATTTTGAACTTCCACCTACAATGTTAAAGCAAAATGTTTTTCTTTCTGAATTTGAGCTTATAAAAGATGATGCTAGATTTAGTAATAAAACAAATTTTCTTTATTTGCCGCCAGAAAATTTAAATGGATCACAATTAGGTGTTTATACAAATACCCAACAAAAAATTAGCAAAATATTAGTTAAAAACAGTGTTAATAATTTAGAAAATATAGAAACTGCAATTAATGACTCTATAAAAAATATTGATACTAATCCTAAAATACAAAAAAAATATTTTAATTTTACCAAAAAAAAGTTAGATCCAAAGTATATTTTTCAAATTTACAGTATAGATTCTTTTAAAAGTAAAATTGAAAAGTTAGCAATTATTGACCATGGTGATAATCAATATATTGATAGACAAGGAAAAAGAAAGTTTAGAAGAGTATTTTCTGCAGGCAAATTATATAGAATAGAAAAGAACATTATTGAGCCTGGATATTTACAATCAGATCAGCAAATTAAAATTCAGTCTTATTTTGGTTTTGCTAATATTTTTACTATATCATTTGAGGAATAATAATTGCAATGCTAAATCTATACGGTCTAAACTTTGGAAATAACTCAAGCAATAATAACACGGGTAATAATACAGGCAATAACAATAATACAGACAACAATACAAACAACAGCACAAATGATGACACAGGTATATCAGAAGATCAAATAGCAAATGGTATAAGAACTTTATTATATCAAGGTGCAGATATTTCCAGAAATCCATTTTCTGTTTTTAGCGGCGATCAAATGAGAGAAATTCTTGATATGATCAGCGATGAAAGAGAAAGAAGAGAAAATTTTTTAAGAGCTCTTTCAGCTAACGTAGGAATTTTTACTGAAAATGAACAAAGTATTTCTATCTCTAAAAACTCAAATATTTTTGATCTTCTTGATTTGAAAAATACTACAGTTAAATATAATAAAGTTTTAAATGATGAAGGTAATATAGTATCTATTAATAATATTAGATTAGAGTTTGATACTTTAATTTCACTTAGATCTCGCTATTCAAGTAGTTACGGTTTTCTTTTTAATCTTCTTTCTGCTACAAAAAAAGTTAACAGAGAAAATAAAATTAAAGTCTTGATGGAAGCAAATATAAATGAAAATAGAATTATTAATACATTTGAGTTTGGCTACACAAGTTTAGAAAGTTTAACAGCATTAGATTTACAAAATGAATTAGTCCTAAACATACCTAATAATGCAGCGTTTACTAAAAGTATATACGTATATGAAGTAAATAGTATTGAAGAAGCTGTCGGCGAAGCAAAAATTAGCTTTGGTAATAGAAAGCTTAATATAAACACAAATCCTTTATTTTAGAGTAAACTATGAGTAATTTATTATTAAATTTAAATAACGTAAACAACGTGCCTGATCTTAAAGTTACTGTTAATAAAAACAATGCAATTAAAGATACTATTTTTAAAGCTCAAAATAAAAATAATTTAAGCGATGTCTTTTTAGACGATGCAAAAAATATAAAAAGTGATATTTCATTTTTACATGGCTTGGTAATAGAAAGGCAGTTAGCTACTAAAGACGAATTTTTTACAAATTATTTTGTTGTTGTTTTAGAAAACAATGATAAAGAAATGTTGTTTAACTTTAAAGATAACGAAAACTCGATTAAAAATAATATTCCAACAATTAAAAATTTATCTCGCAATAAAAAGTGTAGTATTTTATATAACGTAAAATATTTTTCATTTCAAACAAATCTTGTAAATTTGTCAAATATAAAAATTGAAGAAGAATTAATTTATGAATACTATAAAAAATATAAGGCAAATTTAAGCTCTGGAAAGTTAAAAAAAATAGTTTCTCAAATAAAACAAAACAAAAGATTTCAAAATTTAGATCCGATTTTTTATAGTATCTATGAAGTTAATAGAGGTTCTACGGAAACAATACAACTAAACAATATAGGTAAGCAAGACATTAGTATAAAGTCTAATTTAATATATAATAAAAATAATTTATTGCTTGAAGTTAATTTATTAAATGACTCAATTCTAAAATACGATATCGATATAAAAAGCATTAAGTTTATATCATCTAAAAAAAGTATTGAATATGTTATTAAAGAAGCAGACTTTAGTAAGAAACAAATTAAAAATAATTTAAATAAAAAGAAAGCTTATTTTAATTTACTTAAAAAAGAGACATATGACTTTTACTTAAATAGCTATAAATTTCTTAAGTTAAAGATAGAAATAAGGTTTTATGCTAAAAATAATGACAGTATAATAAAAAATAAAACTGAAACATTTATATTGCAGGACTAAAAATGGCAGAAAATATTAGAAGCACAAACATATTAGCATTAGCGCACTTGGCAGACTTAAATAGCTATTCAAGCTCAAAAGCAGATTTTACTATAATATCTTTACATGATGCTTCGCCTGATTATGTTAGTTTTAGTCAGGACTATTTATCATTTTTAAGTAAAAGCAGTCTATGTCAAGATGCTATAATTAATAAATTCTATAAGAGTTATAATCAAGAAAACTTTCAAAGTAATATTGAAAATACAATAAATGATACTAGCGAAATTCTAAACCAATTTGAGAATAATATACTTTACGGAGATAGAAAAAGATTTTCATTTTTTATTTCATTACTTAAAAATTCACAAAACTATTTTTCAGGCTTAGAAAATAGTTTTGGCTATGCATTAAATAAGCTAAACTTAGATACAAATCAACTTAAACAGTTTTTTTCTGCTGATACTAATGAAGAAACTTTTAAAACATTTTATAGAAACTGTTTAGGATTTAATCATAGAGATGATGTAATTACAAGTCAAATAGACAATATTGAGAATATTAACGATGAAGAAGTTTATGCTATAACAGAAAATACTGCTATTCTATCTTTATTACAATTACTAAATACAACATTATTTCATGGTAATAATAAATCTTTAACACATAGCACTAATTTATTTAATCAAACAAGATATAATGACGATAATAAATATTTGACTTTTAATAAAAGAGACTCAAAATTTATTAATACTGTATTAGGAAGTGTGTTTAATTCTGTAATTCATTTAAATTATTTTGATAGCGATGTTCTTAATAATGATTTAAATGAAGCATTTAACATAGAAAGAACTAGAAATTCTTTAAGCGAAAATATATATTCAAATGAAGTATTAAGAACAAACTATACATTTCAGCAAAATACATTTTCAAGTGACAGTCTTACAAATAGGCATGATGATTTTATTTCTTTTGATATCTTAAATCAAGACGTACCTGAAAATTATCAAAGATTTATGAAGCCAATTTTACAGGCAAATTCTGCAATTACTTCATTAGGAATTTCAAGTGAAGAAAGCAACTTTGAAGATAGAATACCTAATTATAGAGGACAATCGGCAAAAACTTTTATTCAAAACTCCAACATAGAAATTAATAATATTCTATTTGGAACAGATATTTCTGATGAACATAATAACTTGTCACGGTTTATACAATTAACAAAAAAGAAAATATCAGGTGCTAGAAAAAACTTATCAAAAATATTTTTTAGTAATCTAAATAATAACAATTCTTTGCTTGATTTTATTTATAAAAAAGCTTTAGTAGCCAATGGTATTAAATCAAAACTTGGTGTTACACATACTGATGCTAATAATAGCTTGATTACTAGACAAGAAGAAAGTATTGCTAAAAATTTATTTGTTTATGATAATGCTGATGTTTTTGAATCAAATAACTTTTTATCATCAAACGGTTTTGTATATTTTACTAGAGGAAATTTAGAAGATCTTCAAAATGTAGTTGATATTCATAGTGAAGAAAAGTCTAACATTGAAAGTTTAATTGACAATTATTATCAACAAGAAATTAATAACTCTGAACTATATAAAGACATTCTAAGATTTGCTTCTGAAGGCGTTAATAATAGTTTGCTTCGTCACAATGAGTCAAGTAAGTTTAGCTATGGTAATTTACCTGTTCATTTGTTAGAAGAAGTTGCATTTATTACTAGATTTACAGGAAATACAAATCATAATTTAGAGCCGCTTACTAACAATCAAGAAGAATTTAAGAGTAACTTTGTTAATTTGCTTTATGCAGGAGCTAATAATAAAGATGTTTTTTCTGGCTTGATTGATCGTATACCAAGAAGCTTTCAAAGTCAAATAAGAGATGATGATGAACCTATAGATGACTTTAAAGAATTGGCTAGGAAAATAGAAGCAAATGACATATTTGACCTACTAAATCTTGATAATGGCTTCATGGGTAGATTTGCACTATCAACAAGGGTACAACTTAGAAACTTTATTCCAACTATTGACAATAGTCGAAACCTTCCTGGACGAGGAATTACTAGAGCTGAAGTTGACTTTAGACGATATTCTAAAGACTTAAATTCTGATGAAAGAAATTCAAATAGTCTAATAAGTCCTAGATATTTCACAGTTTGTGGCATTCCTTTTCCAGATGTTTATTCTTCCAGTAGGGCTTATATTAATGATTTTAGTTATCTAAGCGATCAAGAAGAATTAGATAAAATTTCAAAGAGCTTTGAAGTTTTCTATAAACCTTTTGCGGGATTTTTACTTAAACATCAAGGAAGGCTTTGTGAAGTCAACACGTTTCATGAAATTGACAAAGAAAATGGAATATTGTCACAGTTATCGCAAGAAACAAATGGAATTATAAAATCATTTATTAAATTTTTAGAAAAATACTTTACTAAACTTGGTATTAATCAAGAAAAAACAAATGATCAAAATATTTTAGATTTTATAACTAGCAGCTTTGAGGCATATTGTAATATTGTTATTGCAAAGCTTTCTCAAACTTTTGAATATACAACTGCAATAAATGCAGTAAAAATATTTTCAGAAGCGCCTGTAGACTTTATTCTAGGTATAGATCCAAAAGATTTTTCGGCAAAGAGAGAAGATATTCTAAGGACAGGAGATAGTGTTGAGGTATATTCATCTAATGGTTTTCTAGGAGGTTCAGGCTTTACACAAGAGAGACAAACTTCAGGAGAAACAGACGTTCTTATAAGTGTAGGTCCTTCGCGGATTCAAAGAGCAAGATCAATAGCACAAGGAGGTTATTCAAACTTCCTCAAAACACGCGTAATTTGGGATGAACCTGCAGAAACACAAATTAGTGCTAATGATAGAATTAATTATCAAGCTTATCCTCTAAATGAAACGAGAGGATTTAATATATATAGCAGAGAAAGTCTAAGTGGTCCTGATTTTAATGTTATTAGACACTTTATTCGTGCTAATAGAAGATGGTTATATCCTTTTAGAGGCCAAGATGGTAATCAAGGGTTAAATGGTAAGGTTCCTAGGCACCAGATCTCTATAAACTATTACAACAAGTCTAATAATCAAAGTTTTGTAAACGGCTGGAACGGATTTGACAATCAAAGATCAGCTATTCCTGCAACAATTAATAATATTCTAAATACATTATACTATCGAAATGAAAATGCAAAACAGCAATTTTTAAGTTTCTATAGGCAGAATGACTTTACTGATGAAATTATATCATTAGATGATGCAAATAAAAATTTTGCAAGAGCTACAGGAACTAAATTTACAGGAGGAGCTTTTCATAAAGAAATATTTACTTGGAATTCAATTTCTCATGAAAACGACGGAATTAACGATCGAGAAAATAATGACAACGAATATACAGAAGATTTAATTCAAGAAGCAAACCAGTTTCTTTATGCAAATAATATTAAAATCGACTCTATTCTTGAAGAAGTTCAAAATATGAGATTTTTTGATGAAGAAGTCTATATTTCATATTGGTCACAATATAATGCAAATTATCCTTTAATTCATAAAAAAAATTACGTTTATAATGTTTATAAGGGTTTAGTTGAAAACCCCTACAGAAGTCTATCAGATAAACTAGAATCAACGTTTTTACCAGAGATTTCTGATGAAGAAAATAAAGATGCTATTTTTAACGTATTAAATAAAATTCATACAGGTATTCTTGCTGAAGATATTTCGATTTCTTATTTATTTGATGCATATCGATATGCTTTTTTGCACTTAAAAGAATATAAAAAATATTTAGAAAGTGAAATTTTAAACGAGGAAACTGGAGAAATAGAATTTAACAGCGAAGAACTTCAAGAAGTTATTGATAATATAACAGACTTAGTATCAAAGCATTATGATAATCCTTCTCAGTTTGAATTTAATGATTATATTACAAGAATTAATTCTGCGCAAAATTCTTTAATTAAATTCTATTCAAATAAAAAAATAGAAAATTTGCAAAATGCACTAAACTCTAGTCGAAGTCCTCTTAATAACAAAAAACACTTTAATGATGCTAATATTTTCTTTAATATGAAAGTTAATAGAAGAAGTCCTTTATCTATTTTATGTATAGGTTTAAGAGAGAACGCTATAAATACATTAAACAAAATAGTTAAATTTCAAATATCTAAATATGACAGTATTGAAAAAAAGTATTCTTTGCCATATGAAATTAAATTTAACTTTAATTATTTTGTTTCTGAAAGTTCTGGTTTTGAAAGTGATGTATCTAACTATATTGTTAAAGAATACGATATTATAGATAAGAATTTTATAGAAATTGGTAATGAAAACTTAAATATACAATATAATCACATTTATAGCTTTTTAGCAAAAAAATACTTGTCAATAATATCAGGTTTTGGAATTGATGAATCATCTTTAAAGTTAGACTTAGATAAAACAACAGCAAGAAAAGCAGAATCACCAAGAGTATTTACTCAAGACTTAACAAATATTAATAATCATTTACAAACATTAAATGATGAATACATCGAGATGTTAGATGTTTCAGAAAACACTATATCAGAAGATGGAGAATTTACTAATATACTTGATAATATAGATTATAACGTCAAAAACGATGTTTATACTGATATAATTGATACTAATATTAAAAACAAACAAGACATTTATAAAAGATTAATACAATTTGATTATCAAAATATATCTAAAGAATCATTAGGTGAAATTTTTATGCCAAAAGAATTTACTAGAGTTTATTATATCCCTATTACAAATGAGAATTTTATTTTTGAAGGTGGTTTACCAAGACAAAGTAATAATTATAGTTTGAAAGTTAATGTTATTTTTGAGTAAGAGAATAAATGAAAACAATTACAGTTTTAAAAACTCCTAAAGTCTCTATATCACAAGAGAATTTTATCTATAATTACTATTCTGAAAAAGAAGAAAATATTAATGATAAAAAATTTAACATTTTTGATGGAGAAGAGGACTATTACTCTATTAGAACTACTAATGCTAGAGAAATTACTGAACCTCGTTTTATTACTTTTAATATAGATTCAAACAAAATAGTTCAATATAACTTATTTGAAACAAGTAATAATAACAAAAGTCTTGCAGACTTAACTGCCGTAGAAAACCAACTTCGAAAAATAAGCAGCTTTGGCAATTCTTTAGATAATTTATTTGATAAAAATAAAAGAAAAAAATATTTTAATGATATCACATTTTTAAAACAAAATCAAGTTTTTGATACAGAAATAGACTTAACTTTACCCGAAGATTCTTCAGAACCTTATAAACAGCTAATTTTATTTTTTGATGAAGAAGACCCAGAGTTAATTGTTCCAACGTCCGAAAACTCTAGGTATATTAATTCTTCTAATAGAAATAAGGAAAATGAGTTTAGACTTTTTAAACAAAGACAAAAAAATGGAGACTCTACTGTAATTTCTAGAAATATTTTTAGAAGAATTAAAAATTCTAATAAAAAACTTATTTACTCTTATTTAGAAGACAAACAATCTGAGTCTAATAAAAACTTTGGAACAATATTAAAACAAAATAGCATAGGAACACTTCAAGAGTCTGTAGAAGATTTTATACAAGACTTAAATCAAAATGAAGTTGAGACTACTAATAGAGTTTTTGATGCTGTAAGAAATCCGGGAAGTTTTTTATCAGGCTTAGGAGACGCTTTTGATAACGAGATACCTGAAATATCTGAAGAAAATTTAGGTGTTATTCTTAGAAGTGCTCGATCATCTAGAAAGCAAATTTTTAGAACAAATCCAAAAATTCTAGCAAGATCTCTTGACGATCTAGAAGGTATAGGCAATAACTTTAAAGAACTAAACGAGTTTGTTGTAGGAATATTAATTGATAAATATCATTTAAATAATAATAATAAAAAATATTTATGCTCTAAATTTATTAGAGGATTTAAAGGCGGTAGCTATGAAATAAAAGATCTAGCTGTTAATTATGGTAAAACCTATATTTATGAAGTTAGACCTGTCTTACTACAAAGTTTTGTTGATGCCCCTGAAGATACTGATATTCCATCTAGAGTTTTTTATCTTATTCTTGGAAATAGAACTAGTTCATATGCAATAAAGTGCGTTGAAAGAGAAAGTCCGCTCCCGCCATCACATTTAGAATTACATTACAATCAAAATGAAAAAGGAATAAAGCTTAAATGGGGTATTCCTGCAAATAGACAAAGAGACATAACTAATTTTCAAATATTTAAAAGAGAAAGTCCGTTTGAACCGTTTAAGCTAATTAAAGAATATCGTAAGAAAGACATTAGTGTAGTTGATAATTCCGATATAGGGGTAGAAACTCCTGAAAGTTCTTTAGTTGAAAAAAATAATTTTATGAAATTTAACTATTTAGACAAAAATATAAAAAATAATAAAATTTATATTTATGCAGTTTGTTGTGTTGATGCGCATGGTTTAAGTTCAGCATATTCAACTCAAGTAGCAGGTAGATTTAATGGTTTAACAACTCGTTTAGAAGTAGATACAATATCTTTGGCGGGCGCACTAAAGCAGTATCCTAATCAACTTTTTCCTAGAAAGACTAAGTTTTATAACTTTGAAAACGATGTTATTTCTAATACACCTATAATTAGAAACAAAAGCAAGATGAATATATATTTTACACCTGACTATCAAACAATAGACAAAGGCAGCGAAAAAATAAGCATATTTAATCCAGCATTAACAAATTATTTTTCAATAAGTTTAACTGATATGAATACACTTAATACGTCAAGACAAAATATCTACATAAGAAACAGGGAATCATAATGGGATTTTTAAATCACTCAACATCAAATATTATTATAGATGCAGTTTTAACCGAAAAAGGTCGCTCACTATTAGCAAGAAATGATGGTTCATTTCAAATTACTAGCTTCGCTTTTGCTGATGATGAAGTAGACTATACATCAATAACTAAATATGGTAATGTAACAGGCAAAGATAAAATTGAAAAGAATACACCTGTTATGGAAGCTATAACAAATGATAAGTACGCCATTAAGCATCATTTAATTTCTATTTCGGGTAATGCTGCAGATGACAGAATTCTTTATATTCCAAATATAGTTTTATCTTCCCCAGCAACAACACCTGTTAATTTATCTGCTGCAGCTACACAAATTACAAATGAATCAACATTAACAGTTAGAAGTCGTCTATCAGAAAATTCTGAAAGAACAATTCCAGAGTCTGTCCAAGATACAGAATTTGAAATAATTTTTAATAATAGATTTTTAAAGCTTTTAGATAGTAACAGTAATATTCAAAGTGGAACATCTTTTAATGATAACTCTGGAAATGTATATGCTTCTTTAAAAAATACTTCTATAGCAAATAATACAGGAGTAACAGAGTTAATTTTTAAACTGCTTCCCCAAAATATTAGTAACGAAACGTATACAGTATATGGTAGTCCAGATGATAAAACTATTATTTATACACAAATAACAGTTTCTGGTTTAAGTTCTGGTAGAAGCTTAGTAATTCCTATAACCATTAATAAAAACGAAATTTAATTGAGGTAAATAATGTACAATGCACCACAGTTTGCAAAAGCAACAATAGGACCATCTGATATTACAACTAATAAGTCCAATCTTTACCAGCTTATTGACGTAATATCAGGTGACATTAGCGGTTCTAATACCAGAAAGAAATATGAAGTTTTCGTTACGGGCGGATTAAATATAAGTTCAGTAACATCATCATTATTTCAAACTGTACATGATCAAAATTTTAGCTTTCAAACATCTAATCCTATTTTAGACTTAACAATTGGTTTATTTAGTGGTAGTGATACAGTTGCTAACACATCACCTGGTCTAGACTCCTCTGGCAAAATTTTGTTTCCATCTCAGTCTTTAATGATGAGAGAAAAAATTAATATTTATAAGCAACATGCACAAATTCTTTTAGGAAACCCAGAGTCACATTTTGTTTCTCCTTTTGGAAGTACAGTTGCTTCTAATAATATTGAAAGAATTGACGAAGCAATTTTCTTAAACGTTAAGCGTCTTTTTGCTAGAGATGGAATTAGAAAAGAAACTTTTGCAATGCGTGTTTTTGCAACCGGTTCAACTGAATTAAATAAAACAAACATTCTTTCATCATCACTTAATAGTAACGATGAAATTATTTTAACTGATAAGGCTTCACTAACAAATAGAAGAATTTCTGTCTGTGGTGAAGTTGGAAACTTAGTCTATACGGCTGGCGCTAGTGATGTTAATGCAGGTCTTATCTTTTATGATAAAGGTATTATTGTTTTGGATGCTAAAAGGTGTTTTAAGACAGACCAAGCTATTTCTGGTGCAATTGATTCTGTAAATTCAAGTGCTGAAGCAGAGTTTTCAAGTGGCAAGTCTGTAATTTCAGCGTCATTTATTCCTGATCTTTATGTTTCTGCATCAATTGATGATGTTGTTGACCATTTAGCTATGTCTAGATTTGGTAATAGTGATTTAACAACTGCTATTGCGTATCAAAACAAAACATCAATTAACTCTACACTTTATTTTTGCAGAGCAGCACCTGGTCAGTTTAATTATTCAACAAACCCAACATATACAGACAGTGACGGTAAAATTCGTGTTGTTGATGACGAAGATGATATGCCATTTTCATATGTTACTACTATTGGTCTTTATAATAGCGCCGGCGAACTTCTTGCAGTAGCAAAAACAAGCAGGCCTATTGAGAAAAACCCAGAAACTGATCTCACAATTAGAGTTAGATTAGACTACTAGGTTTTAATATGACGTTTGTCGAATTAAAAAAATCAAACTTTGACAACACAAAAATCAAAGTATTTCCTCATCAACATTTTACTAGCGGGTCATCTTTATGTTTAAATACTAATGTAGGAGAGCTAGGTTGTGTTCCAGCTGTTAGGACAAGATCTAAGTCAATTAAAGAAATTGATAACTTATCTAATTTTTACTTAAATATATTTCATTATAACGGTATAGAAGCTTTAAGAAAAAACGGACCAACAAACAATAGAGACTACAACCATGGTTATTTGTATTTAAATAATATATACGCTGACGTAGAAAAAGCACAATCTGATAATTATTTTTTTAAAATAAATAGAAATGTAATTGAATATAGAAATCCTGAAGGTACTTTAAGTGATAATGGTAATGAACTACCAGATGGAAGTGAGAATACATCTTTTAGTAGAAAAATATTAATAAAAAATGTTTTATATAATAAATATAAAAAGTTTTCCACTAATATAGAAAATTATAACTACGGTTTTAGCAATTATAACTCTTTAAACTTTTTTACTCTTGGTGTGCATCCGGACTATACTTTAGATACAACTGTAGCTAAGAAAAGTCACAAAACTTGTGTAATATATCCAAATCCTAACAGCAACACTTACACACCTGCATCTATGCAAGGTGCAACTGGTGAATTTAACATTTCTTTTTGGATAAATCCTAGAAGAAGTAATGTTAATGGATACGACTATAATATTGGAACTATTTTATCAATTCCTGGTTTAATTAATATTTATATAGCAAAAGGAACATCTAAAGATGAATATGCCTATACAGATAAATTTAGACTTTTAATTGACTTAGAAGAGTCATCTTACTTGTTGCCTGATGCTAGCTTATTAAATAATTCTAGTGCAAAAGTTATTAGTAATTCTAGAATAATAACTAATGATAATATTTTGGATAAAAATAAATGGTATCATATAAGTATATCAGTCAAAAATAAACTTTTAAAGCTTTTTGTTGATGGTAATTCAATATTAGACAATGTAACAGGAATTGAAAATTTAAATAATGCATCAACGTCTATTTCAAAAATAATTTATATAGGAAATAGACACAATTATTCAAGTAAAGCTGACTGGATAAATAACTTTAATACTTTGTATGATTATTATTTTGGCAGTGATGCTGCAACAGATTTTGCGTCTTACAATAACGGGGTAACAAATGGCAGGTCTAATGCAATAACAACTTTTGGAGGATCTTTGCCTCAATTTGAAGATGGTTTAGATACGACATCTTCTGACTCTTTAGCATTAAATGCTGAAATAGCTGATTTAAGAATATATACTTCATCTAGACTAAAGCAACAAGTTTTGTTAGATATGAAAAATCATGTCGATAGTTTAACAAATGAATTACATTTAGACTTAGTTTTTTATGTTCCTTTATATTTTGTTCCTGAAAGACTAACTCGCAAGACTTTTGTAACTTATGGCGACAAAATGCATTTAAGTATAGATGGTCCTGTAAATCCTTATCTCTCTCATAGACTTTTAGGTCACGAAGTTTCTGTAGAACACTTTTTAAATGAATTTGTAAGAAAACTAAAGCCTTTTGTTGAGGGCGTGCATTTAGGAG
>Ga0209348_1000129_pt1 | contig 46699 bp, 68 predicted proteins | sample ETNvirenome_2_30_FD_184065 | JGI IMG/M metagenome (GOLD analysis project Ga0209348, IMG submission 184065) | Marine viral communities from the Pacific Ocean - ETNP_2_30 (SPAdes) (version 2) | ecosystem: Environmental > Aquatic > Marine > Oceanic | place: Pacific Ocean | collected 2013-06-22 | reverse complement strand
CTGGTGAATTATTATTTACAGAAATTGTACCAAGTGTTAATGTAACTTATACAGAAATCACACATACTGGTGATAATTGGACAGAAATTACACATACAGGTAACACTTGGACAGATGTAAATACAGGTTAGGAGTTATAAATGGCTAGTGAATATACAACAAATAATCGTATAGAAAAGATTGGTACAGGCGAACAAGCAGGTACTTGGGGGTCAACGACTAACACAAACTTTGATATTATTGATAAAGCTATAAATGGAGTAGGTTCAATTTCATTATCTGGAACAAGTGATGATTTAACAACTTCTGATGGAGATAAAGATTCTAATGGTCTTTTTAAAGTTTTAAAATTAGGTGGATCACCAAGTGGCAGTCATAAATTAAGAATAAGACCTAATAGTGTACAAAAACTTTATTTTGTTGCAAATTCATCTGGTCAAACTGTTGAAATTGGTCAAATAGACGACAATGCTAATTTTAGCACAAGCACAAATTCTGTGAGTGTTGCAGATGGTAAAACAGCTATAATTTATGCTGATGGAGGAGGTGCTACTGCCGCAAAAGTTAGATCAATAGAAACTGGTTCAGATGAATTTACAGAAGATGTAACTATTAAAACTTCCGATGGTGCTTTATTAACATTACAAACATCTGACACGACCATTACAGATGGTGATGTTCTTGGAGGTTTACAATTTCAAGCACCAAATGAAGGTGATGGTTCTGATGGTGCTTTAGTTTCTGCATCTATAATAGGGGAAGCTGATGATACTTTTTCTGCTACTGTAAATAGCACAGACCTAGTTTTTAAATTAGGAACTGATGGTGCAGTTGCAGAGAAGATGAGACTGACGCATGAGGGTGATTTAAATCTTATTACAGATAATAAATCAATTAACTTTGGTGCTGACAGTGAAATACAGTTAACTCATGTGGCAGATACAGGTTTAACATTAACACACACTGCAACTGGTGCTGGTACACCTGTTGTCTTAAATCTTAAATCTGAAGAAGATGCAATTGCTGATGGTGATGTAATTGGTAAAATCACTTTTACGGCTGGTGACAGTGATGGAACGGATGCAATAGCTACAGCCGCATCAATCGAAGCTGAAGCTGATAACACCTTTGCCGCAGATAATAACCAGACAGACTTAGTGTTAAAATTAGGAAGCTCTGGAGCTGCAACCGAAAAATTTAGGTTTGGACATGGGGGTGTTTTAACAATACCTGCTGATGGAAGCACAGGCACAAATGGTATTCACATAGGAGCAAGTGGTGATTTAAAGTTATACCACGATGGTAGCAATTCTTACGTTGATGACACTGGAGATGGTGCATTAATATTAAAAGGAAGCACAGTTATAATGCACTCCTCTGGTGGAGAAACTATGTTAAATGCATCTTCAGATGGAGGAGTTAATTTATATTATGACAATGCTAGTAAGTTAGCCACTGGATCAGGTGGGGTTGCTATAAATGGCACATTAACAGCAGATGAAGTCACAGCAACTTCAGATGAGAGACTAAAGTCTGACATAAAAACGATAGACAATGCTTTAAATAAAGTTATGAATATGCGTGGTGTATCATTCACTAAACAAGCTGAAAAAGGTGTTGGTGTAATTGCTCAAGAGATAGAAAAAGTTTTACCAGAGGTTGTGACAGATGGTGAATATAAGTCTGTTGCATATGGTAATATAGTTGGTGTTCTTATTGAAGCGATTAAGGAACAACAAAAACAAATTGATGAGCTAAAGAAAGATAAACATGGCTCTAGCGACTAGTGTACCAATAAGTTTAACAGATGTTCGTGATTTCTACGGGCTAAGTGGCTCAATAAATATGACTAACCTTCACAAGGGTGAAAATAATGTTGCTAATCCTGCTGATCATGCTGTTAGTGGGTCTGCAATATCAAGTTCTAATGGAAGCACACTGCCATTTACTATGTATCCAAATGGTGGTGTTTCACCAAGTTTTACATCAGTAAACTCTAACATTCCTACAAGTGGATCAATTGACTTAACAGATTATCTTAGTGGTCATAGAATTGTAGCTCCATCTGTATCAAACGTAGGTTTAATACAAACTGCTGGATCAAATTGGAACGGAGCAACACCAGCAAGTGGTAAAGGATTTTATATATCTAACTACTCAGCTTTTGGTTCTTCTTATCCAGATTATGCTCAATTAATGACTGTATCAGCTTCTGCTTTAGCAGGTGGAACAACGACATCATATGCTGAAGTAGAGTTTACAGTCTCTCATACAGGCACATATGTTTTAGAAGCTAATCATACAGGCAACGAAACAAATGGTGCTTATTTTTTTATACAAGGTAGAAATGGTTCTGGTAACAGTTCAGCAGTAAATAACAGTGGGATGTCTATGACATTGCGTGAGAGTGGTGGTGGAACAAATGCTGTTGCAACTTCTTCTACTTTACCAAGTGGTGTTGGATTAAGTGGTGAATATTTTTTAGAATCTGGTAACAACACTTTTAACGCTAGTTTACCACAATTTAAATTATATGAGTGCGTATTACCAGCAGGTCGTTATATTCGTATGTATGTTTTATCAACTTCAGGTAGTGCAGGATCATACGCTTTGTTTCAATTAAGAACAAATTGTAATTTTCAACGTCATATAAATAGCACTACATCAACAACTAATGCCATGATAACACAGGATTAATATGCCACTAACTAAACTACAGTTTAAACCAGGAATCAACAGAGAGGTAACTCCTTATAGCAATGAAGGTGGTTGGGTTGACTGTGATAAAGTACGTTTTCGTTTCGGTTATGCAGAAAAATTTGGTGGTTGGGAGAAACTAACTAGTAATACATACGAAGGCACAGCAAGACGTTTACATAATTGGTTAGCACTTGATGGCTCAAATTATCTTGGTGTAGGAACACATCTTAAATACTACATTGAAGAAGGTGGTTTATTTAATGATATTACACCTATTCGTAAATCTACAACAAATTCTACAACATTTGCAGCTACAAACGGCTCTGCAAACATAACTGTTACAGAAACTAATCATGGTGCAGCAGAAAATGATTTTGTTACTTTTAGTGGTGCGGCAACTTTAGGTGGTCTTATAACAGCCACAATACTTAACGCTGAACATAAAATAGTAAATATAATAAATGGAAACTCTTATACAATAACAGTTAGTTCTGCTGCTAATGCATCTGATACGGGCGATGGTGGAGGTGGAACTGATGCTGTATATTTAATAAATGCAGGTCTTGACTCACAAGTTGGTGGTACGGGTTGGGGTGCTGGACTGTTTGGTGGTACAACTGCTAATGCTGTTACTACAACCATAGCTGAAGCAGGTAATGCTGAATTTAGTAATTCAGATACTACTTTAACTGTTGCTAATTCAAATCCTGGTCATCAAATAGCAGCAGATGATTTTATTTTAATTGAAGAAGAAATTTTAAAAGTAACTAATGTTTCTTCAAATGATTTAACAGTTGTAAGAGCACAAAGTGGAACATCAGCTTCTGCTCACGCACATGGAACAAATGTTCGACTTTCTGTAGGTAATTCTTTATCATCAGATGATTTTACTGGTTGGGGTATAGCAGCCGTGAGTGGTACAACTCGTGAAATACGAACATGGTCACATGACAACTTTGGAGAAGATTTGTTTATAAATCCTAGAGATGAAGCTGTGTATCGTTGGGATAAAACAAATGGTTTAACTACGAGAGCAGTAGAAATTAGCACCATCTCTGGTGCAGAAAATGCTCCTACTGTAGCAAAACAAATTATGGTTGATGAAAATCACTTGATAGCTTTTGGCACAAATATTTATGGAACATCAACTCAAGACCCATTACTAATTAGGTTTTCTGATGATGAAAATCAGTTGTTATTTACAGTTCGTTCTGGATCAGCAGCTAATTTTTTAACAATAGGTTCAGGTTCAGAATTTGTTCAAGCGATAAAAACAAAACGTGAAATACTTGTTTGGACTGATATTTCTTTACATAGTTTAAGGTATATTGGATACCCTCTTTATTATGGCATTGATCAAATAACATCAAGCATAACAATTATGGGTTCTAAAGCTGCCGTTGCAGTAGAAGATGCTGTATTTTGGATGGGTAAAGATAATTTTTATGTGTATGCTGGTGGCACAAAAACTCTACCTTGCACTGTTAAAGACAAAGTGTTTCTTGATTTTAATAATGAACAAGCAGACAAAGTTGTTGCAGGCGTTAATTCTGAGTACACAGAAGTTATATGGTTTTATCCATCTGAATCAAATTCATTAACTAATGGTGGCACAGGCGATATAGATAAATATGTTATATATAACTATGGACAAGGAATATGGTATTTTGGAACATTAGCAAGAACAGCATGGATAGATAGAGGTATTCGTCAATTTCCCATAGCCGCAGGTTCACCTAATTTATTTAACCATGAAACTGGTTTTGATGATGATGGCTCTGCTATGGCATCATTTATTGAGTCTGCACCAATGGATATAGGAGATGGTGATAAATTTACTCTTGTTCAAAAAGTTATACCTGATTTGACTTTTGATGGTTCAACATCTCAAAGCTCTCCAGCAGCTAATTTTACTTTAAAAGCTCGTAATGAACCTGGCGAAAATTATAGCAATACATCTGCTGGAACTGCTACAAGAACATCTACATCACCTGTTGAAACTTTTACTAATCAATTAAATTTAAGAGCGAGAGGTCGTTCTTTTGCTTTACGTGTTGACTCTGACGCACTTGGTGTTAAATGGAGATTAGGATCACCAAGAGTTAGTATTAGACAAGATGGGAGAAGATAATGTCTGTTGTCATACCTCCAAGATTGCCAGAGCCACCCGAACAAATAGATAGACAATATATGGAAGATTTAGTAAGAGCTTTACAAGTGTTTATATCTCAACAAGCAATAAGTAATGTTGAAGATGATGCACAAGCATTTAGTTGGTTTACAGAATAATGCCTAATTTTTATAAAAATGTAAAAGTTGATTTTAGTGACACAGACGAAGAAACTGTATTAACAACGCCTGTAGGTTCTACAAACATAATTAAATCTATGCTTGTAACAGAAGATAGTAACAATGCTGATACAATTACTATGACAATAACTGGAACAACAAATGTTGGTGGTTCTTCATCATCTTCTACAGTTCCTATATTTAAAGATAAGGCTATATCAGCAAAAGCTACAGTTGAATTATTGACACAACCATTGGTATTACAAGACTCTGAAGTATTAAAAGCACAAGTAGCTACAGCTAATCGTTTACATTTGGTTGTAAGTTATTTAGAAATAAGTTAGGATAAGAGCATGAACTTAGGTAACATATTTAAAAAACTAGCTCCACTAGCCATAAATGCGATAGCACCAGGCATGGGTAAGGGATTAGGCAGTCCTGCCGTAATGAGTTTACTATCAGGTGCTTTAGGTGGTGAAAAGCCACAGAACTTTTTAAAAGGTGCTCTTCTTGATAAATTAGGATTACCATCTGGTCTTAGTGCTTTGTATAAAGGTCAAGAGGGTAGGTTAAATAAAGGAACAGACCCCATGCTTAGTCTGTTATATGGTGGACAAGAGGGTAGATTAAACAAAGGAACAGAACCTACTCAAACACAAACAACCGACACACAAAAAACAAACGTACAACCAGGTTTTACACCAAAAACATATTCTGGTGAACTTTTGCAAACATTAGGGATGGAAGACTCTCTTTTAGGTAAAGTTTTAAATACACAATTAGGAGAAGGTTTGGCTGCGGGATTATTAGCACAATTGTTAGCATCAGGAGATGAAGAAGAGAAATCACCTTATGGCTTTGAACAAAGACCTTTTGGTGGAGGAGGTCCTGGTGGACAAGTAGGTGGTTTACCCATAATAGGCAAGGCTCAAGGTGGTGAGATGCAATTTCCTAGACGTGATGGTGGCATAGACCCATCAGAAGGTTCTGGCACAAAAGATGACGTACCAGCTATGCTAACTGCTGGTGAGTTTGTATTGACAAAAGATGCTGTAAAAGGTTTAGGTAATGGCAATCAAAGACTTGGTATACAAAGAGCCTATGATATGATGGGTAATTTAGAGAGGATGGCATAATGTCAGTTCAAACAGTTGAAAGTGTAAAACGTCTACCACCTTATCTTGAGGGTTTACAAAAACGTCTTTTACAAAGTTTGTTTGGCACGTTTGATGGTGCAACTCAAACAACGCCAGGTCTTCTTGACTCACCAATAGATTTACCTGACTTTAAATTAGCTGGTTTAGACCCGTTGCAACAAATGGCTTTTTCATATGCACCACAAATGTTCGGGTCTTACGCACCATTTATACAAAGTGCATCTGATCAAATAGGTCAAGGATTAGGTTCTGTTGGTTCTGCTTCAGAAGCATTAGGAACAGCTTTAACACCTTTAGGTGCGGCAGGAACTGCCATATCTAAAGGGATTGGTGCTTTGGATGATCCATCTGCTGGTGTTAAAAAGTTTTTTGATCCTTACGAAGATGCAGTTGTCAGACAAGCAGAAAGAGATATTGACAGAGATTATGATGATCGTAGAAAAAAATTAATAAGTGGTTTTCGTGGTCAAGGTCAAGGAAGAGGTGGTAGTGGTCGTAGTGCTGTATTAGAGGCAGAACTAGCTAGAAACAGAGCAGATCAAAAAGCAAGGACAACAAGTGGTTTACGATCAAGTGGTTTCCAAAATGCCATGAAAAACTTTCTTGGTGGTACGGAATTATCTGGTCGTTTAGGTAGTCAGCTAGGAGAGGTAGGTACAAGGTTTGGAGATATTGGTGCTAAATTTGGAGGTCTGGGTGACATTTATAATCGTTTCGCTGGCACTACTGGAGATTTGGGAAGACTGACATCTGAACTTGGTCGTGCTGATTTAGGCTCTATTGCAAGTCTTGGTCAGATGGGTCGTAACTATCAACAGCAAGTGCTTGATGCTTACAGACAAAATCAAATGCAAAATATAATGGAACCATTTACAAGACTTCAATTAGGTTCTAGCTTTTTATCGGGTATGCCAAGTTCTGATATAGCAAGTACGTTTCAATCTACAGTAACACCAGCAACAAACCCATTCCTAGCAGGTATAGGTGCTTATACAGCCTTACAGGGTGTTGCTCCATACGGGAAGTAAATTATGGTACAAATAGGAAGATATACTGGACCAAACAGAGGATTAAGTCAAGTTGGTGCTGATTACTTTAGTGGTGCTGATACTAAAGGTGGTGCTCTTTTGCAAGGCATAGCCAATGCTGTTTTAAGTGGTGCTGGTGAGGGTATAGATATAATAAGAGATATTTATAATACTGGTAATTATGCGATGGGTCAAATTCGTAAAGCACCAGATGTTAAAGATGTTGTTGTTGGAACTGCAAAATATTTAGCTAGTCCAAGTGCATCTGCAATAGAGAAACAAAAAAAACAAGAACAATTAAAATTAATGCGTCCTTTTGGTCCGTTACAACAATATACACCAACTCCCTTTGATGAATTAAGGTTAGAAGAAGATGAAGGATTAATAGATTCTAATATTCAAAAAGAAATTAACAAGTTAACTAATCAAAAAAATACAACTAAAGGTGCAACAGACCCTAATATAAGTCCTGATTTAGCACCAGAAGATGAAGGTTTGCCATCACCTGATATAATTAAAACTGATACAACTAAAGCTGATGGTAAAGCAGATACAGGAACAGGCACAGGTGGATTAACACCAGAAGAGCAATTGATGAAATCTGGCATGGATTCATACATAGCTGCTTTAGGAGAAGACGTTGAGGTAGGTAGCATTGAAGATTATAAAAAAGAGTTTGAAAAAGCCACAGGTATAGATGCCTCTGGTAAAGTTGATAAGTCTATGGCTTTAACGGCTCTTGGATTAGCTCTTATGCAGAACAAAGCTGGTAAAGGTTTCAATGTAGGTAACATATTGAGTGAAGTTGGTAAGGCTGGTGAGAAAGCATTGCCTGCTCTTGAGAAAGCAAAATCAGAAGCCAGAGCTGGTCAACTAGCCGCAGGTAAATATGCTTTAGGACAAAGACAAAAAGATATAGCAATAAAACAAGCTAGAAGTCAGGATATTGCTAATAAAATATTTGATCTAAATAAATTATCTGTGGGTCAAGATTTTGCGATGCAAAGAATGAATCAAAAGTTTATTTATGATTTAGCTTTGAAAAAACAACAATTAGATAATGAAATATCAGTGCTTAACATGACACCAAAAGAGCTTGGAGATAAATATTTAGGATCAGCCAAGACAATTGATTTATTTGAAGGTGGTGATTCTTTTAAAATTGAAGTTCAATTACCTGATAGAAATTATAAAGGAAAAGAAAAAGTTGCACCAAATTTATTAACAGACATTAATTCTATCTCATCAGAATTAAATAGAAGAGAAAGAGATTTAAACAGAGTTGAAAATGAGTTCCAAGAATTAAACAGAATTGTTGAAGAAGGTAAAACAACTATACAAGCACAAATTAAGAGTGATGCGTTATCAGTTTTAAAATCATTTGGCGTAGGTTTAGGAATTGAAGATGATACGAAAAGAGCTAGATATATGTTGAAAACTATTCAAGCTGGTTATGCTCCTTTAATTTTAGGAGAAGCAGGTAAAACTATTTCTGATGCTGATAGAGAAAGAGTAAGGGATATTGTTGGTGATTTAAACTATAATTTAGAAGGTCCAGAAGTTCTTGCTCAAAAGTTACACAAAGTTTATGGTTTAGTTGTTACGTCTGGTAGAGAAAGATTAGATAAAGCATATGAACAAATGAATAGTTATGGTTATCAATTAGGACCATACGCACAAAAGAAACAAAATCAAGAAGCAGCCGATATTATCGTAGGATAAGTTAAATATGGATCGTATAGATAAATATGCAAACTGGTTAGTATCTAATCAAGATAAAAAAGGAACTCCTGAATTTGAAACTGTAGCTAATGCTTATAAAGATTTAAGAGGAGATGATGCTTATTCTAAAAGAGGTAAAGGTCTTGCAGAAATAGACTTTCAACAACAAGCAAAAGCACAAGCAGAAGACGAACAAATGTTCGACAGAACCACTGGAATAAAAAATGCTAAGCTCCGTGCCTCTTTATCTGCTGTAGAAAATGACGCTGAAAAAGAAGCTGTATTGCAAAAATTTGGTTTAACATCTAATGATTACACGCAAGACAATAGAGGACAATTTGCTTTGACACCAAGTGGTGCAAGTAAATTTGGTGTAGATACAGATAAAAACATTATTATTGATGAAAGTGGTTTTAGTAGGTATGATATCGCAGATTTAGCAGGCATTGTTCCAGAGGTAGGTGGTGCTGTCGCTGGAGGACTAAAGGGTGCTGCAGTAGGAACTGCACTTGGACCTGTAGGCACACTTATTGGTGGTGCTATTGGTGCAGCTGGAGGTGCATTTACTGGTTCACTAGGAGAAGAAGCAATTGAAGGTCTATCTGGTGTATCAAAACAATCAGCAAAAGAAATATTAAAAGATGCAGGCAAAGAGGCTCTTTATGCAGGTGCTGGTGAGCTTGCTTTCGGTATTCCGTTTTTAGCTTTTAAAGCTCTAGCTCCTAGTGCAGGAATTGTAAAAGAAGGTGGAGAAAAATTACAATTGGCAGGCAAAGCACAAGAAATGGGATTTCAATTAAGTAAACAACAAATGGATTTAGGACCTATACCAGCAAGAATAGAATCAATAATGGAAAAAGTTATAGGACAATCTCCAAGAACTGCAGCTAATTTTAAAGCTCTACAAACAAAACTTGATGAATATAATAATTTTATAAAACAAGCTCAATCTAATGATGACAGATTAGCTGGAGATTTGTTTTTAGATATGTCTAAAAACGCTGGAACAAAATTTATTAAAGCTCAAAGAGATGCACTTGATGAAATAAATAAAAATTTAAAAGAAGCTGCTGATGTTTTAAGTGGTGGATTAGGTAAAAATGAAAAAGTAAGCGAACAATTGTTTGCACAATTAAATCAAACATTCAAAGTATTTGAAGATGTGTCTGCAACTAATTTTCAAAATATTAATAATCTTTTAGAATCTGGTGCTGGATCAGCGAATATACTTCCCACGACTGCTATAGATGAAATAGCAGAAAACATGATAAGAAGATTTGGTTTAACTGTTAGACAAACAGACGAAGGTATTAGTGTAGTGCCTAGAGGTGCTGGTGATGAACAACAACTAGCTGCAGCTAAAATAGTGCAATCACTAAAAACAGTTGGAACAGAAGCATCAGATGGAACAAGAGCGGCAAGTTTTGCTAATATTTATGCACAAAGAAAAGCATTTAAAAATAGTCAATTAGGTATTGGTGAAATACCTGTTGCAGGTTCAAATAAAACATTACAGGAAATAGTTGCACCATCTATTAATTTAAAAAGATATATGAAACAAATAGAAGATGCGTTTGATGACAGTTTAGAAATAAGTCAAGAAAGTATTGATCCTTTTTTAAAAAAATTAATTGGTCAGAAAAAAATAACTGCTGAAGATGCTGAAAAAATAAGATTAGGCTCTCAACAAATTGGAGAAGCAAGACGTGCCTATGCTGAAGGTGCACAATTTTTTAATGATATAGGAACTTCAATAGGAACAAAAAATTTATTGGGAAAATTAAATGCTGGTCAGTTTACAAAAGCTGATTTAGAAGACAGCGTTATGAAAGTTATTAAAAATGATAAGCCAAAGAACTTGCAAAAGTTAGGACAGGCTATGGGTGGAGGCACTAAATTTAATAATCTTAAAAAACGTCTAAGTGGTGCATGGTTAAGACAAAATTTAAAAGATACTGGTTTTGATTCAATAAACCCTAAAAAATTTAATCCTTTGAAATTTAAAGAGTCAGTTTATGCTTTAGGTAAAACTGGAGATGAATTGTTTGGAAAAGCTCAGTATTCACAAATTAAAAAATTTGCTGATGATTTTGAAGATCTTAATTTAACAAACATTACTGACGATATGATTAATGATTTTGCAGCAAAAACAGAAAATGTTTTACCAGAAGAAATTGATTTAGTTGGTAATTTAAGATTATTAAAAGAAGCTGGTCAAAATGCTAATGCTATAAATAAACGTGGTTTATTTAAAAAAATAAATGATGGTGATTACATTGATAGCCCTGATGAAGTCGTTGATTTAGTTAATAGCAACACTACAAAAATTAACGAATTAAAACGTATAATGAAATATTATGAGGGCGATGATAAAGCTGTAAAAACAATACAAGCTAGTTTTATAGAGAAAGCATTAGATGGAATTGGTGTTACTAAAAATGCAAAAGATTTAGATCAATTAGCAAATAGAATATTAAAATCGGATGGTAAGTCTGGTGGTAAACTTGCTGTTATATTTGGTAAAAAAGAGGCAGAAGAAATAAAAGATTTTGCAAAAGTAATTAAATTAATAGCATCAGATCAACCAGCAGGAGATTTAGTTGCAGGAAATATCGCAACAAATTTTATGAGTAACATAGGTAGAATTGCTCGTATTACAATTATAGGTCAATTATTTACAGGAAAAGCTGCAAGACAACAAATTACTGATGCTTACAGAGCGACAAATAATATTCCAAATGAAAGAAGATCTAAAATTCTTGGTAGTGTTATCAACGGAATATTAAGACAATCATCAGTTCAACAATTACAATCAGGTGTAGATGAAACAACGAATCAAGCAAGAGCCATAATTAAAAATACACCACAGCTTCAAAATGTAAGTAATCAATTATCAAATATACAACAAAATATACCACAACCAAGTCCAGCGTCTGTGTTAGGACAAATTAATGTAGGACAGCCACAATCAAGTTTAGCTACAAATCCCTCGATTATTACCAATCCTAAAACTCAAGCATTAGCACAAAGATTAAATCAAGGAAAAATATAATGGATTTAGAAAAATTAAGAGAACAACTTATCATTGACGAGGGGGTCAAGTATGAGACTTATCTCGATCACCTCTCGCTAAAGACTTGTGGCATAGGTCATCTGTGTCGTGAAGATGACCCAGAATATGATTTACCTTTAGGCACAAAAATATCTGAAGAAAGAGTGACAGAGCTTTTTGAGCAAGACATACGAAGTGTGATTATGGATTGCAAAAAAGTTTATGATGATTGGGATAAATTGCCAGAGCCCGTAAAACAAATAATAGCGAATATGATGTTCAATCTCGGATTGCCGCGTTACAGCAGATTTCGTAAACATATACAAGCTGTCATGGACGGCAATTGGCAGGAAAGTGCAAATCAGATGCGTGATTCCAGATGGTATCGTCAGGTAACAAACAGGGCTGAGCGTTTATGTAAGCGTATGGAAGAAGTTAAACCTGCTTAGCAGAACCAATACCTAAGTTACTATATCTTTTCTCATATTCTTTTTTAACAAGATTAGAAATCTGTTGACCTATCTTTCTATCTTCATCTTGTGCTATTTTTTTTATCTTTGCATAAGTATCTATATTTACACTGACACTTTTCCACTTTTCATTTGATGCCATTTACTGTATCCTTTCTAAGATATGATTAAAAAAAGTATACACTATCCTAGACAGTATGGGAAGTACAATAAATATAACGCTAAAAAAACTGAGTTTATGGGATACAAATTTGATTCCAAATGGGAAGCAGAGCGTTATGGTCAACTTGCATCTATGCAAATGGCAGGCGTTGTAGAAGATTTACAACGTCAAGTTAAGTACGACATACTTGTCAATGATCATAAAATTTGTCGATATGTTGCAGACTTTGTTTATAAATTAATACATGAAAATGGTGAAAAAGAAGAAATTGTTGAAGATGCAAAAGGTGTGCAAACCACTGATTTCATTATTAAAAAAAAGCTGATGAAAGCAATATATAATATAAATATAAAAATTTCTAAAAAAAATACTTGATATTTCCGTACAAATCCCATATTATTAATGGGTAAGATTTTTTTAATCAATAACAGGAAGGAGGATTTATGACAGCAATAGCTACTATCGCAGAGAGCTTGGCAACTCATAAAGAAACTTTAGTTCGTAAATACGAACAAGCCAAAAAGGAGTTGGAGGACTTCAACAAATCACTCGAAGCTAGATACTCTGATACTGCCAAAGACTTACTTAGGCAGGAGGGTAAAGATTTTGGTACTGCAACCTTGATCGAAAATAATTATAAAATAAAAATCGAGATGCGTAAGAAAGTGGATTGGGATCAAAATAAATTAAGAGATTTCTTAGAAACTCTCCCACCACAAGAAGCAGCTCACTATGCTAAAGTTAGCATCACTGTTCCAGAGGCAAAGTTTACTAATGCTGTGCCTGAAGTTCAAGACAAATTAAAAGAATTTAGAACAGTTAGCCTACAAGGTGTTAAAGTAACTTTTGAGGAGGTCGAGTAATGGCATTTAAAATTATAGATGCCGAAACTAGGCTCAAAGAAAAGCGAGGACACAAGATAGTTATAGGAGGTCCGAGTGGTGTAGGTAAGACTACTTTGGTGCGTACACTACCATCAGAAAGCACTTTGTTTATGGACTTAGAGGCAGGTGATGCCGCTATACAAAACTGGTACATAGATGTTATTCGTCCTAGAACATGGGAGGAATGTCGTGACTTTGCGTGTTATCTTGGTGGTGCAAATCCTGCACTGAATGAAGATCAGATATACTCTGCTAGTCACTATGAAAGAGTTTGCCAAGAATATGGCAATCCCACAGAGATGTTATCTAAATATGAAACAATATTTGTGGACAGTATTACAGTCGCTGGTCGCCTTTGTTTTCAATGGTGTCAAGGTCAGCCAGATTGTAAAACTTCAAGTGGTCGTTTAGATACCCGTGCAGCTTATGGTATGCAGGGTAGAGAGATGATGGCTTGGTTAACCCACCTACAACATATACGTGATAAGAATGTTATATTCGTAGGTATTCTTGATAGTAAGGTAGACGATTACAATCGTACTAATTATGACCTTCAAATAGAGGGTTCTAAGACAGGACGAGAACTACCAGGCATTGTTGATGAGGTGATTACTATGGCTATCATGCCTGGTAATGAAGACACACCACCTTATCGTGCTTTCGTTTGCCATACTCTTAATGAGTGGGGGTATCCTGCAAAGGATAGGTCGGGTAATCTCGATCTAATTGAAGAACCTAATCTTGGTAAATTGCTTAATAAAATATCTGGCAAAGAACCAACACAAAAAAGAAACTTAGATTTTAGTTTAAAAGATGAAGGAGGTAAATGATGTCAATAGACTTTAATAACATTGAACCTAATAGTAGTTCATCTGGTGAGTTTGAACTTATTCCAGAAAATACTATTGCAAGAGTTAACTTACTATTAGAGGGTGGTGATGTGGAACTACCTGAATTTGGTAGGGGTAACTTTTTTAAAAAATCACAAGGTGGTGGTAGGGCAAAATGGATGCCTGTAGTATTTACCATTACAGGTGGTGACTATAATGGTCGTAAGGTTTGGCACAGAATTTTTGTCGATGGTGACAAGATGAGTGAACGTAATGTTCCTGTTGCTAAAGAGATTGGTTTGCGAACTATGCGATCAATTATAGAAAGTGCTCGTAACATTAATCCTGATGATACAACACCAAACGCACAACAAGCTAGACAGCTTAACAGCATAGAAGATTTAAACAATATGCAGTTGTGTATTAAGATTGGTATTGAAAAAGGAACTAATGGGTATGCAGATCGTAACAGATTGATTGCACCTATAACTCCTAATCAGACAGGATATATTGGTGGCAATAATCCTACACCACCTGTTACACAGGCACAACCTCAACAAAATCAAGTTGGGAACAATGTTCCAGATTGGGCGAAGTAATGCACGATGATGACATTGAACTCAGTCCTGACCTGTCTGCGAAAGAATATGCGAGGCGACAGTCGTTGAGGAAAAAGCAGAGAACTCCTCATTCTGTAAACATTACTTTTACAGATGAGGAAAATGAGGAGTTCTTAAATAGGAAAGCTGTATTTGAAGATAACGTGGGTTTCTCTGTATCTAAAGTACAGTTTTTAAAATCATTAATAAAAAATTATAACAAAAATTAATCAAGAGAAAGGAGGCAATTATGGTCGCTAAAAAAACTACAGTTAAAGAAATGGGGTTAAGTATTGAATCATTACAACAGACAGAGGTGTCTTTTAAAATCATAGGCACTGCACCTTTAATTTACAATTCAATGTCTTTGAAAGCACAAAAGACTTTGCTTATGGGTGCAGCGAAGAAGACTGCCGCTGAGAAAAAAGAAATCAAACATAATCCTGAAGAGGAGTTTGTAGATAGTTGTTATATCAATGGCACTAATGGTTCTTATCTTAGTTTCCCGTCCACAGGTATTAAGAGAGGCATGGCAACTGCGGCTCTTGAAACTGCTGGTGTAACAAAAGCTAGTATCAATCGTGGTATCTATGTTGTGGGTGAACATATTAACGTATGGGGTAAACCCTATATGAATATGTCTGTTGTTCGTTCTTCTGATATAAACAGAACACCTGATATTCGCACCCGTGCTAAATTACCTAATTGGTGTACTGAAGTTACAATTCGTTATATTAACCCTACGTTTAGTCAGCTTGACATTACGGCATTGCTCGTTAATGCAGGCACGTTATGTGGCTTGGGTGATTGGCGAATTGAAAAGGGTGGTCCGATGGGAGGATATAGGATCGTCCAAACAAAAGATGATCAAAAGATTTTTGATCGTCTAGTCAAAGAAGAGGGTGCTACTTGTCAAAAACTTGCTTTAGAAAATCCTGAGATTGAGGCACATGATAATATGAGCCACGAACTCTATGAAGCAATTACGCAAGAGAGGCTTAAAAGAGCGGCTATTATTAAGGAAGTTGCTTAATGGCTAAACCTAAAAGATTTGGCAAAAGAGATCGTCAAGCAATTGTTGATGATTATCTAAATAAAACAGGCAGGAACACTATTGTTCCTGCCGAGTTTCGTGAATGGTTGTCTACACAGCCTGATCACCCAATGTATAAAGTATTGGAGTGGGATCAAGAAAAAGCTGCGATTAAATATCAAATACAACAAATTCGTCAGTTTTTCTCAGGTTGTAGGATAACAATTAAATATAAAGATGTAACACCTGATCCTGTTGATGTAACAAATAGTATTGGTATTAGTGAACCAAAGGTGTTAAAGTTTCCTACTTACATCTCTCCTATAGATGGTAGAGCACAAGGTGGTGGTTATCAAAAGTTTGACTTGGATAACCCTGATACTGTTGCTGAGTTATGTCGTCAAGCCTGTAGAGAATTAAGATCTTGGACTAAAAGATATAAAGGTATCTGTGCTGTAAAAGAAGTAGATATAGAAAACCTTGAAGAAGTAGCAAATTCTTTAGAAGAACATAGTGTGGAGAGTGAGGCTATATAAGCCTCACTTTTTTAGGCAGTCCTCTTGGGGTCTGGCTCGTTAATGTTTGTCGAGGTGCGTTGCGTTATGTTCAGGCTGTTGTGTCGTGTTGAGGAGGGGACAGGTCAGTTAGGATTATGTTGCGTTGGGATATGTTAAGTTACGGCAGTTCAGATGGGTTCCGTTATGCTTGGGCGAGGTGTGTTACGTTTCGGTCTGTTAATTTTTGGCAGTTCAGCAGGGGTTGGGTTTTCTTGGGTCAGTTAGGATCAGTTGAGGCAGTTGAGTTTTTTTAGTCTGTGGTTGGGAGGGGTGCGTTGTGGTGCGATCCGTTTAGGCAGTTCAGGTATGGAGCGTTAAACTAGGGTCTGTTATTTTTCGTTAAGTTTAGTTGTGGCAGTTGGGGTGAGGTGCGATATTCTATGTAGGGGTGCGATAAGTTCAGGCAGTTGTGTTAGGATTTGGTGCGTTTTCTTGAGTCATGGAGAGGTGCTTTAAGTTGGGGTCTGTTCTGGCAGTTGTGTTTGGGTCAACTATGCTTGGGTGAGGTAGGTTCGGTTAAGGCAGTTGAGTTGTGCTATCTTGGGGAGAGGTGCTGTTAGTTATGTTTAGGCTGTTGAGGTTGGCTGAGTTAGGTTCATTTGAGTTGCGTTGTGGCTGTTGGGAAATTTAATTAAGAGAAAGGAGTAAATGTTGTGATACCATTTCCAAATAAAAAATATAAAACAATATATGCTGATCCACCCTGGCTTGAGAGTGGTGGTGGGAAAATAAAGAGAGGTGCAGATAGACATTATTCTTTAATGAAAACACAAGATATAAAAAATTTACCTGTTCAATCTATTGCTGATGATGATTGTTGGTTATTTATGTGGGTTACAAATAATTTTCTTAAAGATGGTTTGGATATTATGGAACATTGGGGTTTTAGATATATTACAAATATTGTTTGGGTAAAAGATAGATTTGGTATTGGATATTATTTTAGAGGACAACATGAGATATGTTTGTTTGGAGTAAAAGGAAAACTTAAACCAAAAGTAAAAAATGAAAGCACTGTTGTTTTTGATAAAAGACACAAACATAGCTCTAAACCAAATCAAATGTATTTTAAAATAGAAAATGTATCACATGAACCAAGAATAGAATTATTTGCTAGGCAAACAGTAGATGGTTGGGATGCTTGGGGGAATGAAGTATAATGTTACTTAGACCATATCAAGAGATTGCTGTTAATTCAGCTATAGATGCTTTGGATAAGCATGGCAATACTGTTGTTGTTGCACCAACGGGTGCAGGCAAAACAATAATGCTTTCTGCTTTGATAGGTAAACGCTGCGAAACCCGAAGAAATGTTCTGGTTCTGCAGCACAGAGATGAGCTGGTTAATCAAAATATGGATAAGTTTAAACGCATAAACCCCAATATATTGACCAGCATTGTTAATGCTGAAGAGAAAGATTGGAACGGAGATGCTGTATTTTCTATGGTGCAGACATTATCCAGACCGAACAATTTAGATAACATGAAAGCTATGGACATGGTAGTCGTTGATGAAAGCCACCATGTGGTAGCTGATACTTACACTCGGATAATTGATCATGCTAAACAAATTAATGACAAAGTTGAAATCGTTGGTTTCACTGCTACGCCTAATCGTGGGGATAAGAAGGGTTTGCGTTCAGTCTTTAGCAACTGCAGCCACCAAATCGAAATATCAACACTCATTCGTGAAGGTTTTCTTGTCACCCCAAGAACCTACGTCATTGACGTGGGTGTACGTTCTGAACTTGAGAATGTTCGGAAAACAGTGGTTGATTTTGATATGGATCAAGTAGCTCGTATTATGAACAAGCGAGCTATCAATCAAAGGGTTGTAAACGAATGGTTAGATAAAGCACATGATAGAAAGACTGTGGTGTTCTGTTCGACAGTGGCACACGCAGAAGATTTATGCGAAGAGTTTGTAGAAGAAGGTGTTAATGCAAAGATAGTTACAGGGAACACAGACAAAGCCGAGAGACGGGAGATTTTGGAGGATTTGTCAAGTGGGGATACACAGGTTGTAGTCAACGTATCTGTACTAACAGAGGGGTTTGACTCACCTCCTGTATCCTGTATTGTTCTAACACGACCTTGTTCTTACAAATCAACAATGGTTCAGATGATAGGTCGTGGACTACGAACCATTGATCCAGATGAGTATCCAGATATTGTCAAGACAGATTGTGTTGTACTTGACTTTGGTACATCTGTTTTAACACATGGGTCACTCGAAGAAGAAGTTAATCTTGAGGGTTCACAATCAGAGTTAAAAGGTGACGCACCAGAAAAGGTTTGTCCAGAGTGTAACTCTGTTGTTCCTTTGAGTGTTAGAGAATGTCCTATGTGTGGTCACGAGTTTGGCAAAGATGATAACTCACAGCTAGAAGAGTTCTCCATGACAGAAGTAGATTTGTTAGACAGATCACCTTTCCGTTGGATAGATATATTTGGTACAGGTAAATGTGTCACAGCGACAGGATTCAATGGTTTTGCAATGGTTGTAGATTTAGATGATTTATCCTGTGGTCTTGTAAAGCGTTCTGGTGGGAGTATAAGAATGATTAGTATAGGAACACGCAAACAGGCTATAGCATCTGCTGATGACTTTCTCAGAGAGATTGAAGATAGTGATAGTGCAAAGAAAGGTCGTAGATGGCTGAATGAACGTATCAGTGACAGGCAGAGAGATATGTTAAGCCGAAATGGTGTAATGGTATCAGGTTTTGACTTCTCTTGGACAAAGTACAAGGCGGCGTGTTATTTGAATTATTTGTGGAATAAGGTTAGAGTAGACGATATGATTAGTAATGTGAGGGAGAAACATGAAAAAAGATAACGTAAATTTCCCGTCACATTATACTAAAAGTGAGATTGAATGTATTGATGCAATTAAATCTGCATTAGGCGAAGGCTATGAGTATTATCTGCAAGGTAATATTATTAAATACATTTGGAGATATAGAGATAAAAATGGAGTGGAGGATTTAGAAAAAGCAAAATGGTATTTGGAAAAAATAATAAAGGAGCATGGAAAGACATGACTCCATGTATAGAAGTTAAAATGCTTATAAAAACAGATGAGGGAGATATGAATGTAAATTTTTACACGACTGTTGAATTTCCTTATTCTTTAAATCCTAATGATTTTGATGATTACTTTTGTGAAAGTGTGTCAGACTCTGTTGATGAAGTATTAGCAAGAATGAAACAAGGTATTAATGCAGGCTGGGCTATTGCATCATATAGAGGTGATGAATTGTTTACGTTTTCATTTTTTAAAGGCAAGGAGGAGGATAGATGGAAGTATCAAACAACACTCAATCTGGACGATCCGACAATTCATTAAAGTCGATTGGCAGTTTATTTGGTAAGTTTGGTTGGAATACTAGGTTGTCTGAATTAGACGAAGAAAAGATTTTAGTTTTAATTATGCTTTGTAAAGAAGAGATAGGGGATTTGGAATATGAGTTTAACGAAACTTATTTGGCAGACATCTGGCTCAAATACAAACAGTAATGATATTAGTAAAAAAATACTAGACATCATTGATGAAAGTATTCAAGAGCAGAATAAAAAGAAAGAAAAGAGAAGCTATCTAGGTGCTTCATCTTTGGGCGACCCATGTTCAAGAAAGATACAGTATCGTTACATGGGTGTAGAAACTGATGTTGAAAATCAATTCAGTTCAAAGGTGTTGCGTATATTTGAGTTTGGTCATGTGATTGAAGATATGGCTCATGGTTGGTTATACAATGCAGGATTTGATTTAAAAAGTACAGACAAGAATGGAAAGCAGTATGGTTTCTCAATAGCTGATGATAGGATAAAAGGTCATATAGATGGTGTGATATGTGGTGGGTCTGTTGATATGGCATATCCTGCATTATGGGAATGTAAATCAGCAAATGATAAAAGTTTTAATGAATTTGTTCGGAAAGGGGTTAGCGAGGTAAACCCTATATATGCAGCTCAAATAGCTCTGTATCAAGCATACATGGATTTAAACAATCCTGCTTTGTTTACAGTGGTTAATAAAAATACGTGTGAAATATATTTTGAGTTAGTTCCGTTCAATAAAGCGTTGGCACAGCAAGTAAGCGACAAGGCAGTAGACATTTTAAAAGCTGTGGAACATAATGAAATATTGCCACGCATAGCAGTAAATTCGGATTACTTTGCGTGTAAAAGATGCGAGTTTAGAAAAAGATGTTGGGAGTTGGGAAATGAGAGTATTACCATTTAATAGTAATAAAAGCACTATGACAGCAAAGGAACTGGTTGAATTAATAAGTGATAAAGTTCCAAGACAAGTACAGATTGATGTTCTGAAGAGGACATTTCCACAGGGTACAACTCGTGGTGATGAGTTCTCTATCGGGTCATTACATGGCGAATCGGGCAAGTCATTAAAGATAGATATAAACCCACGCAGTCCATATTTTATGAAGGGTCAGGATTTTAATGGTGGTGTCGGTATCGGTGGTATCGTTAAAATATTGATGGAAGGTCAAGGGTTGCGACTGCCTGAAATCAAAGATATGTTCGCAGACTACATAGATGAAACCCGAAGTTTTGTTCGGGAAGATGCACCAGCGAATCCAGTTAAGCCACAGATAAATTACCAGACACCTTATGATGCAGAGTACAAATACTATAACTCTGATGGTAATATTATATGTTTGGTCAGGAAGTATCTTGTTCGTGATGGAGCAGGCAATCCTATACTGGACTCACATGGTAAACCAAAGAAAGAGTTCAGGCAGTTTACTGGCGACCACCCATATCCTCGTATGCCTGATGTCAGACCATTATACAATATCCCGAACATTTTAGCTTCAGATAAAGTTATATGGGTAGAAGGTGAGAAGTGTGCAGATGCTTTGAATAACATAGGACACACAGCTACTTGTACAATGGGAGGTGCTGGTATGCTTACAAAGAAGTCAGCGACACAGTATGACTTCTCTCCCCTGCAAGGCAAAGAAGTTATCTTATGGCAGGACAATGACACTGCTGGTAGGAGAGTTGCAGAACTGGTACAAGAATTATCTCTTAATGCTGGTGCAAGGTCAGTAACCATGTTGACACCACCAAGAGGTAAGCCAGAGGGTTGGGATGCGGCAGATGCCATATCAGAAGACTTTGACATAAATAATTTTCTTAATACAACCAGTAAGAACACCAAGCAAAACATAAATCTACTGGACGAGAGTTTACTGGTATCAAGGTTTACTGGCACAGCACCCGAACAAAAGTTTCTAGTTGATGCCACATTCCCATTGAACGTACCAATAATATTAAGTGCGTCTGGAGATGCAGGAAAAGGTATGCTTACACTGGATTTAGGCATGAAGGTAGCCTCTGGTGCTTATGGTCAAAACTCTTTTGGTGGTTTGGTTAAAGAGTTTGGCAACGTGATTATATTCACGGCAGAAGATGATGAAGGTGAGATGCATAGACGTATTGAACGTCTTGATCCAGATGGTAAGAGGTTTAACTACCACCATGAGTTGAGAGTTGTATCGTTACCTAACTTCGGTGGGGTGTTTCCAATCATGCAGAACATACATGGTGAGTACAGCACATCACAAGAGTTTGAACGTATATACGAACAAATCTTACAGATTAACAACCTGAAGCTAATTATATTTGATCCATTGGCTTCTTTTGTCCACGCAGATGTAAATGCAGATCCAGCGGCAGGAGCCGCACTCACTGGCTTATTATCACAAATCGGGTCAGAAACTGGTGCGTCAGTGATGATGTGCCACCACATGACAAAGGTAAAAGATGATGCTGTCATATCTACACCAGAGCAAGCCAGAAACCTTATTCGTGGTACGTCAGCTTTGGTTGACGGGGTTCGGTGTGCTTTTACTTTGTGGCAGTTGGACGAGAAAACAGCCAAGAGAAGATGCAAAGAATTGAATATAGAGTACCAGAGAAACAGATGTTTTGATGGTGCGATTGTTAAGTCAAACGGACCTGCAAATCGTACAATCCGAAGATTTGTTCGGGATACATACACTGGACTGCTGGTAGATCGGACTGATGAAATAGAACAGTTGAACATGGGAACGAACAGAGATGTAAGGAAAACTGCACTATACGAGTGGATAGCTCGGTGTGAAAGAGAAGGTCGGGCATTGTGTCAACAGGGAACTGCTGATGGTATCCTGAATCGAATGACTGATGCTGACTCACCTGAAGCGTTGCACCACCTGTCACAACGTGTGATTGACGGAATTGTTCGGGAATTAATTGTCGGTGGCAGGATCAGTAAATACAGTTTCACTACATCTGGTGGTCGTAAGTGGCTTGGTACTATGAGTGGTGTGATGAGTCGGGGTGAGTATGAGGCAACGACAGCGAGGGATAATATATGAAAGATGGTTACTGGAGGTATTACGAAACTCATATAAATTGTGATTGGTGTGGAGCTTTAACTAGAGGTCGGGTCTACAAAGGTCGGACAGATGTTAGCTGTGGTTCTTGTGATAAACAGTTAAAAGAGCTTACCAAGAAAGAATATACAATAAAGAAAAGATTGCGAGAAAAGGGGAGATTAGATTCGTGACAGTAGAATATTTAACGGGGGATTGCAGGGAGGTTCTAAAGACACTACCTGACAAACATTTTAATACAGTTGTTACTTCACCACCATACTGGGGGTTAAGAGATTATCAAACTGGCACATGGGTTGGTGGTGATCCTAATTGTCCACACATGAGGACTACAAAGATCGGGAAAACTGTTAAGACAGCGACAGGACACCAAGCTATGCACGATCAAGGTAATGTTGTCGGTGATGCCATATACAAAAGCAAATGTCCTAAATGTGGAGCTGTAAGAAAAGATTTACAGGTTGGTCTTGAAGCAACGCCAGCAGAATATGTCCGAACTCTTGTTCGGGTTTTCAGAGAGATTCGTAGAGTGCTTCGTGATGATGGTACTGTGTGGCTGAATCTAGGCGACAGTTACTCCAGTGGTGGTCGTACTTCAACAACAAACCAGACTGTAAGGGGTGACGCTGACTATGGCGTAACCAGACCACCAGTTGTAAAAGGCTTAAAACAAAAAGATTTAGTCGGTATTCCATTTCGTGTAGCGTTTGGACTTCAGGAAGATGGTTGGTATTTACGCCAAGATATTATATGGCACAAACCAAACCCCATGCCTGAAAGCGTTAAAGATAGATGTACAAAGTCACATGAATATATATTTTTGTTGAGTAAAAAGAAAAACTATTATTATGATAACGAGGCAATCAAAGAAGAGGTTAAACAAGATTGGGGTACTCGTGATAGAACAAATGGTAAATACCATAATGAGGGTACGGGTCTAGTTCCCCATAGTGGATTAGAGATGTCTTACGAAACTAAAAACAAAAGATCGGTGTGGACAGTATCACCAAAACCATTCAAGGAGGCACATTTTGCTGTGTATCCAACAGAGTTAATTGAACCCTGCATTTTAGCAGGCTGTCCAGAAGATGGTCATGTTCTTGATCCATTCGGTGGTTCGGGTACAACGGGGTTAGTTGCTGACAGGCTAGGTCGTAATGCAACATTAATTGAACTAAATGAGGATTATTTAAACATAGGAACAAATAGAATTTTAGGTGATGCACCTTTGTTTACAGACATGAAAATAAAAAAAAATAAAAGTGTATTGACTAGGTAGTATTGTTCCTATATTATTAATGGGTAAGATTTAATAATAATTTAATGAATGAGGGAGGCAAAAAAAGACCTTTCTGGGTAAGTGAGTGTATCCTAACTGTAAATGTCGTATGTAAAGATTGCCCTCAAGTGGGTTTCAGAACCAAATTACACAGTCTTATATACGATCAAAGTAGTTTTGCCCGAAGTCATGTTCTATCTAATTTACAGGTCACTCACACTAATATTAAATAGGAGAAAGCGAGGTTAAATATGAATAGTGACAAAATAATATCCATACAGGAAGATGGATATACCATACATATAGGTAATATGTCAGAGTTCATTGAGGATAATGAACTTAATAAAGACGAAATTGATATGCTTGAAAATCTAGGCAAAGGTCAACAATGCCTTGTATCAAGTGGTCAAGATTACACAAAAATAACACGATTAAAATAGAAAGGGGGATTATATGGCTAGAGAATTAGTAAAACGTATTGATATGGCTTTGCATATACAGGAGTTATGTGCAATGCATGACATTCGGGTTCGGTATCAATCATTAAGTGAGAAAGTGCCACGATATTATGCCGACCAAAACAACAGGACAATTTGTATTCGTCCAACAAAGAATACAGGATATTATGTTTCGGCACTCCATGAACTCGGACATTTACTCGGTGTTAATCAAACTGTTGATAATGATACATTGGAAAGGGAGATCGGTGCATGGAAATATGCTATGGTCAATGCTATTGTATGGACAGATACAGCGACTAGGGTTATGAAAAATGCTCTCATGTCTTATGGTGTAACAGATAGTCAATGGCAAGGTGTCTGGAATGATTGTATGAATTATTACAATGCAATAAAAGAACAGAGCAAACCTTTTACAAAGGAAATTGCCTAATGACTAAATTTGATGAATCTTTTATTCTTTCTGTGCAAAAGTATTGGAAAGATAACAAGGGCAAGTTCAAGCATATCGAAAAATCGGGGGTTCATAAAGAAAGAACAACCAAGAAAAAGTTCGGGTTGCAGGACTTGGCAAATCATTTTAACATAACCGAATCACAGGCTAGACGTATAGTCTATGTGAAAAACAAATGATGCTGGAAACTGCAACTGCTTTGATGTGTATGGCTCATGCCATATACTTTGAAGCAAGGTCGGAGTCTACTGTCGGGCAATTAGCTGTCGGGCAAGTTATTATGAATCGGGTTTCTGATTATCGGTTTCCAGATACTGTCTGTGGAGTAGTTACTGACGGACTTCGATACTCATGGGATACCCGAAAAATTGTTCGGAATAAGTGTGCCTTCAGCTTCTACTGTGATGGTAAACCCGAACATATATCTGACCAACAGGCATATATCTGGGCTGAAGAATTATCGTATGCTATTATCAACAATCATGTGAGCATTGATGTAACAGATGGTTCTACTCACTACCATGCTCACTACGTCCAACCATATTGGAAAGATGCTTTCACACAAACTGTGAGAATTAATGCTCATATCTTTTATAGATGGGAAATGCCCTAATAATCCATATTAGGGGGGGTATAAACATACACGGGGGGTTCTTTCCACCCCCCTGTAGCCCTTTAAAACAAGCCGTTTTTTAACAAAATAATAAAAATATAATTTTTTTTTATAAATATACTTGACATATATGTTCTGGGTATATATATATACATCATATCTTAATTTTAATTTAACAGAAAGGAGTACATCATGTACGTCAAAGATATGACAAAAAAGGACAGACGCAATATGCGTAAATTGAAAGAAGAATTTATTTACGGGTATGCTGATGTGCCAATGCCTAAAAAAGACTTACGTTCTTACGAGAATATTAGACGTAAGGCAGTGGCAAAGCTAATACGGGAGTTTAATTAAGAACATGACAAAATTATATTTTGCTTATGGTTCTAACTTAAACCACAGTAGCATGGCGAGTAGATGCCCTAATGCAAAACATTTGGGTGCTATGTATATACCAAATTGGAAATTGGTATTTCGCCATGTTGCCGATATTGTGCCAAGCTATGATAAAGAGGACTTGTTGCCTGTAGGTGTTTGGGAGATTACTGAAGATTGTGAAAAGGCTTTAGATTTTTATGAGGGTTATCCAACTCTCTATGGTAAAGTTAAAGTCAATGGCATTATGACTTATAAGATGAATAACAATAAAGACATATTGCCACCATCTTCTTCTTACTTCCATACGATACTAGAGGGTTATACAAACTTTGGCTTAAATCCTAGCCATCTCTATGATGCTCTAGGTTGGTCGCATTACACGAGTAATAAACATAATTGGTCTGAACCAAAACCAAAACGTAAGTTTAAATCATTTCGTTTATTACATGAAAACAACACTAACTAATATAGGTGGGGTATATCCCCACCTTATTCTTTTGAGAGGAAATTAATTATGAAAAAATTTGAAATTGTGTATGTAGTTGAAAATGAATTGTGGGGATTCCCCGAAGTTTTTTATACTAATGTAGAGGCAAAAAATTATGAAGAGATGGATATTAAAATCTCTGAAAAAATGAAAGAATTGAATATTGAAGAAGATGATATTCGTTCAATTTATGAAATATAAAGAAAGGAGGTTAACTATGGATACTTGGTATGATGCAAATACTTATTATAAACTAACTAAACAAGGCTTGAGGGAGATAATCTTTGCATTTGTTTTTAATGATAATCACCCTAGCGAAACAGAGCAAGTAGAGTTCGCTAAAGATTTTGATTCTTTTTTTAAGATAAATACATTTAGATTTAATTCAGTTAAAGAAGAAACAAAAGCAAGAGAGGACAAATTAGTTTGCTATAATATATTAATGGATTACTTTGATGATTTACCAGATGATGTCAAAGAAGATGTTAATAAAAGATTAAATAAAATCGGACTTTAAAGAGAGGAGGTTAACTATGGGTATTAATATTTTTGATATTACATTTTATAAATATGATGAAGATGGTAACGAAGTTACCAATAAAGATGGAACTGTAAAAGAGTTTCGTATTAAAGAGGGTTATAGATATAAACCATTAGAATATCTTTGCGAGGACATGGACGAAGATATAATTGAAGAGATAGGAGGTTAATTATGATTTGTATGGAATGTAAAGAACTTGTGAAACCCGATTGGGTTTCGCATGAAGATGAAAATGGCAATCTGGTTTGTCTGGATTGCGACAACAGGGACGAGGTTTCCGAAGAAATGTTCGGGTCTGCTTCTGCTGGAGATGCATTTATTGATGTAAACAAAACGGGAGGTAAATGGTGAAACATGAACAGGAATTAATAGATATATGGTTTGACTTCTGTAGAGAGTCGAAGTTACCCCATGTATCGGCAGATGAAATTGCAGATGGTTTGATAGGTTATCAACCAGATGAACAACCAAATAAAAAGCAAAGAGAATTTGCTAAAAGCTATTGTAACATTTGGAGTTATTTCCAATATGATTATGAGGAATAAATAACTAATTTACTTACCAAGTTACCAACTTACTTGGTAAGTAAAATTGTAGGTAAGTTAATATTTGTTATGTAGCATACGTTACAGAGATTTACTTACATTGGTTACAAATTAACATGGTAACTACGATATGGCTTGTAAGTTATTGATTTTATTGCAACTTACCAACTTACCATTACTTCCCCCCTATAAGGGGGTATAGGGTGGTGGTAAGTAACCCACCACCCCCACCCCAATACACTTGATATTTCTGTAGCATTTTGTATAGTAATCGTAGCGACAAAACATGGAGAATTGTTCGGTATGGTGCAGGTAGGTCAAACACTGACAAAGGAGCAAACCAAAGCAGGTTGGAAAAGGCTCACTGAAAAACAACAAAAATTTTTAGATAACTTCATGCATAAAGACATGACGCAAACTGCGTCTGCAAGAGATGCTGGGTATAGCAACCCATCAGTTGATGCTGTAAGGCTGTTGCGTAACCCTGTGGTACAGGAAAGATACCAAGAGATGCGTATGGAGGCTAACGCAAAGTTCGGGGTCACTGTGGAGAAATCTGTTCGGGATTTATTAAAGATGCGTAATGATGCTTGGCAGAGTGGTAGAATCGGAGAGGCTATTCGGGCTGAAGAGTTGCGATTGAAGGCGACAGGACTACTGGTCAACAAATCACACGTTATGCACGAGGACATGAACGGGCTTACTAGGGAGCAAATCGTTGAAAAACTGGAAGAATTTAAAAAATTAGCTGAAGGTCGTATGCGTAACGTAACGCCAGACAAAGATGTTCGGGTTGAGATAGTCGATAATAGCAAAGATTCGGACAATTTACCAGAAAACCCCGTTTCGGGGTAGAGACGCAGAGCAAAATCCTGACGGATCGGGTTCGGTGTGATAAATTGTTCGGGTTTCCCAGAAATATCGGGCTGGATCGGGGACAGAAAGCCGAAGAATTGTTCGGAGACAGCCTCATTTCTCATCTCGGGCTGTGCCATCCCGAATAATTGTTCGGGTTATCGGGCTTCGGGCTTCGGGATCGGGACTGCTGGTTGACAAATCTAGTGGTTCGGGTTACAAATAACACTAAATGTGGCAAATTTCCTCCAGAACTCCCACGCCCTGACCCGTTTTTCCTCGCTTACTTCTCGGGTCGGGGTCTTTTTTTCTCACTTGCCAGGCTAAAAAACCCGAACAATTGTTCCAGAGCTGCAGGCACAGCCCGGCTGGAAGCCAGGTTTCCGAACAATTGTTCGCCTGGAACAGCCCGGCTTCCGTCCCTGAAGCTCATCCCGAACAATTGTTCTACGTGCTTCAGGTCAGCACAACACCCGAACAAGTCCCGCAGATGATCCAGCAAGACCAGCAAAAAAAAAGTTAAAAAAAAATAAAAAAGTGTATTGACTTATATTATATTATGGGATAATATGGGAACATAAATTAATATTAAACTAGAAAGGTTAGAAAAATGACAGTAGAACTAAAAAAAGATGAAACAGTATTCACAACAACATTACACGTTTCAAAAAGTGGAATGACAAGACATATTAAATTTTTTGTTATTCGTGATAATTCGCCTATATATCTTACTAATACTATTATTGAAAAGTTAGGATATAAACCCAATAAAGATTGGGATTCGATTGTTGTTCGTGGTTGTGGAATGGACATGGGATATCATGTCGTACACAATTTAAGCTACGCTCTCTTTGGTGAGGGTTACAATCTCAAGCATAGGTGGCTATAATACGATAAATTATTCGGGGAAAGCCTCCAGATCTTTGTAAGGTCTGGGGGTTTTTTTGTGCCTCCTTCTTGCTGGATCTCCACATCCCGAACAATTGTTCTGAAGGAGAGTTAAGATCCTTCGGGAGTTTCGGGATTCGGGGATCGAGTCGGGTCGGGTTCGGGGTTCGGGTTCTGAAGAATAATCTCATTTGATAGCAAAATTAAAATTTATAAATTTTAAATCTTATAAAAAACAGGAACGAAACAGGAACAAAAATAAATAAATTTACATAAAAAATACCGAACAAATGTGTGACATATATGTCACAAAAATAGTATGTAAACAATAAAAATGCACTAAAAACACATGAAATATACTTTTTTTTAATATATGGGGGTTGACAAGAAAAACCCCATAAATGTAAAAGAAATATATTAATTAATTAAATAAATGAAAGGTAAAACAAATGACACAAACACTACAAAACACAACATCATTAACACCAATAACACAAACAACAAACTTTAGATTAATCAAGGGTTATGAAATGGAAATTAATAACGCTTATATAGACCAAACACAGAGAGCATTGAGAAACGCTGGTATTAGATATGTTCTAGTCACAGGTGATGTATCAGAAAATGTAGATTGTGAAGTAATATTTCCACCATTACGAATTGATACCATTGAACAAGCTAATAAATATATTAAACCAGTTCAAGATGTTGTTGAAAGTTTAGGTGGTAGAATTAGACAAAACTGTGGTGGTCATGTTCACGTTGGCATGAAACCATTAATTGATATGACAGATGATGAGTTCAATGAAGAACAAATTAGACATTGGAACTTAAACACAAACCCTACATTGTCATCAATGAACGCAAACTACATCTCACCTAATGTGACACTAGGTGCATTGTTGCCGTTTGAATTAATCAAATCTGCAATTATGGTCTATGCATACAATCAAGATTATATTTCATCAATGTTGCCTGAAAGCAGAAGAAACCATAGATGGGCAAGACCTATCAATGACATTGCAGATGATACGACAATGATGGGTAGAGATTTTTTAAATGCAACAAGTGTTCAAGGTCTGATTAATGCCAATCTTGTAAAAGGCAAAGCAGTAAATTGTGAACCATTCAACTCATATCAAACAATAGAATTTAGACAGGGTGCAAGTACACTATCTGCTTTAAAACTCTCTAAATGGTGTCAAGTATTAGAACATTTGTTTCAATCATCTCATGCATTTCGTATCAATTACAATACATCAAATAATTCTGAAAATGTTGAAACAAGAACAATTGAAGTTGAAACACCACAACAACACAACAATGGACGTTCATTTGTTGCTAGAGTTTATGATATGTGCAGAAACCACAATGATGGACAAGGTGCAACAATTGAAGAAATTATGAATGTCACAAATGCAGGTGATCAAAATATTAGATCAAGAATTTCAGAATTAAGAAGAACATATGGACAAGGTGCAATAATCACTCATACGCAACAAGCCAATAATCATGTTTATGGTGATGGACAAATATATTGCAGATATCAAATCTTACATAGATTTAATAAAGTTGAAGTAATTCAAAATGAAACATCAAATTCAACATTGGTAAATGATGCAGATTATAACTTCTTTATTGGTCTTGATGCAGAATTAAAAAGATGGATTGACGCAAGAATTATGCAACTTGCATAAACACCACCAACAAAAATAAAAGGGTTCTGGTAGGAAACTATCAGAACTTTTTTTTTACCCAGCTCACGGGCTTTAAAACCCGAACAATTGTACACTTTTACAGGTACCCTATGGATATATATGGAAACGGGTTCGGGACGGGCTGTATATACCACCACAGCCCAAGATATAAAAAAAATTTATAGTCAATCTGTAGTAGAGTTTTCCACAAACGACCAGAAACTTCTTGACATATGAGGAACTATACTTCATAATAAAGGGTCACATATAAAAAAAAGGAGGTATATATGAAAAAAATGTATGAATTTAACTGTGGGGAGGTTGTTCGCTTTGAGGCAGACTCTCCAGAAAAGATTGTCAATGAAATGGAAAAGATTCCTAGATACGACAATTCAACAGGCGATGATTTCATGCGAACAAAAGCAGAAGTTCTTAGCGTCTACTCTGGTAAACCGATTCGTTTTGAATCAGCAGATTCGTTTATCGAGGATTTGATGGCTTTGGGTATGCTTAGAGAGATTGAATGAACACGACATACAGAGTTAAGAGAGACAAAACTCACTCTTTAAGTAGGGGTGTCGAGAAATCATACAAAAAAGCTGGCAAAGCGAAAGACAGACGCTTTGACAAAAAGCTAATCAGGGAGATGAGAGAAGAAAATGCAAAAAAATAATAAAAAACTTGCATACAGCGAGTGGGGTTCTTCTGACTTACGTAATGTGCGTACAAAAATAGGCAAAACACAGGCGAAAATGGCTGAAATTTTAGGCATAAGTGCTAGAATGTATAGATACTATGAGAACGGAAGAACCCCAATATCGAAGCCTATGGAGTACGCAATGAAATATCTGAGTCAACTATCGCAAGAAACACGTCAAGAGATGGAAAACTTTTCTAATTTTGAATATGAACGCATGGTTAGGTTGCGTGATGCCATAGAAAAGGCACTAGATGAGCCGATTGAGGGTAGTCAGAGCGATCATGTGAGGAGGATTTTAAATCAGACACTAAAAGAATTTGATATGGTGTTGTCAAAAGTAAAAAGATAGTGTAGTTTTTAAAAAAACTTGTTTTAAGGTATCTTATGACGAACTCATTTTTTGGTGGTATGCCACAACAAAAGGGAGTAGCTCCTCAAGCGGCTCCTTCTGGTACAAATTCTCTTAACAACGATATAGATCCCGTTAAAAGAGCAAAATTTACGGGATATTTACAGGGAATATCGGAAAATACTGTTCCTCCACAACAGCCACAGCCTCCGATGATGCCACCAGGTATGGGTATGCCACCTATGCCACCACAGGGCATGATGCCCCCTATGCAACCACCTATGCAACCACCTATGATGCCACCAAGACCTATGAATATGGGTGGTATGGTCGATGTTTTTGATCCAATGTACATGAATGAGGGTGGTTTTGTTATTTCCACTGATGATTCTGGTAAAATAAGGACTAGACCTGTCTTTGATGAGAATAAAGGTCGTATGGTATCGCAGATTATGTCTCGTGACATGGTTGATGAGATGGAGAAAGCAGCTATGGCGAAGGCAAACCAGCCAGAGTTAGCTCCACCACCTACAATAGTTGAGCCAGAGTCAACACTTGTTGCCATAAATAAAATTTTAGAAGATGATTATGAGTCAGGTAAGGGTTTTGCTGAAACTATGCAACCTGTAACAACAAAGCCTACGATCTCATTACCAGCTCCAAAGCCTAACCTTCCAATGGATATCGATATGTTAAGGGTTGGAGAAGACACAGATACAAGCATATCTCTTCCAAAGAGAAAACCTATACAGTTGCCTGTTTCAAAGCCTAGAGTAGATACAGTGGGCGATATTGATCCTTTCATTTATTTTGACGAGGAAGGACCAGATAAATCTTTGACTTTTGAAAAACTTACGAAGCCTTTTGTAAAACCTAAATTAAATGTATTGAGGTCTTTGATAGGTGAAGAGGATGGTGGAATAGAAGAATATGATGATCCTGAAGAGTTAAGGGATTCAGCTATATATAGTGATATAAGAGACATAGATGATTTAGGTACTTTAGGAGCTACTATTCCTCCTGAAGAAATGAAAACAATAGCAAGAATGATTACAGAGGGTGAAAAACGATCAGGACCTGATGTTGATGTTTTTGACGTAATTCCATTTATAGATAGATTTGGGGAGATGGATTTAAATACAGATGAAGTTCCTAAATTACGTAAATTAACAGGATTAGCAAAATTATTAAGGTTTCTTGGTTTAGACACTCAATTTACAGCACCTTCAGGACAAGGTGTTGATTCATTTAACGATGGTGGCATTGTTCAGGGATTTAGAGCTGGTGGTGTTGCTAAAGACAGATATGAAGATTTTTCTAGTAACATAAGTGGTAATGTTGGTGGTCGTGTTGACATAAGAGACATTGATGACTTAGGAACAGAGGAAAGAGTGATTAAAGACATTGATGACTTAGGCAGTGCTACTCCTATATTTAAAACAACATCTACGCCAAGAGATACATCTGATGATGATTTAAGAAGAGATGAAGATCAAGTTGAAAGCACAGGACCTGTATATGATGCGTTTTTAAAATCTCAAGAGAGTATGTTTGCACCTATTGTTAACAAGATAGGCGAAAGTGTTTTTGGCAAAAGCCCTTACGATTTATATTATACAACACAACAGACAAAAGAAGCGTCTGACAGAGCTGCTGAAGCAAGACGTAGAGATCAAGACAGAGTAGCGGCAAAGTTAGCAGAGGAGCAGAGACTGCGTGACATGATACAAAGTATGTTGCCACCCACTCCTGATCCCACACAAGGTGGTATAGGTGGTATGCCGACAACACCTGCTCCAGATGCACCTGTCGCTGATCCTGTTGAACCTGATTATGGCAGTGTCGTTGTTGAATCAGATAGAGTACCAGGCTTTGATGTAGGTAACATTTCGCCTTATCCACAGTTTAGGATGCCAACAGAGTACACACCTATTTTCCCGACATCTTTGTCAGCGAATTATTTTAAAGATTTATTTAAGAATATGGGCGTTAAGAATATGCAACAGGGTGGTTCTGTCAATCAGTTAGATTCTGCGATTGACAATTTCATCAATGCGTATAGATAATGGCAATATCGAGATCACAAATCCCTCAACAAGTCAGTAAAGGAGCAAATAAGATGATGAAGAAAAAGGGTTATAAGATGGGTGGAAAAGTCAAAATGAAAAAGGGTGGCAAGGTTAAGAAAAAAGGCTACGCTATGGGTGGTAAGGTTTCACCTAGAAAAATGATGGCTAAAGGCATGAAGATGGGTGGTAAGGTTAAAACCAAAGGCATGAAGAGAGGTGGCAAGGTCAACAATCTTAAAAATGCTATCAAGAAGGTAAAGGCTAAAACCAAAAAGAAGTAATGCCGTATTTACAGAGTAATATACCTCACTTCAAATGTTGGGTGAGGAGGGAGTACACCTGTAATCACGACAAATATCACGGAGAGTTCTTACACGCAATGGCAATAGCCGTAACGACTATGCCTAATCGTTGTTTGAGCTTTCAAGTTATTTTTACAGGTTGTGAAACAGATGGAACAAAAAGTCCTAATGTGCATGGGGGAGCAATGTGGGCTAGGATGCCAATAACAGGTTTAATGGCTGACATACCAGTTGAGGAGTGGTCTAATCCAATGGAAACGCATGATGCTCAACCCTGGGATTGCTCATCGCATCATCATGCTGTGTACACTTTGGATAGAGCCACTCCTTGCCCCTGGCTTGCAAAGATAGGTGGCGAGATGTATCCAGCTAAATATCTTTTTACAGTTGATTATACAGAGAGCGAGATAGCAGATGATCCTGCACAGCATAAGCAGAGTCACGTGATGTATTTGTTAGACGCTGGAGAATGGACAGGTAATCTTGTAGCCTTGCCAAACAACAGAGTGCGTGTGACACACCCTGCATGGTTTGAAACAGGTGAAGGTGCACCAGATTTTAGACCATCTCAGCATATACATTATTCAAAATCTGATTTAGATTACACATTAGATGTAAACAAGATTTTTGATAACTTGTATAATGAAGAATAATTTCAACATACCAACTGACTATCTCACTGATGATGAGATGTCCAAACTTGGTGAGATAGTCACTAGATTAAATGAGTTAGAGAAGAGAGATGCTTTTCAAACTAACTTTATTGATTTTGTAAAACATATCTGGTCTTCATTTATTGAGGGTCGTCATCATAAGATATATGCAGAGAAGTTACAGAATGTAGCAGATGGCAAATCAAATCGTTTGATTGTTAATATGCCACCACGACACACCAAATCTGAGTTTGCAAGTTATTTGTTTCCTGCTTGGTTGATGGGTCGTAAGCCGACAAGTAAGATTATACAGGCGACACACACATCTGAGTTGGCTGTAGGCTTTGGTCGTAAGGTTAAGAACTTGATTGATTCACCAGAGTTTTCTGACATATTTCCAGGTGTGTCGTTAGCATCTGATGCGAAAGCATCTGGTCGTTGGTCTACAAACAAAGGTGGTGAATACTACGCTGTTGGTGTCGGTGGTGCGTTAGCAGGACGTGGTGCTGATTTACTTATCATTGATGACCCTGTTTCTGAACAAGATGCACTTAATCCAACTATGCTGGATAACATATACGAATGGTATACCTCAGGTCCAAGACAAAGACTTCAGCCTGGTGGTTCTATTATTATTGTTATGACAAGATGGAGTGTCCGTGACCTGACTGCCAAAGTATTAAAGAAACAGGCAGAGGGTGGTGCAGATCAGTGGGAAGTTGTTGAGTTTCCTGCCATATTTCCTGACACAGGCAATGTGCTTTGGTCTGAATACTGGAAAAAAGAAGAGTTAGAAGCTGTACGTTCATCAATTCCTGTAGCTAAATGGAACGCACAGTATTTGCAGAATCCCACTGCTGAAGAAGGTGCAATTATTAAAAGGGAGTGGTGGAACATCTGGGAGAACGATGATCCACCACACGTAAGTTATATCATACAATCTTATGATACTGCATATAGTAAATCAGAGAGAGCCGACTTTTCTGCAATTACGACTTGGGGAATCTTTGAACCTGTTGAGGGAGAAGGAGAGGCGATTATACTTCTTGATGCAGAAAGAGGACGCTGGGATTTCCCAGAATTAAAAGATAATGCTTATAGATTGTATAAAGAGTACGATCCTGATATGATATTGATAGAACAAAAAGCAACAGGTACGCCTTTGACACATGAGTTAAGACGTATGGGTATTCCCGTGACACCTTTTACACCAAGTAGAGGTGCAGACAAGTTCACACGTATGAACGCTTGTGCTCCTGTCTTTGAAAGTGGCATGGTTTGGCGACCTGAGAAGCGTTTTGCAGATGAGGTTGTAGAAGAATGTGCAGCGTTTCCAAATGGAGAAAATGACGATTTAGCTGATAGTATGACACAAGCCATCTTGCGTTTTCGTCAAGGAGGGTTTATCATCACTCCAAATGATTATGAAGAAGATGAATATTACCGAGAGAAAAGGGAGTATTACTAATGGCAGAACCACTCGGACCAGGTGGACCGATAGACCTTGCACCAGAGGTTACTGACACACCTGTCGATATTGTAGAGTTACCACAACAGCCTGGCGTTGCACAGATGGAAGATGGCAGTGCGTTGATTGGAGAGTTGCCACAAGAAGAAGTTATTCCTAAAGAACAAATACCTTTTGATGCTAACCTTGCAGAATTTATAGAAGAAGATGAGCTTGGTAGAATATCCACTGATTTAATGTCTTCTGTTAAAGATGATATGACTTCTCGTGAAGAGTGGGAAAAGATATATAAATCTGGCATTGAGTTACTTGGTATCAAGTATGAAGATAGAAGTGAGCCTTTTGAGGGTGCATCTGGTATCGTACATCCGTTGTTGTCTGAGAGTATTACACAGTTTCAAGCACAGGCTTATAGAGAGTTACTGCCATCAGGAGGTCCTGTAAGAGTTGATATTGTAGGAGATGAAAATCCTGCTGTCGTTGCACAAGCAGAACGTGTTAAAAATTATATGAATTACGAAATAACATACGTTATGGAAGAGTTTGATCCAGAGCTTGACCAGATGTTATTTTATTTACCAATAGTAGGTTCAACATTTAAAAAGATTTATTTTGATCCTTTACTTCAAAGAGCTGTCAGTAAGTTTGTTCACGCTGAAGATATAGTTGTCCCCTATTCTGCAACAGACTTACTGACTGCATCACGTATTACTCATGTTGTTAAAATGAGTAAAAATGATGTGTTAAAAATGCAACTATCAGGTTTCTATAAAGAAACAGAGTTACCTTCTTATGGAACAGGCTCTAGTGAATACTCTGATATACAGGAAGAGATAGATAAAGCTGATGGTATATACAATTCTAATGAACAAGAAGAGATTGTTATATACGAAATACATACAAACCTTGACATAGAAGGTTTTCAAGACATGAGTGAGCAGGGTGAACCAAGTGGTTTAAAACTGCCTTACATTGTTTCTATATTAGAAAAAACAGGAGAAGTTTTGGCTGTCCGTAGAAATTATGACCAAAACGATCCGTTGATGATGAAGAAACAGTATTTTGTTCATTATAAGTTCTTGCCAGGTCTAGGTTTTTATGGATTTGGTTTAACACATATGATGGGTGGATTATCAAAAGCGTCAACCAGTTTACTCAGACAGCTTATTGATGCAGGAACATTGAGTAATTTACCTGCTGGATTCAAAGCTAGAGGTGCAAGAATAAGAGATGAAGATACACCTTTGGCACCAGGTGAATTTAGAGATATTGATAGTGCAGGTGGAGATATAAGACAATCATTGATGCCATTGCCATTTAAAGAGCCGTCAAGCACTTTATATAATCTTTTAGGTGCGTTGATAGACTCTGGTAGACGTTTTGCCTCTGCTGCTGACCAGAAGATAGGTGAGATGTCAGGACAAACACCTGTTGGCACAACAATGGCTGTTATGGAACGTGGCACAAAAGTTATGAGTGCCATACATAAACGTCTACATTATGCACAAAAACAAGAGTTTAAGTTATTAGCAAAAGTATTTGCTATGAATCCAACTCCATATCCTTATATGACTACTGGTGCTCCACCAACGATTAAGCAAACAGACTTTGATGATCGTATAGATGTCATGCCTGTTAGTGATCCTAACATATTCTCTATGTCACAGAGAATAGCTTTAGCACAAACACAATTACAATTAGTTCAAAGCAATCCAGAAGTTCATGGTGGACCTCAAGGATTATATCAAGCATATCGTAAAATGTATGAGGCATTAGGTGTGTCGAACATAGATCAGATGTTGCCACCTCCTCCACAGCCTATGCCTGTTAATCCTGCAAAAGAGAATCAAGAGGCATTAAGAGGTGGTAGGTTACAAGCATTTCCACAACAAAATCATTCAGCACATATTGAAGCACATTTAGCTATGTTTTCAACAAGTGCTGCACAGATCAATGCAAGTATTGCCATGACATTACAAGGTCATATACAAGAGCATATAGGTATGATGGCAGAAGCTATGGCACAACAAGAGATTATGGCTAACATACCACCAGAACAACAAATGATGATGCAACAAAATCCTCAGATGCAACAACAGATGCAGAATGATATTCAAAATAAAGCTGCTGAGATTATTGGTGGTTTAACAGAACAATATGCACAAACTGTTTCGCCTGCATCATCTGAAGATCCGTTAGTCACAATAAGAAAACAAGAACTTGCTCTCAGAGGACAGGACATAGAAAGAAAAGCTGAAGAATTTGAGAAAAAACAAGAGTTTGATAAAGAAAAAGAAAGAAATCAACGATTAGTTGATCAACAAAGAATTGACATTTCAGAAGAGGCATTGAATGATAAAACACGTATTGCAGAAGAGCGTATTGAAGCTCAAAGAGATATTGCGAGTGCTAACATTAATAGGAGAAACCAAAGTGGTTAGTTCAATTAGAGAAAAAATATATCAAGTAGAAAAAGAAAAAAAGGTTGAGAGAAGAAAAGCTAAAGAGAAAGCTAATAATCCTGAACCAGTATTTAAAGAAGTAAAAGAACCAGAGGTTGAAAAAGTAGTTGACAGTGGTGAAGTAAAAGCTACACCTAAAGTTGCAAAACCAAAGGTAAAGAAAAAGAAAAAAGGAGATTCAAATGGGAAAAAATCTAAAGCCAGTTCCTGAAGGTAATAAAGGTTTAGGTAAACTACCAACTGAAGTCCGTAACAAAATGGGCTTTATGAAAAAAGGTGGTAGAGTTATAGGTAGAAATATTTCTGATGCAGATAGAGCAAGAGTACAAGATATGATGGGTAAAGAAAAATTAGACCCTGAAGTTTCTGGATTATTAAGTCAAATGTCATTAAAGGAATCTGGTAAAAGTATCTCTGATGCAGATAGAGCAAGATTAAACAAAACAGTGGGTAAAATGAAAAGTGTTGGAGCTAAAATAAAACCAAGAGGTATGAAAAAAGGTGGTCTTGTAAAAGGTGGCACATCTTCACAAATGTCTGGACAGAATTACAAAGGCATTTTTTAAATGTCAAAACGTAGAAAGGGTTTTTTAACGCACAATGAGTCGTTACAACTTCTTTCTAAAATTAAGGATGGCATACGTAGAGATAAACAAAATGAAATAGAAAACAGAAAAAGAAAAGTTCCATTTGACATAAATCCTATGACAGGTCAAATGAAATTTAGATTTAACAAGGGGGGTATAGTTAGTAGGGTTAAAAAAACAAAGTATTTTTAAATGATTGATCCAATTACATTATCTGCCGCTGTTAGTGGAGCGACAGCCGCTTACAACGGCATAAAAAAAGCCATCTACATGGGTCGTGAAATTGAGGATTTATCGAGCCAATTGTCAACGTGGATGAAAGCTGTAAGTGACGTAGACAATATACATAAAAATGCTAGTAACCCTTCAACATTCGATAAATTATTCAACGGCTCTGTTGAAGAAGTAGCCATAGAAAGTTTCGCTAGTAAAAAGAAACTAGCTAAACAAAGGGAAGACCTTAAAAATTTTCTTGTAGCCCATTATGGAATGACAGCATGGGATGATCTTATTCGTGAAGAAGGACGGATACGCAAGGCACGACAAGAAGCAGTATACGCAAAACAAGCACAACAACGCATGATAAGAGATTATACAATCATGGGTATAGCCTGTTTAATAGGTTTCTCTGCTCTTGGTTGGATGATCTGGATTATTAGTAAAAGTGTGGAGTGATGATTATGTTATATAATTTAATATATTACTTTCTTTTATTTATATGTGTCTTTTCTATTTTAGCAATTGTAGTATTTGCAAGAGATAAAGAAACTACGACTTGCCGTTTAGCAAAACAACTGTTAGAAAATAAAACAAGAGTTTGTGTTTATGTTGGAGCAAATTACACGCAATGGAATGAATTTGTACCAATTGGTGCAGGTGAATGTCCAAGAGAGATAAGGTGTAAGTACCGACCTAATGAGAAACCATTTACGCTTAAAAACGTAATAAAAAGCATAAAGGACAGTTTTAAATGAGCAAGAAATTACAAAAAGGCAGTCAATATGAACAATTTGATTTAGATGGTGACGGCATTGTAAGTGATGAAGAGCTATCACGATCTGAACACATGATACGTCTTGAAAACTCTGATAAGATGCAAGATCAACAACGTATGCTTTGCTGGGTATCATCTGTATCATCAATCATTTTAATAGTGTTGGTTATGTCACCTGCAATACCAGATGCACGAGTTGAAATGGTTACTGCTTTACTTTCAACATATGTTGTGGCAAATTTAGGTATCGTTGCTACTTTTATGGGAACGACTGCTTTCACTCGTTCAAAGGAGAATGGTAAAAATGGCGTTTAGACAATTTAGTCCAACAGGTTATTTAGGACCAGCAGATCGTTTTCACGAATATGGTACAGGACCTTCTCCTGAATACACAGTTGAAGATTATGAAAAACAACAAACTACAAATCCAAATACTTTACCAAGAACTCTTCCAGGATCAGGAACAGAATTAAGAGACTTATTAAAAGGGAATCCAAAATCTGAAACGTATGAATTTATGGATGAGTTTCGTGATTCTCCTTTTTACAAAGATGCTGGAAATTATTCAGGTATATCAACAATGGATATGAGGTATAATCCTTTTACAGGAAAATATGGCTCGTCATCTGGCATTAATAGATATAAACAGGCTTATGATAAATTTTTAACAGATAGATCAAAACCAGCCGATTTTGACGAAAATCAAGCATTACCTGAACCACAACCTTTTCAATCTCCTTCAGAAGATGATTTACGTAGATCACAGTTCATGAGAAATCTTATGGGTGGTTTTAGATCGCCTTTTGGTGGATTTGGCAGATCGCCTTTCATGGGTGGTTTTGGTGGATTTGGTAGATCACCCTTTATGGGTGGCTATGGATCGCCTTTTGGTGGTTTTGGTAGATCGCCTTTTGGTGGACTAGGTATGTTTGGTATGTCACCTTATGGTGGTTATGGTGGTTATGGAATGTTTGGTGGAATGATGAGCCCATTTATGGGTGGTATGGGTGGTTTTGGTCAAAGATCACCATATGGAATGAGATTTCCTCAACAACCATATCAGCAACAAGCAGTAAATAGATCAACATTTGTTACAGACCCAACAAATTTTGGCACTAATCCAGGTACAGGATTATCTACACCTTCAACACAACAACCTTTTCAAAGCCCTAATCCATTTATGAACCCTTTTATGAGTGGTCTAGGAAGTATGATGGGTAATATGTTTAGTGGTGGTTATGGCTCGAATGTATCTAATACACAAGCAAATGTAGCTCAATAGGTAATGACATGGTTGTTAGTAGTATTTTTATCAGGAACAGTTCAGGAAAGTGTCTACTTCAGTGATTTGGATTCGTGTCTTAGAATTGCACAAAAAATTAGAGCCCAAAACTATGACCCTTCCCTCGCAGGGGATAGCAAAATTTGGGTTAAGGCTTATTGCGTTCCTAAATCAGTACCTAAAGAGAAAGGACAATGAAGACCCAAAATATTTGCAGGGTAAAAATAAATGATAGAACAAACAGTTAGTGATGTAGAAAACTTTACTAAAACTATTAATGTTAATGAAGGTGGTGGTAGTGATGTTGAAGCTGGTATACAATTCATCTATCATATGCGTGAACATTTAGTTGATATTGGGATTGCAACAGTATATGGTTTAGTTGTATATGCACTATTTTTATGGATTACTAAAACAATAAAGGGGTAGTTATGCCAAAAGACGCTTGTTATAAAAAAGTTAAAGCTAGATACAGAGTTTTTCCATCAGCGTATGCTTCAGGAGCTATTGCAAAATGTAGGAAAGTTGGTGCAGCTAATTATGGTAAATCAACTAAAAAGAAAGCTACTGGTGGCGTTGTTAAGATGAAAAATGGTGGTGAAGCTAAAGCTGGTCCTAAACAATTTTCCAAGAAAACAAAAAAGACAAAATATTCTACTATTTCAGCAATGCCTAAAGATCAACAAGGTGGTCTTGGAGCTTTGTTAGATAAATTTGGTCTTAAATCTAATTTACACAGACTAATGGGTCATGACAAATCAAGACCAAATAAAGGCATGATGATTGGTGCTGAAGCATATGGAAAAAATGAAAATGTAATTAAAAAAAATAAAGGTGGATTTATTGCTAGAGGTTGTGGTCAAGTTGAAAATTCAAGGCGAAAACGTACTAGGACTTTTTAATGGCTGTACGCAAAACAAAAGCTGGTTTAGCATTAAAGCGTTGGTTTAAGGAGGATTGGAAAGATGTCAGGACGGGGAAGGCTTGTGGGAGAAGCAAAGGTGAAAAACGGGGTACTCCATATTGCCGCCCCTCAAAGAGGATCTCTTCTAAAACCCCAAAAACTGCAGGAGAGATGTCAAGCTCTGAAAAAGCCAAAAGAGTTGCTCAAAAGAAAAGATTAGGTCAACCAGCAGGTAAGCCTAGAAGAGTAGAGGCAGCAAGGAGAAAGAAGCGTGGCACGAAAAAAAGGTAGTATGAAAGGTTACACCATAAAAAGTGGTGATAAAAGACCTACTAAAAAAGGTGCAGGAATGACTGCCAAAGGTGTCGCTAGATACAGACGTGAAAATCCTGGTAGTAAGTTAAAAACTGCTGTAACTGGTAAGGTAAAAAAAGGTAGTGCAGCAGCTAAAAGACGTAAATCATATTGTGCTAGGTCATTAGGTCAGTTAAAACGAAGTTCAGCAAAAACAAGAAATGATCCAAATTCAAGAATAAGACAAGCAAGAAGAAGGTGGAAATGTTAAATTTATGAGGAATACTTGGGTGTCGAGTATTCCTCACCAATTATGGGGGGTGTCTGTTTATTTTAACACTTAATCTTTGATTATATTGTTATTTACATTGTAATAAAATTTTTTTGCAGATAAACCCCCCACCAAAATAGGAGAATAATATGTTAGGGAGCATAATAGGACCTATAAGTAACCTTGCTGGAACATGGTTACAAGGTCGAGTTGATAAGGCGAAAGCTGAAACAGAAGTTAAAGTAGCTAAAGCGAAAGCCGAAGCGAAAGTTTATGAGACAGAAGCAACATCTAGTTTTCTTAATGAGCAAGCTCTTACAAGTCAAATGGGTGAAAGCTGGAAAGATGAAGCCTGGAGTCTTTGGTTTATAGCTGTCCTGACAGCGTGTTTTTTGCCTTGGACCCAAGAGTATGTTAAAGAGGGATTTATATTTTTAGATCAACACACACCCGATTGGTTTCATCATATGCTTTATATTGTAATAGGCAGCTCATTTGGGTATAGGTTTGGTAAACAAGGTTTACAGTTAATTACTAAAAAAAATAGTAAATAAATGGACGGAATAAAATTAGCTGAATATTTGTTAAAAAACATAAGAGAGCGTAAAAAAGATTTTACGATTACACTCTCTGATGGTGCGATAGAATCTTTAGAGGACTATCGGTTCATTGTAGGTCAGATACGTGGCATGACTTACGCTGAAGAAGAAATAAAAGCTGCGATGAAAGGAATAGAGCTAGAAGATGGCTAAAAAACTATTCGTGCCTGAAAGAATTGCTAATGCACGTAAAAAACAAGCAATAAGTATGGAAATACCTGATGCAGTTAAAAAAGGATTCCAAAACATAGAAGATAATCCAAATTCTAAAGACCCTTCTAAATTAGAAGCATCTGCTTTAGAAAGACTTCCTCAACCAGTAGGATATAGAATACTTGTTATACCTTACTACATGAAGTCACAAACTAAAGGAGGTATCTACATTCCTGATGCGACACGAGATCGTGAAAGTTTTGCAACAGTCGCAGCGTATGTCGTAAAATTAGGACCAGATGCTTATACTGATGAAAATAAATTCCCAACAGGTGCTTGGTGTTCCGAGAAAAGTTGGGTTCTTATGGGAAGATATGCTGGAAATCGCTTTAAAGTTGAGAATTTAGAGGTAAGATTGATAAATGATGACAATATTATCGCAACAATACTTGACCCTAGTGATATTTCCTATGTATAAAGAAATTGGAGAAAAATGATGAATATAGAAAATCAAAATGCTGTTGAACAAGATGAAGTTGTTTCTGTAGACGTTGAAGAAGTATCAGAACAAACATCTACACCTGAAATACCAGTTGTTGAAGGAAAAGAAGAAACCCGAACAAATGTTCAGGAAAAACAAACTTCAGATCAAAGTGATGAATTATCTGATTATTCTGACAATGTTAAAAAAAGAATTAATCAATTAACAGCTAAAAGAAAACAAGCTATTGAGGAAGCTGAAGCTGCAATTCAATATGCACAACAACAAAAAAATGAAAATGATCAACTTAAAAAACAGTTAGAGGCTTTAGATAAAGGTTATACTCAAGAATATGGTAATCGTGTAGAAAGCCAAGAAGATCAAATTAAAAAAATATATAAAGAAGCACATGAAGCTGGTGATGCTGAAAAAATGGCAGAAGCTCAATCAATCATGGCAAGGTTAGCTGTTGAAAAAGAAAGAGTTAGAATACAAAAAGCTAGAACTGATCAATATGACAATCAACAATCACAACAACAATCACAACCACAACAACAAGTTCCTCAAAGGCAACAAGTTCCTAAAGTAGAAGATCTTGACCCAAAGTTGCAAACATGGATGAAGAACAATGAATGGTTTGGAACAGATATGGTTATGACAGGTGCTGCTCAAGGATTACATCAACAATTAGTTGGTTCAGAGGGTTTTGATCCAACTTCTGATAATTATTACGCAGAGATAGATAAAAGGATGCGTGATAGTTTTCCAAACAAGTTTCAGGACAAACGGCAAAACGTCCAAGCTGTTGCTCCTGCCACGTCCTCTGGACAAATAAAATCTGGACGGAAAAAAACTGTGCAGTTAACGCAGGGTCAAGTCGCTTTTGCAAACAAGATGAATATACCTCTTGAACGCTATGCAAAAGAAGTGGCTAAAATAGAAAACAGGAGAAGCTAATGGCTGAAATCGAAAGAAAAAGTCGAGATTCGCAATCTCGTGAAAAAACAGAGCGAAGAAATGATTGGAAGCCTCCGTCTGCACTAGACGCTCCTGAAGCACCTGTAGGATATAAACATAGGTGGATACGTGAGTCCGTTATGGAATATGACGATAAAAACAACATTCACAAAAGAAGACGTGAAGGCTATGAGCTTGTTATGGCAGAAGATTATCCAGATTTTGATGCTCCTGTTATTGACGAAGGTAAAAACGCTGGGGTTATAGGCACTGGTGGATTATTACTTGCGAGAGTTCCAGAAGAAATTGTGGATCAACGTAAGAAATATTTTGAAGATAAAACACAGACACAAATGGATGCTGTGGATCGTGATTGGATGAGAGAAAATAATCCTGTCATGCCAAAATTAAAGCCTCAAAGAAACAGCAATGTTTCCTTTGGGAATAACCGAAATTTAAATGATGATTAATAAGGAGATCTAATTATGGCAAATCAAGATGCCGCTTTTGGTATGCGTCCTGTAGGTAGAATAGGTGGTACGCCTTTCACTGGTGGACAAAGCCGATATAGAATCGCCGCAAATTATGGAACATCAATCTTTCAAGGTGACATGGTAGCTCAAGTCACTGGTGGTACTGTAGAAGTACACGCTGATGGTGGAACAGTTCCTATTGTAGGTGTATTTAATGGTGTTCAGTATACTGACCCAACCACAAAAGAGCAGGTTTATAAGAACTATTATCCTGCAAGCACTAATGCTTCTGACATTATTGCTTTCATCATAGATGACCCAAATGTTATCTATGAAATTCAATGCAATGCAGCTTTTCCAGTTGCAGATTTATTTGGTAACTTTGATATTGTTTACACAAGTTCTGGTAGTACCACTACTGGTATTTCTGGTGCTGAGCTAGACGTAGCAACTGGTGCTACAACTGCTGGTTTACCTTTAAAATGTATTGACATTTCGCAAGACCCTGAAAATTCTGATGTTTCGTCAGATGCAACCAATGTGCACGTTGTGATCCAAAATTCTATTTTTGGTCAAAAAGGTGCAGGCTTAGCGTAGGAGGTAGATAATGGC